>ERZ808246.3-NODE-3-length-308457-cov-22.831749_pt1 | contig 308457 bp, 265 predicted proteins | sample MGYA00521083_ERZ808246 | MGnify/ENA primary metagenome ERZ808246 (study PRJEB31516, sample SAMN03275577) | gut metagenome | biome: mammalia-associated habitat; material: feces | host: Papio cynocephalus | place: Kenya | collected 2012-07-07 ... | reverse complement strand
GGCAGTATTACCCCGAACCCTGGATGCGGACCAGCTGCGATATCGATGTGCTGGTCAAAGAGGCGGATGTTTCCCGCGCCATGGATGTGCTGTTGAAGTGCTTTGACGGAAAAAACATAACGCGGACACACCACGATATCTCCTTCATGACCTCCGGCAGCGTTCATATAGAAGTGCACCATAGCCTGATCGAAGGAGGGCGTATCGGGACAGCGGAAAAGCTTTTAGAAAACATCTGGGATTACGCCGAGCCGATAAATAGCTCTTTTGAGAGGCTTCTTCGGGATGATATGTTTTACTACTATCATCTTGCGCATATGGCCAAGCACCTGGAGGGTGGCGGCTGCGGTGTGCGGCCGTTCCTCGATTTATGGCTTTTGGAGCACATAGAGCATGACGAAGAAAAACGCGTAAGGCTTTTGCAAGCAGGTGGCCTAAACACCTTTGCCGCTGTGGCCAGCCAGTTGGCAGCCCACTGGTTTGACGGAAAGGAAGCAGAAGAACCGGCGCTTGAGCTGGAAAAGTATCTCATAGATGCCGGTGCCTATGGCAGCAGTGAAAATCATGCGGCTGTCAAGCAGGTGCAGAAGCACAGTAAGGCAAGCTATATTCTGACGCGCCTCTGGATGCCGTACCGGGATTTGAAGCTGCTATATCCCCGGCTGGAGCGCCATCCCGCTTTGCTGCCGGTGTATGAGCTCAAGCGTTGGTGCAAGCTATTAAAGCCATCTATGCTCAAACGCAAAACCAAGGAATTGCAAACCATTTCGGGTATGTCAGACGCTAAAATTGACCGTGCCGGTAAACTCATGAGCACCCTGGGGCTGATTTCCGGAGAATAAATGCGCAGCATGGTCTCATAAGTAAGGAAAATCCGCTTTTCCGCGACATCACGGAATGATTTGGCCCGACCGCTTAGAGGGATGCATACGGGCCGTAAAGGGTTTCACGCGTTACATCCCACGCAGTGAAACGGCGCTCCAAACAAAAGGCACCCGTGCTCCTTAAGGGAACAACGGGGGTCTTTATGGTGTTTACAGTTCTTTTTTGGCATTCTCCAGGGTTCCTTTTTTCAGGCGGCCGATCTGTGACCTGTGAAATGCCGATCCCGCCCGATATCTCCATCTGGGTCATTCCCCTGAGGAACTGCTGTCTCTGCGCACGAAGAATAAAAAATCATCTCGTGCAACTTTGAGCGTTTATTCCAGCTTTTCTTGATTTGCACCGGAGGTGTGGTATAATCAAATTTGCCACACTTTTGGTTGGTAGCTTGAGCAGTCGTTTTTCCGTGGTGGGAGGGGCGGCTGCTCTCTTATTTTTGTAGGCGCGAGTATTGCTCTTTTATACCGTCGCGAATAACTTGCGCTTTTGTTTTTCCGGTTATCGAGCAAATATATTCGAGTTGCTTTTCTGTATCTGCGTCGAACCGAAACTTCAGCGTCCTGTCTTTCGGGGTTTCCGTGAGTTTCGTGCCTTTTGGGATACCCAACTGCAATTCACCTCGCTTTCTTTGAGAATTCATTCTTATTATAATGCACCCACAACGATAAGACAAGCATTCTTGCGGCGTAGTGTAAAATGTGGTAAAATTAGAGAAACCAGGACTTGTGTGAATGAAGTAAGTACAGCAATAATTTTTAATTTTTTTGATTTTACGCAAACTTTTTTGCTTTTCAATCGTCTATACAATGTGCAGTTTTCAGTGCCTTTGAAAACATCTCCCGGCTGATATACTGTTACCTGGTCATCAAGAGAATTCCAGCCAGCAAAGGTATATCCCTCCCGTTGCGGAATTACGCGGCTGATGGTATCGCTTTCGCTCTTGATTTCCTGCGTGCCCGGCTCTCCGGTTCCACCATTGGCATTGTATAGAATATAGTAAAAACTTGTGCGCACCTCCTTTCCCGGACTGCTTTTGCTGGCGAAAGCAGTCTCTGTTTCTGCAATTCTCTGATAAAACACATACTTCGTGTTCGCTGTCAATCCGGTGAACAGCCCGCTTGATTGCCATATTTCACCGTCCCAGCTATACTCATAACCCGGCTGCTCCTTCAGCAAAACAGAGGTGAGCGTTTTAGAGGCAATTTCCGGCGCATTCGGAACGGCATTGTTTTTGATTTTGACTCTCAATACCAGCGGTTCACTTACAGGTCCGGCTACATTTTCTTTGCTTTCCGCAAGTCTTTGGTAAAAACGGTACTGACCGCCGAAAGAAAGGTCGGAAAACACAGGGGTGCTCTGCCACACACCGCCATCGCATCTATATTCATAGCCTGCGGTAGAGTGCAGCACGATTGTAACGCCGTTTTCACCAGCTTGCTGGCTGCCTTCAAGCGTCGGTATAGGCGGCTGTGTGGTCACAATCGTCAGGTAATAGTTGATTCTTTCAAACTTTGCGTATTTATGTGCAGCGGAGTTTTCAGGCGTCCGTATCGTGAGATTTTTGCACCCCCTAAAAGCAGCGTTGCCTATACTCGTCACACTGTCCGGAATCGTGATGCTCGTCAGCCCCGTACAGTCGGAAAAAGCATAATCGCCTATGCTCGTTACGCCGTCTGGGATGCTTACTTTCTCAAGGGTATCTTTGCATACTACCATGGCAGAAGTAACGGTTTTTGACCCGTCGGCAATAATCAATTCCTTGACATTGCATCCATCAAAAGCATCGCTAGCGATGCTTGTCACGCTGTCCGGGATGTTTACTTTCTCAAGGGTATCTTTGCATACTACCATGCGAGAAGTAACGGTTTTTGACCCGTCGGCAATAATCAATTCCTTGACATTGCAACCTTCAAAAGCATCACTAGCGATGCTTCTCACGCTGTCCGGGATGGTGATGCTCGTTAGCCCCGTACAACCGGAAAAAGCTTTGTAACTTATGCTTGTTACGCTGTCCGGGATGGTGATGCTCGTTAGCCCCGTACAGCCGGAAAAAACTTCGCCACCTATCCATGTCACGCTGTTCGGGATGCTCACTTTCTCAAGGGTATCTTTGCATACTACTATGGCAGAAGTAACGGTTTTTGACCCATCGGCAATGATCAATTCCTTGATATTGCACCCTCCAAAAGTGTCAGGATGCGCGATTGTCGCGCTGTCCGGAATCGTGATGCTCGTCAAACTCTTGCACTCCCAAAAAGCGTATAAACCTACGTACACGCCGTCTGGGATCGTGATGCTTGTTAGCCCTGTATGGTCGGAAAATGTCCTTTCGGCTATGCACTTTGTTCCTGCTCTAATGATACAATTTCCGCTCAAAGTGTTCTTGGCATTTGTCAGATAGTTGGAAATATACAAAACATCGTTATCCCAATTTGCCGGGTCATTATAGTATCCTGTGGATGTAAAAGCGTGAACCTCTATTCTTGTTATGCTATCGGGGAGCGTGATGTTCGTCAGTCCTGTGCAGCCGTAAAAAGCTTCATAACCTATACTTGTCACGCCGTCCGGGATGGTGATACCGGTCAGGCTACTGCAATTGTAAAAGGTGCAGGAACCTATACTTGTGACATTGGCTGGAATGTTGATACTTGTCAACCCTGTGCAGCCGTAAAAAGCGTCATAACCTATGCTCGTTACGCTGTCCGGGATGGTAATGTTCGTGAGGCTCTTACAGCCGCCAAAAGCACAATTGCCCACATTGGTTACACCGGATTCAATCACTACCTTGGTGATATTCGTCGACCACGGAGCAGAAGTGTAGATATAATCATAATTCCAGATCAGATAATCCTCCATCTTCCCGTTTCCGCTGATGGTTAGCACGGTGCCCTCCAGCGTCCAGGTGCAATCACCGGTTTTACCGCTGGTTGCAGATTCTGCATTTGCTGCAAAAGAGAACGCGCCAAGCGGAAGCATCGTCAGAACGATCAACACAGCCAAAACACCCGAAAACCACTTTTTCATTTGCAATCTCCCCTTTTGTTCTTTGCTGTTTTTTTAGAAAGTGTCTGATCTCAATTACCAATTTTTAAAATCATACAGCAGGCCGCATTTGCCGCCATTCAGTTTCACGATCAGCTCCTGCAATAGGATGTACACCTCCGGTTTGTACTTCCCATTCTTGTCCAGCTTGCTCCATGCAATTCTTTGTACCTTTCCAACGCCGGCTTTTTTCAGCACCTGGCTGTATAATTCTCCAACCGGGTCGCTTGCGGAAAGGTTTTGACACAGTTGGTCAATGGATTGCAGAATCTTATTATCCAGCGGGCAATCCGCCTGGTCAAACGGATAAGGTTTTAAGATTTCCCTGTCCCCCCACAGGACATCCCGGTAGATATATGCACAGCAGTACAGTTTAACCGCCATGTTGAAAAGCTTCTGATAATGCCCAAAGCATAAGGCGCGTGATGAATCGTCTACCACCTTGCACCCTGCAAACACCTGCTGCAGTGTTTCCTCCTGTGCCAGCAGATAGTCTGCGTGCTCCTGCGGCGTTTTGAGGCTGGCATATTGATCAAAACACTGTCGCAGCCTTTCGTCCCGCACGGCCGTCTCCAGGCTGGTTTTTGAGCCTTCCACATTCTGCGTCACACGCCTAAAGGCGTCATTGCAGGCCAAACGCAGACAGGACAAAATGACCGTCCCCTCATCCGCTGCTTCCTTGATCCGCGCATACTCTCCAGCGAAGGTTACTCTAAGAAGAAAATTCTGTACCTGTGCCTTTAATTGTTTTTCGTCAAGCTGTCCGTTCATTTTTCTCCCTTTTCTCCTTTCTCATTTACAACATAATCGACATTATGTTGTAGTTGCTGCATACATAGCCATAAGCTACAGCAATAAGAACAGTCTGCTGGAGTTTTCGGCGCCCAGAAACAGGCTCTCCTGGCAAAGGTTGCAAGCGATACGCGGGAGGGCCTTCTTTGGGTTGTTCAATTTTGGCAAATTTCCGTTGAAACACTTTACTTTTGATCGGCTGTATGGTAAAATGTGGATGATTACGGGCAGATAGTAGTGCGGATTTGCCCGATAGTGCAACATAATGTCGATTATGTACTTGCCGCCGGTTTCAGTGGCTTTTTTATAGAATCAACAGCATGTTTTCCATCCGTCGGCGGTGTTCTGTGCCGGTGGAGATGATATAAATTCTTGTGGTGTTGATGCTGCTGTGACCAAGAATATCCGCCAGCTTGGCAATGTCCTTTTCGAGACGATAGAATACCCGGGCAAACAGGTGGCGCAGGTTATGGGGAAACACCTTCTGCGGGTTGACATTCGCCTCGGCGCACAGGGCTTTCATTTCCCGCCAGATGTTGGTGCGGCTTATCGGTTTGCCCGTGCGAGTCACAAAAATCATACCGCTTTTAATATTTTGCTCTGCTGCATAGCGGAGCAATTTTTGTTTCAGTTCCTTTACGATAAAGACCGACCGGGTTTTCGCCTTGCAGTTCACCACCGTCTCGCCGTGTTTTACCGCCTCCACGGTGATATATTGCAGCTCGCTGACCCGGATACCGGTGCCGCAGATGGTTTGCAAAATCAGGTTGAGTCGCTCATTGTGTTTGCGTTCCGCCGCTCTGCAAAGCCGTGTGTATTCCGCCTTGGTCAATTCTTTTTCCTCAGGGCAGAACACCTGCTGTTGCAGTTTCAAGGATTTCACCCGCAAATCGTGCCAACCGAAAAAGCTGAATAAGCTGTTGATGCTGGCCAGCATGGAATTGACGCTCCGCACGGCGTAGGTTTCCTGCAGGCATTTCTTGTATGCGATCACGGTTTCTTTCGTGACCGCGCCACCTTTCGCATACACCGCAAACGCTTTCACATCGCGGACATACTTCTCAACTGTTGTCGTGCTCCTTTCCTCCAAGATAAGATATTCCTGAAATTCGGCGATTGCTTCTGCCGTGATCGTTCTTCCTTTCATCCTGATTTACCTCCGAGTATTTTTTACTATTTTACCCGAAAGGCAGGAAAACAAAATCGTTGCCGCCCAAAGGTTCTATTATGTCACATTTCAAAAATGCCATTGATATGGGAAGAGGGGCGCTTTGCGGCTGTCATAAGCTGGAAAATATAATTCAAATTTATAACCACACGGACAAATTTGCTATTGACGATCAGAAATTTATCTTGTGTCGGCAGGATAGTAGATTTCCGTTTTATTATTCCAAACAGCAACGCCTGCCCAAGAAGCGAATAATTAAATTTTGCGCCGCTGTAAACAAAGAAAAAGGAATTTTCAGTCCACATTTGCTTATGTGGTCGTAAAAATGCGGCTTTTTCAAAAGTGGCGGTAAAACACCTAAATAAGCATAAAAAATGACCGAAAGTGGAGAATAAACTCCGCTTTCGGTCGAAATTTTGGTCCGAGTGACAGGGATCGAACCTGCGGCCTGATGGTCCCAAACCACCCGCGCTCCCAGCTGCGCTACACCCGGATTTATTTCGTTTTTTGCGTTTGGTATCTGTGGGATGGTGCGTTGGGCGTTGCTGTTTTTGGCGGTTTTTCCGGAGATCCCACGATCCGAAAATCCACCGTGTTGCAAGGGGGCGGAGGCTTCAGAAAAAAGTCCTGAAAGCCGCTGGCCGCGCTCCCAAACCATCCGCGCGCCCAGCTGTGCCGCATCCCGATTGCGGCTATCAGTATACACCAGGCGCAGGGTGCTTGTCAACTATTTCTCCGGGCTGTTTTCGGCCGGGAGGATTGTCTGCACCGTCAGCACGCCGTCCGCCACGGTAAAGTGCACCTCGTAGCCGCCATAGGCCATGCCGTACACCCGCGTGGGATCGCTTTGGTAGGTGGGGCGGGGGTCATGCGCCAGTACCGCCGGCAGCGCGCGGCGGATGGTCGGCGGCAGCGGTTCCAGCAGCGCCGGGGGGCAATCCACCCGCACGGTGCGCTCCGACAGCCCGTTGAGAAAGCCCACACTGGCCTGCGGATGGCTGTCAGTGTAGGGCAGATAGGGCTTGATGTCCAGGATCGGCGTGCCGTCCATCAGGTCGGCACCGGATACCCGGATCACCGGCCCCTGCGGGGTATCCGGGTCGATCCCCTCCAGACGGACAGAGGACAGGCCGATGGGGTTCGGCCGGTAGGGAGAGCGGGTGGCAAACACGCCCATGCGGGTGTTCCCGCCCAGCCGCGGCGGCCGCACGGTCGGCGACCAGCCGGTCTGCCGCACCTCGGAAAAGTGCCACAGCAGCCACAGGTGCGAGAAGCCCTCCAGCCCCCGCAGTGCATCCGCATTGCGGTAGGGGGGCGTAAACACGATCGTAGCCTGCACCTCCGGCACCAGCCCGCTTTGCCGCGGCACGCCGAATTTGGTCGTAAAATCCGTCCGGATGTGGGCTATCACCTGTACTGTCAGTGCGTCCATCTGCCTGCCTCCTGCTGCTTGCCGGCCGTGGCGCACTATCCGTGCCACGGCCGGATCCTGTATTCTATTGTACCGTGTTTTTCTTTTTCCTGCAAGTGGTAAAATGCCCATATCCGCGGCGGCTTACGGCTCACCCTTTAACCGGCGGAGCTGCTGGTGGAAGAACTCCGGATAGGCGGAAAACCGTGGGTTGCGGAGAACGGAAAGCAGCTGAAGCGCTGTTTCTGTTTCGGCTATGGCGGCCTCCTTTTGGCCGGTTTCTTCGTTATATTCCGCAATCTTCTCCATCATCTGCAGCAGGTTTTCAAACGAGATCCATTTCTGCTTCTCGGCAGCCCGGAATTTTGCTTCACCGGATAAAAGAAACGCCATTTCGGTCAGCTTGGTGAAATAGAGCTCCGGAATTTGCGCAATCGCCGCCTCTGCGCTGGGCAGATCGTCCTTAGCCTTGTAGGCATAGGCCAAAAACCGGAGAGCGTCATAGCGGACAGCGCTCTGCTTCGTCTTTTCCAGTAATTTGGTCGCGATGGCGATCGTTTCGTCCGGCTTTTCCGTGTAATTCAAGGTATAAAGTAAGTTGTTCAGCAGGACATCGTTTTCAGGGTATTCCCGCAGCCCCTCCTCCAAAATGCGTCGGCTTTCGGCGGGGTCGGTCTCGCGGTATTGGTATGCCCGGCGGGCGATTTCCTCAACGGCACGGTCGATCCTTTCCAGGCTGAAGTCAAACAGCTCATCCATGGATACATTAAAGTATCCGGCCAGCACCGGGGCGAGGGCAATGTCAGGAAGGGTGATGCCGTTTTCCCACTTACTGACCGCCTGAAAGGTAACGCCGATGTTTTCCGCCAGCTGTTCCTGCGTGATCCCGCGCTGCTTGCGCAGCCTGCGGATGGTATTTCCGATATGCATACTTTGCCTCCTTACGATGGTGATTTGCGCGCAATGCTTTGTCTGAGCTCTGAGCAAAGTATACTATACAACCATAGCCTTGGCAATAACGGCGTAGGGGACATTTTTCAACCGGAGGTTGAAACCACATCCCGGCTTTCGGCGCCGCTGCAGCGCACAGGCTTACAGGGCTGCCGGAAACCATACCCGCATGTCGCTCTCGCCCCGGTTGGCAAAGGCATTGTACGGGATCAGCCGCAGGGAACCCCTTTCCCGTGCCGGCACGGCGGCGGTGTACGGTTCGCTGTCGGCCAGCCGGTAGGCCTCGATCTCCAGTGCCGGCAGCCCGCCGAAGTACTCGGCGGGCTCCTTCCAGCCAAAGCTGGGAGCAACCGAAAAACGGTGCAGTCCGCCGCCGTTATCCACCTCTTCGGCGCAGTATACGACCGGCCCGCGCTGGATGCACAGCCGGTAGGCGTCCCGCGCCACGCGGCTGTCCGCAAATACTGCGCGGGGAGTCAGATCCAGCGCCAGCTCGATCGGTGAGCCGTCGTTTCGGATATAGGCATAGCCGTTTTTCTGCGTATACGGGTGGTTCAGCCGGAAGTCTGTGCACCACGCCGGGATGCGCAGTGCCACCGTGCCGGCACCGGTGGCGGTGATCCGGATCTGCCCGCTGCGGGGATAAGTTGTCTCCACCGTGGCGTGCAGCGTGCCATCCTGTAGGGTGGCGGCTGCGTATTGATGCACATACAGCACATCCCCCTCCCGCCCGAACAGACAGCCGCCAACCGAAGCCAGCAGCCGGTTCAGATTGGGTGGGCAGCAGGAGCATGAGAAGATCTCCGGGCGCTGGGTGAGGGGAAAGTGCGGCGCGCCGAAGGGGTTTTGAAAATGCTCGTTGCGGTTGATCTCCAGAGCATTGACATAGAAAAAGCGGCGGCCGTCCAGTGAAAGGCCGGAAAGCACCCCGTTGTACAGTGCGCGTTCCATGGTGTCGGCATAGCGGCCATCCGGTTCATTTTCCAGCATGGCGCGGCAGAACAGCACCAGCGCGATGGCCGCGCAGGTTTCGGCGTAGGCGGTATCGTTCGGCAGGTCGTAGGGGTTGGTGAAAGCCTCGCCGATGTGGGTGGAGCCTACTCCGCCGGTGACATACATCTTGCGGCGGGTGATATCGGTATACAGCGTGCGGCAGGTTTCCAGCAGGGCTGTGTCGTCGGTTTCCTTGGCCAGCATGGCCATGCCGGTGTACAGATACAGGGCGCGCACCGCGTGTCCCACCGCCTCCGTCTGCTCCCGTACCGGCCGGTGGCTCTGGTTGTGGGTGGAGTGGTCGGGGTCATAAAATGCTGGGCGGAAGCGCGGATCACAGCTGTCCGCGGCTGTGCCGCGGATATGGATAAAGTACTCGGCCAGTTCCCGGTATTGTGGCTCACCGGTGTGGCGGTACAGGCGCAGCAGCGCCAGCTCAATCTCCTCATGCCCCGGGGAGGAAAAGCCGGCGCTTTTCTCCTCCATGAATACCCGGCGGATATAGGCGACATACTGTTTCATACAGGAAAGCAGCACCGGCTTGCCAATGGCGTCGCAGGCAATGGCGGCCTCGATCAGATGGCCCGCGCAGTACAGTTCGTGGTTATCCCGGTTCCGGAACCGTTCGGCCGGCGCCAGCGCGGTGAAGTAGGTATTGAAATACCCGTCTGGCTCCTGGTGGCAGCGGATCTTTTCAATCAGAGCGTCCAGCTGTGCTTCCAGCTCCGTATCCGGGTGCTGCGCCAGGCTGTAGGCAGCTCCTTCCATCCATTTGGCCACATCGCTGTCCCAGAAGATGTGCGGGCGGTTCTCCTCGCCCTCACGCCAATTCATGTCAAAGGCGCGGAGGCGCCCGGTGCGGGCAAACTGTTCATATACGGCGCGGATCGTGATTTTCCGATTCAGCTCCGCCTTTTCCAGCCAGAAGCCGCTGTGCAGGTGTACCCGGCTGTGGTCAATGCTGTTCATGCTTCATTCCTCCCGAAAATGCTTGACGCTGCGGTGATTTCAGTATACAATGGCTGTGGCAGGGATACAATGCCGAAAAAGCGATAAGAGGTAAGAAAAAGCGTGATAAATGCCTTGACTGTCCCCGGTATACGGTTTGCTTATGCCGGCTGCTTTGTGCGGGAGGAGGACTGGATCCACCCCGACCGGGTGGAGGAGACCTATGAGCTGATCTGTGTTACCCGCGGGGTGGTGCACCTGCACGATGCGTGCTTCGGCGAGGTGGCTGCCGGCGAGGGGCAGGTGCTGCTGCTGGAGCCGGGGTGCCGGCACTACGGCACGAAGCATTCCGCCCATGTCCGCTTTTATTGGGTGCATTTCCATCTGCAGCAGGGGCAGCTGCCGTTTGCGCAGCGGGTGTTTACCGGCTTTGAGCAGGGACCGCTGTTCCGGGAGCTGCTGCATCTGGCCAATCTGCCGCAGCCGCCGGCGTATGCGGTGGATGCAGTGCTCAACCATATCCTGTGTGAGCTGTGCCGCCTGTCGGAGCAGACTGTGCGGTATGACCGCCGCGCGGAGGAGATCGGCGAATGGATCCGCATCCACGCCTGTGCGGGGCTGCGGGCGGCCGATGTGGCCGCCCAGTTCGGCTTTTCGGAGGATCACCTGACCCGGATTTTGCAAAAGACCTATGGCTGCGGCGTCAAGGAGCTGACGGCGCGCTTTGTCACGGCACGGGCGCGGGAGCTGCTGTGCAATACCAACCTGTATGTCAAGCAGGTGGCGGCCGCGCTGGGCTTTTCCGGCGATAAGGCGTTTATCGCCTTCTTCAAGTACCACGAAGGGCTGTCGCCGGCGCGCTTCCGTGACCGCTTTTCCCGTACCCATATGAACAACCGCTGAAGAGCGGAAAGGAGCCTTATCCGATGGAGCGATTTATTCTGCATTCCCGGTATCAGCCCACCGGCGATCAGCCGGAGGCGATCGAAAAGCTGGCGGCCGGCATCAACAGCGGCATGAAGGAGCAGGTTCTGCTTGGCGTAACGGGGTCGGGTAAAACCTTCACCATGGCCAATGTGATTGCCAGGGTGAACCGCCCGACGCTGGTTTTGGCGCACAATAAAACCCTTGCTGCACAGCTTTGCTCGGAGTTCCGGGAATTCTTTCCTGAGAACGCGGTGGAATATTTTGTGTCCTACTACGACTACTATCAGCCGGAGGCATACATTCCCTCCACCGACACCTACATTGAAAAGGACTCCGCCATCAACGATGAGATCGACCGGCTGCGGCACTCGGCCACCTCGGCGCTGTCCGAGCGGCGGGATGTGATCATCGTGGCCAGCGTGAGCTGCATCTATACCCTCGGCGACCCGATCGACTACCGCAGCATGGTCATCTCGCTGCGCCCCGGTATGCAGAAGAGCCGCGATGAGCTGCTGAAAAAGCTGGTGGAGCTGCAGTATGAGCGCAATGACATCAGCCTGACCCGCAATAAATTCCGTGTGCGGGGGGATGTGGTGGAGATTTTCCCGGCCTATGCCGGCGAGACGGTGGTGCGGGTGGAGTTTTTCGGGGACGAGATCGACCGCATTACCGAGGTAAATCCCCTCACCGGGGAGCTGAAAAATGTGATCAGCCATGTGGCGATCTACCCGGCCAGCCACTATATCATCCCCCGTGAGCGTATGGCGGAGGCGATTGAGCGCATCCGTGTCGAAATGGAGGAGCGGGAGGCGTGGTTCAAGCAGGAGGGCAAGCTGCTGGAGGCACAGCGCATCCGCCAGCGCACCACCTATGATATGGAAATGCTGCAGGAGGTGGGTATCTGCAAGGGGATCGAGAACTATTCCCGTGTGCTTTCCGGCCGGCCGGCCGGCAGCATCCCCTGCACGCTGCTGGATTATTTTCCGGAGGATTTTCTGCTGTTTGTGGACGAAAGCCATGTTACGCTGCCACAGGTGCGCGGGATGTACGGCGGTGATCATGCCCGCAAAAAGAGCCTGGTGGACTATGGCTTCCGCCTGCCCAGCGCCTACGATAACCGGCCGCTCAGCTTTGATGAATTTTACGACCATGTACACCAGGCGGTGTTTGTTTCCGCCACCCCCGGCCCGCTGGAGCGGGAAAAGGCGGCACAGATCGTGGAGCAGGTGATCCGTCCCACCGGTCTGCTGGATCCGCCGGTATCGGTGCGGCCGGTGGAGGGGCAGATCGACGACCTGATGGATGAGATCCGCCAGCGCACCGAGCGAAAGGAACGGGTGCTGGTGACCACCCTGACCAAGAAAATGGCGGAGGATCTGACCGCCTACCTGGACCAGAATGGTGTGCGGGTGCGGTATATGCACCACGATATTGATACCATCGAGCGTATGCAGATCATCCGGGATCTGCGGTTGGGCGAATTTGATGTGCTGGTGGGGATCAACCTGCTGCGCGAGGGGCTGGACATCCCGGAGGTCTCGCTGGTGGCCATCCTGGACGCGGATAAGGAGGGCTTCCTGCGCAGTGAGACCTCACTGGTGCAGACCATTGGGCGTGCTGCCCGCAATGCCAATGGCCAGGTGATCATGTACGCCGACTGTGTGACCCCCTCCATGGAGGCTGCCATCACCGAGACCGACCGCCGCCGGCATATCCAGATGGCCTATAATGAGGCACACGGCATTGTGCCCAAGACCATTGTGAAGGATGTGCATGAGGTGCTGGAGATCTCGGCGCGCGGTACGGCCCGCAACAGGAAGGGGATGCGTATGACCCGCGCCGAGCGCGAGGAGCTGATCCGCCAGCTGACAAAAGAAATGAAAAACGCCTCCCGTCTGCTGGAGTTCGAGCACGCAGCGATGCTGCGTGACCGCATCAAGGAGCTGCAGGAGGGCAAATAAGCGGCAAAAAGGCCCGCGGCGGCTGACACAAACGGTCAGCCGCCGCGGGCCTTTGTCTGTTGCTATTTACAGATCGGCGCCGCTGGCCGGCAGGTTCTCCTTGGCGGAAAGGGCGGTGACCCGCAGACGGAACACTGCCGTGCGGGCAACGGCCGCCCGGTTATAGGCAAAATCCCGTGTGGCGGGATACCGCGCCATGATCACCCGGTCGATGGCGTCCTGCTTTTCCGCCCCTTCCAGGGGCTCGGCGATGGCTGTGCCCATCACGCTGCGGTAGCGCATGGTCACATCCCCCTTTTCCGGCAGGCATTCCAGCTGCAGGGGGATATCCATTTCAAAGGAGCAGGCAGGGTGCTGCCGCAGCAGGGCATGTTTGCGCCCCGCCATGGCGCCGTGGATGTACAGAAAAAGCTGCTCCTCCTGTGTTTCGTAGGCAAAATTGACCGGGACGATGTAGGGATACTCGCCATCTGCCAGACCCAGGCGCAGGATCGGGCAGGCATCTATGATCTGCCGGATCCTCTGCCGGTCGGTTACCTGCCGGTCGCGCCGCCGCATGGGCGGCATGGATTGTACAGCCATATTACTTGCTCACCTTCAGTGCATATACGGCGCCGTTTTCGACCGGGGTGCTGTCCACGCCGGCCATGGCGTATTCGCCATTGATATAGAAAGCCCAGTAGGTCTGATCGACTGCATAGTCGGCGGTGATGCCGCTGACCGTTTTGACATACAGGCCGTATGTCTGTATCTCCCCCTCGATCAGCCCCAGCTGCTGCAGGGCGGCGCCTACGGTTTGTTCATCCGTGCGGATGGAGAAATCCGTCTGCCGGCCGTCACCGTCGACGACCTGCAGGGTAAAGGCGGATTGTCCCTCGCCCAGTACGGTCGCCCCGTCCGCGGAGCTTTGCACCGGCACGGAGGCAGGCGGGGTTTGGGTATGGCCGCCGCAGGCGGTCATGGTCAGCGCTGCGGCGAGGGCAAAGGCCACGCAGAGAATGCGGGAAAAGAGCGGCTTCAACCGGTTCATAGCGGTTCTCCTTACAGGCTGAGGGCGGATCAGGTCTTGCTCAGCTTCATGATGAAATTGTGCGGCAGCAGCTTGGCCAGCACGCGGTAGAACTTGAAAAATCCGCGGGGGGTGTACACGGCGCGGCCGGCCGCCGCCTTGACCACGGCCTTGTCCGCCACCTTGACCGGGTCGCAGTAGGGCAGGGTCTCAAATGTGCGGGACTGGCCGGTGATGCCGGCCAGATCCAGAAACTCGGTGCGCATGGGGCCGGGGCAAACGGCCAGCACATTCACCCGGCGCGGCCGCAGTTCCTCCCGCAGCCCCTTGGAGAGGCTCAGCACATAGGCCTTGGTGGAGGAGTACACCGTCATGCGCGGGTTGGGCGCAAAGGCGGCAATGGAGGCCACATTGAGAATGAATCCGCCCTCCGCCATATACGGCAGCACGGCGGTGGTTACCGCCGTCAGCCCGCGGCAGTTGACATCCACCATGCGGATCTGGGTGGCCCAATCGCTGTCTGCCATATTGGCCAGCTCCCCCAGCCCGGCATTGTTGATAAGAATTTGCACTGCCGGCTTTTCCGCAGCCAGCCGTTCGCTCAGTGCCTGGTAGCTGGCATCTGCAGCCAGATCCAGCGGCAGGATCTCCACCGGCACGGGGCTGGAGGCGGCCAGCGATTGCAGCCGATCCGCCCGCCGGGCGATCAGCCAGATGGCGGAAAGCTGCGGATACCGCCGCGCCACGCTGCGGAAAAATGCCTGTCCCAATCCGGCGGAGGCGCCGGTGATGATTGCAATGTTCTGTGCCATAATTCGTCACTCCTGTATGTTGTGTGTGCTGCCAATAAGGCATTCCATAGTGTCAGTATACACCATCTGCGGCAAAAAGAAAAGGCTTTTTTGCCGTTATTCTTTCCAGTGGCAGCGGGCAATGTCCACATGGTCGGGGTCGCGCAGGGGAACCCCCTCCTGCAGCAGCAGAAATGCCTGCTCCGGCCAGCCGGGGGCCAGGCGGCCGCTGTGATCGACCACCCGGTGGCAGGGGTACTCGCCATAGTGCCCGGCCATGCGCAGAACGCGGCTGACCAGCCGGGCATTGCGTTCCCGGCCGATCAGCCGGGCGATCTGCCCATAGGTGGCCACCTGTCCCGGTGGGATCTCCTCCACCACGGACAGAATTTCGTAGATCAGTCGTTCGTCCATCTGCCATGCTCCTTATTTATGCAGGCGGCGCGCGCCCGCTTTTACCCAAAGTATACCGCATTTTGCGGCAAAAGAAAAGCCCGGAAATCAACAGCTGATTTCCGGGCTGTATATTTTTGTGTAAATTATCCGGATTGTATGCTAAAAACACCGTTCCTTGCGCGTGCTGCGGCACTGCGGGTTTTCCTTGCGCTGCGGGCAGTGGTAGCAGATCTCGTTGGTGAGGGTGGGGGAGCCGGAGAAATATTCGTCCAGGTTGGCGTAGGTGGTGCGGGCAATGTCGGCCAGCGCCTCCTCGGTCAGAAATGCCTGGTGGGAGGTGATGATCACATTTGGGCGGGATACCAGCAGGCTGAGGGTATCATCCAGCACCGGTGCGTCGGAGTTGTCCTCGAAGAAGAGGTCGGCTTCCTCCTCATACACATCCAGTCCGGCGCCGCGCACAGTGCCGGCATTGAGGGCATCCAGCAGGGCGGCGGAGTCGATCAGCGCCCCGCGGGAGGTATTGAGCACGAACACGCCCTTTTTCATTTTGTCGAAGGCTGCGGCGTCCAGCAGGTGGTGGTTCTCTTTGGTCAGCGGACAGTGCAGCGAGATGATATCGCTTTCCGCCAGCAGGGTGTCCAGCGGCACATACGCAATGTCGCTGTCCGCCGCCGGGTAGGGATCGTAGGCCAACACCCGCATGCCGAAGCCGCGGCAGATGTCGATAAAGGCGCGGCCGATCTTACCGGTGCCGATAACGCCGGCCGTTTTGCGGTACAGGTCGGTGCCGGTCAGGCCCACCAGGCTGAAATTGAAGTCCCGCGTGCGGATATAGGCCTTGTGCACCTTGCGGTTGAGGCACTGCAGCAGGCCGATGGCATGTTCGGCCACCGCGTGGGGGGAGTAGGCCGGCACCCGCAGGATGGTCAGCTTGCCGTAGGCGGCCTTGCGGTCCACATTGTTGTAGCCGGCGCAGCGCAGCGCCAGCACCCGTACCCCCAGCCGATACAGCTCATTGACGGTTTCGGCGTCTACGGTATCGTTGACGAAGGCGCACACGGCCTCGCAGCCCTCTGCCAGCCGGGCGGAGCGGGCGCGCAGCTTGGACTCAAAGTACACGATCTCGTAGCCCGGGTTGAGGCGGTCAAACCATTCCTTATCGTAGGGTTTTGTGTCGAAAAAGGCGATCTTATGCATAGCGATTCTCCTCCAATCGGATAAAAAAGAGCGGTTGTTTCAGTATTTCCCGAAAAAAGTTCATTATTCGTTTGCATTTTCGCTATAAAAACGCCATACTTATCCGGTATGATAAAAACTGTTCAAAGGAATGTTTCTCCCTTCATTCCTTTTGACACCCCTCTTTTTCTTTCATTCTTCTTTCTTTTTCCTCTTCATGGACAGACGCCTCGGTCAAATGGCCGGGGCGTTCGTCTTGTTTTTTTATTTTCTATTCCGGTATAGAGAGCCCGGCCTGCAGCAGCAGCCGCTGCTGCTCTTCCAGCGGCAGGCGGCAGAACAGCTCGGCCATGTGCTGCGCCTGCGGGCTGTTGGTGGGAAGCGGCGCCGGGCTGACCCCCAGCAGATAATCGGTAGATACCCGGAAAAGCTCTGCCAGCTTGCACAGTTCCTCAAAGCGGGGGCAGGCAACGCCGGTCTCCCACTTGGTATAGGCCGAACGGGTAACGCCGACGCGGATGGCGATCGCTTCCTGTTTCCAGTGCCTCTCCCGCCGCAGGGCGGACAGGCGGGTGGCAAACAGTGCAGGGGAGCTATTGTTCATGAAAAGCCCTTCCTTTCCTGCAGCCTGACGGCCTTCAAAAGCATAAAAAAAGCGTACAGCCGGAGCTGCACGCCGAAAAACGCACATCCGCGCTGTTGCGACACAGATTACTTATCCTCATCGGAAAGTATGCGGAAATGCATTTTTACCATAGGCATTTCCGATGGGATATATTCATCTGTGTCGCAAAAACAGTGTAGCATATTTCCGGGAGCAAAGCAAGAAAAAAGTCGAAATAAGGCAAAAAAGGCACACAGCTGACGCTGTGTGCCGAAAAATGTCCTCCACGACAGCTGTTGCCACGCAGCTCAGGTTCCAGAACGGATGGGTCGGGACGGGGAAACATTTTTGCCGGGAATATGTGTGTAGGGTTCACAAAACCAAAATAAGTATATCACACTTTGGACAGCTGGGCAAGAGAGAAGAAGCGCGGCCGCCGATAAGAGTGCGTATTTTCACTTTTGTTCTTTTAGGCTTTCGATTTCAGTTGAAAGTGTATCAAAGCGTGCCTGCACTTCATCTAAAATGGCTTTTGCGTCCAGCGCCGCACATTTTATATCTGCTATATGGCAATCCAGCTCGTCGGCTCTGTCCTCGATATCGTCGAGGTCATCTTCGTTTCCATTTGCACAAGTGGCGATTGGACAATCAGAAAAGGCTACATTGTTTCCGTCACCGGAAATCTCCACCGAATCAAGCGGCACATTTTCCAACGCAACATTGGCTCCGTCGCCGAGAATTTGCAGCATATCTATATTAGAATTATTAAATGATACATTTGCCCCCTCGGAGTAAATCATCACATTTTCCAGCTTTTCTTCAAGCTCTGAAATTCTTTTTTCCAGCTCTGCTATTCTGTCTTCCATTCAAATTCTCCTTTCGTTTTTGACAGGTACAGCTGCCCGGCGAAACCCGGTGCGACGAAACATGGCAGCCGTATCCTCACGGTGATTTTACCATAATACGGCAGACTATGCAACAATGGTTTATGCGCCGGTGTTATACGGTTCCCCGGACGGGCCCGGCTGTGCGATTGACAATGCCGGCGAGGTGTGCTACTATAAATCCATACTGGGGCATATGCTTATATCGTCTGTCAGGAGGTCGTTTATCCATGGGTCTGCCCGTGCTGTATCTTGTCATTCCCTGCTATAATGAGGCGGCTGTGCTGCCGCAGACGGCGCCGCTTTTTACCGGTAAGCTGGCGGCGCTGGCGGCGGCCGGGCGCATTGCGCCGCACAGCCGTGTGCTGTTTGTGGACGACGGCAGCAGCGACGGCACCTGGCAGACCATCTGCGCCATGGCGCAGACACAGCCGGCGGTGTGCGGGGTGCGGCTTTCCCGCAACCGGGGGCACCAGAATGCCCTGCTGGCCGGACTCTTTGAGGCGGTGCCGCAGGCGGATGTGACGATCAGCCTGGACTGTGACGGACAGGACGACATCCATGCTGTGGACGCTATGCTGACCGAATACGAAGCCGGCTGCGATGTGGTGTATGGCGTGCGCGCCAGCCGCAAAACGGATACGCTGTTCAAGCGCTCCACGGCGCAGCTCTTTTACCGGCTGATGACCCGCCTGGGCGCGGAGAGCGTGTATAACCACGCCGATTACCGGCTGCTCAGCCGCCGGGCGGTGGAGGGGCTGGCACAGTTTCCGGAGGTCAATCTGTTCCTGCGGGGGCTGGTGCCGCTGGTGGGCTACCGCAGCAGCAGCGTGTACTACGACCGCGCGCCGCGCGTGGCGGGTGAGACCCATTATTCCCTGCGCCGGATGCTGCTGCTGGCGGTGGATGGCATCACCAGCCTGTCCGTCAAGCCGCTGAAGCTGATCACGGTGCTGGGGCTGGCGGTGTTTTTGGCCAGTGCAGTGATGATCGTATGGAGTATCGTGCGGCACTTTGCCGGCGCCACCGTGACCGGCTGGAGCAGCCTGATGTGCATTGTGCTGTTCCTTGGCGGGGTGCAGCTGCTGTGCGTGGGGGTGCTGGGGGAATACATCGGCAAGATCTATGCTGAGGTGAAGCACCGCCCGCGGTATATCGTGCAGGAACGCACGCCGGAGCAGCCCCATGCGTAAGCTGTGGGCACGGGTGCGGCCGCTGCTGGATGCCCACCTGCTGCGATTTCTGCTGGTTGGGGTGGCGAACACCCTTGTTGGCTCGGCCATCATGTTCGGGCTGTATAATCTGGCCGGCGTGGGGTACTGGGTATCCTCGGCGGCCAACTATGTGCTGACCAGCATTCTCAGCTTTTTTCTCAATAAATACTTCACCTTCCGCCGCCGGGAGGGCGGCTGGCGGCAGGTGCTGCGTTTTGCGCTGAATGTTGCCGCCTGCTGGCTGCTGGCCTACGGTGTGGCACAGCCGCTGACCCGCCGCCTGCTGGCGGCTGCGGCGCAGAGCACACGGGAGAATGTGGCCATGCTGGTGGGTATGGGGCTGTTCACGGGGCTGAATTACTTGGGGCAGCGGTTGTTTGCGTTTCGGTCGTCCGACTGACCGGGGATGGGGAGGATAGCGGTATGCCGGCCTGTACGAAAGCGAGAACCCGTGCCGGGCACAGCCGCCGCCGGCGCCGCCGTGTGCGGCGGCCGCGGCGGCTGTCGCTGCTGCTTGTCCTGCTGCTTGTGCTGGCCGGCGGTCTGGCCGCGCAGCAGCTGTGGTTTTCCCCTGCCCGGCAGGCGGAAAAGCGCGTGCAGCGGCTGGCGGAGGCTACGGTGCCGGAAAATGTGCTCCAGCTGCCGCTGGAGATCGGTCGTGCCCGCAGCGGCCAGGCGCTGGCGGATTTCACCGGTGTGGTGATCCACTATGTTGGCAATCCCGGCACCTCTGCCCGCAATAACCGCAATTACTTTGCCCAGCCGGCCACCGAGGTGTGTTCGCACTTTGTGGTGGGGCTGGAGGGGGAGGTTATCCAGTGTGTGCCGCTGGGGGAACGCTCGGCGGCCAGCAACAGCCGCAACCGGGATACCATCTCCATTGAGGTCTGCCACCCGGACGAAACGGGTAAATTCAACGAGGCAACCTATGAGGCGCTGGTGGAGCTGACGGCATGGCTGTGCCGTACCGGCCACCTGCGCGCACAGGAGGTTATCCGCCACTACGATGTGACCGGCAAGCTGTGCCCGCTGTACTATGTGGAGCATGAGGAGGCGTGGCAGCAGCTTTTGGCGGATATTGCCGCGCGGATATGAGCCATTTGCCGCCGCCGGTGCGAAGATAACAGTTGACAATATTGCATAAGATGGTGTATACTGTATCTGGTTTAATGTGGCAGGTTGGCTGTTTTTTGCCCATTATGCCGTCGGGCGGCGTTTGGACGCCCGGCCGATAACTCATTAAAACTGTCTCGCGTAACAGTTTCACGCTTTACGGCGGCCCCGTGGGGGCTTTTCCGGTATATTGACGGCTTTTTTGACGGTGCAGGCGGCTTTTTTGCCTGCTTGATCTTTCAAAATTGAAGAAAAGTCTCTGGGGCGCGCCTCGTGAACGGCAAACGAACAAAAAATCAGGAGGTGTATCCCATGCAGGTTTCCCTGCTCACGATGATCTGCGCCAGCGCGGGTGCTTTGATCATCGGTGCACTGGTGGCGGCGCTGATTGCCTATCGCGCCGGTATTGCCCACCGTAAGAAAGAGGCAGAGGCGGCGATCGGCTCGGCCGAGGCCGAGGCGGAGCGCATACGCAAGGAGGCGCGTGTCAGCGCTGATGCTGCAAAGAAAGAGGCGGTACTCAAGGCGAAGGACGAGATCTATCGTCTGCGCAATGAGTCCGAAAAGGAGCTCAAGGAGCGCCGCGCGGATGTTCAGCGGCAGGAGCGCCGGCTGCAGCAAAAAGAGGAGTCCCTGGACCACAAGATCGAAAACTACGAGAAAAAGGAAGAGGCCCTGGCGCAGAAGAACCGCGACGCGGAGGCGCGTATGGCGGATATCGAGGCGCTGAAAAAGAGCCAATACGAGCTGCTGGAGCGGCTGTCCGGCTTTACCAAGGAACAGGCGAAGGAGTATCTGCTCAATAATCTGTCCACCGAGCTGGAGCACGAAAAGGCGGTCAAGATGGCCGAATATGAGACCCAGCTGAAGAGCGAGGCCGACCAGCGCGCCCGTGCACTGATCTCCCATGCCATCCAGCGGGTGGCCGCCGACCAGGTGGCGGAGACCACGGTATCTGTGGTGCCGCTGCCCAATGATGAGATGAAGGGCCGCATCATCGGCCGCGAGGGCCGCAATATCCGTGCAATCGAGACGCTGACCGGTGTGGATCTGATCATTGACGATACACCGGAGGCAATCACCCTGTCCTGCTTTGACCCGGTGCGCCGCGAGATCGCCCGCCTGACGATGGAGCGCCTGATCTCGGATGGTCGTATCCATCCCGCCCGCATTGAAGAAATGGTCAATAAGGCCCGCCGCGAGGTGGAGAACACCATCAAGGCGGAGGGCGAACGCGCGGTGCTGGAGACCGGTCTGCGCGGCATCCACCCCGAGATCGTCAAGCTGCTCGGCCGGCTGCACTACCGCACCAGCTACGGGCAGAATGTGCTGGATCACTCCATGGAGGTGGCGTTCCTCTCCGGCATTATGGCCAGTGAGCTGGGCATTGACCCGGAGATCGCCCGCCGTGCCGGCCTGCTGCATGATATCGGCAAGTCGGTCGACCACCAGGTGGAAGGCTCCCACATCGAGATCGGTGTGGATATTGCCCGCAAGTATAAAGAGAGCGAGGCCGTTGTGCATGCCATCCAGGCGCACCACGGCGATGTGGAGGCACAGACGGTGGTGGCCTGCCTGGTGCAGGCGGCCGACGCCATATCCGCTGCCCGCCCCGGCGCCCGGCGTGAAAACCTGGAGAACTACATCAAGCGGCTGGAGAAGCTGGAGGAGCTGGCCAACGGCTTTGACGGTGTTGAGCGCTCCTTTGCCATCCAGGCCGGCCGCGAGGTGCGGATCATTGTTCGCCCGGAGAAGGTCAATGACGACCAGATGGTCATTCTGGCGCATGAGATCGCCAAAAAGATCGAGTCCAACATGGACTATCCCGGCCAGATCAAGGTCAACCTTATCCGCGAGAACCGCGCGGTGGACTACGCGAAATAACAGCTGTAAAAAAGCTCCCGGCAGAGACATTCGGTCTCTGCCGGGAGCTTTTTGCGTCCCTTTGGGGCGGCAGGATAGGGGTGTCAATCCTCCCAGCGCTCGATGTTGTGAACCCGCCTTTTGACCTCTTCCTTCATCAGGGAAATCGCCAGCGGCGCGTTCTTTTGATGTAAGGACTCCGACACGAAGGCATAGACTATCACGGCCAAATAAGCGAATAAACAAAACAGGAAAGCCATCATGGGCAGTCCCCTTCTTGCTCCGAAAAATTCCACTACCGTGAGCTCGAATGCTTCCGGAACATACAGGGTCAGGATAAGCAAGGCGCCCAAAGCGATCCAAAGATTGCGTATCACGATGTGGGATCTTTTGTAAGCGGGGGCTATTTTTGTATAGGTTTTGTCATCCTTTGAAATCACCTCGCCGCGCAAAAAACAGACCGGGAATGAAAAACGCCAGGGATCCCAGCGGTCCTCGAAGGGGGGAACGCCAAAATCATAGACAACCTTGATTTTCCCCTGCTTGGAACATTTGAACCACATGCGCATTCCGTCCGGCATGGGAACCGGACATTTTCCGGCCTGTTCATAGGATTGTTCCTCCAGGCAGCGTACCGTTTCGGGCACGCTTTTGCTGACCTCGATATATTCCTCGGTAAGAAGCCCTCGCAGCTTCGCTGCTCTCATTTGTGTTTCCTCCTCTATACGCGCTCCTGCAGCCGCGGGTGATGTGCATAGACCCTATGCGCCCGTTTGCGGGGGCACACGGGAGATGCAGCATCATTCATCGACCAGCTGGAACATTTTCGTGTTGAATACATTGATGATCGTTTTGCCGTTGATCAGCAGGTAGAATTCATCACCGATAATGGACTCCTTGAACAGCTGATCGCTAAGCATACAATGCTCCCGGGAATACGGGTAATACTCCTTTTTGAACAGCTGAGAACCGGAGTAAGAGCAATTGTCCACGCGGAATTCTCCGTAAAAAGCGAAGCAAAAAGCGTAGTAGGTATCCCACTGCCGGCTTCCCGGAAGCCTCCTGTGGGCAATGCCGCTCTCGATCAATTCATCCGTGACTATGCGGTATGTTCTGGGGCTGGTGAAATAGCGGTATAGCGCTATGGCGGCATCGCTGATCGCGGCCAGGAAGACTCCGGTGACGATCAACAGGCACAGCAGGACATAGATTTCCGTAATCGGCCAACAGATCGTCCAAAGAAGAGCATCGCCCGCCAGACAAAATGCACTGACATAAAGATGGGGGATAAGACTCCGCCGATAATATCTTTTCAGCTCGGAGACAAGGATATCTTTCGTCAGCCGTTGCTTGGTAAATAAATCCTCTTGCATGGTCTCACCTCTAATGATGGCACTGGTCTGAGCTCTTAGCTCAATTTTCCCAGTATTCGATGTTGTGAACCCGCCTTTTGACCTCTTCTTTCATCAGGACAATAACCTGCGGCGCGGTCTTTATGTACAAATATGTCGTTCTAACAAGATCGACCGCTATGGTTAAAAAAATCAACAAACTGAACAGGTACGGAAGTATGGACGAAATTCCGCCCGCGCCCTTCAGGTATCCCCACATGAAGAGCGCCACTACATCCGGAAGGGCTCGAAACAGAACGATCCCGGTGAAAAAGGCGATCAAAAGGCAACGCGCCACGATATGGGCTCTTTTATAAACGGGGGTTATTTTCACATGCGTCTTGTGGTCTTTTGAAACCACCTCGCCGCGCACAAAATAGACTGGGCACAGAACATAGAACAGAAATATCAGCGGGAATAGAAAATACCCCCATTTCCGGAACAAACCAAAATCACTGGTGACCTTGATATCCCCCTGCTTGGAACATTTGAATAACATTCTCATCCGGTTCGGCATGGAAACCGGACATTTGCCGGTTCGCTCACAGGATTGTTCCTCCAGGCAGCGTACCGTTTCGGGCACACTTTTGCTCACCTCGATATATTCCTCGTTAAGTACCTCTTGCAGTGTTGGTTGGCTCATGCTTACCTCCCTCTCCCTCTGCGCCCCCGCGGCCGCGGGGGCGCGGTCTGTACAGCAACGGTCTGATGTGTCCTTTGGGGTGTCGGGGTCATTCGGCGCCTTTGGCGTCCAGATTGATGAAGCTGCCGGCGCTGCCGGTCACCTGCGGCAGCTCACCGTTCCATTTCTCTACCTTATTGTATTCGATCACGGCGTCGCTGAGTGACTGGCGAATGGTCTCATTGGCAGCCGCCTCGGCCTCGGCCTTGATGCGGATGGTCTGTGCCTCGGCCTCGGCATTGGTGATGGCGGTCTGCTTTTCTGTTTCGGCCTTCAGCAGCTGCTGCTGGGCAACCTGCTTTTCCTCGATGGCGTTGATAAAGGCCTCGGAGAATTCAAAATTGATGATGTTGACATCCGTGATGTACAGGCCGATGCCGTTCAGCTTTTCGTTCAGCCCCTGGATCAGGCCATCGGAGATCAGCGCCCGGTTGGTCACGCTTTCCTCCGCCGTGTACTGGGAGGTGATGGCCTTCAGCACCTCATTGACCGCCGGGGTGACCAGCACATCCTCGTAGTTGGCGCCGATGTTCTTATAAATGCTGTACGATTTCGCGGTGTCGACGCGGTAGTTGATGGCCAGTGTGGTGGCCACTGTCTGCAGGTCCTTGGAAAAGGCCTCGGTCTCTACCTCCAGCTTGGTAATGCGGTTGTCAATGCGGACAACCTCCTGCACAAAGGGGATCTTGGCGTGCAGCCCCTCCTGCAGTACCCCCTCATTAACCTTGCCTAGGGTAACCACCACACCGGTATGGCCGGCCTGCACCACGGTAAAGCAGTTGGCGATCACCACCAGTGCAACGATGACCACGGCGGCGACCATCAGAATTTTCTTCACGGTTTTTCCTTGGGGTTTTGTGCTTTCCATATAAGCTCCTTCTCTCTTCTTCCGGCGGAACAGGCGCCGCCGGTCGCCGTATGTTATTCGGTGGCTGCGGACTTCAGGCTTTCAAAGCAGGCGTCCGCCGCCTGTTTATAGCGTTTTGCCTCGTAGGCATAGGTCATCACCAGCAGCGCCTGCATCAGCCGGCCGCGTGCGCCCTCGTCCGGGGCGCGGTAGGCGGCGGTAATCCGCCGGATGCGCTCCTGTGCCGGTTCCGGGTCGGCCCCCTGCGGCGCCACGATGGCGCACAGGTAATCGTAGAGCTGCTCCTCGGAGATGATATCATCCCCCTCGTCGTCGGTGTCGCCGTTCACACAGGTCATCAGCTCACCAATGCGCTCCAGCGGCATGCAGTCCCGCAGGGCAGCGATCAGCAGAATACGGGCCAGCTGGCGTGCCCGGTACTTTTTGTTGACGGGGTGGGAAACAAAGCCGCGTTTGATCCAGTTCTGCACGGTGGACGGCTCCAGACCGGTGATGGCGCATACCTGCCCGAGCGAAAGGCCGTCGGTGGCCTCCAGCATCGGCCGCAGTTGGGCGAACATCCCCGCCCCGGCGGCGCCTGGCGCCTGGGGGATCACGGTGCCCGGCAGGCAGGCCGGCAGCGGATGCTTGCCCGGCTGTGGATCACCCGGACGATAGCCCGGATCGTGATGGATGGTTTCGGCCTTCCCGGCGGAAAACAGCAGTTGCATGGTCCTTCTCCTTTCATTTGCGGTTTACATAATCATATCACAGGTTCATATGACTGTCAAGGAAAATTTTGTGATTTTCTGTAACAAATTTCCCATCGAATACGGTGGGTATTTTTCTTTCACCGGCCGGAGACGGCCGCATACACTGGAAAAGGGAGCGGAAAGCACGGAGAAAGGGTGGGGGCTATGGCGGTTTTGCAGGTGGAGCATCTGCGGCAGGTCTATCAGGCGGCGGATGGAGAAACGGTGGCGCTGCAGGATATTCACTTTTCCATGGAAAAGGGGGATTTCTTCAGTGTGGTGGGACCAAGCGGCTGCGGAAAATCCACACTGCTGTCCATCATAGCGGGTATGCTGCCGGCCAGCGGCGGGCGGGTGCTGGTGGCGGGCGAACCGGTGACCGGGCCGAGCAGCCATATCGGCTATATGCTGCAGCAGGATAACCTGCTGGAATGGCGCACCATCCGGCAGAATGTGCTGCTGGGGCTGGAGATCCGCCATGCCCTGACGCGGGAGAACCGCGAACGGGCCGAGCGGCTGCTGGAAACCTATGGACTGGCCGCCTTTGCCAACCGGCGTCCGTCGCAGCTTTCCGGCGGGATGCGGCAGCGCGCTGCGCTGATCCGTACGCTGGCCGTCAATCCGGACATCCTGCTGCTGGATGAGGCCTTTTCCGCGCTGGATTACCAGACGCGGCTGGAGGTGACGGAGGATGTGTACCGCATCATCCGGCAGGAGCAGGTAACGGCGCTGATGGTGACCCACGATATCCCGGAGAGCATCTGCATGGGCGACCGGGTGCTGATCCTGTCCGCCCGCCCTGCCGTTATCCGTGAACAGCTCCCTATCCGGTTTTCGCTGCCGGAGCGCACGCCCATCGCCTGCCGCAGCCAGCCGGAATTTGCGCGCTACTTCGACCACATATGGAAGGAATTGGGGATGCATGAAGCGTAGTATACCGACCGTGCCGGCGCCGTCGCCGGAAAGGACCCTGTATCTGCGGCAGGAAGAGCGTATCCGCCGCCGTATCCGCCTGTGGCGGTGGGGCGTGCTGGCGCTGTTTCTGCTGGTTTGGGAGGGAACGGCGCGGCTCGGATGGATCGACAGCTTCATTTTCAGCCAGCCTTCCCGCATTTTGCGTACCTATTGGGATATGGCACAGAATGGCCTGCTGTACCACATGGCGGTTACCATTGGTGAGACGCTGGCCGGCTTTTTGCTGGGGGCGGCGGCCGGGGTGCTGCTGGCCATCGTGCTGTGGTGGAGTCCCACCGTATCCCGGATCAGCGAACCGTATCTGGTGGTGCTTAACAGCCTGCCGAAAATTGCCCTCGGCCCGGTCATCATCATCCTGGCGGGCGCCGGCACCCGGGCCATTGTGTTTATGGCGCTGGCCATCTCGCTGGTGGTAACGGTGCTGGAAATGCTCAGCGGCTTTCGGGATACCGATGGCGGGGCGCTGCGTATGGCGGCCACCTTCGGCGCCACCAAGCGGCAGATCTTTTGCAAGATCGTGTTCCCCTACAATATCCCAACGCTGTTCGACTCGCTCAAGGTGAATATCGGCCTGTCGCTGGTTGGGGTGATCGCGGGGGAATTTCTGGTCTCCCGTGCCGGGCTGGGCTACCTGATCGTGTATGGCGGCCAGGTGTTCAAAATGGATCTGGTGATGGCCAGTGTGATCATTCTGGCGGTGGTTGCCGCCCTGTTGTATGAGGCTGTTGTGCTGATGCAGGTGCTTGTACGCCGCCGTATGAGCCGCTGCTGAGGGCCGAACCGCATGGTCTGCGGAGAAAGGAAAGCCATGAACAAGCATATTTTATCCCGTTTAACGGCGGTGCTGTGCGCCGCCGTGCTGCTGTGCACCGGGGTGTGCGGCCTGGCCGGCTGCGCCGGCAAGAGCGACACCGTGAAGGTGCGCCTGTGTGAAGTGACCCACTCCATATTCTACGCGCCGCAGTATGCCGCGCTGGCACTGGGCTATTTTGCCGATGAGGGGCTGGAGGTGGAGCTGACCAACGGGCAGGGCGCCGATGCGGTGATGGCCGCGGTGCTGAGCAACAACATTGATATCGGCTTCTGTGGGCCGGAGGCCTCCATCTATGTATACAATGAGGGCAAGGAGGACTATACCCAGGTGTTTGCGCAGGTGACCCGCCGGGATGGCTCCTTCCTGCTGGGACGGCAGGAGGACCCGGATTTCACCTGGGATAAGGTGCGGGGCAAGACCGTGCTGCCCGGCCGCAAGGGGGGCGTGCCCTATATGACGCTGGAGCATGTACTGCGTCAGAACGGCATTGACCCGGCGACGGATACCATACTGGACAACAGTGTGCAGTATGCCATGATGACCGCGGCCTTCACCGGCGGCACGGGGGACTATGTGACCGCTTTCGAGCCGACGGCCTCGCTGCTGCAGCAGCAGGGGCAGGGGTATATCGTTGCCTCGGTGGGCGAGGCCTCCGGCGATATCCCCTACACCGCCTATTTTGCCAAGAAGAGCTATATCGAAAAGCACGCGGATGTGATCCAGCGCTTCACCAATGCCCTGTACCGCGGGCAGCAGTGGGTGGCTGCGCACTCGGCACAGGAGATCGCTGCCACGGTGGCGGAAAGCTTCCCGGATACCGACCGGGCGCTGCTGGAAAAGGCTGTGGAGAGCTACCGCCGCATTGATGCCTGGAACGATACGCCTGTGCTCAGTGAAGAAAGCTTTGACCGGCTGCAGACCGTCATGACCGAGGCCGGCGAGCTTTCGCAGCGGGCGGATTACAGCAAGGTTGTGAACAATACCTTTGCCGAAAAGGCCGTCAGCGCCGGAAAATAAGAACAGAAACAGCAAAACCGCCGCCTGCCGGAGATCCGGCAGGCGGCGGTTCCTATTGCTTTGTCTATTTCCCCAGCCGCAGCGCGGTGCTGCCCGGCTGCTGATACAGGCGGATGTAGTCAATATCCATCTCGATGGGGTAGGTCAGGGCGGCATCCGGCGGCGTGCGGTCCTTCCAGCCGACATTGAAGCCGGTAATGATACACTGGTACTTATCCTTAAAATACTCGTCCAGATCATAGGCAAAGTATGGCTCACCGTCGCAGTAGAATGTCATTTTTTCTTCCGTCCACAGCAGGGCGAAGGTGTGGAAATCGTCCGAAAAGGCGCTGCCCGGCAGAAAATACCGGCGGGAAAGGCTGTCCACCACGCCGTCCAGTGAGGAGTGTTGCTGGCCGCTTTCGGCGGAGGGCCATTTGTGTACATTGGCGGTCAGGCGGTGAGCCAATCCAAGGCTCTCAAAGATGTCGATCTCAAACATATCTTTTTCATTGCCGTTTGTCCAAAAAGAGGAATAGACACCGACGGCATCCGGCAGGCGCGCCCGCATCTCCAGATATCCGCAGTGAAACCGCATGGTTTCTGTGGTTTTCAGCGCATCGGAGCCGTACCACCCGGTGCCGTCATCGGTTTTGAAATACCGCAGGGTCACAAGGCCGTCGTGCACGGTGACCGTTTGCTCGTTCGCTATCAGTTGCACCTTGCCGCCGGCGCTGCTGTCCAGTTCTCCGTCATAAATGCGCCATTTGCTTTCGTCCAGTGTATCGCCGTCGAATTCATCGCCCCATACCAGCTCATAGCCGTCCGGCACGCCCTGCTTCTCCGGCAGGTCTTCATCCGTTGAGGAGAGGGAATTGGTGCTGCTATCCGACCCGGCGGTGCCGGCGGCACAGCCGGCCAGCAGCAGCGGCAGGCAGAGCAGGAAACAGAACAGACGCATGGCGGACATAAAAAACACCCTTCCGTTTGTTGGTACTCCCATTATACAGGAATCCGGAAGGATGTCAACAGGTTTTCGCCCTTGCCGGGGTGTCAGATACCCGGCGTTTCGTACAGCTTGCGTACCGTGCCGGAGAGCCACAGGCAGCTGCCGTCGGCTTCGATGGTCAGACTGCCGGCCGGCTGCTGCAGGGTCAGCCGCACGGGTGTGCCGAGCAACGCCTGCTGCCAGGCCCCCACGGCGGCGGTGCCGCTGGCGCAGGAGCTCTCCCAGAACAGGGTGTCGGCCGCCGGCACATAGACCAGCGGCGTCATGCGGCTTTTGCCATCGGTCAGCAGCAGCCCCAGTGCCGGAGCGGCCAACTGGCGGCACAGCGGACGGATCAGGGCTTCGGCGGCTGCCCGGTCAAGCGGGGCAGTCAGCGGGATATGGGTGATGCCGGGCAGCTCCACCACCGGTACAGAGCCGAGGGACGGCAGCTCACGCACTCCGATACGCAGCGGCAGCGGCATGGCCACCCGGCCGCGCCAGCCGCCGGGTGCCGGGGTGATCTCGACCGGCACCGGTGTCGGTGTGCCGGATACCCGCAGCAGCACCCGGCCGCCCTGCGGCCGCAGCAGGGCGGCGGCCGCCATGGAGGCGTTACCACAGAATTCGCCGCCCGCCATGGTCAGCGCCGGTGCCTCGCCGGCGGTTACAAAGCCCAGCTGCTCTGCTGTCGGCTCTGCGGCCATCAGTGCAGCGGCCACGGCCGGCCGCTGCGCCGGCGGCACGGGGGTGGTCACCAGCACCGTGCGGTTGCCGGTGGGATCCATCAGGGCGTAATTCACCCGGTTCATCGCTGGTAATTCTGCAGGAAGCGGCGGGTACGCTCCTGTGTGGTATTGCCGAAGACCTCCTCCGGCTTGCCCTGCTCCACGATCACGCCGCCATCCATGAAGATGACGCGGTCGGATACCGCGCGGGCAAAATCCATTTCGTGCGTGACGATCACCATGGTCATTTTTTCCTCAGCCAGCTGGCGGATGACCTTCAGTACCTCGCCGGTCAGCTCCGGATCCAGCGCTGAGGTCGGCTCATCAAAGAAAAGGATCTCCGGCTTCATGGCCAGTGCCCGCACGATGGATACGCGCTGCTGCTGCCCGCCGGAAAGCTGGCAGGGATAGGCGTCAGCCTTGTCCTCCAGCCCCATCTTGGCCAAAAGCTCCATGGCCTCCTGCCGCACCTGCTTTGGGTCGCGGTGCAGCACCGATACCGGGGCATCGGTCAGGTTCTTGAGCACGGTATAGTGCGGAAAAAGGTTGAAATTCTGGAACACCAGGCCAAAGCTCTGCCGGAAGGGACGCAGATCCTTGGCATAGGTCATGCGTCCGTCCTGCATGCCGGCAGCCTGCCGGCCCATGTAGCTCAGGCTGCCGCCGTCCATGCGCTCCAGCAGGGTGGCACAGCGCAGCAGGGTGGATTTTCCGCTGCCGGAGGGGCCGATGACCGATACCACCTCGCCCTTGTCCACCGTGAGGGAAATATCCTTCAGCACCTCCAGCTCACCGAAGCGCTTGCAGACATTGTCCATGCGTAAGATATTCATTGCCATCCCTCCTCAGCGGTAGTAGTCCAGCGCCTTTTCCAGCCGCTGCATGATAAAGGCCACCAGATAGTTAAATATGTAGTAGAAAACCGCGGCGGCCACAAAGGTCATCATGCCGGGGGAATTGGGCGCCACGGCAATCTGCTTGGCCCGTGTGAACATCTCCACTGTGCCGATCACGGAGGCCAGGGAGGTGTCCTTGACCAGGGTGATGACCTCATTGGTCACGGGGGGCAGCACCCGTTTGATCATCTGCGGCAGAATGATCTTGCCGAAGGTTTGCACCCGGGTATAGCCCAGCACCTGTGCCGCCTCATGCTGGCCAACCGGGATGGATTCAATCCCGCTGCGGTAGATCTCGGCGAAGTAGGCGGCGTAATTGATGGCAAAGGCCACGATCACTGCCATGAAGCGCCAATTGCCCGGAAGCTGTACGCCGAACAGCAGATTGGGGCCATAGAATACCACCATCAGCTGCAGCATCAGCGGTGTGCCGCGCATGATGGAAATGTAGATATTCACCAGCCAGCGCAGCGGCGCAAAGCGGCTGACCTTGCCAAAGTACACCAGCAGCCCGAGCGGCTGAGAGAACAGCAGCGTCAGCAGAAAAATCAGCAGGGTCTGCCAAAAGCCCTTGGCCAGCAGCCCAAGCATGGTCATGATCGTCATGGGTGATGCTCCTTCATCGTGTTGTGGTGGCCGGTAAACAGCCCCAAGCGGGGATGCTGTGCATGCACAGCATCCCCGTTTTTCTGTATCGCGGCTGTGGTTATTTGATCAGGCACAGGCTCTCCAGCACCAGACCATCATCCACATACTTTTCGGCGATCTTCAGCATGGTGCCGTCCGCAGCCATTGCCTTAAGCTGCTCATTGACGGTATCCCGCAGTGCCTCGTTGCCCTTCAGGAAGCCGATGGCGTATTGCTCCTGCGAGATCGGCTCGTCCAGGATCACATACTCGTCGCCATTATCCTTTACCTGTTTGGTGGCTACGCCCAGGTCGGCGGCAATTGCGTCCACTGTGCCCTGCTTGAGATCCATGAAGCCGAGATTGTAGTCGGCCAGCTGAACCACCTCGGCCAGCGAGTTTTTGAAGCTCTCGTTGCCGTCGATCGCGTCCACCGCTGAAGAGCCGCTCTGCGCCATCACCTTTTTGCCGGCCAGGTCAGCCATGGAGGTGATGCCGGAATTCTTTTTGACCACCAGCACGATCTTGTTGTCCACATAGGGAACCGACCAGGTGTAGTCGTTTTCGCGGCCGGTGTAGGTGAAGCCGTTCCAGATGCAGTTGATCGAGCCGGCTTTCAGCTCGGCGTCCTTGCTATTCCAGTCAATGGCTTTTTCCTCCAGCTCCCAGCCGAGGCGGCTGCAGACCTCCTTGGCCATGGCCAGGTCAAAGCCGTCGTAGCTGCCGTCGGCAGCGACAAAGCCAAAGGGCGGAAACTCCGCATCGAAGCCGACCTTGAGCTTGAAGCCCTTGCCGAGATCCTTTTCGGTTACGGTGCCGGTGCTGCCGCAGGCGCACAGGCCAAGCGCCAGAACCAGCGCCAGAATAAGACACAATACTTTTTTCATTGGTAAAGCCCTCCGTTTGATTTTTGTTTGTTGTTTCGTTGTGCCATCATAATAGCACACTACCACGCTAAAGTAAAGTGTTTTTTCGCTGTTTTTTGCGATTTGTGAAAATCGCCGGCCGGCACGGCGGATTTTTCCCCACGGTTGTGCATATTTTACTATGGCAGCGCGTTAGCACGCGAAAGCGTACGGCCGTGAAACAAAAAACAGTTGACAAATCCGGGAGGTTTGCCTATAATAAACCTGTCAAAAGGGAGTAGCAGGCGGAGCGATCCGTTTCTCCGGCGTCAAAACACGGCCGTACGGCCCGCTTGAGGATGAAATTGCCAGACTTTTGCCGCTTTTGGTCGGTCGACCGAAAACGGCAGAGGTCTTTTTTCATTCCCGGGGACGGTTTTTCCCACTGCTGCTGCCGTGCCGTGTGGTGTGCGGCGTATTTATCTCATTATAGGAATTATAGGAGGGCTTTTTGTGGCAGAACTGTTTTCCAATTTCACCAACATTACCTGGCAGCAGTGCCTTATGTGGGTGATCGGCGCGGTGCTGATCTGGCTGGCGATCAAGAAGGATATGGAGCCGTCGCTGCTGCTGCCGATGGGCTTTGGCGCGATCCTGGTCAACCTGCCCCTTTCCGGAGCGGTGACCCAGCTGTACGAAACAGGCGAGGAGGTCGGTGCGCTGAATGTGCTGTTTGACGCCGGCATCGCCAATGAGCTGTTTCCGCTGCTGCTGTTTGTCGGTATCGGCGCCATGATTGATTTCGGGCCGCTGCTGTCCAACCCCAAGCTGATGATCTTCGGCGCGGCGGCGCAATTCGGCATCTTCTTCACCCTCAGCCTGGCCTGCCTGCTGGGCTTTGATCTCAAGGATGCCGCCTCGGTGGCCATCATCGGCGCGGCCGATGGCCCCACCTCGATTTTCGTGGCCAACTATTTCGAGTCGAAGTATCTGGGCGCGATCGTGGTGGCGGCGTATTCCTATATGGCGTTGGTGCCGATCATCCAGCCGCCGGTCATCCGCCTGCTGACCACCAAAAAGGAACGGCTGATCCGTATGCCGTACAAGGCGGCCAGCGTGACCAAGACCACCCGCATCCTGTTCCCGATCGTGATTACGGCTATCACCGGTATCGTTTCTCCCCGCAGCGTGGCGCTGATCGGCTTCCTGATGTTTGGCAACCTGATCCGGGAGTGCGGCGTGCTGGATAGCCTGTCGGAGACGGCGCAGAAGGTACTGGCCAATCTCATCACCCTGTTCCTCGGCCTGACCATAGCCACCAAGATGCGGGCAGAGGATTTCCTGACCCCGCAGACGCTGGGCATCATCGCCCTGGGGCTGGTGGCCTTCATCTTCGATACGGCCGGCGGCGTGATCTTCGCCAAGCTGCTGAACCTGTTTCTGCCGCGGGAGAAAAAGATCAATCCCATGATCGGTGCGGCGGGCATTTCCGCCTTCCCCATGTCTGCCCGTGTGGTGCACAAGATGGGGCTGAAGGAGGACAACCAGAACTTCCTGCTGATGCACGCGGTGGGGGTCAATGTTTCCGGCCAGATCGCCTCGGTGATCGCCGGCGGCATGATCCTGAACCTGATCGCCCGCTGAGCGCGGTAGAAAAAGGAGGCCAACAATAATGAATATCGAAGCATTTCTGCAATCCCTGCCGCTGATGGGCAAGGGGATGCTGGGCATTTTTCTGGTGGCCGGCGTGATCATCCTGGCCATGGTGCTGCTGAACAAGCTGACCGCCGGCCGCAAATAAGCGGCGGCCAGGGTCGCATTGGGAGAGGAGAATGGCGATGTCACTGGAACAGGTACTGGTGCGCACGCTGGCCGCGGTGCTGATCGGCACGCTGATTGGCAGCGAACGGGCGCGGCACGGACGCGCTGCCGGCATGCGCACGCACATTTTGGTCTGTCTGGGTTCCTGCATGACTTCCATGACCAGCGTTTTTGTGGCGCAGGCGACGGATATGGGTGGGGATGTATTCCGGATACCGGCACAGGTGGTTTCCGGCATCGGCTTTCTTGGGGCCGGTATGATCATTCTGAAAAACAACAATGTCATTACCGGCCTGACCACGGCGGCCGGGGTATGGGCAACCGCTACCATCGGTGTGGCGCTTGGCTACGGCTTCTATGTCGGGGCAGGCATCGTGACGCTGGCTTTCCTCTGCACCATTGTGCTGTTCGCCCGCTTTGAGCGCAAGCGCAAAAGCGCCGAGGTGATCTATGTGGAGATTGATGATCTGTACTGTGTGAATGCGGTGCTTGACCGTCTGCACGCGCTGACACCGGAGCCGTTCAGCTACCAGGTTTTCGCCCCCAAAAGCGAGAAAAGCGGCCATGTGGGGATGAATATCGTATTCGAGCGCCATGTGGAGCTGTCTTTGGCGGAGCTGTGCAAGCTGGAAAACATCGCCTATGCGGTGGAGGAATAACGAACCCTATATAATAGAAATACAATGGTAAAAAGGAGTTTATTGTTTGAAGAGTACTTATGAAGCATCGGAGTGTGTGGGCTGACCGGGAGGCCGGTAAATCCATCACACACCAGCCTCCCGGAGCGCAGAGTATGCGATCCATAGGAGGAAAACAGCATGAACCGTGAGAATAAACGCAAAACCTTCGGGCAGGGATATTACAAGACCCATGCCTGCTATGAAAGCTTCACCTGCAAGGCCTGTGGCCGGCTGGTAACGCCGGAAAATGCCGGCAGCGACCACCGCAACCACTGCCCCAACTGTCTGACCAGCCTGCATGTGGATATTGAGCCGGGCGACCGCGCCAGCGACTGCGGCGGGCATATGGAACCGGTGGCGGTGTGGGTGCGCCGGGGTGGCGAGTGGGCGATCATCCACCGCTGCAAGCGGTGCGGGGCTTTCAGCTCCAACCGCGTGGCAGCGGACGATAACCCTCTGAAGCTGATGAGCATTGCCATGCGGCCGCTGTGCGCGCCGCCGTTCCCATTGGAATACCTGGAGGAGATGACCGCCCGGATGGGCGGCGAGGGGAGCCTGTAGCCCGCGACCGCGGAGTCCTGTGCTTCCCGCTTTGACCAGAAAACAGCCCTTGCATCAGCAGGGGCTGTTTTCTGGTTCTTTGCTGTGGGCAGGGAAAATCGGGCGGGCGGCATTGCTTTTATGCTGCCGGCATGGTATACTATCAGGCGGATAGGACAGGCTGTTTGTGTTTTTGTATCGGATGAAAGGGGCGCTGCTGTGTTGAAGGAGCCGGAGCTGTATACGCCGACGGTGGGAGAACCGGAAAATGAGCTGTTCCGGGAGGATCCGCACGCATTTCTGGTGATGCATAACCTGTACGAGGCGGCGGTGAAGCAGCTGACACTGAAATTTGAGGTGCTGAACAGCGAATTTAATGTGCTGTATGCACGCAATCCCATCCATCACATCGAAAGCCGGGTGAAATCGCCCCAGAGCATTGCTGCCAAGCTGCAGAAAAAGGGGCTGCCCATGACGATTGCCGGCGCCATGACCGGGGTGAATGATATTGCCGGCGTGCGGGTGGTGTGCAGCTATATTGACGATGTATACCGTGTGGCGGAAATGCTGGAGAGACAGACGGATGTGACCATTGTGAAGCGGCAGGATTATATCCGTACGCCGAACTATAATGGCTACCGGTCGCTGCACCTGGATATCCGGGTGCCGGTGTACCTTTCCAACCGGACGGAATATGTGCTGGCGGAGATCCAGATCCGTACCATCGCCATGGACTTCTGGGCCAGCCTGGAGCATGATATCCGCTATAAGGCGGATAAGGAAAAGCTGCCGCAGGGCATCAATGAGGAAATGCTGGAATGTGCCGGAAAAATTGCCGAGATTGACCGGCAGATGCAGGATATGTACCAGCGTATCAAGGCGGCACAGGCCGGCGGGAAGCACACCGCGCCGGCCGGGAAACGCACAAACAGTGAGGGAACGGAATGAAGAGAGTTTGTTTGCTGACCGGCGGCACCTCCGGCATCGGCCGCTGCACGGCCATGGAGCTTTGCCGCCGCGGCTATACCGTCTATGAGCTTTCCCGCCGGGCGGCGGAAACGCCGGGCACCCACCATATCTGCGGCGATGTGACAGACGAACAATCGGTGCAGCGGGCGGTGGAGACGGTGCTGGCGGCTGAGGGGCGTATTGACCTGCTGGTGAATAATGCCGGCTTTGGTATTTCCGGTGCGGCGGAGTTTACCGACATTGCCGCAGCGAAAAAGCAGCTGGATGTCAACTTTTTTGGCGCGGTGCGTCTGTGCTGTGCCGTGCTGCCGGTCATGCGGCGGCAGGGCAGCGGCCGCATTGTCAATATCGGCTCGGTGGCCGGGGTGGTGCCGATCCCGTTCCAGGCATTTTATTCGGCGGCCAAGGCGGCGCTGCTTTCCTACACCCTGGCGCTGGCCAATGAGGTGCGCCCGTTCGGCATCACGGCGGTGTGTGTGCAGCCGGGGGATATCCGCACCGGATTTACGGCTGCACGGGAAAAGCAGCCGGCCGGCGACGAGGTCTACGGCGGGCGGATCGCCCGTTCGGTGGCAGTGATGGAGCACGATGAACAGACCGGTATGGCGCCGGAGACGGCCGGGCGCTTTATTGCCCGTGTGGCGGCCGGCCGCAGCCGCCGGCCGGTGCGCACCATCGGGTGGCGCTACCGGCTGGTATGCGGGCTGGTGAAGGTGCTGCCGGCCGGGCTATGCAACCGGCTGGTGGGCGGCATTTATGCCCGCTGAGGTCTGATCGTGGTCGTCTGCAGAAAAAAGCAGAATTATCCCCCTGAAAATTGAAAATCCTCCCCATTGACGGCGGTGGCCGCTTCTCCTATGATAGCGGTAGAACCGTTACGCTGCTGCGGTACCCGCTTTTCCGCTGCGGCGAAATACAGAAAGACGGAGGAAGATTCTATGGATTTTTCGACAGCCTTTGTGCAGGCCACCATGGCATACAATACCTTTGAGGCGCCGGTGGCGGCGCCGTATATCCGCCGCAGCTTTACGGCGGCGGCCGGCGAGGGCCGGCTGCGTATTGCCGTGTGCGGCTTCTATGAGCTGTACATCAACGGGCAGCGCTGCACCAAGGGGCGGCTGGCACCGTATATCAGCAACCCGGATGACCTGGTGTATTATGATGAGTACACGCTTGCGCTGCAGGCGGGGGAAAATGTGATCGGCGTATGGCTGGGCAATGGTTTCCAGAACAATCCCGGCGGCTACGCGTGGGAGTTTGACAAGGCGCCCTACCGCAGCGCGCCGCAGCTGGCGCTGGAGCTGACCTATACAGACGCGGCCGGCGGGCAGCAGGTGCTGCTCAGCGATACATCTTTCCGCACGGCACCTTCGCCGCTGCTGGCGGACGATTATCGTTTCGGCGAGACCTATGATGCCCGCCGGGAGCTGCCCGGCTGGAATGAGCCGGGCTTCGACGACAGCGGCTGGCAGCCGGTCATCCCGGTACGCGCGCCGCGCGGTGTGCTGCGCCGGTGTGAGGCGGAGCCGATCCTGGTGGCTGAGGAGCGCCGGCCGGTCAAGATCTGGCCGGAGGACGACGGCTTTGTGTACGATTTCGGTGTATCGGATGCCGGCGTGTGCCGGCTGACGGTCAATGCGGCGGCCGGGCAGCAGATCCGGCTGCGCCATGCGGAGCAGCTGCTGGATGGCCGCTTCTATCTGGATAACTGCTGGTTCCCCTACGAATCCCGCAACTGGGACTACTACAAGCACATTGTCCATCTGGATACCTATACCTGCCGTGAGGGGGAGCAGAGCTATACCCCCACCTTTGTGTATCACGGCTTCCGCTATGTGAAGGTGACCGGCATCACGGCGCAGCAGGCTACGCCGGAGCTGCTGACCTGTGTGGTGATGCATTCGGCGCTGCGTTCCCGCGGCGGCTTTGCCTGCTCGGACGAAACGGTCAACAAGCTGCAGGAGATGACCCGCCGCAGCGACCTGTCCAACTTCCATTATTTCCCGACGGATTGCCCCCACCGGGAGAAGAATGGCTGGACAGCCGATGCGGCACTGTCCTCGGAGCAGGTGCTGATCAATTTTGCCGCCGAGAACAGCTACCGCGAATGGCTGCGCAATATCTGCCTGGCGCAGAATGCCGAGGGTGCGCTGCCCGGCGTGGTTCCCACCGGCGGCTGGGGCTTTGAGTGGGGCAATGGCCCGGCGTGGGACAGCGTGCTGGCCTGTCTGCCGTATTTTGTGTATGTCTACCGCGGCGAGACTGCGATGATCCGCGAGTCGGCACACGCCTTTATGGCCTATCTGCACTATCTGACCACCCGTGCGGACGAGGATGGTCTGCTGCATATCGGCCTTGGCGACTGGTGCCCGGTCAACCGGCAGGCGCCGGATAATTACCAGGTGCCGCTGGAATTTACCGATACCCTGATGGGCATGGAGATTGCCCGCAAGATGGCGGTAATGTTTGCGGCGGTGGATATGCTGCCGCAGCGGGATTTTGCCCGCGCGGTGGAGGAGCGCTTCCGCACGGCCATCCGCACAAAGCTGGTGGATCTGAGCACCATGACGGTGGCCGGCAACAGCCAGAGCGGGCAGGCCCTGGCGATCTACTATCATGTGTTTACCCCGGCGGAGGCGCGGGTGGCCTTTGACCGGCTGCTGGAGATGGTGCACGCGGCGGATGACCACATGGATGTTGGTGTGCTTGGCGGCCGGGTGCTGTTCCGGGTGCTGTCGGCCTACGGGTACAGCGATCTGGCCCTGCACATGATTACCCGGCCGGATTTCCCGTCCTATGGTAACTGGATCGCCCGTGGGGCTACCACGCTGTGGGAGGATTTCTTCCCGGATACCGTTCATTCCTGCAATCACCACTTCTGGGGGGATATCAGTGCCTGGTTTATCACCTGCCTGGCGGGCATCCATTTCAACCCGCAGGAGGATGATGTGCGCCGGGTGGAGTTCCGTCCGTCCTTTGTGTCGGCCCTGGAGTGGGCCGAGGGGTGGTATGAGGCACCGGCCGGCCTGATCCGCTGCCGCTGGCAGCGGGAGGGTGAGGCTATCCGCCTGCAGCTGGAGGTGCCGCAGGGGGTACGGGCGTTCCTGTCGCTGGAGAGCGGCTACCAGCTGGAGAGCGGCATTGCCTGCGGTGCCGTGCACAGCGGCGAGTACCGGATCGTACCGGTGGCGACACGATAAATGCAGCCAAAAGGCGTCTGCCGGATACCGGCAGACGCCTTTTTTTCCAGCGGGGACGGCTTTGCTACAGTGATTGGCCCACAAAATCCGCGGATCAACCGCAAAATTGCAAAATTAGCGGTTGATTTCCGCCGCGGGATAGTGTATACTAAGGTGAATAGAGAAAGCCGTACGCTTTGGGGCATACGGGCGGGCGGTCCTGTGCGACGGTGCGCCGTGAACCATGTCAGGCGGGGAACCGAGCAGCATTAAGCGGTTGTGTCCGTGTGCCGCAGATCCCCGCCCGCCCGTATGCCCGAGAGAGTCCGGCTTTTTTTCGCCCAAAAGCAAGCAAAGGAGATGAGCGCGTGTACCAGGCCCTTTACCGTAAGTGGCGCCCCCGCACCTTTTCGGATGTGTGCGGGCAGGAAACGGTGACCACAGCGCTGAAAAACGAGCTGCAGTCCGGCCGGCTGTCGCACGCCTATCTGTTTACCGGCTGCCGCGGCACCGGCAAGACCACCTGCGCCAAGATCCTGGCCAAGGCGGTGAACTGTGAGCATCCGGTGGACGGCGACCCATGCGGCGAGTGCGCGGTGTGCCGGGGCATTGATGATGGCTCTGTGCTGGATGTGACCGAGATTGATGCCGCCTCCAACAATGGGGTGGACAGCATCCGCGACCTGCGGGAGGAGGTCTCCTTTACCCCCGTTACGGGCAAATACCGCGTGTATATCATTGATGAGGTGCATATGCTCTCTGCCGGTGCGTTCAACGCCCTGCTGAAAACGCTGGAGGAGCCGCCCGCCCATGTGATCTTCATTCTGGCCACCACCGAGGTGCACAAGCTGCCGGCTACGATCCTTTCCCGCTGCCAGCGGTTTGATTTTCACCGCATCCGGCCGGAGACCATTGCGGCGCGGGTGACCTATGTGGCGCAGCAGGAGGGGCTGTCGATCACCCCGGACGCAGCCATGCTGCTGGCGCGGCTGGCGGACGGTGCCATGCGGGATGCCCTCTCGCTGCTGGATCAGTGCGCCAGCGGGCGCACCCAAATCGACGCAGCCGCCGTGGCGGCAGCCACCGGCATGGCCGGGCGGGATTCCCTGGCCGGTCTGACAGACTGTGTGCTGCGGCAGGATGGCGCGGCGGCGCTGGAGCAGATCGACCGGCTGTATGCCGCCGGCAAGGATATGGAGCGGCTGTGCAGCGAGTGGGTTGGCTATATGCGCGACCTGATGGTGCTGCACAGTGTGCGGGAGCCGGGGGAGCTGGTTGTGGCGGCACCACAGGAGCTGGAACAGCTGCAGGCTGCGGCGCAGAAGCTGCCGCTGCCGATGATCCTGCACATCATGGAAACACTGCAGACCACGCTGGATCGTTTGCGTGGGGGCGTTTCCCGCCGGGTAGAAATGGAAATGGCGGTGCTGCGGCTGTGTGAGCCGCAGCTGGATACCGGTACGGCGGCACTGCTGCGCCGGGTAGGTGAGCTGGAGACAGCCGTGCGTGCCGGTGTGCCGGCCGCGCCGGCCGCGGCGCCTGCGGAAGCGAGGCCGGCTGTGGCACTGGTCGCCCCGGCGGCTGCGGTGCTGACCCCGGAAGAGGCGGTTCCGCTGCCGGAGCCGGATGAACCGGCCGCGGCGGCTCCGCCTGTGCCGCCGGCAGAGCCGGCCGGTGAGCAGCCGTTCACCCGCTGGGGGGATGTATTGGAGCGGCTCAAGCAGACCTGTATTCCGCTTTTCGGTGTGCTGGCCGATTCTACGGCGGTGCTCAAGGATGGGGTGCTGCTGATCTGTACGGATAATGCCCTGTTCAAGGAGCTGTTCCAGCGGGATAACAATAAGCAATTGCTGGCAGAGGCCATCCACACGGTGGCCGGCAGCCAGCTGCGCATCGGTCTGCGGCGCACCGCCGCCGCAGCCAAACCGGTGGAGGATCCGCTGAGCCGGCTGATGCAGGCTGGCCGTTCCGCCGGCGTGGCGATTACCGAAAAATAAATTTTTCAGATACAAAGGATGGATGACACATGAAAGCACGCGTACCGGGTATGGGCGGCGGCAATATGCAGAGCATGCTGCGCCAGGCACAGAAGATGCAGGAGGATATGGCTGCGCTGCAGCAGGAGCTGGAGGCGCGGGAATACACCGCCAATGCCGGCGGCGGCGCGGTGACGGCCACAGTCAACGGCGGCCATCAGCTGACGGCTCTGGTGATCAAGCCGGAGGTGATCGACCCGGAGGATGCTGATATGCTGGCGGACCTGGTGATGGCCGCTGTGAACGAGGCACACCGCGCGGCGGCAAAGAATGCCGAGGACGAGATGAGCAAGGTGACCGGCGGCATGAACCTGCCGGGGATGTTCTGAGGAGCGGCTATGGGATACAGCATTGCGCCGCTGGAGCGGCTGACGGAGCAGCTGGAGCGGCTGCCGGGCGTTGGACGGAAATCCGCCGCGCGACTGGCCTTTCATCTGCTGTATATGCCGCAGGCGGAGGCAAAGGCACTGCAGGACGCCGTGGCTGACGCGCGGGAGAAGATCTGCGAGTGCCCGGTGTGCTGCAATCTGACGGATACCTCGCCCTGCGCCATCTGCGGCGATTCCCGCCGGGATGCCTCAGTCATCTGTGTGGTGGAGGATCCACGGGATGTGCTGGCGATTGAGCGCACGCGCGAGTATCACGGGCTGTACCATGTGCTGCACGGCACCATCTCCCCGATGGATGGCCGCGGGCCGGAGCAGCTGCGGATCAAGCAGCTGCTGCACCGCCTGGAGGATGAGCGGGTGACCGAGGTGATCATGGCGACCAACCCGACGGTGGAGGGGGATTATACCGCTGTATACCTTTCACGCCTGCTCAAGCCGCTGCATATCAAGGTGACACGGCTGGCCTACGGCATCCCGGTGGGTGCCGATCTGGAATATGCGGACGAGGTGACCCTCAGCCGGTCGCTGGAGGGACGCAGCGAACTGTAATACCGGTAAAAACGGGCGAAAGGAGGCCGCGCATATGGCGCAGACGAGGCCGGGAAACAAAACCATTGCGGAAAACCGCAAGGCTTTCCACGACTATTTTATCGAAGAATCCATGGAGGCGGGCATCGAGCTGTGCGGCACCGAGGTGAAGGCGCTGCGGCAGGGCGGTGTGAACCTGAAGGATGCCTGGTGCTCGGTGGTGGGCGGCGAGATGTTCGTCAATGGTATGCACATCAGCCCCTACGATAAGGGCAATGTGTTCAACCGCGACCCCCTGCGGGTGCGTCGGCTGCTGCTGCATAAGCGGGAGACCATGCGGCTGTATGGCATCCTGAAGCAGCAGGGATATTCCCTGATCCCTCTCTCGCTGTACTTCAAGGGCAGCCGGGTGAAGGTGCAGGTGGGGCTGTGCCGCGGTAAAAAGCTGTACGATAAGCGCGAGGACGCCGCCCGCCGGGATATGCGCCGGGAGGCGGAGCGGGCGCTGAAGGAGCGCAACGCCAACTGAACGGATGGCGGTTTTGAATAAAAAAGGCGGATGATGCCCCGAATTGCCGGGCAATCATCCGCTTTTTTGTTATATTGCGCGCATATTATACTTAGAGTAAAGCACTTTCACTTTCCTACGCAGAAACGGGCAAAAACCTCGTCCACCACGGCTTCGGTTGTGCGCTCACCGGTCAGCTGCAGCAAGGCGGCAATAGCGCCGTCCAGGCTGACGGATACGGCATCCAGCGTCATGCCGGAGGCCAGCGCGGCGCCGGCCTCCTCCAGGCAGGCGAGGCAGTCGCGGGCGCACTGGCGTTGGCGCTCGGTTGCCAGCACCGGCTCGGCAGCGTTCAGCTGCTCTACTCCGGTGATCTGCGCCACCGCGGAGGTCAGCGCCTCCACGCCGCTGCCCTGCCGGGCGGACAGGGTGACCACGCGGGCAAAGTGTGCCTCCAATTCTGCGCGGTCGATCGCCGCCGGGCGGTCTGCCTTATTGATCACGGCGATGGCGTGGTCGCCGGCGGTGGCAGCCACCTCTGCCGCCAGCGCCCGATCCTCTGCTGTCAGCGGGCGGCTGCCGTCAAATACGGCCAGCACCAGGGCGGCATTCTGCAGCCGCCGGCGGGCCAGCTGCACACCGGCGCTCTCTACCCGGTCGGCGCTTTCGCGTATGCCGGCGGTATCCGCCAGGCGCAGCAGGACATCCCCCAGCCGTACGGTCTCCTCCACCACATCGCGGGTGGTGCCGGCGATTTCGGTGACGATGCTGCGCTCACAGCCGGCCAGGCAATTCATCAGGGTGGATTTGCCCACATTGGGGCTGCCCACGATCGCCGTGTCTACCCCTTCCCGCAGCACGCGGCCGGCATCATAGGTGCTCAGCAGTGCGGCGATGGTCTGCCGGCAGCTCTCCACGGTGGCGGCCAGCGCCTCCGGCTGCAGCTCCGGGATGTCCTCATCCGGATAGTCCACATAGGCGCCAAGCTGCGCTGCGGCGGCCAGCAGCTGCTCCCGCACGCCGGACAGCCGGCGGTAGGTGCCGCCCTCGCGGGCGGCCAGCGCGGTGCGGGCGGCCAGCCGCCCGTTGGCGGCGATCAGATCCATCACACTTTCCGCCTGGGTCAGATCCATCTTACCGTTGATAAAGGCGCGGCGGGTAAATTCGCCGGCGCCGGCCGGCCGTGCACCGGCATCCAGGCAGGCGCGCAGAACCCGCTGCAGCAGGTACTGCCCCCCGTGGCAGGAAAGCTCGGCCACGCTCTCCCCGGTGTAGCTGTGGGGCGCGCGGAAGACCAGCAGCACGCAATCGTCGATATCGCCCTCGCGGTCGAAGACATGGCCATAGGCGGCGGTGTAGCCGGGCAGCTTTTCCGGTGCGCGTGCGGGGTTAAGCGGGCGGAACACCCGCGCCGCAATGGCAATGGCCTCCTTGCCGGACAGCCGTACCACCCCTAAGCCTGCCGGAGCAGCTGGGGTGGCAATGGCAGCAATGGTTTCGCTCATGCCAGCGTCTCCCCGGTAGGCGCAGGGGACGCATCTTCGTCCAGGAATTCCTCCACATGGTCGCGGATATAGTCCTCGCACAGCCCCAGCGGCTGTTCGGCCGAAACCGCCCGGCGGAAAGCCTCCTCGGCGGCGGCAGTCTCCCCATCGTCGGCCTCCATCAGTGCCTGCCAGGCATCGCCGCAGGCGGTCGCCCCGATGCCGCGGAAATTTTCGGCGGCACGGTCGGCCAGCTCCCATGTGGCGCTGTGGCGCAGTGCGGCAAAGTCGCCGCGCGCCATCTCCTTGCATACCGCCCACACGGTATAGACCACTGTGGAGCCGTGCTGCAGTTCGGCCAGCGTGCGTACGGGGTCGGGACGGCGGCTTTCCTCCGCCTTGGCCAGCACCCGGCACACCACGGCGTCCACCAGTTCGCCCTCCGGCGCGCTGAGCAGCTTTTCGCGGGTCATGTGGCCGTATTTCTTCATCAGGCGGCCGGCGCGGGTGGTGTCCTTTTTGCGGCGGCCGGTCAGGCGCAGCAGCACCACAACGATCGCCAGCAGGATCAGCAGAATGATCAGTTCCTCTTTTTTCATTGCATCTTCGCTCCTTTTTCAGTCCAGCAGCAGGCGGTAGACCTCGCCCTTTTTACAGCCGGCTTCGGCGGCAGCCTTTTTAGCCGCCTCCGACGGCGGCATGCCATCCGCCATGTATTCCCGCGCCAGGGCGGCGGCCTGTTTCGGGGCCATGGCCGGGGCGCTCGGCTTTTCGGCGCCGCCCACCACCAGCACATACTCGCCGCGCGGGCTGTGGCCGCTCTCCGGCGCATAGCGCGCCATGGCACCGGCCAGGGTGGTGCGGATAACCTCTTCGTGCAGCTTGGTCAGCTCCCGTACCAGGGCTACCGGCCGATCCCCAAGGGTATCCAGCAGATCCTGCAGGGTGGCGGCCAGCTTGTGCGGTGCCTCGTAGAACACTATGGTGCGCTGCTCGCCGCGCAGCGATTGGAGATGCTCCCGGCGGCTGCGGCGGTTGACGCTGAGAAAGCCCTCAAAGGTGAAACGGCCGGTCGGCAGGCCGGCCACGGCCAGCGCCGTAGCCATGGCGGTGGGGCCGGGCACCACACCCACCGGGATACCGCGCTCATGGCACAGGGCCACCAGATCCTCGCCGGGGTCGGAGATAGCCGGCATACCGGCATCGGTCACCAGCACGGCGTTTTCGCCGGCCTGCAGCCGGGCGCAGATCACCTCGCCGCGCTCCCGCTTATTGTGTTCAAAATAGCTGACCAGCGGTTTGCTGATGCCGAAGTGATTGAGCAGCTTCAGCGTGACGCGGGTGTCCTCGGCGGCGATGAAATCACATGCCTGCAGCGCCTCCACCGCGCGGGGGGAGAAATCCGACAGATTGCCGATGGGGGTTCCCACCAGCGTCAGCCGGCCGGTCGTCTGCGCACTTTCCATGAAATCAGTCTCCTTCATTTTCGGCATACAGAATGGCCTGGAAGGCCGGTTCATCCGGCAGCAGCGGGGGCAGCCAGTCCATCCCCGGCCGCCCGCCGAGGCGTGCCTCGAGCAGAAACAGCCACGGGGCGGTATCCGTGCGCGCCTGCACGGGCTGCAGCCGCTTCGGCTCCAGGCCGGCGGCGGTCAGTGCCGCCAGCACCGCCACCAGCCGCTGCGGCCGATGGCACAGGCAAAAGCGACCGCCCGGATGCAGCAGCCGGGCGGCGGCGTGGCAGACAGCGGGCAGGGTGCCGGGCTGTTCGTGCCGGCTGCGCCGGTCTGCGGCAGCGGCACTGAGGGCGCCGCTGCCGGGGGCAAAATAGGGTGGGTTGCAGGTGATAAGGTCGTAGCGGTTATCCTGCCCCAGGGTGGCTGGCTGTGTCCAATCGCCCACCGCAAAGGTGGGAACGGGGCAGCCGCCCTGCGCCGCCATGGCGGCAGCGGAGCGCTGTGCCAGCGCGACCGCCTGGGGGGCAATATCAATGCCATGGACGCTGCCCGGCAGGCCGGTGGCACACAGGCGCAGGGGAATGACCCCGCAGCCGGTGCCGAGATCCAGCACCCGGTCACCCCGGTGCGGCGCGGCAAAATGCGCCAGCAGCAGGGCGTCGGTGCCATAGCGGTGCGCCGGACTGACCGCTATACGGTAGCGGCCGGCGATCGGCTGCCAGATGGGTTCGGTCATGCGGGCGTCCTCCTTGGCCGGATCGTGTTGTTTTGGTGGCTGAAAACGCAAATTGCCGGGCAGCCTTGACTGCCCGGCAATCCGATGTGCGATTATTCCGCAGCAGGAGCGCCCACAGGGCAGGTCTCCGCGCAAGCACCGCAATCAATGCAGGTATCCGCATCGATGACATACTTGCCGTCGCCCTCGCTGATGGCGCCGACAGGGCAACCCTCGGCGCAGGCGCCGCAGGCGATGCACTCGTCCGAAATCTTATAGGCCATGGTATACACCTCCTGTTCTGTTTATGCCTTTATCATACCATAGAAAACAGAAAATGCAACGGTTTTTTTGTAAATTTTCCGTTTCTGTCCGCTGTGAATGCCTGGCAGGGCAGAAAGGTTATTCCTGTGGCTGCCCATCGCCCTGGGGTTTGCTGCCCTTGCCGCCGCGCGAACGGCTGCGCCGCCGGTTGCTGCGCTGGCCGGACTTGGCCGGCTGGCCGGCGTCGGCTGCCGCTGCCGCCTCGGCTGGCTGCCCCTCTGGCTCGGCCGGTTCCTCCTCTGCCCGCGGCTTGCCGCCGCTGCGGATCACATTCACATCCTCGCGCAGCATATCCACCGGCGGGGAGTCGGGGTTTTTATCCAGCCGCACTTTCAGTTTGCCGGTCAGGATGGCACTGTCCACCACCACGCCGCGTCCCTCCGGGGTCATCACAACGGCGCCGTTGCGGGGGCTCAGCTTGATCAGCTCATCGTATACATCCTGTTCGTATTTCAGGCAGCACATCAGGCGGCCGCAGCAGCCGGAGATCTTGGTGGGATTGAGGGAAAGCCCCTGCTCCTTGGCCATCTTGATGGACACCGGCTGAAAATCCTTGAGGAAGCGGGCGCAGCACAGTGGCTGCCCGCAGATGCCGAGGCCGCCGATCTTCTTGGCCTCATCCCGCACGCCGATCTGGTGCAGCTCGATGCGGGTGTGGAAGATGCCGGCCAGGTCCTTGACCAGACTGCGGAAATCCACCCGCCCCTCGGCGGTGAAATTGAACAGGATCTTGGAATTGTCAAATGCGTATTCGGCGTCCACCAGCTTCATGTCCAGCTTATGGGCGGCAATGCGCTCCTGGCACACCCGCATGGCCTCGCGCTCCTTGGCGGCATTTTCCTCCATGCGGCGGCGATCCACATCGTCTGCGCGGCGCAGCACCGGCTTGAGCGGCTTGTCGCTGCCGGTCTGCTCACGGTTGGCGCGGACCACCTCGCCGCATTCCACTCCGCGGGCGGTCTCCACCATTACCAGTTCACCCGGCAGCAGCGTCAGCTCCTTCGGGTCAAAATCGTATACCTTTCCGTTATTCCGGAAACGGATACCTACGGTCATAGCCATGATTGTGTTCCAACCTTTCTGTTAATAGCCCGCCGCCTGCCGCAGGCAGGCGCTCATGCGGGTCAGGAAAAGCGTGTTGTTCATGCTGTGCAGCACATCCTGCTGCAGGCTCTCCACGGTCTCCAGCAGCGCCATCAGGCGGGCGCCGTTCAGGCGGCCGGCCAGCAGCAGTGCCGTTTCGGGTGCGGTGGAAAGCCGGGTGGGGCTGCCGCTGCGGGCTGCCAGGGCATCGCGCAGCAGCAGGATCAGGCCGGCCAGCACGCCGTCGGTCAGTGCCCGTTCCTTTTCCAGCCGGGCGGTCAGCCGCAGTAGGGTCAGCTCCTGCGGATCCACAATGGCCTCGCCGATGGCCGGCGTCAGCTCCAGCACCTGCTGCAGTGTGCCATCGGTGATGCCGCTGATCACCTGCCCGATGCAGCCGCCGAACAGACTGTGTGCCCGCTGCAGCTCCTGCGGCGGCACCTGTGGCAGCCGGCTATGCAGCACCGGGGCGGCCTCGTCCCATGCCACCGGCTGCAGGGTCAGGCAAACGCAGCGGGAGCGCACCGTCTCCAGCAGCTGTGAGCGGTTTTCGCAGGTCAGGATGAAGATGACATGCGCCGGCGGTTCTTCCAGAATTTTGAGCAGGGCGTTCTGTGCCTGGGGGGTCATGGTCTGTGCCTCGGCCAGGATCAGCACCCGGTAGGCCGCCTCATTGGGCAGCACAAAAGCCTCCTGCCGCAGCTGCCGCACGGTATCGACCGACAGGGCCTTGCCATCGCCGCCGTACAGGGCAATATCCGGGTGTGCGGCCTTGCGGCAGGAGGCACACGCCCCGCAGGGGCGCTGTGCGGCTGGGACCTGACACACGGCAGCGCGGGCGATCTGCCGCGCCAGCGTGCGGCGGCCGCTGCCGGCTGCCCCCTCCAGCAGCAGCGCGTGGGGGAAATGCCCGGCATCCACCAGCGCGCTGAGCTGCCGCTTGACGGCGACATTGCCCGCCAGATCGCCGAATTGCATGGTCCCTCACCTCCGCACACACTTACACAAATTTTATTATACCGCATATTGCAGCCGCTGACAAGCTTTTTTTATTTATCCGGCCATTGACGAATGGCGGCGGATTTGGTATCCTTAAGAAAGTAAGGGGGCGAAGCAATGGAAGGGCTTTTCCGTCGGCCGCAGGCCGGCAAACGGCTGGTCTGCGCGCTGCTGACCGGCTGGCTGCTGGCGGTGGCGGCGCTTCTGTGCCTGGCCGCCCCCGGCACGGAGGCCTATTATGTGCTGCTGCCGCTGTGGCAGTTTCTGCTGCTGGCGGCTATGCTGGCGGCGCTGGTGTGGCTGCTGCCCGGTGAGAATACCCCGCACTGGTGCAGCCTTTTTGCGGCGCTGGCCGCCTGTGTGGCGGCCGTCCGGCAGGATAACGGCATTGCCGTGGCGGTGGCCGGCTGCTGTGCGTTCGCCCTGCTGCTGCTGTGGATCGGCGTGCCTCCGGTCTCACCGCTTGCTGCCGCCCGCCCGCGGGTGTGGCTGTGGCTGGCTGTGGGCGGCATGGTGGCGGCCTTTACGGTGGTGGTGGGTAGTGTGTGCGTGCTTAAGCACCGTGCCTACCTGACCCCCGGGTACGATTTTGGCATATTTGCCCAGATGTATGAGTATATGCGCACCACCGGCCTGCCGCTTTCCACCTGTGAGCGGGATGGCCTGCTGAGCCACTTTGCGGTGCACTTTTCGCCGATCTTCTATGTGCTGCTGCCGTTCTATGCGCTGCTGCCGCGGCCGGAAACGCTGCTGGTGCTGCAGTGCCTGGTAACGGCGCTGGGCGCGGTGCCGCTGGTGCATATTGCGTTGCGGCGGGGGCTTTCCCGGCGGGTGGCCGGGCTGTTTGCCGCGGTGTATCTGCTGTATCCCTGCTTTCTGGGCGGCAGCCTGTGGTATTTGCACGAAAACAACTTTCTGGCGCCGCTGCTGCTGTGTCTGCTGTGGGCAGTGGAGTGCCGCCGGCCGCTGCCGGCGGTGCTGCTGGCGCTGGCGGTGTGCGCGGTCAAGGAGGATGCACCGGTCTATGTGGCGGCGGTGGCGCTGTACTGCCTGCTGACGAAGGAGCACCGCCGGCTGGGTGCGGGGCTGCTGCTTCTGTCGCTGGCGTGGTTTGCAGCGGCTATCGGGCTGCTGGCCGCATTTGGTGATGGGGTGATGACCGACCGCTACGCCAACTACGGGAACGCCGGCGAGGGACTGCTGGCGGCGGTGCGTGCTGCTGTGCAGGATCCGCTGTATGTGCTGGCGGAGTGCTTTGACCGCAGTAAGTGGCAGTATATCCTGCAAACGCTGCTGCCCCTCGGTCTGCTGCCGCTGCTGACCCGCCGGCCGGCGCGCTGGGTGCTGTGGATGCCCTATGTGCTGGTCAATCTGATGACCGACTACGGGTATCAGCACCATGTGGGGTATCAGTACGGCTTTGGCAGCGGGGCGCTGCTGCTGTATCTGGCGGTGCGCAACTATGCTGACCTGCCTGCCCGGCGCCGCCGGCCGCTGCCGCTGCTGGCCGGCGGCTGCGCACTGATCGTTTGCACGGCGGCCTTTGGCCGGCAGATGGCGGTGTACAGTGATTATCACGCGCCCGCCAATGTGGCCGAACGGCAGCAGATGGATGCGGCGCTGGAAAAGATCCCGGAGGATGCCTCGGTGACCGCCTCCTGTTTCCTGGTGTCGCATCTCAGCCGCTGCCGGGAGCTGTATGAGCAGGGCTACACCCAGCGGCAGACGGCCTATGTGGCGCTGGATCTGCGCTTTTCTGAGGGAAAAACCGCACTGGAAGCGCTTTCAGATACCGAATATGAAACCGTGGTGCGGCAGGATGGGGTCATCGCCATCCTGCGGCGCCGATAAAAAGGAGTGGCTGAAGCTATGAATGAATTGCGTTGTATGATCGCCTCGGACCTGCACGGTTCGGCGCTGTACACCCGCCAGCTTTTGGATGCCTATGTGCGGGAAAAGCCGGAGCTGCTGATCCTGCTGGGGGATATCCTCTACCACGGGCCGCGCAATGACCTGCCGGAGGGGTATGACCCCAAGCAGGTCATTGCCCTGCTCAACCCGCTGGCCGACCGCATCCTGTGCGTGCGGGGCAACTGCGATGCCGAGGTGGATCAGATGGTGCTGGCGTTTCCGCTGATGGCGGACTACACCGTGCTGCCGCTGAATGGCTGCAAGCTGTTTATTACCCACGGGCACCTGTATAATACGCAGAATCCACCGCCGCTGCGCAAGGGGGATGTGCTGCTGCACGGACATACCCATGTGCCGGCCTGCCTGCACCAGCCGGGGGGCTGGTGGTATCTCAATCCCGGCTCGGTCTCCATCCCGAAGGAGGGATCGCCGCGGGGATATATGCTGCTGGAGGGCAGCGATGTCTGCTGGAAAACGCTGGCGGGGGAGGAATGGCAGCGCGCGCCGCTGAGCGATGAGCGCCGCAGCGCCGGCCGCAGCCTGTTCTGAGCAATGCCGCCGGCAGACATGCGCCGGTGAAGCGATATGGAATACAATAAACAACCGCCGCCCGGAACGAGAACCGTTCCGGGCGGCGGCGTATTTATTGGGTATGCAGCGGATTGCCTTGTTTGCAGAGGGATCACATCAGGCTGCGGTACAGCGCCTCGATATCCTCCACGCTGGTGTCACGCGGGTTGCCCGGGCGGCAGGCGTCGGCGTAGGCATCCTTGGCCAGCTGCGGCAGATCCTCTTCCTTGACCACGCCCTTGAGGCTGGTCACGATGCCGACATCCTCCGCCAGCTTCTGCACGGCGGCCACGGCAGCCGCACGGTACTCCGCCTGCGACATGGCGTCGACCCCCTCCACGCCCATGGCGCGGGCAATCTCGCGGTACTTTTCGCCGGTATAGTCGGCATTGTAGGCCATCACGGTGGGCAGCAGGGTGGCGCAGGCCTTGCCGTGCGGCATATCATAATAGGCGGACAGGGTGTGCGCCATGGAGTGGTCAACGCCCAGGCCGACATTGGAGAAGCCCATGCCGGCGATATACTGGCCCAGTGCCATGCCCTCGCGGCCGACCGGCTCACCCTTTACGGCGCTGCGCAGGCTGCGGGAGATCACCTCAATGGCCTTCAGGTGGAACATATCCGACAGCTCCCACGCGCCCTTGGTGATGTATCCCTCGATGGCGTGGGTCAGGGCGTCCATGCCGGTGGCAGCCGTCAGGCCGGCGGGCATGGAGGACATCATATCGGGATCCACAACGGCAACCACCGGGATATCGTGGGCATCCACGCAGACGAATTTGCGCTTCTTCTCCACATCGGTGATCACATAGTTGATGGTTACCTCAGCGGCAGTGCCGGCGGTGGTGGGCACCGCGATGATCGGTACGCAGGGCTTCTTGGTCGGGGCAACGCCCTCCAGCGACCGCACATCGGCAAATTCCGGATTGGCGACGATGATGCCGATGGCTTTGGCGGTATCCATGGAGGAGCCGCCGCCGATGGCAATGATGCCGTCCGCACCGCTCTGCTTGAAGGCCTCTACGCCGTGCTGCACATTCTCGATGGTGGGGTTGGCTTTGATATCCGAATAGACGGTGTACGGGATGCCGGCCGCATCCAGCAGGGCGGTCACCTTGGTGGTCACGCCGAATTTGATCAGATCGGGATCGGATGCGACAAAGACCTTTTTGAAGCCGCGGCCGCGGATCTCATCGGGGATTGCCTGGATTGCGCCTGCGCCATGATAGGATGTTTCGTTGAGCATGAACTTTTGCATACCGTTTTACCTCCGTGTACGATAATATTTGAAACAGCTGAAAAGAGCTGCTCCGGACAAATAAAAACTTACAGGAAGAACGCCCTGAACTGCGTATGGCAGCGTGAACAGGTCACGGTGCGCCGTCCGCGGCGAATGGGTAGGCGCAGCCACGCGCTGCAGCCGGGGCAGCGGCGGTAGCGGAAGCGGCCGATATCCCGCAGGCGGATGCGCTGCCGGTGCAGCCAGCCACGCAGGCCGCTGCGGCCATACAGGCGGATAAAGCGCTCATTCTCCGCCGCCCGGCGGGTAAGATCCCGTGAAAGGAAGCGGTACAGGGTATACGCCAGCACCAGCACCGACAGCAGATACAGCACCTGCGCCGGCCGGCCGCGCAGAAACAGCCCAACCAGCCACAGCAGCAGATACAGCGCCAGCAGAAACCGGTTAAGCGTATCTGTCCCATAGCGTCCGGCCATAAACCGGGCGATGGTATTGCGCAGCCGATACAGCATGGGGCACACTTCCTTTCGTCCTTCTGTGTGTCCAGTATACCGCGGCGGCGGGCGGAATTTGTGAACGAATATCAACAAAACCGTAAACTTTCTCTGCCCGGCTGTGCGGCGGCCGGGCAGAGCCGTTTTGGGGGCTGCTTTACTGCACAGAGAACAGAATATCGCCATAGCTGGGGAAGGGCCAGCGGTCCTTGGCCACCAGAACCTCCAGCCCGTCGGCGGCAGCGCGCAGAGCCTCCATCGCCGGCACCACGGTATCGCGGTAGTAGTTGGCCAGCGCCTGCCCGTCTGTGTGGGGCTTTTCGGCCTCGGCCAGGCAGTTGCGCAGTGCCTGCAGGGCATGGCACAGCTCACCGGTCAGGGCGTTGATGCGGGTCAGCAGCGTCTGCTCCGCCGTGCAGTCCATATCCGGGATGGCGGCCTTTTTGGCGGTGATCGTCTCGGCCAGCTCCCGGCCGTAGCGGAACACGGCCGGCACGATATCCTTCTGCGTCATGCTGACCATGGTGTGCGCCTCAATATGCAGCACCTTGGCGTAATTCTCCAGGTGGATCTCGTAGCGGGAACGCATCTCCGCCTCGGTGTACACACCGTATTTGGTGAAGGTGTCAATGTTCTTCTGTGCGATATAGCAGGGCAGGCAGTCCGGTGTGGTGGGCATGTTCAGCAGCCCGCGGCGGGCGGCCTCCTGCAGCCACGCCTCATCGTAGCCGTTGCCATTGAAGATGATGCGCTTGTGCGCCTTGATTACCCGGCGGATCAGCACATTCAGGGCGGCGGTCAGATCGTCCGCCTTTTCCAGCTCGGTGGCAAAGCCGTCCAGCACCTTGGCCACGGCGGTGTTCAGCACCACATTGGGGCCGGAGACCGATTTGGAGGAGCCAAGCATACGGAATTCGAACTTATTGCCGGTGAAGGCAAAGGGGGAGGTGCGGTTGCGGTCGGTCGTATCCTTGGGGAAGCGGGGCAGCGTGTGCACACCGATCTTCATCTGCACCTTTTCCTTGGCATCGTAGGCGGTGCCGTTTTCAATGGCCTCCAGCACGGCCGTCAGCTCATCGCCGAGGAAGATGGAAACCACCGCCGGCGGCGCCTCCAGCGCGCCCAGCCGGTGGTCATTGCCCGCCCCGGCCACCGAAACCCGCAGCATATCCTGGTATTCGTCCACCGCCTGGATCACGGCGCACAGGAACAGCAGGAACTGCGCGTTCTCATGCGGGGTCTCGCCCGGCTCCAGCAGGTTGATGCCGGTATCGGTGGAAAGAGACCAGTTATTGTGCTTGCCGCTGCCGTTGACGCCGGCAAAGGGCTTTTCGTGCAGCAGGCACACCATGCCGTGGCGGGCAGCGACCTTTTTCATCAGCTCCATGGTCAGCTGGTTGTGGTCGGCAGCAATATTGGTGGTGGTGAAGAAGGGCGCCATTTCGTGCTGGGCGGGGGCTGCCTCGTTGTGCTCGGTCTTGGAGAGGATGCCCAGCTTCCACAGCTCGTCATCCAGATCCTGCATAAAGGCCAGCACGCGCGGCTTGATCGCGCCGAAATAGTGGTCGTCCAGCTCCTGTCCCTTGGAGGGACGGGCACCAAACAGCGTGCGGCCGGTATTGATGAGATCCTTGCGCCTGTCGTAGACGGCCTTGTCAATCAGGAAATACTCCTGCTCCGGCCCCACGGTGGTGCGCACCATGCCCACGCCCGTATTGCCAAACAGCCGCAGCACCCGCAGCGCCTGCTTATTGATGGCTTCCATGGAGCGCAGCAGGGGTGTTTTTTTGTCCAGCGCCTCGCCGCCGTAGGAGCAGAAGGCGGTGGGGATGCACAGGGTATTGTCCTTGATGAACGCATAGGAGGTTGGGTCCCAGGCGGTGTAGCCCCGCGCCTCAAAGGTGGCGCGCAGACCGCCGGAGGGGAAGGAGCTGGCGTCCGGCTCACCTTTGACCAGCTCTTTGCCGGAAAACTCCATGATCACACGCCCCTCGCCGGCAGGGGAGAGGAAGCTGTCATGCTTTTCCGCCGTGATGCCGGTCATGGGCTGGAACCAGTGGGTGTAGTGGGTGGCGCCCTTTTCGATCGCCCAGTCTTTCATAGCATTGGCGACCACAGCGGCTACGCCGGGGTCCAGGTGGCGGCCGTTCTGCATGGTGCGCCGCAGCGCCCGATAGGTCTCCTGCGGCAGGCGGTCACGCATGACCTGGTCATTGAATACCATGCTGCCGAACAGCGCGGGAACATTTTTCATGGCAGTGTCTCCTTTGGCGGAAAGATCCGGATAATTCAGTGCTTCCAGTATACCGCGCCGGCCGGGCTTTTGTCAATACACCGCCGGTTGCGGAATTATCAGAACCGCCGGTTGCGGCGCTTGGCGCCGCCGGGGGCGTTTTTGGCTTTTTGTACCGTCCCTTACGCATTTGCCGGCAGAGGCTTGCGCTTTTTCGCGCCGGTGTGCTATGCTACGAAAAAATGCATCCGGAGGCTTGAAAGTATGGAGAAAAATCGCGTGGTGAACCTGGTCAATTTTGTGCGCGGCTGTGAGCCGCGCCCGGAGGCGGCCGGGCTGGACCTGTATCTGCCGGTGGTCAACCAGCTGGCGGTGGATAAGCAATATGGTCTGCCGCACACCTTCCTGCTGCAGTATGATGCGATGCTGCGGGAGGATTTCCGCACCCTGTTCCAGGAGGAAAATGCCCGGCCGGACTGCGAGGTGGGGGTATGGCTGGAGCTCTGCCGGCCGCTGACGGAAAAAGTGGGTATTCCGTGGCGCGGGCGGCCGGGGTACGATTGGGACTGGTATGTCGACCCCGGCTTTCTGATGGCCTATACACCGGCGCAGCGGGAACAGCTGATTGATGAGATCTTCGGCAAATTCCGGGAGCTGTTCGGCAGCTATCCCCCTGTGGCCGGCTGCTGGCTGCTGGATGCCCATTCTATGCAGTATATGCAGCAGCGCTATGGCGTCAAGGGCTTCTGCTGCTGCCGGGAGCAGTACGCGGTGGATGCATATACCCTCTGGGGCGGGTATTACAGCGGCGGCTACTACCCCGCCAGGCGCAATGGGCTGTGCCCTGCGCAGACACCGGCGGAGCAGATTGATGCCCCGGTTTTCCGGATGCTGGGCATTGATCCGCTGTATGGATACGATGAGAAAAAATATCCTCATCCTCCGGTGGGATGCTGCACGCTGGAGCCGGTGTGGACCTTCGAGGAGCCGGTGGTGGATTGGTACCTGCGGGAGTGTTTTGATAACCCCTGTGTTGGCTTTGCGCAGCTGACCACCGGGCAGGAAAACAGCTTCGGCTGGCCGATGATGGCACAGGGATATCGCCTGCAGGCCGAGCGGCTGGCAGAGGCGGTGCAGGCGGGAAGGCTGCTGGTGGAGCACCTGGGCCGGACGGCCGAGCGCTTTCGGCAGGCGTTTGCCACAACCCCGGCTTCGGCGCTGATGGCACGCACAGACTGGGCAGGCAACGGAAACCAATCCTACTGGTACAGCAGCCGGAACTACCGGGCCAATGTGTTTCTGGAGGGGGAGCAGCTGTTTTTCCGCGATATTTTCCTGTTTGACGATCGCTATGAGGAACGCTATCTGACCGAGCCGTGTCATGAGTGGAGCGCCACCTATGACAACCTCCCGCTGGTGGATAACCGCCTTTGGTCGGCGGACGGACAGGAATGCCGTCTGCGTTTTTGCCGGCCGGTTGCAGCAGTTGAGCCGCAGGCGCAGGGGGAGGCGCTGTGTCTGCAGCTGCGCTTTGCCGATGGGAGGAGCGGCAGCCTGCGGCTGACGCCGGAACAGATCCTGCTGCAGGACTGCGGTGAGCTGCAGTTTACCGTCGGCACCCCGCAGGCGGAGATCGCCGCCGGAGAGGAGGGTCTCTCCTACCGGTATCGCGGGCAGGCGTACCGGCTGCTGCTGCCGCAGGCGGTCATCCGGGGGGAGGCGGCCGGCTGGCATCTGTCGCAGGTAACCGCGCTGCTCCCCACCCGTGGGTGAGTTTCCGGGACAGAAGCGGGCCCGTCGCTGCACAGTATGCAGCGGCGGGTCTTTGGTTTGGCACGGTTTGTCCCGTTTTGTGGAAACTGTTGTAAAAGCGTCGGGCGTGCCGGAACAAATTTTTTGCGCTTTTTGCGCATTTCTCCCCGGCCGGGACTTGCAAACGCGGCGCAATGCGGGTATAATAACAAAGTACGGAAATGCGCCGCTTGGCGCGTACAGTAAAAACCGAAAGGAGTACCAACATGAACTATTCCCGTGAAGTTGAAAACATGTGTCCTATTGCTAAGGGCCCGCATCACGGTCCGGCTCCGATCCCCGAGGAAGGCAAGTGGGTGATGGCCAAGGAGATCACGGACATCTCCGCCTATACGCACGGCGTCGGCTGGTGTGCCCCGCAGCAGGGCGCCTGCAAGCTCTCCCTGAATGTCAAGAACGGCATCATTGAGGAGGCGCTGGTGGAGACCGTCGGCTGCTCCGGCATGACCCACTCGGCCGCCATGGCCGCCGAGATCCTGCCCGGCAAGACCATCCTGGAGGCGCTGAACACCGACCTGGTGTGTGACGCTATCAACACCGCCATGCGTGAGCTGTTCCTGCAGATCGTTTACGGCCGCAGCCAGTCCGCCTTCTCCGATGACGGTCTGGTCATCGGCGCCGGCATGGAGGATCTCGGCAAGGGCTTCCGTTCCATGGTGGGTACCATGTATGGCACCAAGGCCAAGGGCGTGCGCTACCTGGAGATGACCGAGGGCTACTGCACCCGCATGGCACTGGATGAGAATGACGAAGTCATCGGCTACGAGTTTGTGTCCCTCGGCAAGATGACCGACCTGATCAAGGGCGGCATGGAGCCGAATGAGGCCTATAAGAAGTCGATGGGTCACTATGGCCGCTTCACGGCGGAAGACGGTGCGGTCAAGTATATTGACCCCCGTAAGGAATAAGAAGGAGGCACAGAATAATGGCACAGTTTGAAGGCTACGAGAGACGCGAATCCAAGATCCTGGGCGTCCTGAAGGAATACGGGATTGCCTCCATTGACGAGTGCAAGGCCATCTGTGAGCAGCACGGCATCGACCCCTACACCATCGTGCAGGAGACCCAGCCGATCTGCTTTGAGAATGCCAAGTGGGCATACACCGTCGGTTCCGCCATCGCGCTGAAGGCGGCGGAGAAGACCGGCGACAAATCGGCAGCGACCGCGGCGGCCAATATCGGTGTCGGTCTGCAGTCCTTCTGCATCACCGGCTCTGTGGCAGAGAACCGCAAGGTCGGTCTTGGCCACGGCAACCTGGGCAAGATGCTGCTGTCCGAGGAGACCGAGTGCTTCTGCTTCCTGGCCGGCCATGAGTCCTTTGCTGCGGCGGAGGGCGCTATCAAGATCGCGCTGAACGCCAACAAGGTGCGTGTGAAGCCCCTGCGCGTGATCCTCAACGGTCTCGGCAAGGACGCGGCCTATATCATCAGCCGCATCAACGGCTTCACCTATGTGGAGACCTCGTTTGATCCCTATACCGAGGAGGTTACGGTTGTGGAGACCAAGGCCTTCTCCAACGGCCCCCGTGCGGCGGTCAAGTGCTATGGCGCGGACAATGTGCCGGAGGGCGTGGCCATCATGCGGCTGGAGAATGTGGGTGTTTCCATCACCGGTAACTCCACCAACCCCACCCGCTTCCAGCATCCGGTCGCCGGCACCTACAAGAAGTGGTGCGGCGAGAACGGCAAAAAGTATTTCTCCGTGGCCTCCGGCGGCGGCACCGGCCGTACACTGCACCCGGATAATATGGGCGCCGGTCCTTCCTCTTACGGCATGACCGATACCATGGGCCGTATGCACTCCGATGCCCAGTTTGCCGGTTCCTCCTCCGTGCCCGCGCATGTGGAGATGATGGGTCTGATCGGCATGGGCAACAACCCCATGGTCGGTGCGACCGTTGCCTGCGCGGTGGCGGTGGCCGAGGCGCTGAAGTAAGCGCGACCATTTCCAAAGCAGCCAAAGAGGCTGTCCCGAAAAGGGACAGCCTCTTTTTCTTTCGGTGTACCGGAGCTGCCGCACCGCCAGGGAATGAAAGAATCCCCCCGGCGTCCGTCCGCAGGACAGACACCGGGGGGATTTTCCTACTGATGGGTCTCCGCAGCGGCAGAGCGCTCATAATCGGTGATGCCGGCGCCGGCATTCGGGTGATGGGAGGAATACGCCTGATCACCGACAAAAACGGCCAGCAGCACGGCGCACAGGGGGATAGCCACCGCCGGTTTCAGCCGCCGCAGGCGGTTATCCAGCACCGGCGCCAGCAGGTAGACGATCGCCATGCCGCCCACGCCGAATACAAACAGTCCCTCGGCACAGATGCGGCCGTTCAGATTGAGAAAATATCCGCTGTAATCCCACCAGCGCATCCCATTGAAGGCCTTTTCGAGGAAAAACGAGGTAAAGTATTCCACTATGCCGCACAGCAGAACGGTGGCGCCGAATTCCAGCGCCGGCCGCCGCCGCAGCCGGTAGAGGAAAAGGAGGATCAGCACGCCGCCAAACCCGTAGATCGGCAGCCACGGGCCGTGCATGGTGCCGCGGTTGACAAATCGGCCATCATTGAGCAGGTGCAGACCGACCTCCCAGGCCCAGCCGATGAATGAAAAAATGAAAAACAGCAGGATCAGCGAGGTAACGGAGTAGCGCCGCAGGTAGTGCAGCCGGATCAGCCGGCTGTTTTTGCGGTGGATGGGGCTGGGGGAGAGCCGGTCGGGATAGCTGCGCCCCTCCACGGCGTCCTCTGCGGCGGCGATCAGCAGCTCACGCTCCTTGCAGACACGGAATTTTTCCTCGTCTGCGCGGTTGCGCAGGGTGACGCCGAAATTCTGCTCGATAAAGGCCAGCACGCGGCCGGTCTGCGGCTGGGGCAGCGGAGCTTCCTCCTTCAGCCGGATGATGTCGCGGTATTCCTGCTGCAGCAGGGGCGGATCCGCCTTTTCGAACAGATAGCGGTCACACAGCTGCCCGCTGCCCTCCAGCCCGTTTTCCAGCGCGCGCTGCCGCAGCCCGGCATAGTATTCGGTGAAGAACGCGGTTCTGTAAGCATTGGTATACAGGGTATCCGTCAGGCCGAGGGTGACGATCCCCAGCAGCCACCAGCCGAGGTAGGTCAGCTCCAGCACAAAGCACTCCCACTTATGGCCGTTCATCATACGGCGGGAGAGGGTGATGCATTCCCGCCAGCCGATCTCCGGGTTTTCGGCGGTGATGTACGGCACAAGGAAGTAGGAATAGTGCTTGATTATGCCGCCGACGATGGTCAGCGACCATAAAAAGCGGAATATATACAGCATCAGCATATTGCGGCAGACATTCAGCCACCTGCGCGCCCGCAGGAAGAACAGGAACCGCTGCGGCGTGACCTTTTCATAGGTGCGGCATTCCAGAAACATCCGGCGGGAGACGGCTGCGTACATGTTTTTGATCAGGAACCAATAGGCCAAGATGAGCAGCAGCAGCAGAAACACCACGATCCCCACCACCACATTTTTGGACAGGCCGAGGCGGCAGAGCGCGTTGGTCACCTGCAGGAGAAACAGTCCGCCGGTGAGGCCGTTGACCACCTTGGCCAGCACGCCGCGCCGCCGCCCAAGCACGGCGTGTTCCGGCGCCTCGCCTGCCGGTGTTTCACTGCTGCCGGCGGTTTCGTCGCTGTCCCCGGCCACGATGGAAAGCACCGCCGAAACACTGTTCCAGAAGCCGCTGTTTTCCAGCTCCACCGAGCCGATATAGTTTTTCACCTGTGTTTGTATCCCCTGCGGCGTGGGCAGGCTGGCAAAGGCCAGGCTGCCGGCAAACTCATTGCCGAGGAAGACCGCGACCAGGCATACGGCTAACAGCAGCACATAGTGCCGCCGGACGACCTGCCGGGCGCGTTTTTTCATCGCTTTTCGGACGGTTTTTGTCTGCATGTTGTTTCTCCCTATGTGTTTTCCGGCGGTTTGTGCCGACTTTATGTCGATTTTATGCCGGCTTCGTGCCGAATTGCGCCGGTTTTACCCGGCAAAGCGCAGGGTGATCGGGCAGATCTCCGCTTTGGTGCCCACCCGCATATTCGGCCCGAACAGGCCGACGCCGGAGGTAACGATGACCTGCATCGCGTCTTTCCGGGAGTATCCGTAGGCGTTTTCCCAGAACAGCTGGATGGTCAGGTTGCCGGGGAACAGCTGCCCGTCGTGGGTGTGGCCGCACAGATCCACATCCACCCCGGCGTCCGCCAGCTCAGCCAGCTCGGACGGCTCATGATCCAGCACCAGAATCGGCTTGTCCGTGCCCAGCTGCTCTGTGATCTGCTGCGGGGTGCGGCGGGTCGCGATCCCACGGCCGGGCTTTTTGGCGTCCGGGCGGCCGTACAGCCACACCTGCCCATTGATGAGCACAGCCTCGTCCTGCAGCAGCTGTATGCCGGCCTCGGTCAGAAAAGCGTCCATCTCCGGGCTGCTGGCTTTCTCCCGGCCGCCGCCGAAGGTGAAGCCGGCCAGGATGGGTTCCTCGATATCGTGGTTGCCGTAGCAGGCGTACACCCCGTAGGTGGAACGGATGCCCCGCAGCGTGGCGGCCAGCTGCTCCGGCTGGTCGACGGCCTCCCATTCATTATCGAAAATATCGCCGGCGATGACCACCAGATCCGGCTGCTGGGCGTTCACCTTTTCCACCATCTGCTGCATCTGCCGCAGACCGATATTGTAGCCAAGGTGCAGATCGGCCAGCAGCACCACCTGCATTTCCTGCATATCTCCGGCGCGCTTATCCACCGTGACGGTGTAGGGGGTTACCTGGATATTGCCTGCGTTGACCACCCCCAGCACGGTCACGGCCAGGATGGCAGCGGCGCACAGGCCGCCCACCGTGCGGTGCACCCACGGCCGGCACACCCGTTCGCGCAGGTGCAGCAGATGCACAAAAAGCAGCCGCAGCAGATCGGCCAGGGCAACGGCCAGCAGCATATACAGCAGCACCCCCAGCCAGTAGTTGCCGATCAGCTTCATCCAGCGGCGCAGCTGGCCGGCCGGCAGGAAAAACGCCACCAGAAAGGATAGGGCAAAAAAGGCGTAAATGATGACCGGGATCAGCCAGCGCCGCTTCTTTTCGAAGGACGGGAACCACACCCGTATCCAGCCAAAAATCCGCCAAAACAAGTATAAATTGACCAAAATATACAGAGGGGATAAAATGATTGCCAGCATGAAGCATTTTCTCCTGTAAAACCACGGATAGCGTACGCCGGTATTGTAGCACAGATCGGCCGAAAAAGCCACCCCCTATGCGCAGAAAAAAGCAGCCGTCCGCCATATGGCGGACGGCTGCGGGCAGAATTACGGCTGCGCGTATCGGCGGATGAAATAGGCCGGTGTGCTGCTCCAAGCGTGGCAGGCACTGTTCAGCTTGCGGTCCCACACAGCGGAGAAGTCGGGATCGCCCGGCACATAGACTTCGCGGAAGGTATCGGCATCCGCCATGCCGCCCCAGATTTTCCGGACATAGGCCAGAGCACCGGCGGTGTCGCCGGTCTTGGCGATCGCCTCGGCAATGTAGTGGTGCATATAGGGGGTAAAGGGCTGCAGCGCCCCCGCGGTATGGCTGACCGTTTCCAGCACCCGGCGCGCCTGCTCCCCGGCCGCCACACCGCCGAGGATCATCCACACCTGTGAATGAACGCTGATCTGCCGGCCGTCCCGCTCACACAGGAACAGCCCCTTTTCGGGATCAAAGCAGGTATCCTGCAGCGTGCGGCGGCGTGTGGCCAGCTCAGTGTTCAGCGCGGCGGCGCGCGGCGGGTCGAAATGCGCCAGCACAGCCGCATATTTTTCCAGCGCATACAGGTAGATGCCGGCCAGTGACAGCCACTTCTGCAGCCCTTCGCACCAATCCACAAAGCAGCTGGGGCAGCCCTCGCCGTCGATCAGCTCTGCTGTGCCCGCCAGCTGATTATCGCAGACGGGCAGCAGCTTTTCCACTGTTTCAGTGTCGCCGGTGTGGGTGAAGTATTCGCACACGGTGACCACATAAAAGAGGGCATAGTCCACATGGTTGCTGTCCCCGTCCAGCACATACTCAAACACATCGGAGGGCACCAGTCCCTGCGCGCTGGTGCGGCAGGCGGCGAACAGGAACAGGCACTTTTTGACCAGCTCACGGTTATCAAAGGTGTAATAGTTGGTCAGTGCCTGCAGCCGCAGATCGCCGCTCCACAGCCGCCGGTCGCGCTTGGGGCCGTCCTCGAATACCCCCTGCATACAGTTTTTCAGCGTATTCACGGCGATGCTGTCCAGCTGCCGCAGCTGTGCATCCGCTGTGTGCAGCGGCCGGAGGGCGGCGGTATCCGCCGAGGAGACCGCCCGGAAGCAGCAGTCGCGCAGCAGCAGCTTCTGCGGGGTGGCCTCCACGGTGATGCGGATGTAGCGGCACGCATACCGCCGCGGCAAAGCAAACTGGCCGGGGCGGTCGACATGGATGACCTCCTCCTGCAGCCATGAGCGGCAGATCCATGCCGCGCTGACGGAGAAGTCCTGTTCCAGCTCCCACGCCGTTTCGCAGAATTTGATCCGCAGGCGCACCGGAGCATCCAGGTAGCGGTCGGCATGCCACAGGTGGAAGGACAGATGCCCGACATAGTAATTGCCAAGATCCAGTGTGATGCTGTCGCCGTTGTCCAGCGGTGCCTCCGGGCAGGCCGGGTGCAGCAGCTGCTCATGCAGCGGCACATGGCAGGCTGCGGCCAGGTCGGCGAAGGTCTGCCGGTCATAGTGTTTTTGTTCCATACGGTCACCTCATCTTTTGCTGCGGCGGCGCCCGGCCGCGCAGCCGATATCCAGTAGGAGAATACTACATCCGGTGGCGGAAAGTCAAGTCTTTTGCCCGCGGCAGCCGAAAGAGGACAAAAACGGTATGCCCTGGGCAAAAATGCGAAAATGGACATTTTTACAGAAAATAAGACAATCGACCATAGACGGCGGCCGACAGATAGCAGTATAATGCTGTGGAATGACTATAAAAAGCAAAGGATGCGTGAACAGAAATGCTCAAGCTTTTACAGACCTCCTCGCTGGAGAAGGTGCTGCCGCAGACGACCTGCCCGGCAGCGGAGATCACGGGGCTTTCTGCCCTGCGGGGGGAAACGGTCTTTTATCAGGTGGCCTACTGCGCAAATGAGCCGAAGGAATATACGGTCAGCGTGCAATCGGCGGTGGCCGAGCATGTGCGGCTGTATGCGGTGCGCTGCGTGCCGGTGTATCTGGCTACCTTCAGCTTTGCCATGGACGACCCAAACTACATCAGCCACAACGGCGGGCTGTACCCGGATCACCTGCAGCCGCTGGTGCAGCCCACGGTGAAGGCCTATTCCGGCTATGAGGCGCTGTGGGTGGAGCTGTCCGGCGATCTGCCGGCCGGCGACCATACGGTTACGCTGGTGTTTTCGGCGGCCGATGGCGAGCGGCAGGAGACCACCTTCTGCCTGCACACCATAGATGCCGCGCTGCCGCCGCAGGAGCTGCAGTACACCCAGTGGTTCCACACCGATTGCATCAGCACCTATTACGGGGTGGAGGCTTTCTCTGAGGAGCACTGGGTGCTGATTGAAAAATTCATCCGCATGGCGGCGGAAAACGGGGTGAACATGCTGCTGACCCCCATCTTCACCCCGCCGCTGGATACGGCTGTGGGCGGTGAGCGCCCGACGGTGCAGCTGGTCGGCATTTCCCGGCGGAACGGGCAGTACACATTTGATTTTACCGCCCTGCGGCGCTGGATCGCGCTGGGGGAGCGCTGCGGTATCCGGTATTTTGAGATGGCGCACCTGTTTACCCAGTGGGGGGCGGAGTACACCCCGAAGATCATGGTGGAGGAGGACGGGGTGCTGCACCGCGCCTTTGGCTGGGATGTGGCGGCGACCGACCCGCGCTATGAGGCGTTTCTGGATGCTTTCTTGCCGGCGCTGACGGCGGAGCTGCGGGCAGCCGGTGTGGCTGAACGCACGGTTTTTCACATCTCCGATGAGCCGGAGGAAGGGCACCTGGAAAGCTATACGGCGGCCAAGCGCCTGGCCGAAAAGCATCTGCAGGGCTTCCGGATGATGGATGCCCTGTCCTCCTATGCCTTTTATTCCCGTGGGCTGGTGGCGCACCCGGTTGTGGCCACCACGGCCATCGGCACCTTTATTGAGCATGATGTGCGGCCGCTGTGGGCGTACTATTGCTGCGGGCAGGTGGCTGGCTGCTCCAACCGCCTGATGGCCATGCCCTCCTGGCGTACCCGGTTTATCGCCTATCCGCTGTTCAAATTTGCGGCGGAGGGCTTCCTGCAGTGGGGCTACAATTTCTATTATACGCAGTTTTCTACGCGGCCGGTGGATCCCTTTACCGAAACGGATGCCGGCCACGCTTTCCCGGCTGGCGATGCCTTCTCGGTGTATCCCGGCCCGCAGGGGCCGGAGCCGTCGCTGCGGCTGTTTGTGTTCCGCGAGGCGCTGCAGGATCTGCGGGCTATGCGTCTGCTGGAGGGAATGATGGGGCATGAGGCTCTGGTGAAGCTGCTGGAGGAGATTGCCGGGGAGACGATCACCTTTGGCCACTGTGCGCAGGAAGCGGCAACGGTGCTGGCCATGCGTGCCCGCGTGAATGCGGAAATTGAAAAGCGGCTGTGACCGCTGCTGCGGCGAAAGGAAAAAGGGGGAGCGCCCGTATGGGTGCTCCCCCTTTGTTTGCCGGTGGGAGGCGGGGTGATTTGCCCCGCCGTTTTTCTTGTGGATACAGTGTTTTGGTTACACCTGTCCGGTGGGGCTTTTGGTTGGGATGAAGACCTTTGTTATGGCCGCTGCGGCGATCAGCACTACCGGAAAGAGGCTGCCGGCCAGCAAGCCGGCATGCATGGCTATTGCCCCTTGCCGATGTCCTCTGCCAGCTTCCGGGCGGTGGGGGTGGCGGCCAGGCCGCCCAGCCCGGTTTCCCGCAGGCCGGCGGGCAGCGCGTCGCCGATCTCGCCCATGGCGTCGATCACCTCATCGGGCGGGATGCGGCTTTCGATGCCGGCCAGTGCCATATTGGCGGCGCTCACGGCGCCCACGGCGCCGATCACATTGCGGCGTACGCAGGGCAGCTCCACCAGGCCGGCCACCGGGTCGCATACAAGCCCCAGCAGATTGCTCATGGCCAGGGCAAAGGCGTGCGCACACTGGGTGGCCGAGCCCCCCAGCACATGGGTCAGCGCGGCAGCAGCCATGGCGCTGGCCGTGCCGATCTCTGCCTGACAGCCGCCCTCGGCGCCGGAGACATTGGCGCGGGCGGCTGTGACCTGCCCAAAGCCGGCGGCAATGTACAGCGCCTGCAGGATGGTTTCTTCCTCCACGCTGCCGTCTTCGGCCAGGGGCAGCAGTACGGCCGGCAGCACGCCGCAGCTTCCGGCTGTGGGGGCGGCGACGATCCGCTTCATGCAGGCGTTGCACTCGGCAATCTTCAGTGCCTCCTCCGTTACCCGCAGCAGGTAGCTGCCGCCCAGCAGCCGCCCCGCCTGCGCCGCCTGCCGCAGCCGGTCGGCATCGCCGCCGCTCAGCCCGCTGACAGAGCGGTCATCGGCGCGGTATTGCTGGCTGGATTGCTGCATGGCCGCCCACAGCGCCGCCATGCGTTCGCGGGAGTGGGCCGGCGTATAGCCGTTCTCGGCGCAATCGTCCGCGCAGATTACGGCGTAAAGGGGCTGCCCTGCCGCTTTGGCCGCCTCCAGCATGGCGGCAATGGCCGTGTAACTCATAGGCTCTCCTCCTGATTGAATATCGTGATCTTGCGGATGCCGGGGATGTGGGAGAGCCACTGCCCGATATCCGTCGGGATGGGCTGGTCACACTCCAGGATCATCACTGCATAGCCGCCCTGCCGGCTGCGGTAGAGCTGCATGGTGGCAATATTCACCTGCCGCTGCATCAGGGCGGCGGTTACGGCCGCCACATGCCCCGGCTCGTCCTGGTTGTGGACGATAAGGGTGTTGTGCTCACCGGAAAAGTTGGCATCAATGCCGTCAATGCTGCGGATGTGGATGCGGCCGCCGCCGATGCTCTCCGCCACCACATCCAGTGTGCGGCCGGTGCGGCCGGTCAGCTGCAGGCGGGCGGTATTGGGGTGTGCGCCGCGCAGCTGGATCGTTTCAAAGGTGTAGTGCAGCCCCTGTTCGGCTGCCAGCGCGAGGCTGTGCGGTATGCGGAGATCATCCGGCTGCATCCCCAGCAGGCCGGCGATCAGAGCGCAATCGGTGCCGTGGCCGTGCCCGGTCAGGGCAAAGCTGCCGTGCAGCCCGATGGCGGCCTGCACCGGCGGCTCCCCCAGCAGCTTGCGTGCTGCCAGCCCAATGCGCACGGCGCCGGCCGTGTGGCTGCTGGAGGGGCCGACCATCACCGGCCCCAGAATATCAAACAGGCGCATATGCTCACTCTCCTTGTTTGCCGCCCGGTTTTGAAAAGGCTTGTTTTCAGCAGTATAGCACGACTTTGCTCCGCATGCAACTGCTGCACAGGGGGAAGAGCGTATTTTTTTGCCGGCGGGCAATGGAACGGTGCCGCAGGGGGAAGGCTTCGAGAAAAAAACGGAAAACTCCCCGCTGCCTGCCGGCAACGGGGAGCTTTTTTCTCCTGTTTTATGCTCAGATAGAAATATCGTAGGCCATCCGATACATATCCATATCAAAGGGCTTCTTCATTTCCAGCGCCTCAGTGATGTCGAAATCGCACACATGGTTGTTCTGGATCGCCACGATGCGGTTGCTCTTGCCCTGCTGCAGCAGCTGCACGGCATAGTGCCCCATCTGGCTGGCCAGAATGCGGTCGCGGGCCGAGGGGCTGCCGCCGCGCTGCACATGCCCCAGCACGGTTGCACGGGATTCCACGCCGGTGGCCTCCTCGATCTTCTCGGCGATCTCGCCGACATGGCCTACGCCCTCAGCCACGATGATGATGAAGTGGTGCTTGCCGGTGGCGGCGGTGGCCTGCATGCGATCCACGATGTCCCGCTGGAAATCGTAGGGCACCTCCGGTACGAGGATGCTGGTGGCGCCCACGGCGATGCCGGCGCTCAGTGCCAGCCAGCCGGCGCGGCGGCCCATTACCTCGACCACGCTGCAGCGGTCGTGGGACTGGGAGGTGTCGCGCAGCTTATCGACCATCTCCACCACGGTGTTGGTGGCGGTATCGTAGCCGATGGTGGACTCGCAGCAGGAAATATCGTTATCAATGGTGCCGGGCAGGCCAATGCAGGGCACGCCGTGCGCGGTCAGATCGCGGGCGCCGCGGAAGGAGCCGTCGCCGCCGATCACCACCACGCCCTCGATGCCATGGCGTGCGCAGGTATCCACTGCCTTCTGCATACCCTCTTCCGTGCAGAATTCGGGGCTGCGGGCGGTGTACAGCACTGTGCCGCCGCGGTGGATGGTGTCGGAAACCGAGCGCAGATCCATGGGGATCAGCTCGTCCCGGATCAGGCCGTTGTAGCCGCGTACCACGCCGAATACCTCCATGCCGTCATGCAGGCCGGTGCGGACAACGGCGCGCACGGCTGCGTTCATGCCGGGGGCGTCGCCGCCGCTGGTCAGAACCGCGATCTTTTTCATAGTGATCTCTCCTTAAAAATGATAGAGCCTGAAAAAATGCTTCAGGCGAGGGGGCGTGCCCGGCCCGCAGGCCGGCCTTGTCCCACCCGTTCATCCTTATTCTATCCTGCCGTCCGGGGTTTGACAATGGATTTTTAGGTCGGCCGGATGGATTTTTGTTGCACCGCCAGGAGGCCGGAAAGCGGCTGCAAAAGATGGTAAAGCGCACACAAAGAAAAAATTCACCATATTTTATATTTCTTGCCCAAAAAAGCTGTACAAACCGGAAATTTTTTGCTATAATATACCACAGAAAGACCGGAGGACCCTTTCGTAACGGGTCATCCAGAATATAAGGAGGTCATTGGGATGAAACATGGAACGATTATCACGATCGGGCGGCAGTGCGGCAGCGGCGGCCATGAGATCGGCCGCAAGCTGGCGGAAAAGCTGGGGGTGCCCTGCTATGATAAGGAGCTGCTGCGGCTGGCTGCGGAGCACAGCGGCCTGGCACCGGAGAATTTTGAGCTGTACGACGAGGTGCCGACCAACAGCCTGTTGTATTCCCTCTCGCTCGGCAACTACGGCATGGCGATGGGGCAGTACGATATGCCCATCCACCAGAAGATCTTTCTGGCGCAGTTTGATACCATCCAGAAGCTGGCGGATAAGGGCGAAAGCTGCGTGATCATCGGCCGGTGTGCCGACTATGCGCTGGCCAAGCGGCAGCAGGTCATCAATGTCTTTCTGCGTGCTGACCCCAAGGCACGCACCAAGCGGCTGGTGGAGCAGTATGCCGACCTGACCGAGAAGAAAGCAGCCGATCAGATGGTGAAGACCGATAAGCGCCGCGCCAGCTACCACAATTTCTATGCCGATACCCGCTGGGGCAACAGCGAAAGCTACGATCTGGTGCTGGACAGCCTGAAGCTGGGCATCGACCAGACGGTGGACCTGCTGGCGGCCTACGCCGAGCTGCGTTTCCCCTCGGAAGAAGAAGAAAAATAAGCCTTCCTCGCAATACCAATATACAGAAACAAAACCGCGGCGGTGTGTCCGGATAGGACGCGCCGCCGCGGTTTTTGGTTTTGGCTCTTATTCGGTACGCAGGGCGACCACCGGATCCTTGCGGGCGGCGCTGCGGGAGGGAATGATGCCGGAGATGAGCGTCAGGCCGACGCTGATCGCGATCAGCACCAGCGCATCCGGCAGGGGCAGGTAGGCGCTGAGGTTGCTGATGCCGGTGAGATGGTGGATCAGCAGATTGATCGGGATGCACAGCAGATAGGTCAGCAGCACGCCGATGCCGCCGGCAGTGAAGCCGATGATGATGGTCTCGGCATTGAACATGCCGGACACATCCCGTTTGGAGGCACCGATCGCCCGCAGAATGCCGATCTCCTTGGTGCGCTCCTGCACCGAAATGAGGGTGATGACCCCAATCATGATGGAGGAAACGATCAGCGAGATGGCCACAAAGGCGATCAGCACATAGGTGATGGCGTTGATGATGGTGGTCACGGAGGACATCATGATCCCCACATAGTCGGTGTACGCAATGCGGGAAAGCTCGCCCACCTGCTCATTGTAGGCGGCGATGGCGTCCTCGATGGCATCTTTGTCGGCAAAGGCGGCGGCGTACAGGTTGATGGCTGTCGGCTTGTCGGCGTCCGCCTTGCCCAGCTTGACCAGATTTTCCTCATAGGTGGAATCGGAGAACTGCAGCACAGCGTCGTAGTAGGCGGCGCACTGTGCCGGGGTGTAGGTGTCCAGCGCGGCGGTCATGGCGGCGGCCAGCTGGGCATTGCTCATGCCGGCCAGCTGGGCTTTGACCCCAGCGGCATACTGCGCCTTGACCTGCTCCTCGACCGCGGTGCGGAAGGTAGCGGCCAGATCCTCGTCACTCATGGAGCTGAGGTAGCTTTTCAGTGTATCGCTGTTCACGCTCATCTGCTGGCTCATAGCGGTCAGCATGGCCTCCTCCATGGCGGCCCTGTCCGCAGAGCCGGCGGTCTGGGCAACGGCGGCATCCAGCTGCTCCTGTGAGGGGATGCTCATGATGGCGGTGTAGGTGGCAGCCTTGCCGGCCTCATCCTGCGCCTGTACGGTCTGTTGGAAAATGGTCTGCTTTTCCTCGTCCGTGAGGGCAGCGGAGGCATCCTTGAAGCGCAGGCCGGTGAAAATATCGGTGGCCGGATCGGCCTGCTGCGCTTTCACGGCGGCCGAATCGTTCGCCTGCGCAATAATGTAGTCGGTCAGCGCCGTGGTGTAGCCGATCGAGCCGGTCAGCATGGCGGAAACCGCCTCCTCGCTGGGGCGGATGATGCCGACCACCTTAAGGGTCAGGCCGTTATCGTAGAGGTACTTCATCCCGGCCTCGCTTTCCCGCAGGTCGGTGTAGGTGCCGGAGGCGCCGTCGGCTGTGTAGCAGACCGCGGCCGGCACGGTGCGCAGCGGGGTGGCGCAGATCTCCTCATAGCTCCAGTGACGGTCACTCTTCTCCAGCGGGGTCTTATCCACGGCCGCCTTCATGATGGCGTCGATATCCTCGCGGCTTTTCAGACCCAGCGCGTACAGCGTCATATCGTCCAGCTCGTTGTTTTCATCCACCACCAGCACGACCTCATCATATGCCTGCGGCCAGCTGCCGTAAATGACATCATACTGCTTTTTCAGCAGGGGGCTGACTGCGGAACCGTCCTCGCCGGGCAGCATCTCCTGCCACATGCCGGTCGACTGCCCCATGCCGCCGAACAGGCTGCTCAGGGAGCCGCTTTGGCTGGCGGCGGTGCGGTTGGCCATGTCGGTGCCCATGTATTGGGCAATCAGCTCCTGCATCAGCTCGGTGGTGTCCGAGCGCACAACGCTGCCGTCCGGGGACTTGGTGTATACCTGCAGCTGCAGGTCATAGCTGTACTGCACGCCGCTGACCGCTGCACGCAGGCCGGTGGCGTCGTTTTCATCCGCCAGGTGCTGCTCCAGATAGCTTTTGAAGGAGGCCAGGTCATTTTTGTCTTCCTCCAGCTGGTTAAGGGAGTTGATCAGATCGTAGATGACGGCCTTTTGGTAAACGGCATCGTTTTCATGGGTGCTGTCGGCCTTGGCGCTGTTGACAAAAATGTTCAGCAGCGAGGTGGCATCCACATGGGTGGCCTCCAGCGTGAGCGGGTAGGAGGCCAGTGTGTCCTCCTGCAGGGCGCTGATGTAGGCGTTCATCCCACGGGAAACCGACAGGATCAGGGCAATGCCGATGATGCCGATGCTGCCGGCGAAGCTGGTCAGGATCGTGCGGCCCTTTTTGGTAAACAGGTTCTTCAATGACAGGCCGAAGGAGGTAAAGAAGGACATGGAGGGCTTCTTCTCCTTCTTTTTGCCACGCTTGGCCGCCTTTTCCTGTTCCAGGGCCTGTTCGGCGGCCAGCTCCTGCTCGGTCAGCGGGGCGCTGTCGCCGGTTACCTGCCCGTCCAGCATACGCACAATGCGGGTGGAATACTGCTCTGCCAGCGCTGGGTTGTGCGTGACCATAATGACCAGGCGATCCTTTGCTACCTGCTTGAGCAGCTCCATCACCTGCACGCTGGTCTCGGTATCCAGCGCACCGGTCGGCTCGTCCGCCAGGATGATATCCGGGTTATTGACCAGCGCGCGGGCAATGGCCACCCGCTGCATCTGGCCGCCGGACATCTGCCCCGGCTTTTTGCGCAGCTGGGAGCCGAGCCCCACCTGCTCCAGCGCCGCTTTGGCGCGCCGGCGGCGTTCCGCCTTGGATACGCCGGAAAGGGTCAGCGCCAGCTCCACATTCTGCAGCACCGTCTGGTGGGGAATGAGATTGTAGCTCTGGAAAACAAAGCCGATGGTGTGGTTGCGGTAGGTATCCCAATCCCGGCTGCCAAAATCGCGGGTGGAGCGGCCGTTGATGATCAGATCACCGCTGGTGTAGCGGTCCAGCCCACCCACAATGTTCAGCAGGGTGGTCTTGCCGCAGCCGGATTGGCCGAGGATAGAGACAAACTCATTGTGGCGGAAGGCGATGCTGACACCGCGCAGCGCCGGCACCGCCATATCGCCGCTGCCGTAGGTTTTGACAATATTGCAAAGCTGCAGCACAGGGAATCTTCCTTTCCTTTGCATAAACTGAATGGCTCTATTCTATCAGGTGCTTGTGAACAGGCTATTAACAGGTTGAAAACAAATGCGGTTTTTCATTGACAAATACCGCCCTTTTCCTCTATAATGAGCCTGTAGGGTCGGCGCGTGCCGGCCAAAACGGAAAGGACGGGAGAAACAATGAAGAATACCACCTGCAATAACAGCAGCCGCAGCGTATGGCAGCTTCTGATCGTGCTGCTGGCTGTGCTGGCGGCGCTGGTGGCCGCCCTTGTCAGCGTCCGGCGGCTGACGGTACGGCTGCACCGGCTGTGCCGCGAGCTTAGCTCCCGCCTGCGGGTGACACCGCGCCCGCTGACGATGGAGTGGGAAGATACCAAATAAAATGAAAACGGAAAAAGCCCTGACCGCTGTACGGCGCGTTCGTACAGCGGTCAGGGCTTTTTTGTTTGCGCCGGCATTTTTGCACGGCGGATTTTTCCAGCGTTTTTGCCGGCTATATGCGACAAACTAAGCCCGGATAATGAAAAAACAGGGAGAGGGCGCAGGCGATATGACAAAACAGGGGCGCGGCCGTGCAGCCGGCTGTGTAATGGGAAAAATGCTGTGGTGGCTGCTGGCGGCGGCGTGTCTGTGCCTGCTCGGCGCGGTCGGCTACCTGCAGCAGACGCTGCCGGATCGCTATACCATCACCCGCGGCAGTGCACTGGTGATCAGCCGGCTGGTGGAAAGCCGGCCGGTGGCCGGCGGCCACACGGTGGCACTGGTGGGGCGCCAGAGCGGCGAGGAAAGCTATGTGACCAGCCTGCGCCTGCTGGGAGCCGTGCCGATCAAGCAGGCGACGGTCACGGTGGTGGATGCCCCGGTGGTGACCGTCTGCGGCACTCCCTTTGGCATTAAGCTGTATACCGACGGGGTGCTGATCGTCGGCATGGATGATGTGCGCACGGCGGCCGGCAAGGTGAACCCGGCCGCGGCGGCCGGCATCCGCGTGGGGGATACCATCGTCTCTATCGACGGCCGCGCAGTGACGACGAATGAGCAGGTGGCGGCCGCCATCAACGCGGCCGGCGGGCACAGTGTGACCATGCTCATCCGGCGGGAGGGGATCACCTTTTCCGCCGCCTTCACCCCGGCGCGGGCGGCCGAGGGGGAGGGCTACAAGGCCGGCCTATGGGTGCGGGACAGCACCGCCGGCATCGGCATGCTGACCTTCTATGAGCCGGAGAGCCGGGCGTTTGGCGGGCTGGGGCATGCCGTCAGCGATGCCGATACCGGCGAGACGCTGAGCGTGGGCAGCGGCGAGGTGGTGCCGGCGCGCATATTCGGTGTGGAAAAAGGGGAAGAGGGCACGCCGGGCGAGCTGTGCGGCAGCTTTGAGCCGGGGACGCTGGGACGCCTGCAGGTGAATGCAGCGGACGGCCTGTACGGCTGTCTGACCCACCTGCCGGCGGGCGGTGTGAGCATGCCGGTGGCAATGAAGCAGGAGGTGCAGACCGGAGCGGTGCAGATCCTGACGACGGTCAGCGGCACCACGCCGGAGCTGTACGATGCCGAGATCGTGCAGGTGCGCTACCATGCCTCGGCGGCCACCCGGCACCTGGTGCTGCGGGTGACCGACAGCCGCCTGCTGGCGCTGACCGGCGGCATTGTGCAGGGGATGTCCGGCAGCCCGATCATCCAGAACGGCAAGCTGGTGGGGGCGGTGACCCATGTGCTGGTGGACGACCCGACCGCCGGGTACGGCATATTTGCCGAGACCATGCTGGAGGAGGCGGAGCAGGCGGCACAGACGGCGCCGGCCGCCTGACCGGCGGCAGCAAAAATGGCCGCCGCGCACCGAGAGCCGATGCGGGGCGGCCATTGTGTCAGCCCGAAGGCGGCTGTGCTATAAAAAATCGGGCGCACCCCCTGCACGGTGGAGGTGCGCCCGCCGGTATATCTTGCGGAAGCTTATTCGGCCTTGTTGTGATATTTGCGCAGCCAGTACGAGGGCGTGCAGCTCCAGGCGTGGCAGGCGCTGTTCAGGGCCGGCTGCCCATAGGGCGACAGCCGCTCATTGCGCGGGTCGAAGCATTCCGGGCAGCAATCAAAGCCGGCATCGGCAATGGCGCCCCAATAGGTGCGGATGCACTGCAGCGCCTTTTCCGACAGGCCGCAGGTGTACAGCGCCTCCAGATAGTAGTGCATCATGAACGGGGAGGAGCAGCGGATGGACGGGTCGGCCGCCTCGGTGCGCTCCAGCAGCTTTTGTCCTTCCTCCGGGCTGAGGGCGCCGGAAAGCGCTGCCCAGATCTGCGACTGCCAGGAGACCTCGCCCTGGGCGGTCATAAACAGCCCGGTTTCGGCATCGTAATAGTGCAGCAGCGCCTGCTCCACCTCCGCCAGCAGCGAGGTCAGGCAGTTATAGGTGCGGCGCAGGCACTTGGCCAGCTCGATCATCTGCCGCAGGATGTAGGCCAGATACCCCAGCCCGGCCACGGCGCGGTCGTAGTTGCCGTGGTCGATAAACAGCGGCGCGCGCAGCTGCTGCGTTTTGCGGTCAAAAACCGTGTCCGCATACCGGATCTGGTGCAGCGCCACATCGTACAGCTCGTTGGCCAGCGTCAGATCGCCGCTGTACTGCACATAATCGTACAGGCACGGGACCATGCACAGCGAATAGTCCAGGTAGATCCACTGATCCACATAGGGGCTGGTATCCGGGAAGACGCACGGGGCGATCAGGCCGCTTTTGTTGCGGTGGTCGGCAAAAAGGTGCAGGCAGCGGCGGATCAGCGCCGTATTGTGGAAGGTGACCGAGTCCACCAGCGCCTGCAGCCGCAGATCGCCGATCCACAGCCGCCGGTCACGCTTGGGGCCGTCCTCGAACACATCCTGCTCGCATTCCTTCAGCGTTTTTACGCACATGGTGTCAATGCGCTGCAGCTGCTCATCGGGGGCGGTGTACGGGTCGGCGTCCTCCAGCCGCACGGCGGAAACGCTGTCCACATACAGGTCGGTCAGGGCCACCGGGAAGCGGAAGGTGCCGGGACGCTCCAGCTTGAGGTACCGGAAGGAATACCGCCGCTCCAGGCTGCCGGTATAGGGCACGAAGGGCACGGTCTTGAAATCCAGCTGCGCCCATGTGGCGGAAAGGCAATTGGGCTGATCCTCGATCGACTCCATCAGCTCGATCGGCATCTCGGCAAAGGAAAAGCTGAAATTGGTCGGGGAATCCGGAATGTGGTCTGCGCTGCCGCAATCCAGCGACAGGTGCAGATAGCCGGTATAGTGGTCGCCGAAATCCAGGATGATCGGCTCCTTTTCCAGTATCAGCGGGAAAGTGACATCCCGCAGCCGGTGTATCGCATAGCCCTGAAAGCTGCGTCTGTCGGCTGTGACCTCCACGAGGGCTGCCGGCCGGACAGCCGTGTGCTGCAGCTCCCGCTTGCGTCGGTCATGCTTGCTTCTCATTGTGGTATATCATTCCTTCCTGTTTGTGTGCGGCCGATCATCGGCTTATAGTAACATACTTGATATAATACCATATCAGCGATTGCTTTGGCTATGAGGATATTGCTGAATATGTGTGGTTTCTTTACCCTTTTTGGCCTTAGTTTGCCGAAAGCGTCGATTTTTCTATGGCGCCGATGGCGTTTGTTGGCAATATATTGAAAAAAGCGCCGGAAAAATTGGCTATTTTCATTCTTTCCGGCAGAATGGCCGTTTTCGGCACTTTTCGGCGGGAAACGGGAAAGTATCCATAGTATAGCATGAAGCTGAAGAAAAAAGAATGGAGAGTTTCGCTTTTTCTTTGTACTTTTCATTCATTATACGGTAAATTTCTTTCAAGCGATTGACAGATATTTTTTGTCAATGCTACAATATTACTGGTTTTACGCCGAAAAAATTGGACGAATTAACCATTCTGTGAGCAGGGAGGCAGCCGGATGGAGATTGTCAAGAAGATTGTCTTCGGTGATTCGGACGACAAACCGGTCGCCTGGGGACCCGGTGTGCGCAGCGAGCACATTATCCATTATGTCACCAAGGGGCGAGGCCGGATCTATTGCAACGGCCGGGAATATACCGTCACCGCCGGGGAGAGCTTTGTGGTGCAGCCGTACCGGATGATCCGGTATGTGCCGGACACCGACGACCCGTGGGGATACGCCTGGTGCATCATTGATGCCCAATCGGTGGAGATGATGATGGAGCAGCTGGTGTTTAAGCAGGACGATGTTACGATCGGCTATGTGGAGCCTGCCAAGATCGTGCCGCTGTACCGGATGCTGGACGAGGTGGGCAATTTCCCGGAGGCGGCCATGACCCGGTACGGATTGGCGCACGCCATTGTGGGGGTGTACCTGGATGCCTACCCGCAGCACCGGCTGACCGCCTCGGAGGCGCTGTATGAGCGGGCGGTGCAGATCGTTGAAAGAAAATTCCATTCGGACAAGTATTCGGTGGCCGATATTGCCGCGGATCTGAACATCAGCGGCGCCACCCTATACCGCCTTTTTGTGACAAAAAGCGGCCTGTCGCCGAACACCTATCTGCAGAGCTACCGCATCCAGCAGGCACAGAAAATGCTGAAGGCCGGCCTGACGATCAAGGAAACCGCGCTTTCCTGCGGGTTTTCCGACCAGTTCTACTTTTCCAAGGCGTTCAAAAAGATTGCCGGGCTGACGCCGACCGAGTACAAGCAGCGCGAAGCACGCCGGTAATATAAGGTAATATATCCAATAGTTGTGTGGTACAAATGGCAGGGTGTTCCATTTGTGCTATACAACTATTTTTTTCGCACGGCCAAGAATGATTTTGACATATCATTGAAGAAAATGTCCATGGCAAAGAACCGGGGGGTACGATAAAATTTGAATAGTGAAGTATTGACGACATAAGGAGGACGCCCACAGTGAGAAAGAAAATTGCCTGTCTGGCTATCGCACTTTCCATGATCTTTGTCGCTTCCTGCGGAAATTCCGGGAAGCAGGACACGACTTCCGGCAATAAAACAACCAATCCGACAACCACGACCACTGCGCCCGAGCAGATCGGAACGACCACCGCACCCAGCGGTACCACCACCGCCGGCCGCAAGGATGGCACCACCACCTCGCAGCGGCTTGTCCGCGTGACGGTGACCAGCCAGGTGGCGGAGAGCGACCCCACCCGCCGCTCCGACCGGGACAGCAATGCCGGTGAGGATGCCGGCAACCGCGTATCGCAGGATCCGGTCAACCGGGACGACGCGCCGCCGCTGACCGAATGGAAGCAGGGCACGCTGGGCTCGTACAAGCTGGTGTGGAACGACGAATTCGACAAGGACGGCATCGACTATAACAAGTGGTGCTACGGCTCGGAGAACCCGGACACCTACGACAACATGCTGCTGCTGACCGAGGATGAGGACCCCAGCATCATCACGGCTGAGGACGGCCTGCTGAAGATGAATGCCCGCCGCTATGTCAGCAAGACAAATTCGAAGATCGAATACGCGACCAACAAATCCTTCAGCACCCGCGAGACGATGAACTTCCGCTACGGCTATGTGGAGATGCGCGCCATGGTGCCGATGCGCGCCGGCAGCTTCTCCGCCTTCTGGGCGATCGGTAAGCCGGGCTTGGTCTCCAAGCTGCCGAACGGCTACTACACCGAGATCGACTTCTTTGAGGAATTCGGCAGTGACTACGAGCTGGTGCCGAACTTCCACAAGTGGTACGACGATTACAGCCACAGCAACTTTGATCTGAGCTGGTCGAAGAAGCAGGGCAATACCGGTATCGGCAAAACGCAGTACGGCATCTACCGTTTCAAGGATATCCGCACGCTGCCGTATGAATTCCATCTGTACGGTGTGGAGTGGACCAAGGAATACATCAAGACCTATGTGGACGGCGAGTGCTACTGCACCTTTGATGTCAACTATGCCTACGATAAGGATTGGGACTACGGCCCCAATGTAAATGCCACCCAGCCGCTCAGCCCCCAGAAGAAGGATATGAGTGGTTACCACGATTACATCTACCTGCTGCTGCAGAACCTGATCTATGCCAATGCGGACAGCGGCGTGGGAGAGAACGGCAGCGTGATCACGCAGCACATCATTGATGAAAACACGATCTTCCCGTTCCAGTACTGGGTGGATTATGTGCGGCTGTATCAGGATCCCACCAACCCCGACAACGGCCTGTACTATCTCAACGAGAATGGACAGAAGGTCAACTACTACAACAACTAACAGCGGAAAGGGTTACAGAGAATGAAGCTTGTCAGGAGATTATGTGCGGCCGCAGCCTGCATGGCGGTGACCTTTGGCGCCGTTGGCGCCGCGCTGCCGCCGGCGGCAGCGGAGACCCTGCCGGCTGCGGCGGCGGATACCGTCACAGCGGCAGCGGATGGCTATGCGGTGTACGCGGCGGCGCTGACGGATTGCCCGGACGCGGCGCAGGCGATCACGCTGGCCGGCGGCGCTTACATACAGGCAACGGACGGACTGCAGCGCAGCGCCGACTATGAAACGGCACCGGACGCCGTGCTGCTGCCGCAGGGCACCGGCACCCTGACATATGAGCTGGAGGTGCCGCAGACAGCGCTGTACGCGCTCAGCCTGCGGTACGCCTCGCTGGAGGGCAATGGCCTGGATATCCGCGTGGGCCTGCGCATTGACGGGGAGTACCCGTTCAGCGAGGCAGCGGAGCTGAGCTTTCCGCGCATGTGGCATAATGAGAGCGAGACCTGGAAGCAGGACAAGGACGGCAACGACCTGACCCCGGAGCAGACGGAATACCGCGATATGGTGGATCAGCCGGCGCGGGACAGCCTGGGCGTGGAGGTGGAGCCGTATGTTTTCCGGCTGACCGCCGGCCGCCACACCATCACGGTGGAGGGCGGCGGCGAGGCCTTTGCCCTGGGACAGCTGCGTTTCCTGCCGCCGGAGCGGCCGGCCGCCTATACGGCGCCGACGGATCTGACGGACGCGCAGGGGGTGCAGCCCATCCTGCTGCAGGGCGAGTCCGCGACCTATAAGTCCTCCTCGGCCATGGTGCCGAAAGGGGATAATACCGACGCAGCAATGACCCCGGCCAGCGCGGAGAATGTGCGCCTGAACTATATCGGCGGCTCCTCCTGGGCGAAGCCGAATGCCTCGGCCACCTGGAGCTTCCGCGTGGAGCAGGCCGGCTACTATAAGCTGGCTTTCCGCTTCAAGCAGGATCAGATCATCAATGCCAAGACCTACCGCCGCCTGAAGATCGACGGGGTGACCCCCTTTGCCGAGGCGGCGTGCATCGCCTTTCCGTATGCCACCAAATGGCAGGCGCAGGTGCTGACCAATGCCGCCGGCGAGGAGTGCCTGGTGTGGCTGGATGCGGGCGACCATACCGTCACGATGGAGTCCACCCTGGGCGCCGCGGCGGCGGTCTACGGCAAGCTGCAGACCATTGTGCAGAGCCTTGGCGACACCTACACCTCCGTGGTGATGGTGACCGGGGAATCCCCCGACGCCGGCCGCGATTATGAGCTTTTTCGCTCCATCCCGGGCTTTGAGGACACGCTGCGCACCAATATGGAGGCGCTGGATGCCCTGGTGCAGGAGCTGCAGACGCTCTCCGGTAAGAAGAGCACGCAGGCCATTGCCTCCATGCAGAATATGCGCCGGGTGCTGCGCCTAATGCTGGAGCGCCCCTATATCGCGCACCAGTACCTTTCGGATTATTATTCCAACTACTGCTCCGTCAGCGCATGGATGAACGATATGTCCTCCATGCCGCTGGCGCTGGATGAGCTGCGTATCGTGTACCACTCGCAGGAGGCGGAGATGCAATCGGTCGGGGTGCTTGACCGGCTGCTGTTTTCCCTGCGGCGGTTCATCAATTCCTTCCGCCAGAATGACGGCAGCCAGGCCACGGCGAAGAGCGACACCAAGCTGCGCCTGTGGGTGAACTGGGGCCGCGATCAGACGCGTGCCCTGAGCAGCCTGATCCAGGACTCCTTCACGGCCGGCACCGGCATTGAGGTGGATGTGCAGATGGTCAACGCCACGCTGGTGCAGGGTATCATGTCCGGCAATGCGCCGGATCTGGCGCTGCAGATGTCGCGTGCGGAGCCGGTAAACCTCGGTATCCGCAATGCTCTGATGGATCTGAAGAGCTTTCCGGACTATGAGGAGGTGCTGCAGCGCTTCCAGCCGGGCGCCGAGGTGCCCTACTGCTACAACGGCCGCTGTTATGCCCTGCCGGATACCCAGAGCTACATGGTCATGTTCTACCGCACGGATATCCTGGAGAAGCTGGAGCTGGAGGTGCCGAACACCTGGGAGGACTTTATCCGTGCCTCCACGGTGATCCAGCGGCACAATATGCAGGTGTACCTGCCGTATACCCGCATCACCTCCGGCACCACGGTCAATGCCGGTATCGGCAGCCTGAACCTCTATCCGACGCTGATGCTGCAGAACAAGCTGCCGCTGTATAACGATGAGCAGACGGCGACGGTGATCGGCAGCGAGCAGTCGGTCTCGGTGTTCGACAGCTGGACGCGGATGTACACCGATTATCAATTCTTGAAAGAGGCGGATTTCTACAACCGCTTCCGTACCGGCTCCATGCCCCTGGGCATTGCCGGCTATACCACCTGCCTGACGCTTTCGCAAACGGCGGCCGAGATCGATGGCCGCTGGGCAATGGCGCCGGTGCCGGCGGCGGACGGGGAGCACCACACCGTGGCCGGCAGCGGCACCGGCTGTGCGATCCTCTCCACCACCGACAAGGCGGAGCAGGCATGGGAATTCCTGAAATGGTGGACGAGTGCCGAGACCCAGGAGCGGTATTCCAAGAATGTGGAGTCCGTGCTGGGAACCGTCGGCCGTGTGGCGACCTCCAATGTGGAGGCATTCAAGAAGCTTTCCTGGAGTGCGACGGAGCGCGAGCAGCTGCTGGCGCAGTGGTCGCAGGTGCAGGAGATCCCGGAGATCCCCGGCAGCTATTATCTTTCCCGTGCGCTGGATCAGGCGTACTGGGAAGTCCTTAACGGCGTATCCAACAGCATGGACGCCGTAAACAAGTGGAGCGATATCGCCAATGAGGAGATCTCGCGCAAGGTGCAGGAGTATGAGTACCTGGAGGAGGGCAGACGCAATGCCAAGAATTAAGCGACCCGGCAGCACGCGGGCGCTGCTGCGCGAGCAGTGGCCGATGCTGGTGATGATGCTGCCCTTTTTCCTGTTGTTCACGGTGATGACGGTCATCCCCATCATCTGCTCGCTGGTGCTCAGCCTGACCTCGTATGATACGCTCAACCCGACCTATTTTGTCGGCATTGACAACTATCTGCGGCTGTTTGTCAGCGACGCCTCCTTTCTGGTGGTGCTGAAAAACACGCTGGTGATCGTGCTGCTGACCGGGCCGGTGGGCTTCCTGCTGGCATTCCTGCTGGCGTGGCTGGTCAATGAGTTTTCCCCGATGATGCGCACGCTGCTGTCCTTCATGTTCTATGCCCCGTCGCTGGCCGGCAATGCCTTCTTCGTGTGGAAGATCCTGTTCAGCGGCGACAGCTATGGCTACCTGAACAGCTTCCTGTTGAACCTGGGCATGATCACGGAGCCGGTGACCTGGCTGAGCGATGCCCGGTACCTGATGCCGATCATCGTGCTGGTGCAGCTGTGGCAGTGCATGGGTATTTCGTTCCTGTCCAATATTGCCGGTCTGCAGAATGTCAACCGCGACCTGTATGAGGCCGGCGCGATTGACGGTGTGCGCAACCGCTGGCAGGAGCTGTGGTACATCACGCTGCCCTCCATGCAGCACATGATCCTGTTCAGCGTGGTTATGCAGATCCAGAGCAGCTTTTCGGTCAGCGCGATCACGACCGAGCTGGCCGGCTATCCCAGTGTGGGGCAGTCGGTGGATACCATTGTGTCCCACATGATCGATGTGGGCACGGTGCGGTATGAGATGGGATACGCCTCAGCAGTGGCTGTGGTGTTGTTTTTACTGATGGCAGGGACGCGGATCATCCTCGGCAAATTCCTGCAGATGATCGGAAGGTGACGGACGCGACATGAAAACTGCTACCCTACATAAGCTGCGGCGCCTGCGGCTGGGCCATGCGCCCGGCAGCCTGAGCAGCCGCCGCTTTACCCGCTCGCGCTTCGGCAACTTCCTGTGCCTGCTGGTGATCGTGCTGGCCGGCCTGTTTACCATGCTGCCGCTGATCTACGCGGTGGCGACTTCCTTTAAGCCGCTGGATGAGCTGCTGCTGTTTCCGCCGCGCTTTTTTGTGCGGCGTCCCACGATTGAAAACTACACAGCGCTGTCCGGGCTGCTGTCGGATCAGTTTATCCCCCTGGGACGGTATCTGTTTAACAGCCTGTCCATCAGTGCCGTGACCACGGCGGTCTACATTCTGATCTCGGCTATGGCGGCCTTTGGCCTGTGCAAATCCCGGTTCCGCTTCTGCGGGCCGCTGTTCATGATCGTGCAGTTTGCACTGCTGTTTAACCCCTATACGCTGGCGGTGCCGCAGTATCTGATCCTGGCCCGCCTGCATGTGATCGATACCTATTGGGCCTACATACTGCCGCAGCTTTCGGCTACGCTGGGTGTTTTCCTGCTCAAGCAGTATATGGAGGGCGCCCTGCCGGACGCTCTGCTGGAGGCGGCGCGCATCGACGGCGCGGGGCTGTTCCGGGTGTTTTTCCAGATCGCCCTGCCGCTGGTGAAGCCGGCGCTGCTGACGCTGATGCTTTTCTGCTTCCGCGATTCCTGGGCGATGGTGCCGCAGGGCACCATCTTCCGCGAGCAGCTGAAAACGCTGCCGATGGTCATGTCCCAGATCGCCGCCGGCGGCATTGCCCGTTCCGGCAGCGCCATGGCGGTAACGGTCATTCTGATGATCCCGCCGGTGATCGTGTATCTGATCTCGCAGAGCAATGTGATCGAGTCGATGAGCAGTGTCGGCATTAAGGAATAAGACAGCACCGTTGGGAGGATGGCAAGTTGAAACATTTGAAAAGGATCGTAGCGTTGGCAGCGGTGCTGTGCCTGCTGGCTGCACCGCTGACAGTGGCTGCGCAGTCAACCTACGGTGACATTCCGGTCGAAAGCTATACCTATTGGGAAAAGGTCGGCTCCGGCAGCCGCAAGGCGGTCTATTCGCAGCCGATGTATCAGGTGAAGGCCATGGTGACGGCCGAAACGCTGGGCGTTGCGGACTTCAACAGCCTTTCGGCGGTGTGCACCGATACGCAGGGGAATATCTACCTGCTGGACGGGGCGGCATCGCGCCTGGTGATCACCGACAGCCAGTACACCGTTCTCCGGGAGCTGACGACGGTGGACGATAACGGCACGCCGCTGGACTTTACCGGGGCGCGGGATGTGTATGTGCGTGCGGACGGCACGATCTACCTGTGTGATACGGACCACGCCCGTGTGCTGAAGTGCGACGCCGAGGGACGGCTGACCGGCATGCTGACGCTGCCGGAGTCCACGCTGATCCCGGAGGGCTTCAATTACGCCCCCATTGCCGTGGCGGTGGACTCCGCCGGCTATGCCTATGTGCTGTGCGACGGCTCCTACTACGGCGCAATTCTCTATACCCCGGAGGAGACCTTCGGCGGCTTCTATGGCGCCAATAAGGTCCGCAAGACGGTGGTGCAGGCGTTTTCCACCATGCTCAGCCGGGTGTTTGTAAACAATGCGAAAAAATCCGTCAGCCAGAGCGAGCTGCCCTTCTGCTTTGTCGATATCAGCATCGACCGGGAGGATTTTGTCTATACCGCCACCGGCTATACCGATATTTCCGGTATGAAGGGGCAGGTGAAGAAGCTCAGCCCCGGCAACGGCACCAATATTCTGGATTCGGACAGCGTCAACTTTGCCGATGACGGCTCCAACTGGACCTTCCGTGTGGGTGAGCTGCTGCGGCAGGATATCACGGCGCTGACGGTGGATGACCAGGGCTTTATCTACTGCCTGGACAGCACCTATGGGCGCGTGTACCTGTATGACCAGGAGTGCCACCTGCTGTCCGCCTTTGGCGGCGGTATGGGCACCGGCACGCAGGAGGGCGTGTTCCAGAAGGCGGTCGGCCTGACCCTGAACGGCAGTGACTTGCTGGTCTGTGACGGTACAAAAAACGCGCTGACCGTGCTGGCGCTGACGCCGTTCGGCGAACAATTCAAGCAGGCGCGGGCGCTGACCATCGGCGGCAAGTACCTGGAGGCGAAGCCCCTGTGGCAGGAGGTGCTGCGGCAGGATAGCAACTGCCAGCTGGCCTACAACGGCCTGGCCCGTGCCAGCCTGGCGGAGGAGGACTATGACGCGGCAATGGCCTATGCGCGCAAGGGCTATGACCGGGACACCTATGACCTGGCCTTCAGCGAGGTGCGCACTGCCTTTATCAGCCGCAATTTCTCCTGGCTGCTGGCGCTGGCGATCCTGGTGATCGGCGGTCTGCTGGTGCTGATGGTGGTTTCCATGCGCCGCCAGTTCAATCTGATCAAAAATCCCCGGCTGCGTCTGCTGTTCCATATGCTGGCTCACCCGTTTGACGCATTCGGCACAATCAAGGATAAAAAGCAGGGCTCGGTGCTGATCGGTACGGTGCTGCTGGTGCTCTATTATATCGGCACCGTGCTGTCGGATCTGTGCGGTGGCTTCTCCTTCACCTATGTGGATCTGGCCAGCTACAATTCCCTGTTCGTGTTCCTGCGCAGCGTCGGCGTGGTGCTGCTGTGGGTCATCTGCAATAAGGCAGTGACGGCGCTGATGGACGGCAAGGGCACCGGCAAGGAGATCTATATCGTCACCACCTACAGTCTGGTGCCGATGATCCTTTCCCGCTTTGTATATCTCGCCCTGTCCAATGCCCTGCGCTCGGACGAGGCGGAATTCCTGAATATCTTCTGCGGTGTGATGCTGGTGTGGACGCTGCTGCTGATCGTGGTCGGCACCATCCGCATCCACGATTACGGCATGGGCAAATTCCTCGGCACCACGGTGCTGAGCGTCGCCGGCATGGCGATCGTGCTGTTCCTGCTGATTATGGTGTTCATCCTCTCCCAGCAGTTTATCGGCTTTTTGACGACGCTGTTTTTGGAGATCGTGTAATGGCGCATGGTAGACGAGGAGGTCTGGTTGCTCTGAAAAAGATACGAATTGTGGCGGCGGTGGCCGCCGGCTGCCTGCTGCTGACCGGCCTGACGGGCTGCAGCGCACAGCCGACCGGTATCCGGCCGGCCGCGTTTGACACCACGGCTGTGTCGCAGGCTCCGGAGGGCGGCATCGTGGCGGAAAACAGCCGCTACCGGCTGGAGTGGGACGACGCCAAAAAGACGGTCGCCCTGACGGATATACAGCGCGGTACGCGCTTTTCCACCGATCCTGCGGCCTCGGCCGAGCCGGAATATGACGAGCTTGGTATGCCGGTGAAGAGCAATCCGCTGCTCTCCTCGGCACTGCAGCTGAAATACATTGACGCCGTTTCCGGCCATGAGGTATCCGCCAACTCCTATAATGGGGCGGTGCGCAATGGCCGTGTGCTGGCGACCACGCTGGAGGACGGCCTGCTGGTGACCTACTATTTTGATGAGATCCAGGTGGCCGTGCCGGTGGAGTACCGCCTGCGGGAGACCGGGCTGGCGGTGACGGTGCGCACCAAGCAGCTGCAGGAGGGCGAGAACCGCGTCACTGAGCTGTCCCTGCTGCCCTTTATGTGTGCGGTGGAGAACACGGCGCAGGATGCCTATCTGTTCCTGCCCTCCGGCTCCGGCGCGCTGGTGTATCCCAAGACCCTGTCGGCTACCGGCGTCAGCTACCGCCAGTCGATCTACGGCGATGACCCGATGATCGAAGTGTTCGATTCGCCCTCTGTGGAGGCGCCGGTGCGGCTGCCGGTCTACGGCGCGAAAAACGGCGATACCGCCCTGTGCGCAGTCGTGGAGGAGGGCGCTGAGTCCGCGATGCTGGACGCCCTGATCGGCGGCAGCTCCTACCGCTATTCCGCGGCGTATGCCACACTGCGGCTGCGCGGCTATGCCAACCTGCGCGTGAAGGCGTACACCGGCAATATCATCCAAAGCGATTACTATACCGAGGATATCGTGGACACCACCCTGACGGTCGCCTACACGCCTCTGTATGATGCACAGGCGGATTACATCGGCATGGCGGGTGTCTACCGCAGCTATCTGCAGACGGCCGGCCTGCTGACCGGGACGGACAGCGCGGCGGCCCCCTATACGCTGTATATCTACGGCGGCCTGATGAGCAAGCAGTCCTTCCTCGGTATCCCGCACAGCACCATGACCGTGCTGACGGATACCAAACAGGCCGAAACCATGCTGCGTGAGCTGAGCGAGGCTACCGGGCAGCAGCCGGCCGTGTATCTGAAGGGCTTCGGCGGCACCGGACTGACCACCGGCAAGCTGGCCGGCGGCTATACGGTAAACAGCCGGCTGGGCGGTGTGAAGGGCCTGAACACCCTGTCGGCCTACTGCCGGGAAAGCAGCATCCCGCTGTATTTCAATGTGGATCTGCTGCGCTTCAGAAAGAGCAGCGGCGGCTGGAATAAGCTGACCAGCTCGGCGCAGGCAGCCAATATGAAGAATTACTACCCGGTGCGGTACTATGTTTCCCTGCGCAGCAAGAATACAGGCACCAAGTACGCGCTGCTGACCCGCGAGAAGCTGGCGGATGCCACGGCGCGCCTGCTGAAGAAGACCGCCGGCTGGCAGGTGGAGGGTCTGGCCTTTGATACGCTGGCCGATACCGCCTATTCGGATTACGGCACCGGCTACTACTGCCAGCAGGGCATGGCGCAGACCGTGACCGATGCCCTGGCCGCCGTGCAGAATAGCGGCCGCCGGGTGGCCGTGAGTGAGGCCAACGGGTACGCCGCCGCGGCAGCGGAGCAGGTGTTCAATGTGCCGCTCAGCTCGGCCAAATACGATGTTTTTGATGAGGATGTGCCGTTCTATGCGGCCGTCTTTAAGGGGCACACCGCCCTGTCCACCCCCGCGATCGACCTGGCCACCCGCCCGCAGGATGCCCTGCTGGCGGCTATGGAGGCCGGCTGTGCGCCGACCTGGTCGCTGATGTACCGGTACGATACCGCCGTGCTGAACTGCACCACGGCGGAGCTGCACGCCGGCGTCTATGCGGAGTGGAAGGATGCGATCGTGCAGACGGTCAAGGAGGTCGCACCGTTCTACACCGCCATTGCCGGAGCCGAGATCACGGCGCACCGGCTGCTGGAGGGCGGCGTGCGGGTGACCGAATTCAGTAACGGTGTGCAGGTGGCGGTCAACCGCAGCGATACGGCGCAGCCGTCGCCGCTGGGTACCGTGGAGGCCTGGAGCTATCGGATCGGAGGGATCACCGGATGAAAAAGAAGAAGCTGCGCGGCATTGATTCGCTGAAAAGCCGCTACGGGCTGATGTTCGTCTCCATCTGGGTGGTCGGCTTTGTGCTGTTTTTCCTTGTACCGCTGTGCCAGTCCTTTACCTACGCGTTCTGCGATGTGGTGTTTGGCAGCGACAAGGGCGGCAATACCTTTGTGGGAATCAAGCACTTCCGCACGCTGCTGCTGGAGGACCCCAGCTATACCGATAACCTGCGCTCGGCGGTCAGCTCCATGCTGTACTCGCTGCCGCTGATCCTGATTGTCAGCCTGGTGCTGGCACTGATCCTCAACCAGAAATTCCGCGGCCGTCTGTTCTTCCGGGCAGTGTATTTTCTGCCGGTCATCATCGCCTCCGGCGTGGTGATGCAGCTGATCAGCGGCCAGCTTAATTCCTCCGATCAGCTGTCCTCCTCCGTCACGGAGAATATGTTTTCCGTTGCGGATATCATGAATGTGCTGAACCTGCCGACGGCAGTGGCCACCTATGTGCAGAAGATCATCAGCAGCATTTTCTCGCTGCTGTGGCAGTGCGGTATCCAGATCGTGCTGTTTATCGCCGGCCTGCAGTCCATCCCGTCCAGCCTGTATGAGGCCAGCCGGGTGGAGGGCGCCTCCCGGTGGGAGGATTTCTGGTTCATCACCTTCCCCATGCTTTCGCGCGTGACGCTGCTGGTGGGGGTGTTCACCATGATCGAGCTGTTCACCGCCACCACCAGTCCGGTCATCCGGACGGCGTACTCCAAGATGGGCGTGGGTATCTATGATGTATCCTCGGCCATGCTGTGGATGTACTTTGCGGTGGTCGGCGCGGTAATGGGTCTTGTGATCCTGCTGTATACGCGGCTGCTGATGAAGCGGTGGGAATGAGAGGTGTGCCATGAACGATAAAAAACTCGGCGGCGGACTTTCCGCCTGCCCAAAGGCGGCACGCAAAACGGCCGATGTCGTGGTCGCCGTGGTGCGGTGGTTCATCCTGCTGGCCATCGGCTATATTGTCATCTATCCGCTGTTTTATATGATCACCTCCTCCCTGAGCTCCCGCAGCTCGCTGCTGGATCCCACCAGCGTGTGGATCCCGAAGGAGCTGACGCTGGATAACTTCAAATTCATGTGGGAGGTCATGGACTACGGCAAGGCATTCCTGTCCACCGTGCGGGTGGAACTGGTCAGTGCGCTGATCGAGGTGCTGACCTGTGCCATCGTCGCCTATGGCTTTGCCCGCTTCCGCTTTCCCGGCAAGCGGCTGATGACCGCGGCGCTGTTCCTTACCATTCTGATCCCGGCGCCGATGATTATTATTCCGCTGATGATCAACTTTTCCCACCTGGATCTGTTCGGCATCCTGTCGCTGGTCAAGACGCTGGGAGGCCCGGATCTGCGGCTGGATCTGCTGGGCACGCCGTGGACCTTCTGGCTGCCCTCGCTGTTCGCCAACGGCCTGCGTGCCGGCATCATGATCTACATATACATCCAGTTTTTCAAGGGCCTGCCCGGTGAGCTGGAGGAGGCTGCCTGGATGGACGGCGCCGGCCCCATCCGCACCTTCTTCTCCATCGCGGTGCCCTCCTCCAGCGTGGTTATTCTCACGGTCACGGTGTTCTCCATCATCTGGCACTGGAACGATTCCTTCCTGGCCACCATGTACATGGATACCGACTATCCCCTGAGCGTGACCATGAGCAAGCTGGTGGAACTGCTGACCTACAAGAATGTCTACCTGTCTCCGGACCGGCCGGAGGGACTGGCCTATATCATGGCCGCCTGCCTGATGTTCATTCTGCCGCCGCTGGTATTCTACCTGATCGTGCAGCACTGGTTTGTGGAGAGCATCGACCGGGTGGGTATCACCGGCTAAGCCGGCAGCAAGAGAGCCTTTTCCCCTGCGGCGGGCGCCCTGCATACGGGCGCTGTGGCCGCATTGCATAGCGAAAAAAGACGAAAAGCGCGTTTAGAGGAAAGAGGAGGTGGCGCAGCCCTACAATGTGTCCACGCAAATACCCCATAACACACAGAAAGGATGGAACAAGTATGAACGGCAAGACTTTTGTAAAGCTGCTGGCACTGCTGTGCGTTTTTGTGATGCTGCTGACGGTCACCACCGCCTGCGGCAAGGGCAAAAACGAGAGTGACGAATACAGCGTTATCTGGGAGGAGGTCAGCGGCGACGGAACCTCCACCGGTGAAAGCAATGCTCCCGGCGGCCAGGATACCTCCGACGGCCAGGGTGGCAGCCAGGGCGGCAGCCACGGCAATACCAGCGGCGGCCAGGCCAACACCAGCGGTGGGAAGAACAACACCAGCGGCTCCGGCACCAGCACCAGCGTGGATGCCAGCAAGTACCGCGGCACCGTGGTGAAGTACGCCACCTGGAAGGATCCCAAGCTGAATGAGGACGGCAGCGTGGTGGAGGCCTTCCAGAAGCGCTACGGCATCACCGTGCAGGTGGTCAGCGTGCCGCAGGGCGGCTATATCCAGAAGATCATGGGTTACATCGCCTCCGGCGATGCCCCGGATGTGTACATTGATACCGCCGAATGGCCGGCTACCCTCGGCATTGCCGCGCCGATCACCGACGCGCAGATCGATATGTCCGACCCCATCTGGGATCAGGCTACCTTCAAGACCACGACCATCAACGGCAAGGTCTACGGCTGCAATACCCTCGGCAATGTGTGGTCGGAGGCGGACTGCGTCTTCTTCAACAAGAAGCTGATGGAGGACAACAATATCACCACCCCCGCCGAGTACTATGCCGCGGGCAAGTGGGATCTGGACGCCATGGAGAAGTGCCTGCGGGATGTGAAGAACGCCGGCTACAAGGGCGGCTTCACGCGGCCGGAGTCCCTGGCGGCCTGCTACGACGGCGACTGGGTGAAGATGCAGGACGGCAAGATGGTGAACAACAGCGGCAGCTCCATGCTGACCAATGTGTACAAGCGCATTGCCAAGTGGTATGAGGAGGGCCTGCTGGTAACGGCGGACAGCTACTTCAATGACGGCAATGTGGGCCTGTGCATCGACCCCGCATTCGGCCTCAAGCGCACCGGCACCTTCGCCAAGATGAACCAGGACTATGTCGGCTATACCTTCATGCCCGATTATGACAAGAACACCAAAGCACAGCCCTGCGGCATCGACCGCTTCTACGGCGTGTGCAAGAAGGCGCCCAACCCGGTGGCGGCCGGCATCTTCCTGCGCTATTACCTCGATTCCGCCAACTATGACCTGAACAAGACCTTCATCTCCACCGATGCCGCCACCTTCTTCTTCAAGGTGACCAGCGCCGCCGTGGAAAAGAAGAACATCTACTACATGAACGGTGTGGCGGATGTGGTCGGTACCTTTACCTGGTTCAAGTATTGCGATATGCCCTATAGCTACTCCTCGCAGCAGATCGGCACGGCTATCCAGGCCGAGAACAATGTGATCGAGGGCTACTGCAAGACGGTGAACGAGTACATCAAGACCCAGACCCAATAAGGGTACGGACGGATGAGCAGAACCCCGGACAGCCCCGCCAGCCGGGGCGGTCCGGGTTTACCCCCAAGCAGGACCCAAAGACCAAAATGAAGAAAGGTGGAAAGAAACAATGAAAAAGAGCATGTTCCGGCTTCTCTCTCTTCTTGGCACGGTTGCCATTTTGGTTGGTTCGCTGTCCATCGGTGCACTGTTCACCGGTGTTTCTGCAGCCACAACAACTGTATGGGATGGTCAGGCGGCAGCGATCACCGAGGGTGATGGCTCTGCGGAGAATCCCTACCTGATCACAAACGGCGGTCAGCTGTATACTATGGTGACCACCGGGGCGGATACCGCCGGCCAGTATTACAAGCTGACACAGGATATTTATCTGAATGATGTATCCAATGCAGACTGGAAAAATGGCACGGTAAATTCCTGGCCGAGCTGGAAAACCTTCTATGGCAATGTGGATGGTGACGGCCATGTGGTGTACGGCCTGTATTCTGTTGGCGATCAGCGTGTCGGTCTGATCCCGCAGATCTCCGGCACGGTGAGCATCACCAACCTCGGCCTGGAGAATTCCTATCTGGGAATCACCGGCTGGGGCTATGTCGGCGGTTTGGTGGGCCTTGCGTTTTCTGGCACAAGCTTTACCGTAAACTATTGCTATGCCGGGGCGGATGTGGAGATCGCTAATCCCAATGGCGGCACGGGTCAAGGCGGCCTGGTAGGCTATGTGGAGAGTGGCTGCGCCGGCATCGAGATGAACCACTGCTATTCGCTGGCCTCGCTGACCGGCAAGGCCAACAACACCGGTACGCTGATCGGCTTCGTTGGTGATGCGCCGGCCGGAAAGGGCGCGTGGGATGTTTTCCACCTGCGCCGCAGCTACGGCGTGGCGCTGAATGCGCCGGAAACCTATGCCTTGGTTTCCCCGACGACCTATCCAGCCACCATGATCGATTATTGGCATGTCTATGCCCCCACCAATGGCGGCGCGGCGACCACCACCCATGCGTATACCCGCATCGCCGTGCTGACGGTTGATCAGATGCAGGGCACAGCGGCCAAGACCAACATGAGCGGCCTGGACGAATGGACGAATGTTTGGAAAGTGAACAAAAATGGCTATCCCACTCTGCGGGTGTTCATGTCCGCCGAGGAGATCGCCTATGAGAATTCCCTTTGGAACGGCCAGGCGGCAGATATCACCGAGGGTGATGGCTCTGCGGAGAATCCCTATCTGATCGAAAACGGCGGTCAGCTGTATACCATGGTGACCACCGGGGCGGCTACCGCCGGCAAGTACTATAAGATCACCAAGGATATCTATCTGAACGATGTGCGCGACAGCGATTGGGCTACCGACACAAGTAACAACAACTGGCCGAACAGGAAGACTTTCTATGGCAATCTGGATGGTGACGGCCATGTGGTGTATGGTCTGTATTCCGTGCGCGATGAGCAGATGGGTCTGCTTCCGCATGTGAGCGGCACCGTTTCCGTGAAAAATCTTGGCGTGGATAAGGCGTATTTGGCAAGCAATAACGCTCCCTCCTGGATCCAGACAGCTACACTGGTGGGCGTAGTTGATGCGAACACCACTTTAACCGTAGAGCAGTGCTATGCCGGCCAGGATGTTGAAATCCATTGCCTGAGCTCTGTGGTTGGTCTTGGCGGCTTGATCGGCAATGCCGGTAATAGCACTGCAGTAGTCAAACTGAACTATTGCTACTCCCTCGCCAAGATCACCGGTGAGAGTGTGACGGCAGAAACAAGCTATGACAGCTGGGGCCTGCTGGTGGGCAGTATGGGCAGTGCAGGACAGGTGCGCTACAGCTACGCAGTGAACACCGATACCTCTGAAACGGCGCTGAAGGTTCCGGTCCTTTCGGCTACATGGGCCGCGGCAACTTCTGATGCTTACTTTATCTATGGAACCGATATAGCGGCGACTTACGCATCCGGTGGCAATTACAGCGGGACTAACGCTGCAAAGAACACCCATGTTCTGACCGCGGACAAAATGCAGGGCGCGGCGGCCAAGACCAACATGGGCGGCCTCGATTTCAACACGGTATTCTACACCACTGATAGCTACCCGGCGCTGCGGGTGTTCCAGGTCGGCAAGCTCTCCCTGCCGGATTCCACGGCTGCGGTCTACCGCGAAAAGGCGACCGGCAAAACCTATAAGACCGATGCGGATAAGGGCAACTACGGTGTGTTCCGTCTGCTGGGCAGCTATGCCACCGCGGATGGCGATGCGGCCAAGATCATCCCGGAGGGTGCGGACGGCACGGCCTATACGGTCGTGGAGCGCGGCATCATCATGGGCAAGGGCACCCGCACCGAAATGGATCTGTCCAAGGCGGTCGGCTATGTGAACCTGAAGCAGGCCGGGAAGGATACATCCGCTGCCACCTGCTACTATATCCTCAGCAAAACGGACGGTTTCGATAACTGCTGGACGCTGGACGAGAACGGCAAGCTGCAGTACAGCCTGCTGGTGAACCGGGTGTTCAAGACCGCTTTTGATACCGAGATCACCTTCCGTCCCTATGTGAAGGTGCGGGTCGGCGGCGCAGATTACACCCTGTATGCCGAGACGCGTACGGTCACCTACCGTCAGCTGGTCGGATTGGCACAGGAGCAGGAGCCTACGCTCGACTTTGGCTGGATGAACTAAACGGAAAGGGGTAAGGAAATGATGAACACGAAAAAGCAGTACAATGACCCCTGTATGGAGCTCTATCGGCTGGAGCAGACCGAGCAGCTGGCGAAAACGACCAGCGATGATGGCTGGGTCGATATAGGCGAGGATGAATAAAAACGGAGGGTACGGCCATGAAGCGTCCGTGTGATTTTTCTGCACAGGCACTCCGGCGGCCGGCCGCTCTGCTGGCAGCGGGGCTGCTGGCAGCACTGCTGCTGGCCGGCTGTCCGCGGCGCAAGCCCGCCGCGGACAGCAGCACCCCGCCGCCGGCGGATACGGCGGCAACCACCACCTCCCCGCTGCCGGAGGGCGGCGGGGAGGCCACCGGCACCACCACTGCCCCGGATGGGGCGGCGGCTGCGCCGGGCACCAGACCCGGCAAACAGCCGGCAAGCCCGGCCACGCCGGGAAAGGCGGACGGACAGGTGCCGCTGGGGGAGGATGAAGCCCCCGCCACCACCACCGCCGGAACGGCGGCGCCGACCACCACGGCGGCGCAGCCGCAGGGCACCACCACGGCGCCGAGCAAGGCGCACACCACCACGACCAAAAAGCAAACCACCACCACGGCGGACCCCAAGCAGGCGGTGGAGGACCCCAATAACTATGTAGAGGTTCCGCTGCCCAAGCGGCACTGAGCGCGGGCAGCCCTCCGCATGGAGAAAAGACACCCCGGCAGGAGCCGGTCAACGGCTGGCTTTCTGCCAGCGATCCACCGACACTATGGAAAGGTGAAAGCGTGAAAGCTATGAAAATGAGATTACCGAAAATCGTCTCCGTTCTCAGCGCGCTGGCCATACTGGTCGGTTCGCTGTCGACCGGGATGTTTTTTGCCGGCAGCGTTTCCGCCGAGGCAGCAAACATCTGGGACGGCCAGGCGGCGGCAATCACCCAGGGCAGCGGCACCAAGGAGGATCCCTACCGGATCCAGAACGGAGGCCAGCTGTACACGATGGTGACAGCCGGAGCGGAGGAAACCGCCGGCAAGTATTATAAGCTGACAAAGGACATTTATCTGAATGATGTTTCTGCCCCCGGCTGGCAGAACGGCACGGTGAACAGCTGGCCGAATCGCCAGGTGTTCGCGGGCAATCTGGATGGCGACGGCCATGTGGTATACGGCCTGTACTCCGTCAATGACGAGCGCGTTGGCCTGATCCCGCAGGTCAAGGGCACGGTCAGCTTGACCAACCTTGGCCTGGAGAGCTCTTATTTGAAGATCACCGGCTGGGGCTATATCGGCGGCCTGATCGGCTTTGTCGAGAGCAACACCAGCTTTACCGTGAACCAGTGCTATGTGGGGGCGGGTGTGGAGATCGCCAACCCCGGCAGCAAAATGGGCCAGGGCGGCCTGGTGGGCTATGTGGACGATGGCTGCGTCGGCATTGAGATGAACAATTGCTACTCGCTGGCCTCGCTGACCGGCCCCACCGCCGTCAGCGATACCCGCAGCACACTGATCGGCCGCGTGGGCGGTGCAGCCGCCGGGCGGTATCCGTGGGATCACTTCCATGTGCGGTACAGCTACGGCGTGGCGCCGAACGCCCCCGAGCTGTTCCCGCTGGCCTCCTACACCTGGCAGGGTGCGCGCATGGACTACTGGCAGATCTACGCCCCCACCAAGGGCGGCGCGGAGTCCGGCACCAACTCTGACCGCATCAAGGTGCTGACCCCGGAGCAGATGCAGGGCACCGAGGCAAAGAACAACATGGGCGGCCTGGATTTCGCGGTGACCTGGGCGGTCGGCGAGGCCGGCCAGTACCCCACGCTGCGCGTGTTCCAGCATGACGATACCCCGTCGGGGAACGACAAGATCTGGGACGGTGCGGCGGCGGCCATCACCGAGGGTGACGGCACCGCGGAAAACCCCTACCTGATCACAAACGGCGGTCAGCTGTATACCATGGTGACCGCCGGGCAGACGGCTACCGCCGGCAAGTACTATAAGATCACGCAGGATATTTACCTCAATGATGCCACCTTCGCCGGCTGGGAGACCGGCACGGTGAACGCCTGGCCGAACCGCCGGGTGTTTGCCGGTAATCTGGATGGCGATGGCCATGTGATCTACGGCCTGTATGCCGTCGGCGATGAGCGCGTCGGCCTGCTGCCGGAGATCGCCGGCACGGTCAGCGTGACCAACCTCGGCCTGGAGAATTCCTATCTGAAGATCACCGGCTGGGGCTATGTCGGCGGCTTGATCGGCCTGGTGAATGAGAACACCAGCTTCACCGTGAACCACTGCTATGCCGGGGCGGGCGTGGAGATTGCCAACCCCAACGGCGGCATGGGTCAGGGCGGCCTGGTGGGCTTTGTGAGCAACAACAGCGCCGGCATCGAGATGAACTATTGCTACTCGCTGGCCTCGCTGACCGGCACGGCCAACAACACCGGTACGCTGATTGGGCGTGTGGGCTCGGCGGCGGCCGGAAAGGCCCCGTGGGACGATTTCCACCTGCGCTACAGCTACGGCGTGGCGCTGAATGCACCGGATAGCTATGCACTGGTGCACACGACCTATGAAGGCACCATGATGGACTACTGGTGCGTCTATGCCCCCACCAAGGGCGGCGCGGAGTCCGGCACCCATGCGGATACCCGCATCACCGTGGTGACCACGGAGCAGATGCAGGGCGCGGCAGCCCGGGAGAACATGGGCGGTCTCGGCTTTGGCAATGCGTGGATCGCCGGCGGAGATGGGGTATACCCCACGCTGAAGGTTTTCCGCCGCCTGGACGGCGATGTGTGGAACGGCCGTGAGGCCGCCAGCTTTGCCGGCGGCACCGGCACCGAGGCTGACCCCTATCTGATCGAGAACGGCGGGCAGCTGTACAAGATGCTGGTCAACGGCAACACCACGACCGCAGGCAAATACTATAAGATCACGCAGAATATCTATCTGAACGATATATCGGATCCGGATTGGCAGAAAAACAGCCCGAACCAGTGGATCTCCTTCTCCTGGAGTGGCGATGGCTGGTTCGCCGGCCACCTGGATGGCGACGGCCACAAGGTTTTCGGCCTGTACTACGGGCACGATTCGGTGCGTGAACGCGCCGCGCTGATCCCCACGGTGAATACCGACCAGGATGTGGAGATCAAAAACCTGGGCATCGAAAACGCCTACCTGGCAGACCGCATTTATGCAGCCGGTCTGGTGGCGATGGTGCAGGGCAGCGGCAGCGTAACAATATCCCATTGCTATGTAGGCAGTGATGTGGAGATCAAGTCCAACGACTTCCAGGGCGGTCTGATCTGCTTCCTGCATATTCCCAAGCTGACGATGGAAAATTGCTATTCTCTGGCTTCTCTTACCGGCGCTGTGGCGGCGGATCACAGTGGTGCACTGATCGGATTTTCTTCCGATAATGCTGTCGGTTCAACCATCCGGAAGTGCTACGGTGTGGTCACAAACGATACGACCCTGCCGGTGACCTCCATCACCTGGCCGGGCACCCGTCTGAACTACAACGCCGTTTTCGGCACCAGTAAGGGCGGCGTGAACCACAACAATTTCCCGGCAGTGGTCGAGATGGAAGTGGAAAAGCTGCAGGGAGCCGCTGCCGAAAGCTTCCTGGTCGGCTTCGACTTTGAAAATGAGTGGCTGGTGAACCGGAGCACCTACCCGACGCTGCTGATCTTCGGCGGCGCTGCCGGCGGCGAGGAGGACCTGGCCGACCAGATGGACGGCGGTACCGGTACCGAGGCGGATCCCTACCGCATCCGCACCCCGGAGCAGCTGCAGGCGGTGCGCACGGCCATGAGCCGGCAGACCCGCGGCAAGTACTTCAAGCTGATGAACGATATTGCCGTAAATGATGTGAGCAAGGCCAACTGGAAGGCCTCCGCCGTGAAGTGGGATACCGATCCCTATGCGCTGTTCTGCGGCTACTTCAATGGCGACGGCCATGTGGTGCGCGGCCTGTACCTGGATGCCGGCGACGGCGTCGGTGCGGCACTGTTCAGCCGCCTGGGCAAGGGCGCTGTGGTGGAAAAGGTCGGCGTGGAAAGCTCCTATTTCAAAGCACAGCAGGCTGCGGCGATCGCCATCGGTGTTTCCGGCGAGGGCGTAACGGTGCGCCAGTGCTATGCGGACGAGACCGTGGAGATCGAGGGCAGCGTATACTGCGCCGGCCTGATCTCTGATGTGCGCGCCAACCGCTTTACCCTGAACAATTGCTTCTTTACCGGTAAGCTGACCGGCGGCACCGATGAAGTGCCGAAGTCCGGCTTTGTGGCGACCTTTACCGGCATCAGCAGCAAAATCTCCATCACCATCAGCGGCTGCTATACGGCCACAGCGGATGATGACTGGACCGTGCGGCCGGACGGCCCCGTGATGGGGAATATGCACATTATCAATGTGTACGGCACGAAGGAACAGACCTTCCGCGATGACTGGGCGGCGGCCAGCTACACCAAGCTGGGCGATTATTACCGCGTGGATAAGGCGGATATGCTGGGTGATAAGGCCAAAACGACCATGAAGGAGCTGGATTTCACCGCCGCCTACATCACCAAGCCCGGCAAGACCCCGCGTCTGCGGGTGTTCACCGGCGATGTGGAGGCCAACACCGGCACGGTGGGGGCGATCTGGTCCGGCGCCATTGCGGCCGCCTATGCCGGCGGTACCGGCACCGAGGCGGATCCGTACCTGATCGAAACAGCGGAGCAGCTGGCTCTGCTGGTCAATACCATGGTGGAGCAGCCCTACCTGACCACGGATAAGCACTATGCGCTGCTGCACGATATCCGTCTGAACGATACCTCCGCAGAGGAATGGTATAAGAAGGACGGTCTGAACGATTGGTTCGATGACTTCGTTTACCGCGGCCCCGGCTTCCAGGGACACTTTGACGGTCGCGGTCATACGGTGGACGGCATCTGGTTCACGGTAGTGGACGGTGACCGCCGCCTGAAGGACGACTGGCACTCCTATGCGCTGTTCCCGACCCTCGGTTCCGGCGCACAGATTGAAAATGTGGCAGTGGCCAACTTCTATTCTTCGCCCAGATGCACCCATGTGGGCGGTATTGCCGGCGGTATGACTCTGCTGACGCTGGAGAAGCCGGTGTCTATCCAGCGGTGCATTGCAGCCAGCACCTGCCAGCTCAACGGTTCGAACTCCGGCGGTATGATCGCCCATGTTCCTCAGGCTATCAGCATTATCGACTGCATCACCCAGAGCCAGGGCGAGGGCATCCATTCCCGCGGTACCCTGGTGGGTATGATGGATTCGCCTGTTCCCGTGGTGGTGACCAACTGCCTGTCGGTGGATGTCGGCCGTCAGCCGATGCTGTGGTACAGCAGCGATAACGGCCGCCCGCAGCCGATCCTGACCAATGTCTATTCCACCTACGGCTCCACCGGCATCAAGACCGTCGGTCTGAGCGAGCTGATGGGGGATAAGGCGAAGGAGACCCTCAAGGGCTTCGACTTTGACCATGTGTGGCTGGCTGTGGAGGACGGTACGCCCACGCTGCGGGTGTTCGGCGGCAATGCCTATTCCCGCCCGAAGCGCAAGGTGACCATTTCCTTCTACACCTTTGGCGGTTCCTCTGTGCCGGAGGTCAGCGGCTACCCGGGTGAAAAGATCCCGTGGCCGGATACCAGCACCGTGACCCGCAATGGCGACAGCTTTGTCGGCTGGTACATGGAGGATACCTGTGTACGCCCGTACCCGGGGGATACCTTCTTGGAGTACGATATAGTGCTGTATGCCAAGTGGACGGTCAAGAGCTTTACGCAGAATTTTGAGACCTATCCCTATGGCACCGCCGGGCTGGAAGGCCTTGGCGAGGACTACGAGCGGTATCGTCCCGGCGTGCTTGGTTATCAGATGGGACACACCCACGACGGCCTGGCCTCCCTGCACCGCCTTGGTCGGGATGCCGATGCCGGCGAGCAGGACTTCCAGCTGTTCGAATATGGCTGGGGCACCCTGGAGAACGGCCGCGAGTACACCATGACCTTCTGGATCTATCCGGAGACGGTCAATGATGCCAAGGACTTCATCAAGCTGGTCCATACCGACTATCTGGATGTAAGCCAGCCGTCCTACTATGTGGAGAACATCTGCAGCCTTGGCGGGCTGAAGGTGGGCGAATGGCAGCAGGTCAAGTTTACCTTTAGGGCCTACACAGACTTCTTGGCCATTCGCACCCCGGCACTGTCCAGCCTGTATTTCGACTCCTTTGTGATCGCCCCCAGCGGCACGATCCAGAAGGATCTGCCGGTGCCGAGCGGCGGCAGCAAGACCACCGTGACGGAGGAGTGGCGGTACGAGACGGTGTACGAGGATGATGTACAGCCCGGCGGCACGCAGACGGATATACAGCCGGGTGCGGACGATGGCGATGACAACAGCCAGTCGACGGTGAAAAAGTATCAGAAAAAGTATGTCAAGAAGAAAAACAGCGCCAATGGCGAGGCTACCGTGATGTGGATCTGGATTCTGGTAGCGGCCGGTGTGGTGGTTGTCGGCGGCGGTGTGTGCATCTTCCTGCTGCTGCGCCGCAAGAAGAACAAGCAGAAACAGCCGGAGTAAACTGACCGGCACCGGATCGGAGAATTTTTGCGGGGGCATCCGCACAGCGATGCTGCGGATGCCCCCGACCGGTCTGCCTATATCATATGTTTTATTGTCATGTGGAGGATATGGAACGATGTCCATAACACATATGCCGCAGGAGCAGCGCTTTTTGCTGCAAACGGAGAATACGGCATACAGCTTTTGCGTGGAGGGCGGGGATTTCCTGCGCCACGAATACTATGGTGAAAAGACGGCCTTTCAGCCGTGCAAGATCAAATGCCGCTCCTTTTCGCCCTATCAGGAACGACTTGGCGGCATCTTTTCCCAGAATACGGATCTTCTGGAATTCCCCTTTTTCGGGAGCGGCGATTACCGCTGCAGCGCGCTGAAGCTGCGCGGCATACACGGGGATTGCTGCACCCTCTTTACCTATGAGAATTATCGCATCTTCCGCGGGCGCGAGACGATCCCCGGTCTGCCGTATGCACGGCCGTCGGCGCAGTGTGAAACACTGGAGCTGGCGCTGCGGGATCCGGTAAACGCCTGCCGGCTGCTGCTGTACTATACTGTCTTTCCGGAATACGACCTGATCACCCGGCACTTCTGCCTGGAAAACCGCGGAGAGGCCTCTGTTAAGCTGGAGAAGGCGATGTGCCTGAGCCTGGATCTGCCCGGCCATGCCTATTCGCTGGTATCGCTGCCCGGCGCGTACGCCTATGAGCGCAGTGTGCAGAAGATGCCGCTGGGCTTCGGCACGCAGCAGATCACCAGCCGGCGGGGGATGATCGGCCACCAGCAGAACCCCTTTATGGCGCTGGTAGCCGACGGCGCCGATGAGGAGCATGGTTGTGCCTACGGCTTCAATCTGGTATACAGCGGCTCATTCCTGGATGAGGTGGAGGTCGATTTTCTCGGCAATACGCGGGTGAACATCGGCCTGGGTGAGGAATGCTTTGCCTGGCTGCTGGGGCCGGGCGAGCGCTTCTGCTCCCCGGAGGCCTACATGGTCTGCTCGGTCGAGGGCCTTGGCGGGATGTCCCGCCGGATGCACGCCTTTATCCGGGAGCAGATCTCGCCGCCGGAGCCGTTTGAACACCGGCCGGTGGTGCTGAACCCGTGGGAGTCCTGCGCCTTTGATATCGATGAGCAAAAGCTGCTGGAGTTTGCCCGGCAGGGGAAAGCCTGCGGGGCGGATATGCTGGTGGTGGACGACGGCTGGTTCGGCGAGCGCAATATGGATAATGCCGCCCTTGGCGACTGGTACGCCAACCGCAGAAAATTCCCGGATGGTCTGGCGAGCTTTGCGCACAAGGTGGTGCGCTGCGGCCTGCGCTTCGGCATTTGGATCGAGCCGGAGATGATCAATCCGGACAGCGACCTGTACCGGGCGCACCCGGACTGGTGCCTTTCCTGCCAGGGGCGCACAAACTCCCTTTCGCGCAACCAGCTGGTGCTGGATCTGTGCAATCCGGCGGTGCTGGAGTGCCTGAAGGAGCAATTCACGGCGGTGTTTGACGGCGTGCCGCTGTCGTATATCAAATGGGACTGCAACCGCAACCTGTCGGAGGTTGGTTCGCCCTATCTGCCGCCGCAGCGGCAGGATGAGGCCTACTACCGTTACCAGCTGGGCGTATACGCGCTGATGAACTGGTTCCGTGAGCGGTATCCGGGCGTGATGATCGAGAACTGCAGCGGCGGCGGCGGCCGGTATGACCCGGCCATGATGGCGTATTCCACCCAGATATGGACCAGCGATAATACCGAGGTCGAGCCCCGTGTCCGGATCCAGTACGGCACCTCTCTGGCCTATCCGGCCAGCACCATGTCCTGCCATGTATCCGACCCGTTCCGCGGCGATATGGAACCCCACCGCCGCCTGCAGAACAAATATGATGTGTCGCTGGCCGGTATGCTTGGCTATGAGCTGGATCTGCCGAAGATGCCGGAATGGGTGCAGCAGGAGATCCGGCAGCAGATCATCCGCTACCGGCAGATAGAGGAGCTGGTCAAGAGGGGAGATCTTTACCGGCTGGTATCGCCGTTTGAAAACAGCCAGGATGTGGCGGCCTATTATTACACCGGCTCCCGCAGCCTGGGGGAGCCGGCCGGCCAGCGGATACTGCTGTCCTTCCTGCAGCCAATGGCGGCAGGAGGCGTGCAGAGCTTCCCGCTGCCGGTAAGCGTGGCACAGCCCGATGCGATATACCGCGACGCCTTCAGCGGCGAGACGGTCACCGGCGCGGTGCTGCGTGATGGCTATACCGTGCAGACGGATGCGGAAAATTCGGCCACCCGCGTATGGCTGTGGGAAAAGCAATGAGACCGTAAAATCTGCGCAGATGAATAAAGCACGCCCCGTCGGCACCGGCGAAAGCCGGCCGACGGGGCGTGCTTTTTGCTTTGCAGGGGTATCCCGGCGGACACCGGGAAGAAAGCATTGGACGGAATTATTGCGGATCGCCGGCCTGCACCCGGATAGGGGTGCCGCCCTCCACGCAGATCTCTCCCTCGCTCAGGCGCACAAAGTGCGGATCGCGGAAGCCCTCGATGGTGACATGCTCAAAGTCGATCCGGTCAAAGTTTTTCAGCTGTGCCAGGGCTATGTCGGCGCTGTCCTCCCGCGCGGCCAGCAGGCTGTCCTTCACCCGCAGGGTGATGCGCTCCTTCTCGTCGCCCCAGACGGTCATGGGGCGGCACAGGCCGGTCACCCGGCAATTCTCAAAGGTGATGTCCGCAAGGGAGCGGTTGAGGCACCAGCAGTCCTTGCCATTGAAGCACAGGTCAAACAGGTTGTCGGCATTTTCAAAGGTGCAGTTGCGGATGACGATATCACCGGGGGTGTGCCGGATCTCTGCCCGGAAATCGCAGTAGTACAGGAAGACATTGAGCGTATTGTGCCGGCAGCCCTCATTGGCCTGCACGCCCGCTGCCTTTTGCTCCCGGCTCAGATCGCCGCGGAAGCCGAAGGCCGCCGGCGCCCAGCCGCGGCAATCCTCCACCAGCACCTTGGTGCCGCCAAAGCGCAGGGCGCTGCAGGCGGTATTGAACAGGCAGCGGCGCACGGTCACATCGTAGTTGTCAAAGCCGGCCACGCCGTCGTCGCCGGTGTAAAAGGCGCAGTCTTCCACCAGTACCCGGTCGCAGGTGCGCACATCAAAGCCGTCGTGCCCGCCGTAGACCGTCACATGGCGGATGGTGATATCCTCGGCAATAAAAATGGCGTGTGCCCAGTTGCTGCTGTTGTAGATGGTGTAGCCCTCCAGGCGGATGTTTTTGCAGCGCTGCATATTGATGGCGTGCGGGCCGCGGTATTCCTCCTCGCCGGTGGGGTCAAAGCAGTTCATGCCGTTGATATAGGAACCGGGCTCGCCGATGATGGCAATATTCTCCGCATCGATCGCGCGGATCAGCGCGTTATTCCAGCGGCTGCAGGGGTCCACGGAGCGCTGTTGATCCGCTGTGGCGGCGGCGTCGACCGGCTCGAGGGTATCCTCCAGAAAGGCCAGATACTGCTCCGGGTCGCGGCTGCCCTCCAGGATGGCACCGGTCTCCAGGTAGAGGGTGGTATTGGAGCGCAGGCGCAGCCCGCCGGTGCGCCAGATGCCCCGCGGTATCCGCACCGTGCCGCCGCCGGCCAGAAAAACGGCATCCAGCGCCTGCTGGATGGCAGCGGTCTGCAGATCGCCGCCGATATAGGCACCGTAATCGGTGATGGAAACATTCATAGGTACACTCTCCCTTTGCTTTTTTCTCATTGTAGCATAGGCGTTTTTTCGCTGTCAACCGCTGCGGGGGAACGAAATTTTTCGTCCTGTGCGGGCACGCTGCGGCAGAGCCCCGGGCAGTTGACAGCCGTGCGAAAAGACGCTATACTAATGAGCAGGGGAGGAGGAGAGCCGTGGAACAGACGAAATGGCACCGCATCGGCAGCTGGGTGTGGCCGGTGCTGCTGGTGCTGACAACAGCCGCTATCTGGGGGCAATCCCTGATGAGCGGCGAAAGCTCCTCCAACGAAAGCGGTGCCGTGCGGGAGCTGCTGGTGCGCCTGTTCGGCGAGGGTTTTGTCGGCAGCTTTCTGTACACCTATATCCGCAAGGCGGCGCATTTTACGGAATATATGGTGCTGGGGGCGGAGTGGACCGCCTTCCGCCTGCACCGCCGTCCCGGCCGGGGTACGGCGTGGCTGTTCTGGGTGGCGGGGCCGCTGACGGCTGTTTGTGATGAGCTGCTGCAGTTTCTTTCGCCCGGCCGCGGTCCGGCGGTGCGGGATGTGCTGCTGGATTGCAGCGGGTGTGTGTGCGGCTGGCTGGCGGTGTGGCTGCTCTGCCGTTTGCTGCGGGCTGCTGCCGCCCGCCGAAAAAAACGCCGCGGCAGCTAAAAAAGGCTTGCTTTTTCACGCGGTATACAGTATAATACGGGGTAGGCTGCGGCGGCCGCAGCCCCCCAAAAAATGGCGCAGGAGACGGCGCCGTATATTCGCCGGTGTGTTGGAATTGGCAGACGAGACGGACTCAAAATCCGTTGCTGGCAACAGCGTGCGGGTTCGACCCCCGCCACCGGCACCAAAAAGCGAGGCTGCGCCCGTCCAGGGCGCGGTCTTGTTTTTTTGCCATTTGCCGTTCGGGGGTCGAACCGATTCGACACCCCGCCACCGGCACCAAAAAGCAAGGCTGCGCCCGTCCAGGGCGCGGTCTTGTTTTTTGCTTCCAACACAGCAATGCATAAAACATAAAATCCCGGCTGCCGGATATCCGGCTGCCGGGATTTTGCGGGTTGGCTACAGCAATGGTGTCTTCGCTCCGGCCATGCGGAGCGAATGACGGCTGATCAGGTCGTGCTTTGCGCTGTGGAGAATTCTTTGCTGAATAGCGGATACCGCTCGGGAGAGGCCACCTTGACTCTCTCCAGGCACGCAAGGTATTCGGGCAAAGCGTCTTCAAAAGAAAAGTCCTCTGAAGCTGTCTTTTCCAGAAGGGCGGTGATTTCATCGATAGACAGCCGTAATTCCTCGACATTCAGCTTGGAATTCTTAATATAGTCCTTGCCATATCCTTTTCCGCGGGATTTGCTGCATCCCAGATCGACTTTCAGTAGATGCAGAAGGCGGTTCATGGAATCTACCAGCTGCTTTTTCTCTTGGCCGGGTTCCAGACTGCTCAATTGAAATAGCAAATTTACCAGATGTTTTTTATGAGCGATCATCTCATCGTATGTCATCGTCTTCCAAAGCAAACTGTCTACATAGTCACGGTATTCCTGCTGCAAGGCGTCTTTGCGGGCGATCAGTTCATCCTCCTCCGGGTTGTCACCAGTGGTGGACTCACCCTTGAGCGCATCCGCATAGCCAAGGAAACTATTCACATCCTTGAGCTCAAAGGATACAAGACGCTCCCCCCCTTTGGCGAGCTCTTCATATACGCTGTCGTAGTCGTACAGGAAAGAAACGGCTATTTTGGCCCGTTCCAGATATCCAGGGCATTCGGTCCGTATTTCTTCAAAAGTCATTCCTTCCGAGTCTATTCTTTCCAAAAAGGCACTTATTTCATCAATGCAGGCCTTTAGCTCCGGGACATTCACACCATTGCTTGCGATAGCTTCTTCGTATCCCTCCGCTTTGAGATCGTCAATAGAACGCTGTTTCTCTATCAAATCGGATAAAAGAGATTTCATGCAGTTTTCCAGCAGTTTCTCCGGCGTCGGCCCCGGATCCAATCTCTCCAATTTTTGGTATAAATCTACCAAATAATTATCATGGGTATACAGTTCGCCGCCCGGCGCGGCTCGGCCGCACAGTGCATCCACATAGTCGCGGTATTCCTGCATCAAGGCGTTTTTGTAGGCGATTCGCTCGGCCTCCACCGGGTCTTCGTTGCCGGTGATGGTTTCCTCCCGGAAGTCCTTTAGCCTTGCAAGGCTAGTGGCCTTGTCTGCATCGGTATATAAATAAAACTCAGCGGGTGGAAAAAAGTGGTTGTATACGATAGGGTATACTACAAGACCGGCGTAAACCAGCAATGGGGTTATTAAGACAATGCACAGTGCGATAATGATCCACTTTTTCTTTCGGGTCATTGTTTCAATCCTCCGTTCATGTTAGTTAGTGGGAACCAATGGCTGGCTTTATACATCCTTTTGCAGCATCTCCTCCTCGCATTATCGCACATGATGCGACAGAGACATAATAAACCCAAAAATATTTTACCACATGGCAGTTCAAGTGTCAATATATGGAATTTATTACAATTTTGTAACCAGTGTTGAAAAAACGGAAAGACGGTCGGTGCCGGATAAATCTGCTGATCCCGACGATCGGCAAAGAGCGCCGAAAGCCGGTTTCTTCCGAGGGCGTACTGCGTGCTTTTATGTGGCTATTCCGCGGAGCGATCCCGGTTGTCCGGGTGGCTGATACGCTGCCGGTATTGGCTGGGGGTGCAATCCTCTGCCTCCCGGAAGCGCTGGCTGAAATAGGCCTGGGAGGAAAAGCCGCATGCCTGCGCTACCTCGGCCAGCGGCAGATCGGTGGTGCGCAGCAGGGAGCGGGCGGCCTCCAGACGCCGTCGCTGCAGATAGGTATGCGGAGTTTCGCCGGTCAGGGCAGTGTAGCGGCGGTGAAAATATACGCCGCTGAGGTGGCAGGCGTCGGCTATGGCCTGCAGGGAGAGGCGGTCGGCATAGTGGTGCTCCATGTACTCCCGCGCCGTACGCACCAGCGGGTCCAGTGGGACACGGCGGTACTGCTGCTCCTGCAGCAGCAGGCGCAGGCAGGAAAGGATGCCGGCGGCCGTGGCCAGCTCATTTTCCGGGCTTTCGGTGTAGTATTTGTCGCACAGCGCCAGCATCTGTCGGTACAGCGGCTGCGGGTCGGCCGGCTGCAATACACAGCGGCAGCCGGACAGGCGCTGCTGCAGTGGCCGGTCGTGGAAGCGGAAATGCAGGAACAATGCCTTGAAATGCAGCTCACTGCAGCGCGTATCCCCCGGCTGCGCCAGCAGCACCATCCCCGCGCGGATGGGGTGTGCTTCGCCGTTGATATAGCTGACGCCCCCATCCTCCAGAAAAAGCTCCAGCTCATAGTTGGCCACGGTACGCGGCGCGGTCTTTTGCTGATGGGGAAAGTGGCTGCGGGAGCTGAAGATGCCGCAGCCGGTCAGAACAGGCAGGTTTTCCAGCATGAAAAGAGCCTCCAAAAGATAAGATTTTGATAAAACGGCATAGGTTTTTGATAGACATAAGCAACCTTTATCCGTATGATAAAATAGTAGCATGGATGCAAAGGAAAGTAAAGCAGAAAAACAAGAAATTGAAAAGGAGCAACAATGAAGATTACTTGGCTTGGGCAGGCGGGGCTTTTGCTGCAGGGGGCGGGGATCACGGTGATGATTGACCCGTATCTTTCCGACAGTGTGGCGGCGCTGCAGCCGGAAAATCACCGGCGCCAGCCGGTGGATGAGCGGTTCTTCGCCGTGCAGCCGGATGTGCTGGTGCTGACGCACGACCACCGCGACCACTATGATCCGGAAACGGTGGCCCGCTTCGTTGGCGCGGACACGGCGGTGACGGTGCTGGCGCCGTCCTCCGTCTGGCCGCAGGTGCGCCGTATCGGCGGCGCCGGGAACAACTATGTGCTGTTTGACCGGCAGACCGTGTGGAGTGAACGGGGATGGCGGTTTACGGCGGTGCCGGCACAGCACAGCGATCCTGCGGCGATCGGTGTGGTGATTGAGGCGGAGGGCAGAACCCTGTATGTGACCGGCGATACACTGTACAGCCACGCCATCTTCGGCGCACTGCCGGAGAAGATCGACGCGGTGTTTCTGCCGATCAACGGGCGCGGAAACAATATGAACATCCCGGATGCGGAGGCATTTATCCGGCGGTGCGGCGCGGCGAAGGCGGTGCCGCTGCACTTCGGCCTGTTTGATGAGGTGCGGGGGGAGGACCTTTCGGGTGAAAATGTCGTTGTACCGAAAATCTGGCAGGAGGTCAAGCTATGAAAGTAACGGATATCAAAACCTTTGCGGTAGATTGCTTCCGCACAAACTGGGTGTTTGTGAAGGTATACACCGATGAGGGGGTGACCGGCGTGGGGGAGGCCACGCTGGAATATAAGGAAAAGGCGCTGATCGGGGCGGTGGAGCATATCCGGGAATACCTGATCGGGCAGAACCCGCTGGATGTGGAAAAGCACACCCACGCCATCTACCGCGATGCCTACTGGCGGGGCGGTGCAGTGCTGATGAGCGCACTGTCCGCGGTCGAGTGTGCACTGTGGGATATTCTCGGCAAAACGCTTGGCGTGCCGGTGTACCAGTTGCTTGGCGGGCGGGTGAATGACCGGGTGCGGATCTATGTGAACGGCTGGTTCGCCGGGGCGAAAACGCCGGAGCAATTCGCCGAAAAGGCCCGGCAGGCAATGCAGCGAGGCGTAACGGCCATGAAATGGGATCCATTTGGCAAGAGCTATCTGCAGATCAGCAACCGGGACCTGGATACGGCGCTGCGCTGCGTGGCGGCCGTGCGGGAAGCGGTGGGCGATGAGGTGGACCTGCTGATCGAGGGGCACGGGCGCTTTGATGTGCCCACCAGCATCCGCATCGCGCGGGAGCTGGAGCCATTCAAGCCGCTGTTTTTTGAGGAGCCGACGCCGCCGGACAATCTGGAGGCGCTGCGCGCCGTGCGGGATAAGTCCCCGGTGGCAATCGCCGCAGGTGAGCGGCTGTATACCCTGCGCGGCTACCGGCAGCTGTTTGCGCTGCGGGCGGCGGATTACATCCAGCCGGATGTGAGCCATGCCGGCGGCATTATGGAGCTGAAAAAGATCGCGGCGGCGGCCGAGGCCTGCTATATTCCCTTTGCGCCGCACAACCCCTCCGGGCCGGTGGCCAATGCCGCGACCCTGCAGCTGGCGGCCTGCTGCCCGAATTTCTGTATTCTGGAGATTATGTACAGTGATGTGTCCTGGCGGTCGGCTGTGACCAATGAGCAGCTGGACTATCAGGACGGCTATATCACCATTCCGTCCAAGCCGGGGCTGGGGATCGAGATTGATGAAGCGGCCTGCCTGGCGCACCCCTATCAGCCGCACACCCTGCGGCACTATACCGGCGCGCTGACCGATATCCGTCCGGCGGAAACGGCATTCTATTTCTGAGGAGGAAAAACTGTGAGCACAGAGAAAAAAGCGGTGTTTGTTACCGGCGGCACGGTCGGCAGTGGGCTGGCTACGGCGAAGCGGTTTGCACGGGAGGGCTATGCCGTATTCATCACCTCCCGCGATGCCGCCCGCGCGCAGCAGGCGGCAGAAGAGGTGGCGGCGGAGAATGGGGTGTTTGCCCGTGGCTATGGCCTGGATATCGGCGATGAGGAGGCGGTAAAGGCCGTGTTCGCGGATATCGACGCGACCGGCTGTTTGGTGCGCACGGTGGTGCTGAACGCGGCCAATATGGGCTTTGGCAGCGACCCGGCAAAGGGGCAGCCGGTATTTTCGGTCGCCATAGAGGATTTCCGTAGCGTGTTTGAAACCAATCTGGTATGGAATTTCATGATCGTCCGGCAGGCGGCGCTGCGCATGCGCCAGCACGGCGGCGGAGCCATCGTCTTCATCAGCTCGAATACGGCCTACCGGGCTATCCCCAACCGCTGTGCCTATTCCGCCTCCAAGGGCGGCATCAATGCCATGTCCCGTGCGCTGGCGGTGGATCTTGGTCCCTACGGTATCCGCAGCAATGTGGTGCTGCCCGGCACCATCAAGACGGCGCGCTGGGAGGCTATGGGGGACCGGCAGATTGTGAATGGCAGCCTGACGCCGATCGGCGACATTTCCGATTTTGAGGACATTGCCAATGCGGCGTGGTATCTTGGCAGCGAGGCATCCAAAAATGTGACTGGCACCGAGCTGACGGTGGATGGCGGTATGAGCTGCCAGCTCTATCCGCAGCTGCTGAATCGTCTGAAGCAGCAGCTGACTGAAGCAGACTGAGGCCATATATGGCAGAAAAAGAGCCGTTCTCCCGGCTGTATCCGCCTGGGGAGAACGGCTCTTTTTATTTTTTTTGCGGAGAACTGTGTGGAATTATTCCAGCTCGTACAGGTGATCCACCCGGCCGGTCTTATCAAACAGCAGGTTATAGCCCACCTTTTCGTAGCCCTTGAGCAGCGGGGTGTAGACAGAGGTTTGTCCGTTATCGTAGCAGCGGCCGTCTGCCCCGATGTACCCGACGGGGGTGATGACCGGCACCTGGTGGCTGAGCGCCAGCAGATAGCGGTTGTAGGTGGGCATATCTAGCCCGGCGATCTGCAGCAGATAGGAGGAAAGGTAGTTGACGCTGAGCTTGTCGATGGTCTGCTCCGGAATATCGTAGTTTGCCCAGATCACAAATGGGGTGATGTACTGTTTCAGCGTCTGCTCGGTGGACATGGTATAGAGCGAATCCACCCCCAGCAGCCGCCGGATGTAGTCGGTCTCGACATTCGGCTGGTGGTCGCCGAACATGCAAATGACGGTTGGCGCTGTCTGCCGGCTGAAGTAGTCGATCAGCTCGGCGAAGGCGTCGTCCGAGCGCTTGACCAGCGAAAGGTACTGGTTGACCCGCGGCCAGGCGGCCACCGTTTCGCCGGGCAGCCCGGAGGCGGCCGCGCGGGCGGCCATTTGCCCGGCAGCGTCGGTTACATAGACCTCCTGGGTGAAGTTTTCGGCCTGCTCGGTGTAGCCGCCGTGGTTCTGCATGGTCACATTGAACAGGAAGAACGGCTGGTCGGGATCCCGCTGCTCGTACATCTCGATCACCTTTTTATAGTCCCAGCTGTCGCTGACATAGCGGCGCAGCAGTACGGTCTGTCCGGGGTAGAATTCCTCTGCGGCCTGCTCCAGCACCTTGGTATCAAAGCCGCTGCTCTGGTAGCGCTGCAGCACCTCCGCATCCAGGGCGGTGCCGATGGAGGAAAAGCGCTGGAAGCCCAATGCCTCGTAAACCTTTATGCGGTTCCAGCCGCTGGGGTAGTAGGGGTGGAAGGCGATGCGGGAATACCCCTGCGCGCCGAGGGTGGAGACCAGCGACTGCAGCGGATCCTTGATATACAAGGTATAGGCGTTGCTGCCGGCCGGGAAAAAGGCGGTGGACAGCCCGGTAAGGAATTCAAACTCGGTATTGCTGGTGCCGGAGCCGACCACCGGCACATACAGATTGCCGCGCACGGTGTTCTCGGTCAGGCTGCGCAGGAAGGGCATATAGTCGATGTTGGTCTGCACATCCCCCAGCACCTGCAGATCGGACAGCGATTCGTTCATGATGCAGAGAATAACGGGTTTCTCTTCCGGCGCGTCCGCGTCCGTGCTGATAGAAGTATCCGCGGCGTCGGCATCCAGTGCCTCCTGCACAATCCGCTCGATATCCCCGGCATTGTAGCCGGACGGCTTGGAGAAGTGCAGGTATTTGGTGTTCAGGCAAAAATTCATCACCACGCCGGTGTTGCGGTAGCCGCGCGATTGCATCCAGAAGTCCGGCTTCAGCCCGGCCTCGGCATACAGGTCGGTGAAGGCGTAGATGCCAACGATGCAGACGATCAGCGTGCCGAAAAAGGTGCGGGTGGCGACCTTGCCGATCAGCTGCATCCGCGGGGTGCGCAGCTTATAGGCGGCCACCTGCAGGAAGGCCAGCAGCAGCAGGGAAATCACGACCTGGTAATTGAAAGAAAAATCGTAGGCGACGGCCACATTGGCCGCGGTGCCGGCACTGAAGAGATCCAGCGGCACAAAGGGAGTGCCGCGGAACTCCATAACATAGAAATTGGTCAGCCCCAGCAGGAACAGCAGCGGATTGACGATCAGCATGGGCAGCCGCAGGCTGCCGGAAAACACATACACCAGCCCGTAGAAAAGAAAATACAGGATGTAATTGAGCAGCAGGGTATCCGGCGACCAGTCCCAGGTGAACACCCCATTGAGGCACTCCACCATGGTCATGGCGACCACCGGCAGCAGGCAGAAGACCACGATGCTGAGCACGGTGCCGGCCCGGCCGGGAAGCTGCCAGCGCAGCACGGTCAGTGCTCCCAGCACCAGGCAGGCGGCCAGCGAAAGCCCCAGCAGCAGCCCGCCGTAGGTAGGGCAATCCTGCAGAAAGGAGCCGGCGTGCCACAGGGTCAGTGCCAGCAGCAGCAGGGTGAATATGCCGCCGGCGACGGCCTGCCGCGGGATAAGGCTGACGGTCAGCCTGCCCCACAGCGTTTTTTGCCACACGGGGGTGGGCTGCCGGCGGGGCTTTTCTTTATGCTGCACGGCAATGCCTCCTTTCTGCTTTTCCGAAATAAACAATAGCAGTATACCAGCATTTTGTGACAAATGTGTGAATAGGGGAAAATTCCCACGAAAAAATTCCGAAAACCCCGAAAAGGGCATTGCAATTTGTTCCTGCGCGGTGTATAATGGGAGCATAAAATTATACTGGGTGAGGATGTGGCTTTTTCCATAGCGCTGACCCGGATTATAGTGCAAACGGAGGTTTGATGGCAATGATTCTGTTAGCAAAAGAGACGGCCGGCGCCATTCTCGGCGATGCCGGGCTGACGATCCTGACCGGCCTGGTCGTGGTATTTGCTGTGCTGCTGCTGCTCATCGGTGTGTTCAAGCTTTTTGGCCTGATCTTCGCCGACAAGGGCGGGGAGACCCAGCCGGAGGCTGCGGTACCGGCGGTGCCGGCAGCCCCTGCGGCAGCGGCCGCCGCGCCGATCGTCGGCAATACCCAGCCGGTGACCACCCAGCCGGCGGTGCAGAACGGCATCCCGGAGGAGACGGTGGCGGCGATCTCGGCTGCGGTGGCGGCCGTGGCCCCGGCCGGCAAGCAATACGCGGTTTCCGGCATCCGCAAGAAATAAGGAGAGAAAGAGTATGCAAAAGTTTCTGGAAGCCATTGCCGACCTGTGGAACGGCTCCGGCCTTGCCCGTCTGCTGAACTTCGAGAACGGCGGATGGAAGAACCTGATCATGATTGTCATTGCCGGTGTGTTGCTGTATCTGGCGATCAAAAAGCAGTTTGAACCGCTGCTGCTGCTGCCCATTGCGTTCGGTATGCTGCTGGTCAATCTGCCGCTGGGCGGCGTGATGGATCCGCAGCGCAACTCGCTGGTGGCGATGAGCGACGCGGAGCTGCAATCCTATGTGGACGGCACCTATGAGCAGGTGTACCCGGTCTACGAGCAGCGTTCACAGATAAATTCCAATTATTATTCGCAGATTCAGACGATCACCAATGCCCAGGGGCAGCAGGTGCAGGTCATCCAGGTTGACACGGCCGTATATAAGGTCGAGGTGAACGAGGAGACCGGCACAGCCACGGCGGTGATCCCCTACTGGCAGCACTTTGAGCAGGGCGGCCTGCTGTGGTATCTGTATCAGGGAGTCAAATTCGGCATCTATCCGCCGCTGATCTTCCTGGGCATCGGCGCCATGACCGATTTCGGCCCGCTGATCTCCAACCCCAAGAGCTTTCTGCTGGGTGCGGCGGCGCAGCTGGGTATTTTTACCACCTATTTCGGCGCGCGTTGCCTCAATCTGATCCCCAATGCCGAGGCGCTTGGCATTGGCTTTACACAGAAGCAGGCGGCCTCCATCGCGATTATCGGCGGTGCGGACGGCCCCACGGCGATCTACCTGACCTCGAAGCTGGCGCCGGAGCTGCTGGGCGCGATCGCCATTGCAGCCTATTCCTACATGGCGCTGGTGCCGATCATCCAGCCGCCCATCATGCGGGCGCTGACCACCAAAAAGGAGCGCAGCGTGGTGATGACCCAGCTGCGCACCGTCTCCAAAACGGAGAAGATCCTCTTCCCCATCATTGTCACGGTGATCTGCGTGCTGCTGCTGCCCTCTGCGGCGCCGCTGATCGGTATGCTGATGCTCGGCAACCTTATGCGCGAGAGCGGTGTGGTGGATCGGATCAGCAAGACCGCACAGAATGAGCTGATGAACATTGTGACCATCTGCCTGGGCGTGACGGTTGGCGCGACCGCTAATGCTTACAGCTTCCTCAAGCCCACCACCCTGCTGATCATCGTGCTCGGTCTGCTGGCCTTCTGCATGGGTACGGCCGGCGGTGTGCTGTTCGGCAAGCTGATGTACCTCTTCACCGGCGGTAAGGTGAACCCGCTGATCGGCTCGGCCGGTGTATCGGCTGTGCCGATGGCTGCCCGCGTATCCCAGAAGGTCGGGCAGCAGGAGAACCCCTCCAACTTCCTGCTGATGCACGCCATGGGCCCGAATGTGTCCGGCGTGATCGGCTCGGCGGTGGCGGCCGGTGTGCTGCTGACGCTGTTCGGCTAAAAAAGAGTTTGGTCTTACTGCAGGGCCGGGCAACACTTGCCCGGCCCTGTTCTATCCATGAAAAAATCGGACTACGGAATAAAGGCGGTATCGGGATGCTTACTCCACAGGAAATTTGCGAAAAGCGGCAGGCGGTGCTGCGGCGCTGCTTCGCCCGCATGAATGCCCCGCAGCAGCAGGCGGTGTTCCAGACCGAGGGGCCGGTGCTGATTCTGGCCGGCGCCGGCAGCGGCAAGACCACGGTGCTGGTCAACCGCATTGCCAATCTGGTGCGGTTTGGCCGCGCCTACCACAGCACAGAGGTGCCGGTGCTGGATGCTGAACAGGAGCAGGCACTGCTGGACAGTGCCGCCGGCCTGCGTGAGCCGTCGCCGCAGCTGTGTGCGCTGCTGGCGGTGGAGCCATGTCCGGCGTGGCGCATATTGGCCATTACCTTTACCAACAAGGCGGCCGGTGAGCTGAAGGAGCGGCTGTGCCGGATGCTGGGGGAGGAGGGCGACGAGGTTGCCGCCAGCACCTTCCACTCCTTCTGCGCCAAGATCCTGCGCCGGGAGGGGGAAGCGCTGGGGTATTCCCGCCACTTCACCATCTACGATACGGATGACAGCCGCCGGCTGATGAAAAGCTGCATGAAGGAGCTGAATATCGACGAAAAGACGCTCGGGCACAAGGCCATTCTGGGGGAGATCAGCCGCGCCAAGGATGAGCTGCTTTCGCCGGAGGAATACGCCGCCGCCCACGCCAACAGCGGGGACATCCGTCTGCGGCTGACCGCCCGTGCCTATACGGTGTACCAGAAGCGGCTGCGGGAGGCGGACGCCATGGACTTTGACGATCTGCTGTGCTGTACGGTGCGGCTGTTTACCGAAAACCCTGCCGTGCTGGAACGGTATCAGAACCGTTTCCGGTATCTGATGGTGGACGAATACCAGGACACCAACCACGCGCAGTATAAGCTGATCAGCCTGCTGGCTGCCCGTGCGGGCAATCTGTGCGTGGTGGGGGATGATGACCAGAGCATCTACAAATTCCGCGGGGCGACGATCGAGAACATCCTCGGTTTTGAGGAGGAATTCCGGAATTGCCGGGTGATCCGGCTGGAGCAGAACTACCGCTCCACCAAGCGGATACTGGAGGCGGCCAACCATGTGATTGCCCGCAACACCGGCCGCAAGGGCAAGACCCTGTGGACAGACAACCCGCAGGGGGATCCGCTGCGGGTGGTAACGGTGGACAATGCCGAGGAGGAGGGCCGCTTTGTGGCGGATACCATCCTGGCGGGCGTAGCCGGCGGCCGGCGTTTCAGTGAATATGCCGTGCTGTACCGCGCCAATGCACAGTCCAATGCCATTGAGCAGGCGCTGGTGCGCAGCGGCGTACCCTACCGGGTGGTTGGCGGCCATCGCTTCAATGATACGCAGGAGGTGCGGGACGCCATGGCCTACCTGCGGCTGATCAACAACCCGGAGGATGAGGTGAGCCTGCGGCGGATCATCAACACCCCCGCCCGCGGCATCGGCACCACCACGCTGGAGCACGCGGCAGAGATTGCAGCCGGTACGGAGCAGAGCCTGTACAGCGTGCTGGAGCACGCGGCCGACTATCCGGCGATCAGCCGGGCGGCCGCTAAGATCGGCACCTTCATGGCCATGATGGGAGAGCTGCGCAGCGTAGCGGCCGACCCGGAGAATTCACTGCATGACCTGTACAATACCATGCTGGAGCGCACCGGCTATCGCCGGATGTGGCAGGAGGCGGGCGAGGCCGAAGCTGGCCGGGTAGAGAACCTGGAGGAGTTGTCCTCCTCCATCCGCCAGTACGAAAAGAACAGCGAGGAGGAATATCCGGATCTGGCCGGCTTCCTGGAGGAGCAGGCGCTGATGACCGATATCGACAACTTTGATACCGATGCTGATGCAGCGGTGCTGATGACCATGCACGCCGCCAAGGGGTTGGAATTTCCGGTGGTGCTGCTGCCCGGCTTTGAGGATGGGATTTTCCCCGGCTATCAGACCATGTTTGACCCCACCGAGCTGGAGGAGGACCGCCGCCTGTGCTATGTGGCAATCACCCGCGCACGGGAGGAGCTGTATATCACCCACGCGCAAAGCCGCATGCTCTATGGGCAGACCACCCGCAATCCGGCCTCCCGGTTTCTGCAGGATATTCCGCAGGAGCTGACGGAGGAGATCAATAAAACCCATGCCCGCACGGATTTTGGCGGGGACTTTGGCGGCAGCCGCTACGGCGGCTTCGGCCGTGGCCGCAGCGAAGGCAGCTTCGCCGGTGAGCGCCGCAGCAGCGCGGCCTACACGCCCACGGCGGCAGCTGGCAGCGCCCGTCCGTTCCCCTCCTCCGGTACGGCGCACACCATCGGTGTGCGGCAGCCGGCCGCCGGCGCCAAGGGCGCCCCGGCAGCGCAGTGGCATGTGGGGGATGCGGTAAGCCATGCCAGCTTTGGCAACGGCGTGATCGCCGCCATCACACCGATGGCCGGAGACACTCTGCTGGTGATCGACTTTGACCGCGCCGGGCGAAAAAAGCTGATGGCGAACTACGCCCGCCTGACGGCGAAAAACGGATAAATAAAAAGAGCGGGGCAATCACCTGAGGGTGATCGCCCCGCTGACTTTATACTATATGGCTATATGGCAGGCGGTCAGTCGAAAACATAATCGCCGAAGGCGGCCGGAAAGCTTGCCTGCACGCCCAGCTGCTCCGCCCATTTGCGCGTTTCCACCGTGCGCCACGGGCCGGAATTAAACCCGCCGCCATTATCGTTGTTCCACAGCCAGTCCGGCGCGGGCCAGAGGCATATTTTGGGGGAGATCAGCCGGTACAGCGCGAAATTGACGCCCTGCTGGCCATGGTGCGCCATCTGCACGATATCGCAGCGCAGCCGGTCGGCGGCTCCGTCTGCCAGCGCTTTTTGGCCGGTCTCGGCCATGTCGCCCAGGAACAGCACATCTCGTTTCGGAAAGTGTGCCAGCAGAACCAGGCTGGTATCGTTAATGCTGGGCAATTGGGTGTAATCTCCCAGGGAATTCAGCACCTCGATGCCGACGCCCCAATCAAAGTGATCCCCTCGGCCGATCGGTGCGGTTTTCAGGCTGTGCCGGTCGATCTGTGCGAGAAAATCGGTCAGCGGCTGCGCGGTGCCGGCCTCGGCCTGTTCGCACCATTGTGCCGGGGGAAAATCGAAATACAGGCAATCAATGCGCAGACGCAGCTCCCCCCGTTCCAGCAGGCGCAGCAGGGCGCCATAATGGTCGTCGTGCGCATGGTTTATCCCTCCGTTTTTTGGTTCCGGCCATACTGCTGGTGCCGGAGGCAGGGTTTTCCATCAGTGTATCCTATCCCGCCCGGTTCGTCAAGTGGAATTTTCCTGCGCGGCGGCCGGGCGGTGTGCAAGCTTTTACCGGATTTTTCTTGCAATGCGGGAGCGCTTCTGCTACAATAGAGCCAATGTCTGTATTTTGACTTTTCAGGAGGAATTTGTATGCCGATTATTTATCATGAAGAAAAACAGCAGTTTTATCTGCATACCGCCAACAGCAGCTATATCATTGAGCTGCTGGACGGCCGCATCCCGATGCATGCCTATTGGGGCAAGCCGCTGCACAGCATGCCCATGCTGACGGAATGGGATATCACGCATTACCGCAGCATGGTGGCAATGGATACCGGTGTGGCCGGCGGCTATGGCAGCACGGCGGCGCTGCCGCTGGAGTACCCCACCTTTGGTGCGGATCTGCGTGCGCCGGCGCTGCACGCGCGCTATGCTGACGGCAGCCGGGTAACCCGGCTGGAATATGTGGGGCATCGCATTTTTGCCGGCAAGCCGGCGCTGGAGGGGCTGCCGGCCACCTACGGCACGGCGGACGAGGTGGAAACGCTGGAACTGACCCTGCGGGATGCCCTGACCGGGCTGGAGGCGGTGCTGCAGTATGCCGTATTTCCGGCGCAGGATGCCATTGCCCGCAGCGTGCGCCTGACAAACGGCGGTGAGCAGCCGATCGACCTGCTGCAGGTGGCCAGTGCTTCGGTGGATTTTGCCGATGCACAGCTGGATATGCTGCACCTGGATGGCCACTGGGCGCGGGAGCGCCACATCCAGCGTGAGCCGGTGACCTATGCGGCGCATTCCATCCAGTCGCGCGGCGGCAACAGCAGCCACCTGCACAATCCCTTTATGGCGCTGCTGTCCCCGGATGCCACCGAAACGGCAGGGGATGCCTATGGCTTCAGCCTGGTATACAGCGGCAATTTTGTGGCGCTGGCGGATAAGGACAGCCACGATATGCTGCGCGCCCAGATCGGTATAAACGATTTTGACTTTGGCTGGCGGCTGGAAAGCGGCGAAAGCTTCCAGACCCCGGAGGCGGTGCTGGTGTATTCTGCCGAGGGCCTTGGCGGAATGTCCCGCCGCTACCACCGCCTGTACCGCGACCACCTGTGCCGCGGCCGTTTCCAGCACGCCGACCGGCCGGTGCTGGTGAACAACTGGGAGGCCACCTATTTCAATTTCAATGAGGAAAAGCTGCTGGCCATCGCCGATAAGGCGAAAGCGCTGGATATTGACATGCTGGTGCTGGACGATGGCTGGTTCGGCAAGCGCAACAGCGACAACTGCTCGCTGGGCGACTGGGTGTGCAACACCGAAAAGCTGCCCGATGGCCTGCAGGGTTTGGGCAGAAAGCTGAACGAAAAGGGGCTCAAATTCGGCCTGTGGTTTGAGCCGGAGATGGTCTCACCGGACAGCGACCTTTACCGTGCCCATCCCGACTGGTGCCTGCATGTGTATGGCCGGGCGCGCAGCGAGGGACGCAACCAGCTGGTGCTGGACCTCTCCCGCCCGGAGGTGTGCGACTATATCATCGGGGCGGTGGGCAGCGTGCTGGAAAGCGCCCCGATCGCGTATGTGAAATGGGATATGAACCGCAGCTTCAGTGAGATTGGCTCGGCGGCACTGGCACCGGTCGATCAGCCGGCGCTGGCGCACCGGTATATGCTCGGCCTGTACCGGGTGATGGAAACCCTCACCTCCCGCTTCCCGGAGGTGCTGTTTGAGGGCTGCAGCAGCGGCGGCGCCCGCTTTGATCCCGGCATACTCTACTATATGCCGCAGATCTGGTGCAGCGACGATACCGACGCGGTAGAGCGGCTGTACATCCAGTACGGCACCAGTGTGGTATACCCGGCAGTGACGATGGGCGCACATGTTTCGGCCTGCCCCAACCACCAGACTGGCCGCACCACGCCGTTCAAGATGCGCGGCGATGTCGCCATGTCCGGCCAGTTTGGCTATGAGCTGGATCTGTCGGCACTCAGCGAGGAGGATCTGGCACTGGCCAAGGAGCAGGTGGCATTTTATAAAAAATACCGGCATACGGTACAGCAGGGGGATATGTACCGCCTGTGCGATCCGTTCCATGAGCCGTTTGCCGCATGGGAATTCATTTCTCCGGAACAGGATACCGTGCTGGTGTGCACCTTTGTGATCGCCGGCAATCCCAGCATTGATGCCAAGCGGGTGCGCCTGCAGGGGCTGCAGCCCCAGGCGATGTATGTGGATGAGGCCACCGGCCGGGAATATTCCGGCGAGTTTCTGATGCAAATGGGCGTTCTGCAGAGCAGAAACCACGATTATCAGAGTGAAATAACGGTTTTCCGGAAAAAATAATGCCGGAAAGCCCGAAAGGAGTGTAGCAAAATGATCTATATTCTGGAAAATGAAGTGCTGAAGGTCAAGATCAGCAGCATGGGGGCGGAGCTGCAATCCATCCGCCGGCTGGAGGATGACACAGAGTATCTGTGGCAGGGCGATGCCCATTATTGGCCCGGCCGTGCGACCAATCTGTTCCCCATGTGCGGCCGCATGGTGGAGGGAAAATACACCTTTGAGGGTAAGACCTATGAAATTCCGATCCACGGCTTTGCCAAGCTGCAGGAGTGGACGGTGCTGCGGCAAAAGGCGAATGCCATTACCCTGCAGCTGCAGGATACAGAGGAGACCCGCGCCATGTATCCTTTCCGGTTTGCGCTGGAGATCGCCTATACTCTGGAGGGGGAGAGCCTCTCGGTGGCGCTGATCGTCCACAACCTGGACGAAAAGACCATGCTGTTTGCGGTCGGCGGGCACCCCGGCTTCAATGTGCCGCTGACCCCCGGCCATGCCTTCGAGGAGTACCGGGTGGAGTTTGACGAGCCGTGTCCGGCGCGCCGGTTGAGCCTCTCGGATACCTGTTTTTATCTCAATGCCTCGCAGCCGTTCCCGCTGGAGGATGGGCGGCGCCTGCCGCTGCGGCATGAGCTGTTTGATGATGACGCCATTTTCCTGCGGGATACCTGTGGCGGGATCACCCTGTGCGCGGACGGCGACCCCCGCAGCGTACATGTGGCGTATCCGGATATGCCCTTTGTGGGGCTGTGGCACCGGCCGCATGCGGCAGCGCCCTATGTGTGCATCGAGCCGTGGCGCGGTACGCCGGCGCTGGATGGGCATGTGAATGATCTGACCGAGCTGCCGGAAATGGAAAAGCTGGAGCCGGAAGGGATCTACCGCAATGTCTATACCATGACCTTCCGTTAAAAATCAATTGAACCGGCGGAAACACGACTCTGGGCAGTGTTTCCGCCGGTTTTTTTGTGAAAATCGAAAAAATGTTCGATTTTTTGCAAAAACCTCTTGCTTTTTTCGAAATATCTGGTACAATAAAAACAGAACAAGTGTTCGATATGAGAGCGAGGGATACACAATGACTGTGATGACATGGGTAATGGATGGTCTGCTGGCAGCGATGGCGGCGGCCATGTTGATAAAAGGGAAATACGGCATCACCCGCCAGCTGGCAGTGGCGCCGCTGGTGCTGGCGGTGCTGGATGCCGCTTTTGCGGGGCAGATCCAGCCGATGCTGACGCCGGTGCTTTCCTGGCTGCTGCTGGGTCTGGAGCTGACCGTGCTGCTGGGCTGCGGCCGGCTGCTGCAGGTGGATCGTGCACGGGCGCGCAGCAAGGCGCGCCGCCGCCAGCTGCAGCGCAGCAGGGCGGCCTTTGAGCAGGCAATGGGTGAGCGTGACCGCCGGCGCCGCGAGACGGCCGGCCGGTCCTCGGCCTGTGCCTGAGACGGAAGGTGGCCGCCGGTGGTGGCGGCTTCTCCGCTATGCATTGTGTGCAGCTGTGCATAAAGCTCTGTCCGGATGGTGTGTGGACGGAAAGCCTCATAGAAACCAAGGGGAGCCGGGCATATTGCCCGGCTCCCCTTTTGCTTTTCAGCGGATAGACTTCCGTGTGCTCAGCCGCTGCCCTGTATTGTGGCAGTGGCTTATTTCTGCTCGTATTTCTGCAGCAGAGCCTGAATCTTATCATGCGAGTCGATCAGGGTGCTGATGGAAACATTCTGGTTCAGCGCAGCGATGTAGTAGGCGATATACTTGGAGCAGTCGACTTCGTGGAACCACGGACGCTGCAGCAGCTCCGGGCTGCGGTAGGTCAGGTTGGTACCGAATACGCCGCTGACGATGCCGTCGGCGTAGGCCTTGTCGAATTTTTCAAGACCGGCGGTGAAGATCGCATAGGTGGCGTAGGCGTAGATGTGGCCGGCATTGCGTTTCTTCAGCTCATAGGCGATATCCAGCATGGACTCGCCGGAGGCAATGATGTCATCGGCGATGAAAATGTCCTTGCCCTCAACGGAATTGCCAAGGTATTCATGCGCCACGATGGGGTTGCGGCCGTCCACAATGCGGGAATAATCGCGGCGCTTATAGAACATCCCCATTTCCACGCCGAGGTTGACAGCGTAGTACATATTGCGGTTGAGCGCGCCCTCATCCGGGCTGACCACCATCAGATGGTCACGGTCGGCGTGCATCTGCGGAATGGAGCGGTACATGGCCTTCAGAGCCTGGTAGGCGGGGATAAGGTTATCAAAGCCCATCAGCGGCACGGCATTGCACACACGCGGGTCGTGGGCATCAAAGGCGACGATATTATCCACGCCCATGGCCTGCAGCTCCTGCAGCGCAACGGCGCAGTCCAGGCTTTCACGGTAGCTGCGGCGGTGCTGACGGCCGCCATAGAGGATCGGCATGATCACATTGATGCGGGCGGCCTTGCCGCTGGTGGCCTGGATAATGCGTTTGAGATCCTGATAGTGATCATCCGGGGACATGGCATTTTCAAAGCCGTACATCTTGTACTTGCAGTTGTAATTGCCAACATCCACCAGGATATACAGGTCGTCGCCGCGTACAGAGGATTTAATCAGGCCCTTACCGTCGCCGGAGGAAAACCGCGGGCAATCGACCTCAATGCGGAAGCTTTCTTCCTCGCGGCCGCACCGGCGTGCCCACCGGAGCAGGTGCCCCTCAATCTTGTCTCCCAGCTCCTGGGTGCCGTTCATCGTAATGAGCCGCAGGGGGGCGGTGCTGGCGTCCTGGGCAAAGACATTTTCGCTGCTGATCGTTTCCATGCTCTTTATCCTCTCCGTTACATATGATACGCCGAAGCGCTTTTGCCCCTCTATTGTACCATAAAAGAAAGCGCTTTTCTACTGTCACTTAGCCTTTTTACGACAAATTTTTGCTGATTTTTCGCCCGGAATACTGGAAAGATTGCACAACCGGCAAAAATGCGTTTGCCGGTTGTTCTGTGGGCAGAAATGTGGTAAAATAACGGAGTATGAAATGGGGGGAGCCAAATGGAGCTGCATGAGATCACGGAGCAGGCGCCGGAGCGGGCGCTGCTGGTGAGTGTGGATACCGGCGAATTTGACGCGGCGGTATCGCTGGCTGAGCTGGCTGAACTGGCGGCCACGGCCGGCGCCGAGGTGGCGGGCACCGCCACGCAGAAAAAGGAGGCGCCGGACAAGGCCACCTGCCTTGGCAGCGGCCGGGCGCAGGAGATTGCGCTGCAGTGTGCGGCGGAGGACATCGACCTGGTGATCGTGGACCGGGAGCTGACCCCCACCCAGCAGCGCAATCTGGAGGAGATCATTCCCTGCCGGGTGATCGACCGCACCACGCTGATCCTGGATATTTTTGCCGGCCGGGCGCGCTCGGCCGAGGGGCGACTGCAGGTGGAGCTGGCGCAGCTGCAATACCGGCTGCCGCGGCTTGGCGGACAGGGTGCAGCGCTGTCGCGGCTTGGCGGCGGCATTGGCACCCGCGGCCCGGGCGAAAGCAAGCTGGAAAGCGACCGGCGGCATATCCGCCGCCGCATTGCCGCGCTGCGGGAGCAGCTGGAAAAGGTGGACAGCCAGCGCCTGCTGCGCCGGCAGCGCCGGCGCAAGGACGGCATTCCTACCGTGGCGCTGGTGGGCTACACCAATGCCGGCAAGTCCACGCTGCTGAATTACCTGACCGATGCCGGTGTGCTGGCGGAGGATAAGCTGTTTGCCACGCTGGACCCAACGGCGCGGGCGCTGCGCCTGCCGGATGGCCGGCAGGTGCTGCTGGTGGATACCGTCGGCTTTGTGCGGCGGCTGCCGCACCAGCTGGTGCAGGCATTCCGCTCAACGCTGGAGGAGGCGGTGGAGGCGGATGTGCTGCTGAATATTTGCGATGCCTCCAGCCCCTATGCGCAGGAGCACCTGCAGGTGACCGGCGCGTTGCTGGAGGAGCTTGGCTGCGGGGATATCCCGGTGCTGCAGGTGATGAACAAGTGTGATCTGGTGCCGGAGGCGGCACCGGAATACCGCTGCCTGTGCATCAGTGCCCGCACCGGCGAGGGAGTGCCGGCACTGCTGGAGGCGGTGGCGGAGGCTCTGCCGCCGGACAGGCGGCGGGTAACGCTGCTGCTGCCCTTCTCCAAAGGAGCGCTGGCCGAGGCCTGCCGCCGCGAGGGGCAGGTGGAGGCGGAGGAATATGTGCCGCAGGGGCTGCGGATGACGGTAACCCTCGGCGCCCGGCTGCTGGCCGAAACAGCCGAATATATCACGGAAGAGTAAAAACCGCTGTCCGGGCACGATAAAGTGTGCCCGGACAGCGGTTTTTTGACGGAGCATCGGCGATCAGCCGGCTGCGGCAAGCAGCTGCAGCAGCGGCTGCAGGGTGGCAGCCGTGGCGGTAAAGTCGGCATAGCCGGCTATGCCGGTCGGGGCCCGCACGGTACCATCCTCGCTGATGTAGTAGGTATAGCTGAGATCGGTGCCGTTTGCTGCGCAGTAATGCAGGGCATAGAGGAATGCCGGTGTGCCGGCATCGCTGTAGGCGCTGTAGGGGGTCAGCTCCAGACGGCTGCAGGCGGCGTACAGTGCCTCCACAGCGGCCGCCTCCTGCACGGTGGCGGATGCCCCCGTGCGGCAATCGACCACCAGCAGCGTGGCGGCAGCGACCGGTACGGGCGCCGGTTCGGCCGGCGCCGCTGCTGCAGCCGCTTCCAGCGGTTGCAGCAGCGCCAGCAATGCGGTCAGGTCGGCTGCGTAGATCGCGTCCTCATCTTCCGCATCCTCCGGTACGCGGATGTGCCCGTCGTCCAAAATGGCATAGTGATATCCCAGCTGCCGATTATCGGTGCTGCAATAGAGAATGTCGTACAGCTCCCCGAGCTGCCCGGGGTCTTTCTCCCGGCCGGTCAGTTCCAGCGCCTGATAGGCTGTCTGCAGGGCGCGGACACTGTCGGTCTCCCTGACCCAGAAGGTGCTTCCGGTGCGCTTGTTTATGATGTACAGCGCGGCAGTGTTTGCCGGCTCAGCGGCCGGCTTTTGGCCGCAGCAGGCCGTTGGTACGATGCACAGCAGCAGGGCGATCAGGCCGGCTGTCAGCCGATGGCGGATGGACATAGCAAGCGCCTCCTTGATTTCCTTTTTGGATGGATTCCATCCATAGTATACCAGTTTTTCCTGTTATAGTCAATTCTGCGTGCCGATCCTTCACGCAAAAGCCGCCCGCACGGTTGTTGTAAACCGTGCGGGCGGCTTTGTGCAATGCTCAATGGGCAAATTGGCTATTGTACAGGGTGGCGTAGAAGCCGCCCTGCTGCAGAAGCTCCTCATGCCGCCCCTGCTCCACAATGTGGCCGTCCCGCATGACCAGTATGCGGTCGGCGGTGCGGATGGTGGAGAGACGGTGCGCCACAATGAACGAGGTGCGTCCCTGCATCAGGCGGTCAAAGGCGGATTGGATCTTCAGCTCGGTGCGGGCGTCGATGGAGGAGGTGGCCTCATCCAAAATCAGCATGGAGGGCTTTGCCAGCATCACGCGGGCAATGCACAGCAGCTGCCGCTGGCCGGCGGAAAGATTGCCGCTGGCCTCGGATATTGGCGTATCATACCCCTGCGGCAGCCGGCGGATGAAGCTGTGGGCGTGCGCGGCCTTGGCGGCGGCAATCATCTCCTCCTCGGTGGCAGCGGGGTTGCCGAATAGCAGGTTTTCCCGCACGGTGCCGGTTTTCAGCCAGGTTTCCTGCAGCACCATGCCGTAGGCGGCGCGCAGGCTGTGGCGGGAGACCGTGCGGATATCTTCGCCCTCCACCAGAATAGCACCCTCATTCACATCGTAAAAACGCATCAGCAGGTTGATCAGGGTGGTTTTGCCACAGCCGGTGGGGCCGACGATGGCGATGCGCTGGCCGGGCTGCACATGCAAATTCAGCCCCTCGATCAGCGGCCGCTCCGGTGTGTAGGCGAACGCCACCTCCTGCAGGTCGATGTGCCCCTCCACCGGCTGCGGCAGCGCCGCCACCGGGTCGGGCGACTGCGCCGGTGCTTCGATCAGCTCAAAGAACCGGGCGGCGCAGGCCAGGGCGTTTTGCAGCTCGGTCACCACGCCGGAGATTTCATTGAAGGGCTTGGCATACTGTCCGGCGTAGCTGAGGAAGCAGGTCAGCCCGCCTACCGTCAGTCCGCCGCTGATGGCGGCCAGCGCACCGGCCAGGCCGACACCGGCATAGATCAGGCTATTGATGAAGCGGGTGGTGGGATTGACCAGCGAGGAGAAGAAGGCAGCCTGCAGTGAGCAGCGCTGCAGCCGGCCATTTACCTCGTCAAAGCGGCGCTGGCTTTCTGCCCCGTAGCCGAAGGCCTGCACCGTCTTCTGCTGCTGGATCATCTCGTCGATCAGGGCGGTCTGCTCACCGCGGGTGACCGATTGCTCCCGGAACATGGCAAAGGAGCGCCGTGCGATAAACGAAGCGATCAGCAGGGAGAGGGGGGTAAGCACCACCACCACCAGCGCAATGGGTGGGTGGATGGCCACCATGAACAGCAGGGTGCCGAGGATGGTAACGACGCCGGTGAACAGCTGGGTGAACCCCATCAGCAGTCCATCGGCAAACTGATCCACATCGGCGATCACCCGGCTGACGGTCTCGCCCACCGGGTGGGTATCCAGATAGGCCAGCGGGAGCTGCTGGATATGGTGGAACGCCTCGCGCCGCATATCCCGGATCACGCGGTAGGTGATGGCGTTGTTTACGGTGTTCATCACCCACTGCAGCAGTGCGGTCAGCGCCGCCAGAACGCCGCAGCGGATCAGCAGCGGCAGAATCAGCGTGAAATCGACCCGGCCGGCGCCGATCATGGCGTCAATCGCCCGGCCGAGCAGAATGGGGATATACAGGCTCAGCGCCACCGTAACGGCGGCCAGCAGGATGGAAAGCAGCAGCAGCACGCGGCAGCGGCGGATATACCGCCACACCTGCAGCAGGGTGGCGCGCTTTTGCTGGCGGCTTTGTGCGGATTTAGCCATGGGTGGACACCTCCTCCGGCATCTGGGATGCGCAGATCTCGCGGTAGACGGGGCAGCTTTCCAGTAGTGCCTCATGGGTGCCGAGGCCGACCAGCGCCCCGTCCTCCAGCACGGCAATGCGGTCGGCGTGGCGTACCGAGGCCATGCGCTGGGAAATCAGCAGCACTGTCGGGCGCTGGGGCAGCTGCCGCAGCGCCTGCCGCAGGCCGGCCTCGGTGGCGTAATCCAGCGCCGCGGCGCTGTCGTCTAAAATCAGGATATCCGGCCGGCGCACCAGTGCCCGTGCAATGGTCAGCCGCTGGCGCTGGCCGCCGGAAAGGTTGCGTCCGCCCTGCTCCAGGCGGAAATCAAGCCCGCCGGGCTTATCCTCCACCACGGCTTTGGCCTGTGCGGTCTCCAGCGCCTGCCACAGCACCTCATCCGGGGCGGTCAGATCGCCCCAGCGCAGGTTATCGCGGATGCTGCCGGCAAACAGCACCGCCTGCTGCGGTACCACGCCGATGCGCTGCCGCAGTACGGTGGCCGGCAGGGTTTGCACATCGGCGCCGTCCACCAGCACCTGTCCCTCGCTGGCGTCATAGAAGCGGGGAACCAGGTTGACCAGCGAGGTTTTGCCGGCGCTGGTGCCGCCGATGATGCCGAGCGTTTCACCGGGCATCACGGCCAGCGAGATATGCTCCAGCGCCGGGGCACTGTCCGTGTGGTAGCGCAGGGTCACATCGCGGAATTCCACCCGCGGGGTGCCGGGCGCGGCGGCCGGCCGCTCTCCGCCGGCCGCATCGGCGGCCGGGGGCAGTTCCAGCACCGACTGGATGCGGTTGCCGCAGGCCACCGAGCGGGTGACATTGATAATGAGATTAGCCAGCTTGATCAGCTCTACCAGAATTTGCGACATGTAATTGTACAGTGCCACCACCGTGCCCTGCGTCAGCAGGCCTGCCTCCACCCGGATGGCGCCTGTCCACAGCAGCACCAGAATGGCGCCGTTGATGAGCACATAGGTCAATGGGTTGAGCAGTGCACTGATGCGGCCAACAAAATTCTGTGCCGCAGTCAGCGCATCATTGTCCCGGTCAAAGGCGGCGGTCTCGTCTGCCTCCTTGCGGAAGGCGCGGATCACCCGCACGCCGGTCAGGTTTTCCCGCGTGTGTTCCAGCACGGCGTCCAGCCGACCCTGCACCTTTTTATACAGTGGGATGCAGGGCAGCATGATGCCGAAGACCACCACGCTGAGCACCGGGATGATGACGGCAAACACCAGCGCCGAACGCACATCCAGTGTGAAGGCCATCACCATGGCGCCAAACACCACAAAGGGGGAGCGCAGCAGCAGCCGCAGCACCAGGTTGGTGCCGCTCTGTACCTGGTTCATATCGCTGGTCATGCGGGTAACGAGGGTGGCGGTGTTGACCTCATCCAGTGTGGAATAGGACAGGCGCTGGATGTGGGAAAACAGCACCTGCCGCAGCCGGGTGACGAACCCGGTGGCCGCCTTGGCGGCAAAATACTGGGCGGTGACGGCAAACACCAGCCCGGCCAGGCCAAGCCCGGCCAGCAGCAGGCAGCGCTGCAGGATATAGGGCTTATCCCCGGCGGCGATGCCGTGGTCGATCACAGCGGCCATCACCAGCGGCACCAGCAGCTCCAGCGTGGCCTCCAGCAGCTTGAACAGCGGGCCGAGGATACATTCCTTGGTATACGGCCGCAGATAGCGCAACAGTTTCTTCAATCGTGTCCGCTCCTTCTTCATGCCCATAGGGCGTGGAAATTATGGGCTTGCAATTTCAGCTTTTCCAGTATATCATAAATGCAGCAATACGAAAAGTATTTGTTGCGTATGCAAAATATACGAAAAAGATATGGGAGAGATGCCAGGATGGAACTTCGTCGGCTGCGCTATTTCGTCACGGTGGCGGATGAGGGGAGCATTTCGGCGGCGGCGCGCAAGCTGTATATGTCGCAGCCGCCGCTGAGCGCCCAGCTGCGCCTGCTGGAGCAGGAGGTGGGCTGTCCGCTGCTGGAGCGCGGGGCGCGCAGCGTGCGGCTGACTGCCGCCGGGCAGGTGCTGTATGAGCGGGCGCGGGAGCTGCTGGAGCTGGAGCAGAGCGCCCGGCAGGAGGTACAGGCCTGCGGTGTGCCGGCAGAGGGCACCGTGCGGCTGGGGGTGGTTTCCTCGGTGGCCAGCACCCGGCTGCCGGGGTGGCTGGCGGGCTTTGCTGCTGCACACCCGCTGGTGCGTCTGCAGCTGGTGGAGCGGGATACCTTCGGCCTGCTGGAGCTGCTGCGGGCGGGGCGGCTGCAGGCGGCCATCGTGCGTACCCCCTGCCCGGATGAAGGGCTGGCGCGTGTGCCGCTGGCACAGGAGACGCTGGTGGCCGCCGCCCGGGCGCTGCCAGAGGGGGAGCTGACGCCGGCGGTGCTGGCCGCGCAGCCGCTGATCCTCTACCGCCGGTGGGAGGAGCTGCTGCGGGCGCGGTTTGAGCGGGCAGGCACGCCATTTCTGCCCCGGTGCGTGTGCGATGATGCCCGCACGGCAGTGCAGCTGGCGGCTGCCGGCATCGGTACGGCGATCGTGCCGGCCTCGGCGGCTGCGGGCAGCGGCCTTGCAGTGCGGCCAGTGGAGGAGCCGCTGCACTCCGGCATCCAGCTGGTGTACCGCCCGGACAGCCGCCTGCCGGACTGCACCCGGAAGCTGGTGGACTGGCTGCGGGAAAAATAATCCCCGGCGGCACGGAAGAATTCCGCGCCGCCGGGGGAGGGGATTAAAGATCGGCTCGCTTCCAAATATAGCCGATTATTACATCGTAGGAGTTCCTATAAACTTCTTTGAGAAGCGCTGCCGCAGTGTCGGGCTGACTAAAGGAACAATCTTTTCCCCAAAGGGTAATACCATCGTATGTAATACCTTCAATCTTTTTGCAGTATCTGTTCCAAAGCAAATGACTCTCAAAATAGGCCTCTACAAGCCCACTGTCTTTAAATGCACACATTCCTATTTCTGTGACGCTATTTGGAATTGTAATACTTTGCAATGCTGTGCACCTGTGAAAAGCATACTGCCCTATAGTTACAACGCTTCTTGACATACCGACTTCTGACAAGTTGTTGCAACCCTCAAATGCGCTTGCACCTATAGTGACTAATGTGTCTGGAAGTGTGATGGAAGCCAGAGAGGTACACCGTGCAAATGTAGTGCTTTCTATTGTCTGCAAGCTGGAGGATAGCCGGACATCCATCAGTGCAGAGCAGCCACTAAAGGCCGCATTCCCCAAAAAGGTAACGGAGTTTGGAATAACAATCGCTTTCAGGGAAGTACAAGAATCAAATGCGGAGGTGCCGATTGAGGTAACATAATCGGGGATGTTTATGCTTTCCAAAGCAGTGCATTTATAAAATGCGGAGGTGCCGATTGAGGTAACATAATCGGGGATGTTTATGCTTTCCAAAGCAGTGCATTTATAAAATGCGGAGGTGCCGATTGAGGTGATAGTGCTGGGAAGTGTGATATGTTTAAGATATGAACAGTCCTCAAATCCTTTGTCAGCGATAGCAGTTACTTGCATTCCGTAAAAACTTGACGGAATAGCTAAATCCTCTACCAGGGTTTTATAATTAGCATTGATTGAGACTTCTAATGTGCCGTTTTCCAGCCTTTGAAATGTCAAGCAACTGGTATCAGCGGTTGTCGGTAATTGCAATTCTTCAGTTGTGCCGTCGGTGTAGGTCACGATCAGCTTGCCGTCCACAATCTCCGTCTTTTGGATGCCCCGGCCGGTGTCGCCCTTCAGCGAGGCGAGCCACTCGGTGAGGGTGCCGGTATAGTCCGGATAGGCGGCTTTATACAGCTCATAGGCGGATTTTCCATCCACGCCGGCACTGCCCTGTGCGCCTTTTTCACCCTGTGCGCCGGCGGCGCCAGTGTCCCCCTTATCCCCCTTTTCGCCTTTCACATAGCCGATGAGGGTAGGGGCTGTGCTGTCGGAATAGGTCACATACAGGTTGCCGTCGGCCAGCGATACCGTGGTGATGCCCCGGCCGTCGGCACCAGCCGCTCCGGTGGCTCCCTGTTCACCCTTTTCACCCTGTGCACCGCGGATGGGGTCTGTCGGCACCGAGCTGGTGCCGTCTGTGTAATGGAACACCAGCCGGAAATCGTTGGTCAGCGTAACGGAGAGGATCCCCCGTCCGTCTGCGCCGGCGTCGCCTTTTTCCCCCTGTGCACCGGTATCGCCCTTGTCGCCTTTCTCTCCCTGGGCTCCGGCGGCACCCAGCAGGGATTGCTCCAGCTGGATGATGTTGCCGTCAGAGAGGGTGATGACCAGCCTATAGTTGTTATCCAGCGCCGCGCCGATCACACTAACGCCTTTTTCACCCTGGATGCCCTGCGCGCCGGTGTCGCCTTTGTCGCCCTTTTCGCCCTGGATACCCTGCGCGCCGGTGTCACCTTTGTCGCCCTTTTCACCCTGGATGCCCTGTACACCGGTGTCGCCCTTCTCACCCTTTTCGCCTTGGATGCCCTGCGCACCGGTGTCGCCTTTGTCGCCTTTTTCACCCTGGACGCCTTGTGCGCCGGTGTCGCCCTTCTCACCCTTTTCGCCTTGGATGCCCTGTGTACCGGTGTCGCCCTTGTCGCCCTTTTCACCCTGGATACCCTGCGCGCCGGTGTCGCCTTTGTCGCCCTTTTCACCCTGGATGCCCTGTACACCGGTGTCGCCCTTCTCACCCTTTTCGCCTTGGATGCCCTGCGCACCGGTGTCGCCTTTGTCGCCTTTTTCACCCTGGACGCCTTGTGCGCCGGTGTCGCCCTTGTCACCCTTTTCACCTTGGATACCCTGCGCGCCGGTGGCTTTGATACCGGTGGTTACCCAGGTGAGGCCGTTATCGGTGGATATTTCCCACTCATTGGTGACGATGTTGATCTGCAGCTTCGGACTGATGCCGTTCTGTCCGGCAGCGCCGGTGTCGCCTTTGTCACCCTTCTCACCTTGAATCCCTTGGGCACCGGTGGCTTTGACACCGGTGGTTACCCAGGTAAGGCCGTCGTCCATAGAGATTTCCCACTCGTTGGTAGCGGCGTTGATACGGATTTGCGGCGTGATGCCATTTTGTCCGTCTGCCCCGCGGATATTTTCAAAGGTGAACACAGAGCCGTCGGAGAGCGTAATCGTCATGGTGCTGCCGGTGATGGCGATATTTTGTATGCTGTTACCTTTCTCCCCCTGTGCACCGGTGTCACCTTTGTCGCCTTTTTCACCTTGGATACCCTGTGCACCGGTGTCACCTTTGTCGCCTTTCAGCGAGCTTAACCATTCGGCCTCACTGGCGGCGGTGGTCAGGCCGGCGTTTAAGGCCAGCTGGTAGGCCGACAGGCCGTTCTGCCCATTGGCACCGGTCACCCTGCCCAGGTTGACCGTTCGTGCGTCGGAGAAAGCCAGCACCAGCTCGCCGTCGGTATTGACATTGGCATTGGTGATGCCGATGCCGTCTGTGCCGTTTTTGCCGTCTGTGCCATCCTTGCCGTTGGCGCCGTCCCGGCCGTCCAGCCCATCCCGGCCGTCGGCTCCCACGGCATTGCCGAGGTTGATGGTAGTATTATCGGATAATGTCAGGATCATTTGGCCGCGTTCGTTGAAGGACGCGGCCTTTATGCTTGCCGGAGCATCGGCCGCCAGCTTGTTCAGCTGTGCTGTCCACTCAGCTTTTGTGCCGGAGTAGCCGGCCTCGACGGCCAGCTCGTAGGCGGACTTGCCGTTCAGTGAGCTGAGCCATTCCTGCACGGTACCGTCGAAGCCGTTCTGTACCGCCAGCTCATAGGCGGAAAGCCCGTTCTTCACTGTTGTGGCGGCGGGCGTGCTGTTCGCACGGCCGTACCGGTTGACCAGGAGCGTGGTGCCTGCCGAAAGCAGCAGGACCAGCACGATGGTCAGAACCCCAAACAGGGTCTTTTTGGTTGTGACGCGAAGTTTTTCCATGATACCTTTTTCCTCCTATATTTTCGCTCTTTTTGTGGAAACAATACTCCACGCGTGTTGAATAGTGTTCACCACTCGCGGGCTCATTCTATCATAGAATGAGAAAAAAGTAAATAGTGTTCACCAAAAAAGAGGAGAAAAGGGAAAATGTTTAAGATCAAGGCTGCTGACGGCAGAAACAACCTTTGCGGCCCGCGCATTGCGGAGCTGCGCAAGAGCAAAGGACTTTCCCAGCGGGCGCTGGCAGCAAAAATGCAGCTGCTGGGCTTTGATGTCGACCACTATTTTATCCGCCGGGTGGAAAACGGCGAACGGTTTGTGACGGATATTGATCTGATCATCTTCTCCCGCGCCTTTGATGTGCCGGTGTGTGCCATTCTGTCAGAAAAGGATGTATCGCTGTAAACCGGCAGACAGACCGGCCGCCGCACGGGGATACAGATGCCGTGCGGCGGCCGGTTTTTCCGATAAAAAGCGCACCGCGGTGTTTGGACATACACCGCGGCGCGCAATGCCCCCATCGGTCAGATGACAAATGGGTTTCCTATGGCCTGTGTGAAAACCGCCTGCATAGTTCTTTGTCCGGCGGTCAGACTATGTGGCAGGAACTATTCTGCCAGCTATTATACACCTATTCTTCCTGTCTGTCAAGCGAAAAAGGAAGTATAATTCCTGTATAGGCAGAAAAGGGGGAACTTCTATGCTGATTTTGGATCACCGTGCGGTGGGCAATCGGCTGCTGGCGCAGCGCCGGCGGCTGGGGCTGACGCAGGGCGAGGTGGCGGAGCTGGCCGGGCTATCCAACCGCACCTATGCGGATATTGAGCGCGGCACGGTCAATATGCGGATGGAAACGGCCCTGCGCATCTGCCATGCCCTGCAGATCACGCCGAACGCCATCTTCACAGAAGAAAACACCCCGCAGACCGTCCGGCAGGAGGAGCTGCTGCGGCGGCTGGCGGCGTGTACCCCGCATGAGCAGGAGACGGCACTGCGGCTGCTGGCCGTCTATCTGCAATCGCTGAACGCGGAATAAAGAAATAACCGACTGCAGAAAATGGAGCGATCCATTTTCTGCAGTCGGTTAATTTTTTGGTGGGTGCGGTCAGCCGTTGAAATACGGCTGGCCAAAGGCAGGGTACATGCCGTTGCCGGCCCAGCGGAATTTGTCGCCAAGCAGCTGCCGCAGCAGAAAATCGTCGTTGCCGTCCGGCAGCTTGACGATTTTCAGCGGCAGTGCCGCCGGAAAGCCGCAGGCCAGACCGCGTGCCTCGGACTGCAGGCGGTCGCATTTCCACAGATGATCGCCATTGGCGGTGTTTTGGGCAAAGGTGCGTTCGCTCTTCTCCCACACATCCATCACGGAGGAGACATCTATATGGATATCGGGGGAGAAATAGCGGCCGGTCTGCCACAGGGAGGACTCGTAGGCATAGATTTCGCGGATGTGGCTGCCCTCCACATGCGCGAGGCACAGCGCCTTATAGGCCACATCGGCCGCCATGCGGTGCTCGGCGTGGTTGTCCAGCGGCCACTGCAGGAATGCGATCTGCGGGTCAAACTCCACAATGGCGGCGGCCAGCTCGCGGATCAGCGCCGTGCTGGGCTCAAAGAAACCGCCGTCGCGGCTGCCCATCACCCGTTTTTCGGCGCCAAGGATGCGGGCGGCGTCGATTTCCTGCTGCGCCCATTCGGCCTTTTGCTCGTCTGTCAGGTCGGCCTTGTGCCACATGCAGGCAAAGTTGATGTACAGCTGCTCACAGCCCTGCTGATGCAGCAGGGCAGAGATGCCGCCGATGCCGGCCTCGCAATCGTCATTGTGAGCGCCGAGGGCTAAAATGCGTGGTTTCATGAGAAATTCTCCTTTCGTCTGTGGGGCTTTGGCTTCAGTATAGCCCGCTGCCGGGCACTTGTAAAGACAAAATCTTGCGGTAAAATGTTGCAGGATTGTGGCTTTTTGCGCTTGTTCACAGGAAATTCACGGGAAAACGGTTGTAACTTCGGGCGGTTTATGGTATGATAGGCACAGTTTGTACTTGACGGCACCCCCGCCGGTGTGCGGCCGGGGAGCACCCGTGAGAAAGGGTTGACGAGTGTATGTCTATATTGAAAGCGTTATTCGGCGATTACAGCGCCAAGGAGGTCAAGCGGGTGCGTCCGCTGTGTGACCGGGTGCTGGCGCTGGAGGATACCTATGCCGCGATGGGCGAGGAGGAGCTGCGTGGCCAGACGGCTGTGCTGAAGGAGCGGCTGGCGGCCGGCGAGAGCCTGGACGATATCCTGCCGGAGGCCTTTGCGGTTTGCCGGGAGGCCTCCTGGCGCGTGTTGGGGATGAAGCACTTTCCTGTACAGGTGATCGGCGGCATTATCCTGCACCAGGGCCGTATTGCCGAGATGCGTACCGGCGAGGGCAAGACGCTGGTGGCCACCCTGCCGGCCTACCTGAACGCGCTGGAGGGCAAGGGCGTCCACATCGTGACGGTGAACGACTATCTGGCGCGCCGCGACAGCGAATGGATGGGAAAGGTGTACCGCTATCTCGGGCTGCGGGTTGGCCTGATCGTGCATGATCTTTCCAAGGAGGAGCGCCGTGCTGCCTATGCGGCGGACATCACCTATGGCACCAATAACGAGCTGGGCTTCGATTACCTGCGGGATAATATGGTGGTGCGGCAGGAGGACAAGGTGCAGCGCGGCCACAATTTCGTCATTGTGGACGAGGTGGACTCCATCCTCATTGATGAGGCGCGCACCCCGCTGATCATCTCCGGCCAGGGGGACAAATCCACCGAGCTGTACAATGTGGCGGATCAGTTCGCCCGCGGGCTGAAGGTCTACCGCATCAAGGAGATGGACTCCAAGCAGGAGCAGGATGAGGTGGACGGCGACTACATTGTGGACGAAAAGGCGCGCACAGCCACCCTCACCCAGGCCGGCGTGAAGAAGGCCGAGGCTTTCTTTAAGGTCGAAAACCTGATGGACTCGGACAATGTAACGCTGCTGCACCACATCAACCAGGCCATCAAGGCCCGCGGCGTCATGCAGCGGGATGTGGACTATGTGGTGAAGGACGGCCAGGTGCTGATTGTGGACGAATTTACCGGCCGCATCATGTTCGGCCGCCGGTACAATGAGGGGCTGCACCAGGCTATTGAGGCCAAGGAGGGGGTCAAGGTGGCCCGCGAGAGCAAGACCCTTGCCACCATCACCTTCCAGAATTTCTTCCGCTTGTACCACAAGCTTTCCGGTATGACCGGTACGGCCAAGACCGAGGAGGCGGAATTCAACCAGATCTATCATCTGGATGTGGTGGAGATCCCCACCAACAAGCCGGTGGTGCGCGTGGACTACCCCGATGTGATCTACAAGAGTGAGCAGGGCAAGTACCGGGCGATCATCGAGCAGATCCGCGAGTGCCACCAGCGGCAGCAGCCGGTGCTGGTGGGCACCATTTCCATTGAAAAATCCGAGCTGCTGTCCAAGCTGCTGAAGAAAACGGGCATCCCGCATGAGGTGCTGAACGCCAAGTACCACGAAAAGGAAGCCGAGATTGTGGCGCAGGCCGGTAAGCTGGGGGCGGTGACCATTGCCACCAACATGGCCGGCCGCGGTACGGATATCATGCTGGGCGGCAACCCGGAATTTCTGGCCAAGGCGGAGATGCGCCGGCTGGGCGTGCCGGAGGAGCTGATTGCGGAATCCACCGCCTATGGCGAGACGGACGATGCAGAGATCCTGGCTGCCCGTGAGCAATTCCGCCAGCTCAACGAGAAATATAAGGAGCAGATCCGCCCGGAGACGGAGCAGGTGTGCGCTGCCGGCGGCCTGTTCATCCTGGGCACCGAGCGGCATGAGTCCCGCCGGATTGATAACCAGCTGCGCGGCCGTGCCGGCCGGCAGGGCGACCCCGGCGCCACCCGGTTCTATCTGTCGCTGGAGGATGACCTGATGCGGCTGTTCGGCGGTGAGCGGATCGACCGCCTGATGGAGACGCTGGGCATTGATGAGGATACCCCCATCGAGAACCGGCTGCTCTCCAATTCCATCGAATCGGCGCAGCGCCGGGTGGAGGAGCGCAACTTCGGCATCCGCCGCGATGTGCTGAAATACGATGATGTGATGAACCGCCAGCGCGAGATCATCTACGGCCAGCGGGATACGGTGCTGGCCAACGGCAATGTGCATGACAGCATTGTGAAAATGGTGGAGGAGTCCATCCGCGATAATGTGGCACAGTACACGGCGGGCGACGACGACCATACCGGCTGGAACCTGGACGGCCTGCGCAGCTATTACCATGGCTGGCTGGCGGACGACAGCGATTTCCGCTATACGCCCCAGCAGCTGGAGGACGCCGACCGCGGGGATATCGCCGACGAGCTGATCGCCCGCGCCATGAAGACCTACGACGCCAAGGAGCAGCAGTACGGCAGCGATACCATGCGCGAGATCGAGCGGGTGGTGCTGCTGAGCACGGTGGACCGCTACTGGATGGACCACATCGACAACATGGATGAGCTGCGGCGCGGCATCCACCTGCGCTCCATCGGGCAGCATGACCCGGTGGTGATGTACCGCAATGAGGGCTACGATATGTTTGAGCATATGGTGGCGGCCATCCGCGAGGATACGGCACGGTCGATCCTGACAGTGCAGCTGCGCTCACAGGAGGAGCCGCAGCGCAAGCCGGTGGCCAAAATCACCGGTACCTCCGGCGGCGACGGCAGCGACAAAAAGCAGCCGGTGCGCAAAACTGCCGCCCAGAAGGCCGGCCGCAACGACCCCTGCCCCTGCGGCAGCGGCCTGAAGTATAAAAAGTGCTGCGGGCGCAATGCCGGCGGTGAAGAATGAGCAGCGAAAGGAAGTTTTATCTTTGAAGTTGGGAATTGTGGGATTACCAAATGTTGGGAAATCCACCCTGTTTAATGCCATTACCAATGCCGGAGCGCAGAGCGCGAATTTCCCCTTTTGCACGATTGACCCCAATGTGGGCGTGGTGGCGGTGCCGGATAAGCGGCTGGACCGGCTGCAGCAGATGTACACCGAGGGCAGCAAGGTGCCCCCGATCGTGCCGGCGGTGATCGAGTTTGTGGATATTGCCGGGCTGGTGAAGGGCGCCAGCCGGGGCGAGGGACTGGGCAATAAATTCCTGGCCAATATCCGGGAGTGCGACGCGATTGTGCATGTGGTGCGCTGCTTTGAAAACCCGGATATCATCCATGTGGAGGGCAGCATTGACCCGCTGCGGGATATTGAGACCATCGACATGGAGCTGATCTTCTCCGATATGGAGATGGTGGAGCGCCGCATTGCCCGTGTGACCAAGGATCTGAAGGGCGACAAGAGTCTGCAGAAGGAGCTGGATTTCCTGCACCGGGTGCAGGCGGCGTTGGAGGCAGGCCAGCCGGCGCGGGCGGTGGAATGTGACCGCGATGAGCAGCCGATGCTGGCGGCCATGACCCTGCTGACGGCCAAGCCGATCATCTATGCGGCCAATCTCAGCGAGGAGGATTTTTCGGACGGTGAGCCGAAGAATAACCCCCACTATCAGAAGGTGGCGGAGCTGGCTGCGGCACAGGGGGCCGAGGTGCTGCCCATCTGTGCACAGATGGAGGCCGACATTGTGGAGATGGAGCCGGAGGAAAAGCAGCTGTTTCTGGCAGAACTGGGGCTGGAGCATTCCGGCCTTGACCGCCTGATCCAGAAGAGCTACCACCTGCTGGGGCTGATCTCCTTCCTCACGGCCGGCGAAAAAGAGGTGCGTGCCTGGACCATCCATCGCGGATGGACGGCGCCCAAGGCGGCCGGCCGCATCCATACCGATTTCGAGCGCGGCTTCATCCGCGCACAGGTCATTGCCTATGAGGATCTGGTGGCCTGCGGCAGCCTGGCCAATGCCCGCGCCAAGGGTCTGGTGCGCACGGAGGGCAAGGAGTATGTAATGCAGGACGGCGATGTGGTGGAATTCCTCTTCAATGTGTAAAAACCAAACAAAATAGCAGCGAAAATGCTGAAAAACGGTTCGAAAAGGCCGGGAACACGCGTTGTTCCCGGCCTTTTTTCGCTTTTCCTGGCTCAAAACGCACCGTAAAGCACGGGGATTTGCCCGCGTCCTTTGCGGGATATAGGGGAAAACGCGCTGTGGAAATTTCTGCTTGTCCAAAAAAATTCGATTTGCCTATTGCATTTTTCAAAAACACCCCTTATAATAAGCTTAAGTGGCGTAGAAACCCATGAATGTGGTGCAAGGTGGTGATTTTCCACCTTTTCCACCGAGTTTTCCACAGCCGGCCGTGAAATGCCGGTGAATGGACGGGGAAAGCGCCGCCGCGGACGGCGGACAAGCCAACAGATTGATCGGGAGGTGACGGGATATGATGCTGTACGGCCGCTTTGAGCACAACATTGACGCCAAGGGGCGTATTTTCATTCCCGTCAAGCTGCGGGAGAAGCTCGGCAGCACCTTCATCGCGGCCGCAGTGCTGGATCGCTGCGTGAGCCTGTATTCCACCGAAGAGTGGGAGAGCCTGCTGGAAAAGCTGGCCTCCGGCCCGATGGCCGAGACCCGCAAGCTGCTGCGCCGCGTGACCGAATCGGCAGAGGATGTGACGCTGGATGCGCAGGGGCGTATCCTGCTGAATAAAAGCCTGATCGCCCATGCCGGGCTGGAAAAGCCGGCGCTGATCATCGGTGCCGGCCGGCGGGCGGAGATCTGGAACCCCGCTGTGTATGAGGCGGATATGGCCGATATGACAGACGAAAAGATGGAAGAGGCCTTCATGAAGTACGGCTTCTGAGTGTAGGAAGGGGAGTGCGGCGGATGGCACAGCCGACAGGCGGGTATCACCGCCCGGTGCTGCTGGAGCAGACGCTGCAGGCGTTGCACATCCGTCCGGACGGCATTTATCTGGACGGCACAGCCGGCGGCGGCGGCCATTCCCACGCCATTGCCGAGCGGCTGACCACCGGCCGCCTGATCGCGCTGGATCAGGATCCGGATGCCATTGCCGCAGCCGGCGCACGGCTGCAGGGGCTGCCGGCGACGGTCGTGCAGGCCAATTTTGTGCAGATGGGCGAGGTGCTGGATGGGCTGGAAATCCCGGCGGTGGACGGCATTTTGCTGGATATCGGTGTTTCCTCCCACCAGCTGGATGCGCCGGAGCGCGGTTTTTCCTATCATTACGATGCCCCGCTGGATATGCGGATGAGCCAAAGCGGCGAAACGGCGGCCGGGCTGCTTGCCCGTCTGTCGGAGCGTGAGCTGGCCGAGATCTTTTACCGCTATGGGGAGGAGAAATTTTCCCGGCCGATCGCGCGGGCGATCGTGCGCCAGCGGGACAGGCAGCCGATCGAGACCACCCTGCAGCTGGCGGAGCTGGTCAGCGCCAATGTACCGGCGGCAGCCCGCCGCGACGGGCACCCGGCCCGCCGGGTGTTCCAGGCGCTGCGCATCGCGGTCAATGGCGAGCTGGATTGCCTGTCCGCAGCGCTGGATACCGCCTTTGACCGGCTGGCCGTGGGTGGCCGGCTGGCGGTGATCACCTTCCACTCGCTGGAGGATGCGATGGTGAAAAACCGCTTTGCCGAATGGCGGCAGGGCTGTATTTGCCCAAGAGACTTCCCGGTGTGTGTGTGCGGCCGGACGCCGGCTGCGCAGCCGGTGCTGAAAAAGCCGGCAACCGCCACCCCGCAGGAGCTGGCCGAAAACCCCCGCAGCCGCAGTGCCAAGCTGCGCTGTGTGGAAAAGCTGCACGACCGCTACTGATCGGGACAAGCCCCGATATGAACCAACTGTATTCCGGAATATAAGGAAAGGAGGTACCCGGCCATGGCCAATATGAACGAAGCCTATGACCTGTCGCTGTTCCAGAAGCGGGAGCCGCGTCTGGTGGCGCTGCAGGACAACAAAAAGGTTGTGGAAAACAAGCGACGGCACGCCCGGCGGCAGTCGGTGCTGAATCTGGTTGTGTACCTCAGCCTGGCGCTGGTGGCGCTCGGCATGATCGGGTACTTTATCACCTGCAATGTGCGACTGACCGAAATGAACAAGCAGATTGCGGACTACCGCACGCAGCTGAGCACGCTGGAAAGCGAGAAGGTGCGCCTGAAATCCGAGCTGGCCGGCAAGACCTCAGCCGGACAGATCGACCGCTATGCCCTGGAAAACGGCATGCAGCCGGCCGAAAACAGCCAGATCTACTATATCCCGGCAGAGGAGGACGATCTGGTACAGGTGCAGGAGAGTGAGCAGAACTGGCTGCGGCAGGCGTGGTCGGCGCTCAGGGACTTTTTCTCATAGGCATATTGTGTGCCTGATGGCAATACCTATAAGTAGGTAGGCAAGCGGCGTCGAGAGTTGAGATGGGGAGATCTTGACTCTCGTTTTGCGTTATATTTCCCCTGCGAAAAACCGCGGACAAACGCGAAGAAAGGACGGTGCGGCATGGCAAAGGAGCAAAAGACAACAGCGGTGACCACCCGCACGCCCACGCGGCAGATGCGCAAGCGCGCAACCATTGCCGTGCTGCTTGTGATCGTCCTGTTTTTCACCATGAATATTGTCCGGCTGGGCGAACTGCAGCTGGTGCAGGCGGATGACTGGCAGAAGCGTGCCGTTTCCCAGCAGCTCAGCGATACGGTGGTGACAGCCAGCCGCGGCACCATCTACGCCTCGGATATGCAGCCGCTGGCCGAATCGGCCGATGTGTGGAAGATCATCATGTCCCCGAAGAATATCTCCGCGCTGAAGTGGAAAAATCTTTCCGGCGTGGATAAGAGCCGTGAGCTGACGAAGGAGGAGGGGCTGGAAACCCTGCGCCAGTTTATCGCCAACGGCCTTGCCGAACTGTTCGGGCTGAGCTACGACAAGGTGTATGAGCAGACCGGCAAAACCTACTCCCAATATGAAGTGATCAAGTCCAAGGTGGAATACAACGATAAGACCGCCTTTTCCGATTGGGTATCGGAAAACGGGCTTTCCGGTGCGTTTTATATCATCAAGGACTATAAGCGGTACTATCCGCAGGGCAGCCTGGCCTCGACGGTGCTGGGGTTCACCGGGGCGGATAACAACGGCCTGGAGGGGCTGGAATACAAGTATGAATCGGTGCTGGCGGGTACGGCCGGCCGCATTGTGACCGCACAGAACGGCCTGGGGGCGGAGATGCCCACCACCATGGAATATACCAAGGTGGTGGATGCCACCAACGGCAATAGCCTGGTGCTGACCATCGACCCGACGGTGCAGATGTATGCCGAAAAGTATCTGGCCGAGGCTGTGGCCTCCGCCGGGTGCACCAACCGGGGCGTCGCCATTGTGATGAATGTGAATACCGGCGGCATTCTGGCCATGGCCACCAAGGGGGATTATGACCCGAATGACCCGTTCACGGTGGCGGATGCCACGGCGCGGGAGCTGGCCGATTCCCTGTCCGGGGATGAGCAGTCGGCGGCCATCGGCGCCGCCCGGCAGCTGCAGTGGAAGAACAAGGCGCTGACCGATACCTATGAGCCCGGCTCGGTGTTCAAGGTGTTTACCGCCTCTATGGGGCTGGAGGAGAATATCATCAGCGAGAGCAGCACCTTTGGCTGCTCCGGTGGCCTGCATGTGGGCGGCTGGTACATCCGCTGCCATCAGCACGGCGGTCACGGTACGCTGGACCTGCCCAGCGCCATCTCCAAATCCTGCAACCCCTACTTTATGCAGCTGGGATTAAAGATGGGGCCGGCGGTCTATTTCAAGTATTTTACCGGCTTTGGTTTTACCGAAAAGACCGGCATTGATATGAGCGGCGAGGCCTCCAATGCGGGTCTGTATTTCACGCAGAAGCAGCTTTCGGACAGCGAGGCCTCCATGGCTACGGCTGCCTTTGGCCAGACCTTCAAGGTGACACCAATTCAGATGATCTCCGCCATTGCGGCGGTGGCCAACGGCGGTAAGCTGCTGACCCCCTATGTGGTCAGCCAGATCCTGGATGAGGACGGCAATGTGGTCTCCACCACGCAGCCGACGGTTAAGCGGCAGATCATCTCGGAGAGCACCTCCCAGCGCATGCGGAAGATGCTGGGGGACGCCGTGAACGGCGGCGGCTCCAAGAACGCCTATGTGGCCGGCTACCGGGTGGCCGGCAAAACCGGTACCTCGGAAAAGCGGGATATGGAGGGCAACGAGGTTGTAGCCTCCTTTGCCGGCTTTGCCCCGGCGGACAATCCGCAGGTGGCGGTGCTGGTGCTGCTGGATCAGCCGCAGTGCCAGAACCGTTTTGGCGGTACAATTTCGGCGCCGGTGGCACAGAAGATTTTTGATTCCATCCTGCCCCATCTGGGCATTGAGCCTTCCTATACCGAGGCGGAGCTGGCAAAGCTGAGCCGCACCACCCCCAATGTGGTGGGGCAGGCAGTGGCTGCCGCCCAGACCCGCGTGACCAACACCGGGCTGAAGGCGACACTGGTGGGCACGGGCGAGACGGTGGTGCGGCAGGTGCCGGCGGCCGGACAGTCCATCCCGGCCGGCGGCTCGGTGCTGCTGTATACCAGTGAGGAGGACGACGCACAGGTTACGGTGCCCAGCTTTGCCGGGCGGTCGGTGACCGAGGTGAATACGCTGGCCGCCAGCGTGGGGCTGAATGTGCAGCTGCAGGGGCTGGTGGTTGGCAACGATGGCGCGGCCAAGGCCAGCAGCCAGAGCGTGGAGGCCGGCACCAAGGTGTCCAAGGGAACGGTCATCACGGTGAACTTCCTGTACAGTGATACGGCGGACGCTGTGACCGCCGGAGGATAACAGACGGAGAAAGGAAAAAGCATGAAACTGCATGAACTGTTACAAAATACCGGTATGACAGCCGAAGCAATGGATACCGACCGGGAGATCACGGCGATCACCTGCGATTCCCGCCGGGTGGAGCCGGGCTGCCTGTTTGTCTGCATTGACGGTACGGCGGTGGATGGGCACCGCTTTGCTGCGGCAGCCGAGGCGGACGGCGCGGCGGCGGTGGTGGTGCAGCGGGATATGGGCCTGCGCACACAGCTGCTGACGGACAACAGCCGGCGGGTGTGGGCAGAGATCTGCGCCAACTGGTTCGGCCGTCCCTCGGAGCGGCTGCACCTGATCGGCGTGACCGGCACCAACGGAAAAACCACCACCACCACCCTGATCAAATCCATGCTGGAGCATGCCGGACACAAGGTGGGGCTGATCGGCACGATCCAGAATATGGTGGGCGACCGGGTGCTGCCGGCCCGCCACACCACGCCGGACTCCTATGACCTGCAGAGCATGCTGGCACTGATGGTGGTGGAGGGCTGCGACTACTGCGTGATGGAGATCTCCTCCCACGCACTGGATCAGCAGCGGGTGGCCGGCTGCTTCTGCGATATCGGTATATTCACCAACCTGACGCAGGATCACCTGGATTATCACAAGACCATGGAAAACTATCTGGCGGCGAAGAAACGGCTGTTTTCGATGTGCCGCACCGGTATTGTGAACCTGGATGATGCCGCGGCGCCGGAAATGATGCGTGAGGTGCCCTGTGAGCTGGTTACCTACTCGGCGACCAGTGACCGCGCCGACTATGTGGCGCGCAACATCCGCCACCGGGCGGACGGCGTGGACTTTGAGCTGGTGGGCATCGGGCAGATCGGCCGGGTGCGCATGCGCATCCCCGGACAGTTTTCGGTGTATAATGGGCTGGCGGCGGCAACCGCCTGCCTGACCGCCGGCCTGGATTTCCAGACGGTGGTGGAGGCGCTCTCTGCCGCTGAGGGGGTCAAGGGGCGCGCCGAGGTGGTGCCGACTGGCCGGGATTTCACCGTGGTGATTGATTATGCCCACACGCCGGACGGCATAGAGAATATATGCCGCACCCTGAAGGAATGCTGCAAGGGGCGGCTGGTGACCCTGTTTGGCTGCGGCGGCGATCGGGATAAGACCAAACGCCCGAAGATGGGGGCCATTGCGGCGGCTCTATCGGATTATCTGGTGATCACCTCCGACAACCCACGCAGTGAGGCGCCGGAGACGATTATCCGGGACATCCTGGCGGGGCTGGAGGGGACAAAAACCCCCTATACGGTGATTGAAAACCGCGTAGAGGCTATCCGCTGGGCCATTGCCCATGCACAGCCGGGTGATACGCTGCTGCTGGCCGGCAAGGGACATGAGACCTATCAGATCCTGGCTGACGGTGTGATCCACCTGGATGAGCGGGAGGTTGTGGCCGAGGCTTTGGCAGCGGCGGAATAAAACGGAGGAATGGCCATGAATTTGACGAACACCATGATCCTGGCGGCAACGGGCATGCTGTCGTTTGCGCTGTCGGCTTTTTTCGGAAAGATCGGCATACCGGAGCTGCATAAGCTGCACTTTGGGCAGACGATCCGCGAGGAGGGCCCCCGCTGGCACGAAAAAAAGCAGGGCACACCCACCATGGGCGGCCTGCTGTTCATCCCGGCGGCGCTGATCGCTTTTTTGGCGGCCCTTCTGGCGGCGGCCCTGACAAACCGCAACCTTTTCGGTGTGCCGTATGATACCGTGCGGCTGCTGGCCGGCGCCGGGCTGGCGCTTGGCTGCGGGTTGATCGGCTTTGCCGATGATTACATCAAAGTGGTGAAGAAGCGCAACCTCGGCCTGACGGCTATGCAGAAGCTGCTGCTGCAGCTGCTGGTGGCGGCGGCCTATGCGGTGGTGCTGTATATCTATGGCCACGGCAGCTTCCGTGTCCCGTTCTTCGGCACGGTGAACTGGGGCGTGTGGTTTATTCCTTTCTGCATTTTTGTGGTGGTGGCCATGACCAACGCCACCAACCTGACCGATGGTGTGGACGGCCTGTGCGGCATGACCTCGTTTGTGGCGGCGCTGGCCTTCCTGATGCTGGCGGGGATCGGCGGCCTCTACGGCGAGTGCCTGCAGGCGGTTGCGCTGGCGGGTGCGCTGGCCGGGTTTCTGCTGTGGAACCTGCACCCGGCGCAGGTGTTTATGGGCGATACCGGGTCGCTGTTTATCGGCGGTATGCTGACGGGTCTGGCTTTTGGTATCGAGCAGCCGTTTTTATTGGTTCCGGTGGGTATACTGTATATAGCCGAGAACCTTTCGGTGATCCTGCAGGTGGGCTATTTCAAGCTGACCCATGGCAAGCGCCTGTTCAAGATGAGCCCGCTGCATCACCACTTTGAGCTGTGCGGCTGGAGTGAAAACCGCATTGTGACGGCCTTTACGGCGGTGACGGTGGTCGGCTGCGTGGCGGCGGTGCTGCTGCAACTGTTCGCTTGATACTATCTGTATAATAACCACAACAAAATACAAAAAGTATACGAATGAGGGAGGTAAAAGCCATGGCAACGGCACAGGCAAAGCCGCGGCAGGCCGGAAAGGCGCCGCGCCGCCGGTTTTTTAATCTGACCGGCGGGCCGGATATGCCCTTTTTTGTGTTGCTGATGATCATACTGGTCATCGGCCTGGCTACGCTGTATTCCGCCAGCCATGTGTATGCTTTTACCTACAATAACGGGGACAGTTACTTCTATATCCGCAAGCAGCTGCTGTGGGCGGCGATGGGGCTGGCGGGGATGCTGGCCGTTTCCATGGTGGATTACCATGTGCTGCACCGCTTCGCGTGGCCGATCTGGCTCGGCAGCCTGGTGCTGCTGGTGGTTGCGTATCTCATGCCCTCCCAAAGCGGCATCCATCGCTGGATCCGTATACCGGGGCTTGGACAGTTCCAGCCCTCAGAGCTGGCCAAGTTTGCGCTGGTGCTGCTGTTTGCCCACCTGATCTCCCTCAACCATAAGCGTATGAAAAAATTTACGGTGGGCTTTCTGCCGCTCTCCGTGATTTTGGCCATCACCTGCGGCCTGGTCATCATTGAGCCGCACCTGTCCGGTACTATGCTGATCGGCTCCCTCGGCTTTGTGATGATGTATGTGGGCGGCGTGAGCGTGTGGTGGCTGCTGGCGGTGCTGGGTGTCGGCATCGGCGGTGTATTCGTGATGACCATGGTGCTGGGCTATGAGCAGGACCGCATTGCGGTGTGGCTGCACCCGCTGGAGAGCTTTGCCAACCAGATCACCTTTGCCGATGGGATCTCCGGGCGTGACCACGCCTGGCAGACGGTGCAATCGCTGTTTGCCATCGGGTCCGGCGGCCTGCTGGGGCAGGGGCCGGGCAATTCTCGGCAGAAGCACCTGTTTCTGCCGGAGCCACAGAATGACTTTATTTTTTCCGTCTTCTGTGAGGAAATGGGCTTTGTGGGCGCGGTGATCCTGTTGCTGCTGTTTGGCCTGCTGGTGTGGCGGGGCTTCCAGATCGCTATGAAGGCGCCGGATAAATTTGGCTGCATGCTGGCAATCGGCCTGACGGTGCAGATCGGCCTGCAGGTGGCGATCAATGTGGCGGTGGTTTCCAATCTGCTGCCGAACACCGGGATCAGCCTGCCGTTTTTCAGCTACGGCGGCACCTCGCTGCTGATGCTGATGCTGCAAATGGGCGTGGTATTATCCATATCCCGACAATCCCGCATGGAAAAGGCTTAGCGGGCAACCGCGGTTTGAGGAGGAGCAAGCACGATGCGCGTACTGGTTACGGGCGGCGGTACAGCCGGGCACATCAACCCGGCGCTGGCGATCGCTGCAAAAATACAGGAGGCCTATCCGCAGGCGGAGTTTCTGTTTGTTGGTGCCAAGGGACGCATGGAGACCCGCCTGGTGCCGGCGGCCGGATACCCCATCCGCACCATCAGTGTGCGCGGCTTTCAGCGCCGTCTGACGCTGAAAAATGTCGGACGCAACCTGTTGGCGGCGGTGGATGTGGTTGGTTCCAGTGTCCATTCGGCCGCCATTATCCGGGACTTTCGCCCGGATATTGCCATCGGCACCGGCGGCTATGTGTGCGGCCCGGTGCTGCGGGAGGCGCTGCGGCACGGTGTTCCGGTGGTGGTACATGAGTCCAACGCCCTGCCGGGCGTGACGGTGCGGATGCTGGCAAAGGAGGGGGCCACGGTGCTGCTGTGCAGCGAGGCCGCCCGCCGTTATCTGCCGCAGGGGGCTGACGCGGTTGTGACCGGCAATCCGCTTAATCAGCAGTTTCTGACCCTTGACCGCCAGGCGGCGCGGCAGCAGCTTTCGCTGGACGAACGCCCGCTGGTGCTCTCCTTTGGCGGCAGCCTGGGGGCGCGGGCGATCAATGAGGCGATGACCGGCGTGCTGCAGCAAAGCCATGCAGCTGGCCGGCTGCAGCATATCCACGGCACCGGCAAAAGCGGCTATGCCGCCATGACGCAGGCGCTGGAGGCGGCCGGCGTGCCGCTGTGCGGCGATGGGATCGCCGTGCGGGAATACATTGACGATATGCCCCGCTGTATGGCGGCGGCGGATCTGGTTATCTGCCGCTGTGGAGCAATGACCCTCAGTGAGCTGCCGGCCGCCGGAAAGCCGGCCATACTGATCCCCTCGCCCTATGTGGCGGAAAATCACCAGTACCATAATGCCATGGTGCTGGTGGAAAAAGGGGCGGCGGTGTGCATTGAGGAAAAGGATCTGACCGCCGACCGTCTGTGGCAGACGGTGCGCGAGATCACCGACGACCCTGCCCGCCTGCAGACAATGGCAGAAAATATGCGCAGCGCGGCTGTACTGGATGCCGACGAGCGCATTTTGGCCGTTATCCGGGAAAAACTGAAATAACCGGACATTCTCCCTCCGCATACACTGGGTAGCGGAGAGGAGGATGCCTATGCAACGCTTATGTATTCGCGGCGGCCGCCGCCTGGAGGGGGAAGTGACAGCCCACGGGGCCAAAAACAGCGCCCTGCCGCTGCTGGCGGCCACGCTGCTGGCCCAGGGCGTCTGCACGATAGAGAACTGCCCGCGCCTGTCGGATGTGCGCGCCTCGCTGGCGATCCTGCAGCACCTGGGATGCCGGGTGACCCAGCAGGAGAGCACGGTGACGGTGGACGCCGCTGCTCCGACGCACACGGATATACCGGATGCGCTGATGCGGGAGATGCGCTCGTCCATTGTGTTTCTGGGGGCGATCATCGCCCGCTGCGGGCAGGCGGATCTGACCTACCCCGGCGGCTGTGAGCTGGGGCCGCGGCCGATTGATCTGCACCTGTCCTCGCTGCGGCGGCTGGGGGTGGAGATCGAGGAGGCGCACGGCCATATCCGCTGCCGCACGGCCGGCCGCCTGCGCGGCGCGCCGATCACACTGGCCTTCCCCAGTGTCGGTGCAACGGAAAATGTGCTGCTGGCGGCCTGCACGGCCGAGGGAATTACCGTGCTGCGCAATGCAGCCAAGGAGCCGGAGATCGGCGACCTGTGTGCGTTTCTGAATGCCTGCGGTGCACGCATTTCTCCGGCGGAGGAGGGCGTGCTGGTGATTGAGGGCGTGCCGGCACTGCACGGCTGCAGCTATGCGGTGCTGCCGGATCGCATTGAGACCGCCACCTACCTGGCCTTTGCCGCAGCCACCGGCAGCACGCTGACGGTGCGGCGCTGCTGCCCCGCCCATGTGGCGGCGGTGTTTTTGCCGCTGGAGGAAAGCGGCTGCCGGATAACCGTATCCGGCGATGCGGTGCGCATTGCGGCGCCCGCCCGGCTGGGACCGATGGGCACGGTGCGCACCATGCCGTACCCCGGATTTCCGACGGATGCGGCTGCCCCGCTGGTGGCGGCCGCCTGCACGGCGGACGGCACCGCGGTCTTTGTAGAAAGTATATTTGAAAACCGCTATAAATATGTCGATGAATTGGCGCGTATGGGCGCGCATATCCGGGTGGACGGCCGGGTGGCCGTGGTGGAGGGCGCTGCCTCCCTGCAGGGGGCGGAGGTGACCTGCACCGATCTGCGCGGCGGTGCGGCACTGGTGACAGCGGCACTGGCTGCCGGCGGCGAAACCGCTGTTTCCGGGCTGCAGCACCTGGACCGTGGCTATGAGGCGCTGGATACCTGCCTGCAGGCGCTGGGGGCGGATATCCGCCGCACGGAGGATTAACGAAACAGGAGGGAGAAAAGCCATGACGGAAAGAAACAGGCCGGGATCCACGCAAAACGCGCGTGCATCCGCGCCGCTGACGCCGGAGCAGCAGGCACGCAAGGCGGCGCGCCGGCGCCGGCGGATCCGCCGGCGCATCCTGCGTACGGCGCTGGTGCTGACGGTGCTGCTGATTGCGGCGCTGCTGATCACACTGCTGGTGCTGCACATCAGCGGCAAGCAGGCACAAAAGGCCGGCCGTGCGGCGCCGTTTCTGGCGGTGCGCTCCATCACGGTGGAGGGGGATACCCGCTATTCCTCTGAGGAAATCATCCGGGCCAGCGGCCTGTATGTCGGCGAAAGCCTGCTGGTGATCAACAAGGTGCAGGCACACAATGCCCTGCTGCAGCAGTTCCCGTATCTGGCGTATGTGGATGTGGGCAACAGTGCCTTTTCGGATATCCGGATCCGGGTGGAGGAGACGCCGGTGATCGGGGCGGTGGAGACCGCGGATGGCTGGCTGCTGCTGGGCGAAAACAACCACGCTCTGGAGCTGGTGACGCAGGAGAATATCCCGGCCGGTGCGGTGAAAATCAAGGGGGCAACGCTGCTGGGTGAAACGCTGGGGCAGCCGCTGCTGGATGAGCGCGGGCTGGGTGTGGTGCAGACGCTGCTGGGGGCGGCGGCGGACTGCGGCCTGGAGGGGCTATCCACCATCGACCTTACGACGAAGACGGATATCCACATCCTGTGGAAAGAGCAGATTGATGTACAGCTTGGCAACGAAAGCAATCTGGCCACGCAGATCCATGTGCTGCAGAAGTTTCTGCCGACGCTGCTGAACAACAACGGCGAGGGAGCGACCGGCCGGCTGGACATGACCACCTATGCCGACGACGATTCCTCGAACGACAAGGCGGTATTTACCCCCATGGATATCCGGGCGGCGGAGGATACGCCGACCGAATGACCCGGCACAGGACACAAAACGCAGCTGAACAGGAGCGGAGACATAGCCGGAATGCAGTGTCTCCGCTCTTTTTATTATACCTTAAATTAAATTTGTAAAACCCATTTAAACAAAAAACAGACCTCAAAACAAAATTTTCTCTGCTTTCTTTTTTCTTTAAGGTCTATTTATAATTGTATTTAAAAATTATTTAACCCGGACAGCTTTTGTCCGGGTTATCTTTTACACTATGTTTGCAGCTGCAAGAAATCGGGGCGCTGATTTCAAAAAATAATGAATTATATTTTTAAAAGAAAGGAGTCCTACAAATATGAACGAAAATAAAATAGGGCTTGAACAAGAATTATATCTTGCACCCGAAACAGAAAAAATTAAAAACGCTGATGAAATCGCAGAACTTTCTTTGGATGCAGAAAAATATCCTTTTATTATCAGATATGATGTTAATGAAAAAGATATTATCATAGCTGAACTTCAGAAATTGGGTTGTGATGAAATAAAGCAATTGGATTTTGCAAATTGTATAGTGGTGTCTATGAGCATGGCACAGCTTAAAGCAATTAAAACACTTGATGGCATCAAAAAAGTGGAAAAAGACTACGATTACAAATGCCTTACAAAAGGTATGAACGAAACGGAGTATGCCACTTATTTAGCAAGTGAAAATTCAAATTTAAATAACGAAAATATAATTAAACTTGCTGTGTTTGATACTGGGATATCTAATATTTCAATTAATGGTTCTGTTAATTTTATTAACGAAACAAACGAAACAACAGATGAAAACGGTCATGGTACACAAATGGCAGGAATTATTTTCTCTGTTATTGAAAATGCAGATAACAAGGTTATATCGCCGCACATATATTCTGCTACTATTGCCGACCATAGGGGCTTTGCGAAAACATCTACTATTATGCAGGCGCTTAATTGGGCTATCTGTAATGGGATTAAAATCATTTGTATGAGTTTTGGTGATTATCATAGGTCTGAACTGTTAGAGGGTATGATTAATCGTGCATCAAATTGCGGAATAGTTATGGTTGCGGCAGTTGGTAATGACGGCGGATTTGAGGATGAAAACCGAATTATGTATCCGGCGGCATTTAATAATGTAGTATCTGTTGGTGCCAAGAGAGGAGATTCCGTGGAAAGTTATTCAAACGGAGGAACAAGTGCAGATTGTTATGCTTGCGGCTCACAGACAATAACTGATATTAAAGGTAATTCTATAAATGTAATTGGCACTTCTTCAGCAACCGCTTTTGTCGCAGGAACAATTTTGAAGAATTGGTGTGTAAATACGGAAAAAACAGCATTTGATGTTATTGCAGAAGTTAAAACGGAGATGGCGCTTTCTGCAGGCATGGATACGGCCCAAACATTGACATTAACGAAAGAAAGTGCTATACTAATCGACGCAAGAGAAGATAGTTCTTCATATGCTGCAGAACCGGACACAATGTCTCTAGATGAAGGGGTATCGGTGCTTAGTGTTGAAGATAATTGTGACGGTAGATGTTCTTCTGATGACATGGCATCGGCGATAAATCTAACATTCCTTAATTGGCATAGAGGCAGTATTACCTGTCCTGGTAATGAAGTATGGTATAAATTTACCGCAAATGTAAGTGGAGCTCATCCTAATGGTAGCCCTGGTTGGTATACCGTGCATACGCAGGGTTCTCTAGATACCGTTGGTTATCTGTATGATTCTTACGGTAATCAAATTGCGTATAATGATGATGGTAGTAATGGGTTAAACTTCAATTTGTGGGCTCAGCTTGATTATTATGGAACATATTATGTTAGAGTTAAAGCATATGGTAATAACACTGGAAACTTTGATATTAGAGTATCATATTTTAGTGATGACCACGGCAATACGATGGATTCAGCGACAGAGGTTATGGGTGTATATTATCGGGATAAATCTGTGACAGGGTATTTGCATAGCCACGATGATGTGGATTATTATACATTTGTTCCTGCACGGAACTGTGTGATGGAGATTTATACCGAAGGGGATACTAATACATACGGTCAGTTGTACTGTGCATCCGGTGGACTGCTCGATTCAGATACAGACAGCAACGGTAACGGCAATTTTAAGATTGTCGCCCACCTTGAGGGGGTGAAACGGTACTATATCGCTGTAAGTCATGAATCTTCTACTGGCTACGGAGATTATACATTGAGGTTTAAATTTGTGAAGGATTATTGCGATCAACTTGTAGATGAACAATATAGAGTGATGTTTTGGTACGCAGATAATCAGGATGAGTATCCGAAAATGGGTAACTTGATTACACGATCCAAAGTTTTCGTAAGTAATAGAGCAAAGGCTGAGTTTGAGGATAGAATAATTCTTGATGAATACAATCAAAAAACAGGATTGAGAGCGGTGCTTGACAACGGGACATTCCAGGATGTTTTTAACTATCTGCTTGATTCTTTGATTTCAAGCATACCTCTCATCGGATCCTCATTATCATATGCGTTTAATGTTGGTTCTATTATGTATGACTTTATGTCTTCGTTAGATCTGACACTCTATCGCGAAAAAAAACATGCAATTGAAAACACGAATCAATATATAATTGGCGAGCATTATTGGTTTACGGATTATCCGACCGGCATGGCGACAGGTAACTATAATACATACTCTGTTGGCTCAGGTACATATTATGGTAAAGAGTATCAACGCGGTACATTTATAGAAACATACATTAAAAATTAATAGTATTACGAGGGTGGATATATGAAGAGAAAAATTTTTTGGATGGCATTAGGGTCGTTTATAACCATCTTTGTGGTGGCCTGTTTCAGCCTTTTGACCAGTTACGAAAAAAATGTCCATAAAATGTTGGGAACAATGGTCGTGTATAAGCACGAAAGTATAACAACGCATTTGTCTTCCGATGTGTGTGGATACCTGCATTCTGGGAGCCGGTCGTTATATTTTGGTCAGTTGCCTTCTAAAGATAATGCCATTGAGATAAATAGTCCTGACAGAGCGACTTTGTATGTCTTTCCTTCAGATCAGAAGTCGATCATTGTTCGGTACGAGCCTCGAAACGGCATAAAAAGAACATATAAAATATCGGGGTTTGGGGATTTTAACAGTGTGTTACAAGCGCTCTATCAATTGACGGATAATGCGGTTTTTAATGAAACAATAGCCTATTAACATGCCCGAACATAGAAATGGATAGAAATTAAAGAAAAATGAAGCGACAAAAACCGCCTGTATGAGTAAAATACAGGCGGTTTTTGCCTTTGTAATAGGTAAACACGGGTTGGGCGCATTTCGGCCCGGAAAAACCGTGTGTTCCCTTGTGCCTTATATGATTTCCGGCTTGCTAATTCTATGGAAAGTATGGTATAATGAAAAAAATAACAATTTATCTCTGATTGAACACGAACACAGGATCGGCAAAGCAATCGGGGTACAACGGTTTTTTCGGCTAAACAGGGGAGGAATCGCCCATGAATTTGCTGCACATGAAATATGCGGTGGAGATTGCCAAGACCAACTCCATCAATAAGGCGGCGGACAGACTGTATGTAGGTCAGTCCGCACTCAGCCGCGCCATCAAGGAGCTGGAGGCCGGGCTGGGGGTCACGCTGTTTGACCGCAGTGCGCGCGGGATGTTCCTTACCCCGGACGGTGAGCTGTTTATCCACTATGCCAAATCGGTGCTGGAGCAGGTGGATGCGATCGAAAACCTGTTCAGCGGCGGCACGGTTGGAAAGCGGCGCTTTTCGGTTTCGGTGCCCCGCGCCAGCTATATTGCCGACGCCTTTGCCCGGTTTTCCGGTCTGCTGGATAAGACCGGCGATGCCGAGCTGTTCTACAAAGAAACCAATGCTATGAGCACCATCAATCATGTGCTGGAGGATACCTACCGGCTGGGGATCATCCGCTATGCGGAGCGCTATGACCGTTACTACAAGACCATGCTGGAGGAAAAAGGGCTGGTATATGAGCTGGTGGCGGAATTCAGCCACCGGCTGATCGTGCGGGCGGACAGCCCGCTGGCGGCGGGACAGCCGCCGGAGGATGCCGACCTGCAGGACTATACCCAGATCGCGCGGGCAGACCCCTATGTGCCGCCGATGCCGTTTGAGGAGGTCCGCAAGGAGGAGGAGCTGCCGGAAATCTCCGGGCGGCGGATATTTGTATTTGAGCGCGCCAGCCAGTTTGAGCTGCTGGCACAGAATCCGAATACCTATATGTGGGCCTCTCCCGTGCCGGAGGCGCTGCTGGCGCGCTATGGGCTGGTGCAGCTGCCCTGCGATGAGGGGCGCAGCCGTCCGGTGTGCAAGGATGTACTGATCCACCGCCGCAGCTATACCCTGACCGATCTGGATAAATTGTTTATCGAGCAGCTTGTGCAGTCCAAGCGAGAAGTGTTCGGATAATACAATACGGGTTTATCGATAAATGCAATAGCGATATGAGTATTCGGCAATTCCCAAGCCGCCCCCCTTTTGTTAAGATGGTAGCGTAGGACGAGTATGTCGTCTGCCGGTGCGCGGCTGTGTTCCGGCACCGGAGAGCGAAAGGAAGGTGCGGCTTTGAGGGAACGGGAAATTTCACGGGCTACGCTGGGACGGATCCCGGCCTATCTGCGGTATCTGAAAAGCCTGCCGCCGCAGGTGCAGAACATATCCGCCACGGCCATTGCCCGGCAGCTTGGCCTGGGCGAGGTGCAGGTGCGCAAGGACCTGGGGGTGCTGTGCGGCACCGGCAAGCCGAAGATCGGCTACCTGACTGCCGAGCTGATTGCCAGCCTGGAAAGCTTCCTGGATTGCCGCAACGGCGGCACAGTGATCGTGGGGGCCGGCAAGCTGGGCCGGGCGCTGCTGGATTACGGCGGCTTTGCCGATTATGGCCTGTCGCTGCTGGCGGCCTTTGATATTGCTGTGCAGCAGCCGGAAACCTCCGCCACGGGCAAGCCGATCCTGCCCATGGAGGCGCTGGACGATTTTTGCCGCCGGCAGGATGTGCGGCTGGGGATCATCGCCGTGCCGGCCGCGGCGGCGCAGGAGGTGTGCAACCGCCTGTGTGCGGCTGGGGTGGGCGCCCTGTGGAGCTTTGCCCCCTGCCCACTGTATAAGCCGGCACAGGTGACGGTGCAGTATGAAAACCTGGCGCTGTCGCTGGCACACCTGAAAATGCAGCTGGAGCCGTAAGAACGGCACGGCTGCATCCGGGAGGGAATAACCACGAATTTTGACCGCATCATTGCTGTGCGCAACAATAAGACTGTCTACCGGGACGGTGACCGCTGCCTGAAGGTCTTTGGGGAGAGATACGCCGAGACCGAGGTGCTTGGCGAGGCCTACAATCAGGCGCTGGCCGCCGAGGCCGGGCTGCCGGTTCCGCGGGTGCTGGAGGTAGCTGCCGCAGCCGGGCGGTGGACGATCGTATCCCAATACATCCGGGGCAGCACACTGGCGCAGCGGCTGGTGGCTGAACCGCAGCGGCGTGACGAGTGGCTGGAGCTGCTGGTGGACGCCCAGCTGACGGTGCAGAAAACGCCCTGCCTGGGCCTTGGCCGCCTGCGGGAAAAGCTGCAGAAGAAGCTGCATATGGCGGCGCTGCCGGCGGATATCCGCGGCCGGCTGCTGGAGCGGCTGGCAGCGCTGCCGGAGCCGGCGGCACAGCCGGCATTCTGCCATGGGGACTTTTCCCCGGATAATCTGGTTCTGGCCGGGGACGGCACCCCGTATATCCTCGATTGGGCACACGCCGCGCAGGGCAGCGCCCCGGCGGATGCGGCACGCAGCTATCTGCTGCTGCGCCTGGCGGGGGATGTGCCACAGGCCGAGGCGTATCTGCAGTGCTATTGCAGGCGCAGCGGCACAGAGCCGCAGGCTGTGCGGCAGTGGCTGCCGATCGTGGCGGCCGCACAGACCGTGCGCGCCAATGCGGCCGGCCGCGCAGCATTACAGGCATTTATCGACTGAGTCGATGATAAATTAAGGAGGAAAAATCAGTATGAAAGTCACAGTTTGTATCGGTTCGTCCTGCCATATCAAAGGGTCCCGCCAGGTGGTGGAGCAGCTGCAGCAGCTGATCCACAGCCATGCGCTGGATGACAAGGTGGAGCTGGCCGGCACCTTCTGCATGGGACGCTGCCAGGAGGGCGTGTGCGTAACAGTGGATGAGGAATTCCATTCGGTCTCTCCCGATACCGTGGAGGCCTTCTTCGAGCAGAATGTACTGAGCAGGGCCTGAGAGCGGAGAAAGGAAACCGGATTACCATGATAGTGCAGATTTGTGTAGGCTCCTCCTGCCACCTGAAAGGCTCCGAAAAGCTGGTGGAGCTGTTCCAGCAGGCCATTGCGGAGCACCACCTGGACGGAGAAGTGACGCTGGCCGGCAGCTTTTGCACCGGCCGGTGCAACCGCGTCGGCGTGACGGTAACGATCGACGATGAGGTGTATACCGGCGTTATCCCGGAAAACTTCCCGGCGTTTTTTGCGGACAAGGTGCTTAACCGGGTAACGACAGAGGGAGTGTGAGGGCGTGGATTGCTTAACGCTGAAAAAATCCAATTGCAAGAACTGCTATAAGTGCATCCGTCACTGCCCGGTCAAGTCCATCCGTTTTTCCGGTAACCAGGCATATATCATCGGCAATGAGTGCATTATGTGCGGCCAGTGCTTTGTGGTCTGTCCGCAGGATGCCAAGCAGATCGTGGACGAGACGGAAAAGGTGCGGGTGCTGCTGCAGTCCGGGGATCCGGTGGTGGTCAGCCTGGCGCCCTCCTTTGTGGCAAACTACGGCGTTGGCATCGGCTCCATGCGGGCGGCGCTGAAAAAGCTCGGCTTTGCCGATGTGGAGGAGACGGCAGTTGGCGCCACCATTGTGAAGAACGAGTATGAGCGCATCCTGCGGGAGGAACAGCCGGAGGTGCTGATCTCCTCCTGCTGCCATTCAGTCAATCTGTTGGTCCAGAAATATTTTCCGGCGGAGCTGCCGTACCTGGCCAATGTGCTTTCCCCGATGCAGGCGCACTGCCGGGATATCAAGCGGCGTATGCCGAATGCCAAGACCGTGTTTATCGGCCCCTGCCTGGCCAAAAAGGACGAGGCACAGCACTATGACGGCATCGTGGATGCGGTGCTGACCTATGATGAGCTGACCGCCTGGCTCAAAACGGCCAATGTCGCGCTGGAGCAGACCATGGACGCCGATGAGCACAGCCGCGCCCGGTTCTTCCCCACCACCGGCGGTATCCTGAAGACCATGGCGCAGAACGCCCCCGGCTATACCTACCTGGCGATCGACGGCACGGAAAACTGCATTGCCGCACTGCGGGATATCGAAAATGGCAAGCTGCAGCACTGCTTTATTGAAATGTCGGCGTGTGCCGGAAGCTGCATCAGCGGCCCGGTGATGGAAAAATTCCACCGTGCCCCGGTACAGGATTATGTGGCGGTGGCGAGCTTTGCGGGCAAGGAGGACTTCCCGGTGGAGCAGCCGGATACGCTGCAGCTGCGCAAAAACTTCACCGCTATCGTACATAAGCTGCCGATGCCCTCCGAAGAGGAGATCCGCGAGACGCTGCGGCAGATGGGGAAGGTGCGGCCGTCGGATGAACTGAACTGTGGCTCCTGCGGCTACGATTCCTGCCGGGAAAAGGCCATTGCCATCTGTCAGGGCAAGGCGGAAATTTCCATGTGCCTACCCTATCTGAAGGACAAGGCCGAGAGCTTTTCCGACACCATTGCCCGCAATACGCCGAACGGCCTGATCGTGCTTAACGAAAAGCTGGAGGTACAGCAGATCAACAAGGCGGCCCTCAAGATCCTCAACATCCGGTATGCCTCGGATGTGCTGGGCGACCAGGTGGTGCGGATTTTGGAGCCGGGCGATTTTCTGGATGTGCTCAGCCGCGGCCGCAATATCCACAACAAGCGGGTGTATCTGGCCGAATATGAGAAATATGTGGAAGAGACCATCGTCTACGATAAAGAGTACCGGCTGCTGCTGTGTATCCTGCGGGATGTGACCGAGGAAGAAACCCAGCGCGAAAAGAAGGAAAACATCAGCCGCCAGACGGTCGAGATTGCTGACCGGGTGGTGGATAAGCAGATGCGGATCGTGCAGGAGATCGCCTCGCTGCTGGGAGAGACTGCGGCGGAGACCAAGATCGCCCTGTCCAAGCTGAAGGAGTCGATCACCGATGAATAATCTGTGCGCCGACATCGGCTGGAAAAGCGTCAACCATGAGGGAGAGCAGCTCTGCGGCGACCATGTGGACATCGTGGAGCAGGGAGAGAACTCTACCGTGATCGTGCTGGCGGATGGCCTGGGCAGCGGCGTGAAAGCCAGTATTCTGTCCACCCTGACCTCCAAGATTATCTCCACGATGATGGCAGAGGGGCTGCCGCTGGAGGAGTGTGTTTCCACCATCGCGGCCACGCTGCCGATCTGCTCAGTGCGCGGGGTGGCCTACTCCACCTTTACCATCATGCACCTGATCAATAACGAGACGGCGGAGATTATCCAGTATGATAATCCGCATGTCATCCTTATCCGCGACGGTAAAAACTATGATTACCCCAAAAGTGAGCTGAATATTGACGGCAAGCAGATCTTCCAGTCGGTGATCAAGCTGCAGGAGGACGATGTGTTTGTTGCCATGAGCGACGGCTGCCCGCACGCCGGCATCGGTACGGCGTTCAATTTCGGCTGGAAGCGGGAGGAGATCGCCGAGTTTATGGAGGGGATCGTGCCGGTCGGCTATACGGCCAAAACGCTGTCCACCATGCTGGTGGATGAGTGCGATAAGCTGTATGGGCACCATCCAGGGGATGATGCCACGGCCTGCGTGGTGCGCATCCGTAAGCGTGAGCCGATGAACATTCTGTTCGGTCCGCCCCGCAACCGGGATGACTGCGACCGCATGATGTCCCTGTTCTTCTCCAAGGAGGGCAAGCACATTGTCTGCGGCGGTACAACCTCCTCCATCGTGGCCAAATACCTTGGCAAGCCGCTGAAAGCCAGCCTGAGCTTTGAGCGCAGCGATGTGCCCCCGATTGCCGAGATCGAGGGGGTGGATTTGGTCACCGAGGGTGTTATCACCATCAATAAGGTGATTGAGTACGCCAAGGATGCACTGGATAAAAATGAGAAATATGAGCAGTGGGGCTTCCGGCGGGACGGCGCTTCCATGATCTGCCGGCTGCTGTTTGAGGAGGCCACCGATATCAATTTCTTTGTCGGCCGCGCGGTCAATCCCGCGCACCAAAATCCCGATCTGCCGATCAATTTCAATATCAAGATGAATTTGGTCAAAGAGCTGTCTGAGTGTCTGCGGCAGATGGGCAAGCGGATCAAGGTCAGTTATTTCTAACAGGAGGATGTCACATGAGAAAGTTTGATACCAAGGTGCAGCACCTGAAATACAAGGTTCTGCGTGAGGTTGCCCGCCTTGCCTGGAACGATACGCTGCTGGAAAATGTGCTGAGCATCCCGGAGACCATTGTCCCCGGCAACACGCCCACCATGCGCTGCTGCGTGTATAAGGAGCGGGCTATCCTGGCCGAGCGGGTGAAGCTGGCCATGGGCGGGGACAAAAATGATCCCAATGTGATCGAGGCGATCGAGATCGCCTGCGATGAGTGCCCGATGGGCGGCTATGAGGTGACCAATGCGTGCCGCGGCTGCCTGGCCCACCGGTGCGAGGATGTGTGCCGTTTCGGTGCCCTTTCCTTCGATGAAAACCATGTGGCGCACATCGACAAGTCCAAGTGCAAGGAGTGCGGCTCCTGTGCAAAGGTGTGCCCCTATACCGCCATCATCAGCCGCAAGCGCCCCTGTGAGAACGCCTGCAAGGTCAAGGCCATCTATATGAAAGAGAACAAGGCGGCCGGCATTGATTACAGCAAGTGTATTGCCTGTGGCGCCTGTGTGTACCAGTGCCCCTTCGGCGCCATCACCGATAAGTCCTATATCCTGGATGTGATTAACATCATCAAGGGGAGCGAGAAGAATACCAAGTATAAGGTGTTTGCCGTGGTGGCGCCCGCCATTTCCAGCCAGTTCACCTATGCCAAGCTGGGCCAGGTGATCACCGGACTTAAGGAGCTGGGCTTCCATACGGTGATCGAGGCGGCGCTGGGCGCCGATATGGTGGCGCTGAGCGAATCGAAGGAGCTGGTGGAAAAGGGCTTCCTGACCAGCTCCTGCTGCCCGGCCTTTGTCAGCTATATCGAGAAATCCTTCCCGGATCTGCTGCCATATGTGTCGCACAATCTTTCCCCGATGGCGACCATCGCCCGGTACATTAAGGAGCATGAGGAGCCGTGCCGCGTGGTCTTTATCGGGCCATGTACGGCGAAAAAGGGTGAGGTAAAGCGTGACGAAGTCAAGCCGTATGTGGATGCGGCGATGACCTTTGAGGAGCTGCAGGCGCTGTTTGACAGCCGGGATATGGATATCACCACGCTGCCGGAGGATGTGCTGGATAACGCCTCGTACTTTGGCCGGATCTTTGCCCGCAGCGGCGGCCTGTCGGATGCAGTGGTCGAGGGGCTTAAGGAGCAGGGGATCACCGATTTCGAGCTGAAGCCCTGTGCCTGTGACGGCATTGAAGCCTGCCGCGTGGCGCTGCTGAAAAAGAGCAAGGGTCTGCTGGATGCCAATTTCATCGAGGGTATGGCGTGCATTGGCGGCTGCATCGGCGGCGCCGGCTGTCTGACCCACGGCGAGAAGAACAAGGCCGAGGTGGACAAGTACGGCAAGGAGGCCTACGAAAAGACCATCAATGATGCCGTGGCCGTGCTGAAGTAAAACCGGAATAAAGAAAAGCAAGGCGGGCGCCCTGACACTGTCGGGGCGCCCGCCTTATGCCCGTTTCCGGTGCGGATCGGTGATCAATCCTCCTGATAGGTGCGTGCCTGCTCAAATTCCGCTTCGATCTCGGCCGAGGGCTTTGCCGTGGCCAGCGAGACACCGACGATAAACAGGCAGGAGACCAGGAACGCCGGCAGCAGCTCGTAGATGCCGAACACGCCGCCAAGGGGCTTGAGCAGCAGCTTCCAGATAAACACCATGCTGCCGCCGGCCAGCATACCGGCAATGGCGCCCGCCCGGTTCGTCCGCTTCCAGAACAGGGAGAACAGGATGATCGGGCCGAAGGTGGCGCCGAAGCCCGACCAGGCAAAGGAAACAACCTCAAAAATCACGCTGTTTTCGTTCCAGGCAATGACCATGCCCAGCAGGGTGATGACCAGCAGCATGAGGCGGGATACCCGCATAACCTGCTTGTCTGTTGCATCCCGTTTGATCACACCCTCAAACAGATTTTTGGATACAGCGGAGGAGGCAATCAACAAATAGGAATCGGAGGAGCTGATGGTGGCGGCCAAAATACCGGCCATCACCACGCCGGCCAGCACCGGGTGGAACAGCAGCTGTGCCAGATGGGCAAAGACATTTTCCGCACCGCTCTTGGTGGCAAGGGCGGCGTCGGTGGGCAGAATGTACCGGCCGAGCACGCCGATGAACACGGCGGCACACAGTGAGATCAGTACCCAGACGGTGGCAATGCGGCGAGAGCGCTTAAGCTCACTCGCCCTGCGGATGGCCATGAAGCGCAGCAGCACCTGCGGTACACCGAAGTAGCCGAGGCCCCAGGAGGCCGTGGACAGGATGGTGAGAAAATCGTAGCTGCCGGCCGCACCGAACAGGGGGGCGCCGTTGGCGGACTGCTGCACGCCGGCGGCATCGGTGACCGGCGTGGCGATCTGCGTTAGTGAGAAGTAGCCGGGGATCTCCCGCGCATTGGCGAACACAGCGCCGATGCCGCCGGCATGGACGGTGCCGCACACCAGGACGCCCACCAGGGCGATGATCATGACCACGGCCTGCATGAAATCGGAAACGCTTTCGGCCAAAAACCCGCCAAGGATGGTGTACAGCAGCACAAACGCCGCGCCCACGATCATCATGGAGTGGTAGGAAAAGCCGAACAGGCCGGAGAACAGCTTGCCGCAGGTGACAAAGCAGCTGGCTGCGTATACGGTGAAGAAAATCAGGATAAACAGGGCGGAGATCACCAGGATGACCTTTTTCTTCTCGCGGAACCGGTTGCTCAGAAATTCCGGTACGGTGATGGAATCGCCCGACACGATGGAGTAGGCACGCAGACGCCGGGAGACCAGCAGCCAGTTGATATAGGTGCCCACAGCCAGGCCGATGGCTGTCCATGCGGCATCAGCCAGACCACACCAATAGGCCACGCCCGGCAGCCCCATCAGCAGCCAGCCGCTCATGTCCGAGGCCTCTGCGCTCATGGCGGCCACCCACGGGCCGAGGGAGCGACCGCCCAAAAAGTAGTTTTCGGAATTTTGCTGGGACTTCTTCGCAAAATAGACGCCGATCAGAATGACGATCAGCATATATCCGGCCATCGCCAGCAGGATCTGCAGTTTGTCGTTCATGTGTGTTCTCTCCTCAAAGTATTTGCACTTTAGCATGCTGCCATTTTAACACACAAATGTCCGTGTGACAACAGAAATTTTTGTTTTTCGCGCAAAAATATAGAAAAGATCGCGCGCAGCGGCGGGCGGAGAGTCCCCCGCTGATTGACAAGCGGCTGAATTGTGTGTAAAATGTGGAAAGAAATGCGGCGTTTGCCGCCTGGCGGCAGAAAGGATGGATGGGCTACGGAAGTGCTGAAGAATTATCTGCTGACCCCCAGGCCGTGGGTCAGCCTGATGGTCGTGCTGGTGACATTTGCCGTGTGGCTGCTGGTGAAGAAAGGGTTTCACCACTTCCGGAACAACGACCGCAGCGGCGGGCGGCACCAGAACAATCTGCGGCTGGGGCAGAACCTGTGCAAGGGGTTTTTGATCGGGCTGGCCGTGATCACGGTGCTGCAGATCAACGGGATCAATGTGACCTCGCTGATCACCGGGCTGGGGGTTGCCGGCGTGGTGGTCGGTTTTGCGCTGGAGGATCTGCTGAAGGATATCATCAACGGCGCCAATATCGTATGGGAAGGCTTTTTTGCTGTGGGGGATATGGTGGTCTACCACCGGCCGGACGGCAGCGTGGTGGAGGGCAAGGTTCTCAGCTTTGATCTCAAGGCGACCAAGATTCTGGATGCCGCCACCGGCAACACCTTGACGGTGAGCAACCGCAATATCTCCGAAATTGAGCAGATGTCGGACTGGGTGCCGCTGGATGTGCCCGCCCCCTATGGGGTGCCGGCCGAGCAGATGCGTCGGCTGTGCCGTGAGATGTGTGAGCGGCTGGCCGGGCTGCCCCATGCCACCGGATGCAGCTTTGTGGGCACGGCTGCCTTTGGGGAGAGCCAGATCCTCTACAAGCTGCTGCTGCACTGCCCGCCGGAGTACAAAAAAACGGCGCGCTTTGCGGCGCTCGGGATAATCCAGGATATGCTGGCGCAGGCCGGTGTGGAGGTGCCTTTCAACCGGCTGGATGTGGCGCTGGTGCAGCCGGCGCAGAATGACGGGAAGGCTGATTGACGCCGGCCCTTTCGGTTTCCGTCTCTAAACAGATATAGGAGGTGTGGACAGTGCTGCTATCGGTGGTGGTGCCCTGCTATAATGAGGAAAACAATCTGCGGCCGCTGTATGCCGCCTGCCGCGAGGCGCTGGAAGGCGTGGCAGAGTATGAGCTGGTGTTTGTCAATGACGGCAGCACGGATGGCACCTGGCAGCAGCTGCAGGCGCTGTATGCGGAGCTGCCCGGCAGTATCCAGCTGATTGACCTTTCCCGCAATTTCGGCAAGGAGGCGGCGATGCTGGCCGGCCTGCGCCGGGCGCGCGGCGAACTGATCGCCATTATGGATGCCGATCTGCAGCAGCCGCCGGCGGTGGTACGGGAGATGGTGCAGCTGCTGCAGGCCAATCCGGAGCTGGACTGTGTGGCGGCCTATCAGGCTGGCCGGCAGGAAAATTTCTTCGTGCGCGGCTGCAAGCGGCTGTTTTACCGGCTTATCAACGCCGCCTGTGATATTCCGTTCCGGGCAGATGCCAGCGATTTCCGTACCTTCCGGCGGGAGATGGTTGAGGCAATTCTGTCCATGCCGGAATACCACCGGTTCTCCAAGGGGATCTTCTCCTTTGTGGGGTTCAATACCTACTACATTCCGTATACAGTACAGCCGCGCCACGCCGGCAAAAGCTCCTGGTCGTTCCGGCGGCTGTGCCGGTACGCCTTTGAGGGCATTACCTCGTTTTCCACCTTTCCGCTGCGCATTGCCACGGTGGTGGGGGCGATCACCTCGCTGCTGTCCCTGATCTATATGCTGGTGGTGGTTATCCAGAAGCTGGCCTACGGCATTGATGTGCCGGGCTATGCCACCATTGTGGTGCTGATTTTGCTGATCGGCGGGCTGCAGATGCTGCTGCTGGGGCTGATTGGGGAATATGTTGCCCGCATCTATATCCAAAGCAAGCGGCGGCCGCTGTATATTGCACGGGAATACTGCCCGCCGAAGCCGCCGCAGGAGGAACCCCAAAAGGACGGTGTATCCGATGAAAACACTTGAGCAGACGGTGCTGGAAGAACTGCAGCGCCGGTATGCCCCGCTGACGGTGATCGCCTACGGCTCCTACGCAGACGGCTCCAACAATGCCGGCAGCGATTTTGATGCCCTTGTGGTGACAGCGGGGCAGAAACGCTGCCACGATGTATCCTTTGTGGCGGGGGTGCAGCTGGATGTGTTTGTGTATCCGGCCGCTTTCTTTGCGGCGGATTTCGACTGCCGGGATTTTGTGCACCTGACCGATGGCCGGGTGCTGCTGGATACAGACGGATTTGGCCAGGCGCTGCTGCAGCGTCTGGCGCAGTTTGCGGCGCAGCAGCCGCCAAAAACCGCTGAGGAGCGGGCGGAGGGTCTGGCCTGGTGCCGGAAGATGCTGGTGCGTACGCAGCGCGGCGATGCAGAGGGGCTGTTCCGCTGGCACTGGGTGCTGACGGATAGTTTGGAGATCTTCTGCGATGTGGTGCAGCACCCTTACCGCGGTCCAAAAAAGACCCTGCGCTGGCTGCAGGAGACCTACCCGGAGGGTTATGTGCTGTATGCGGCGGCGCTGGCCTCAATGGAGCATCCGGCGCTGGCCGCCTGGATCGCCTATATCGAAGAAGTCTGGCAGGATGTCCGGCCGACCGGCTCGGATACCCCCTGACCGGATGCGGCAATATACCCAGCAATAGACCGGAATAAACAGCAGGCTCGTCCTGCCGGCGGATCTGTGCCGCCGGCGGACGGGCCTTTTTGGTGCTTTTTTCTTACGGGTGTGCATATAGTGTGGATGAGAAGCGCATGGGGAGGAAAACACATGACACTATATACGGTACAGCCGGGGGATACACTGTATTCCATCGGTGCGGACTTCGGCACGCCGCCGGCGCTGCTGGCGGAAAATAACGGTCTGGAACCGGAAACGCCGCTGGTGGTCGGACAGGCACTGGTGGTGCTGATCCCGGCGGAGATCACAACGGTACAGCCGGGGGAGACAATCTATGCCATTGCCCGGCGGGCGGGGCTGTCCGTCATCCAGCTCTACCGCAATAATCCGGGGCTGAACGGCCTGCCGGCGGTGCAGCCGGGGCAGACGCTGGTGCTGCGGTATACCGACCAGCCAACGGCGCCGCTGGATGTGAATGCCTACGCCTACCCCTTTATTTCCGGCGGCCTGCTGCGGCAGACGCTGCCCTACCTGACCTACATCACGCCGTTTACCTATGGCTTTACACCGGCGGGGGAGCTGGTGCCGCTGAATGACCAGCCGATCATTGACCTGGCGCTGGAATATGGGGTCACCCCCTGGATGCACCTGTCCACCCTGACGCCGGATGGAGTGTTCAGCAGTGCGCTGGGGCTGCAGCTGCTGGCTGACCAGGCAGCACAGGTGGTGCTGATCGAAAATGTGCTGGATAACATGCAGGCGAAGAACTACCAGGGGCTGGATGTGGACTTTGAATTCATCGGTGCCGAGGGGGCGGCCGCCTATGCGGCCTTTATTGCCCGCCTGCGGGCGCGGCTGTCCCCGCTGGGCTATGAGGTGCTGGTGGCGCTGGCACCCAAGGTGAGTGCCGACCAGCCGGGTACGCTGTATGAGGGGCACGACTATGCGGCGCTGGGGGCAGCGGCGGATGGCGTGCTGCTGATGACCTATGAGTGGGGCTATACCTACGGGCCGCCCCTGGCGGTGGCGCCGATCCCCTCGGTGCGGCGGGTGCTGGACTATGCGGTGACCGAGATCCCGCGGGAAAAGATCTTTATGGGCATCCCCAGCTATGGCTATGATTGGCCGCTGCCGTATGAGCGGGGGGTTACCAGGGCACAGTCGCTTTCCAATGTGGAGGCCGTTACGCTGGCCCGGCGCTACGGCGCCGAGATCCTGTATGATCAGCAGGCGCAGGCGCCGTGGTTCCGGTATACGGCGCCGGACGGTCGGGCCCATGAGGTATGGTTTGAGGATGCGCGCAGCATTGAGGCCAAGCTGGCGCTGATCCGCGAATACGGCTTCCGCGGGGCGGGATACTGGAACCTGGACCGGCCGTTCCCGCAGAACTGGAGCCTGCTGAACAGCCAGTACGCCGTGCGGTATTGACCACCGGCATCCCCCTATTGTGTTTGGCGCGCAGATGGTATATAATAGCGGTAGCTTGGATAGGGAGCGTGGATGCGATGGCAGCGATCAACTGTGAGGATTGCGAAAACTACGACTATGATGAGGAGAGCGAGACCTACACCTGTCTGCAGGATCTGGACATGGACGAATTTGAACGGTTTATGCTTTCCGGGCACACGCAGTGCCCCTACTACCGGGTGCGGGACGACTACCGCATTGTCCGGCGGCAAAACTGAAAACAGCGGATCTCCGGCAAGATTGCCGGAGATCCGCTGTTGTTTATCATGCTTTATCCGTGAACGGTCAGTGTGGCCAGGCGGGCGTAGGCGCCGTCCCGTTCGGCCAGCATCTCGGTCTGCACGGTGGGCAGCCCATCGCCGGTGATGGCCATTTCCAGTGTGTAATCGCCGGGAGCCATATCAGCGGGCAGCGCCAGGCTGACCGTCTCCTGGCTTTCGCCCGGCATCCAGCGGCGCATGTCGATGGGGGTGTCGAAGCAATAGCTGTGCCCATTGCCGGTCAGGCGGAATACCACCGGGATGCGCCGGTAGATCGGTGCTACGCCGCGGTTTTCCATAAACAGACGCAGCTCCAGCTCATCGCCAGGGCAGGCCTCCTGCGGGTAGCGCAGCGCCCGTAGGGCAAAGTGGTAGCCCATGCGGCTGAGCCAGTAATCAATCTTTTCCCGCCAGGCGAATGGGACGGGCATGGACTTGGCATTGAAATTGCTGATATGCCAGCGCAGGGTGTGCTCGATGATATCGTCGATATCCCAGCCCTGCCGCAGCCACTCGCACAGCCACCAGTAGGATTCGAATACCACCGGAGCCGTTTTCCAGCACTCGCTCAGCTGGGCGTTGATCTGCGGGTAGAATTCGTAGGTCAGATATTTCTGCCCGATGCCGTCCGCCCGCCAGCCGACCGGCGCTGTGCGGCAGCCGTAATCGACCAGCCACGGTGCAGCCACCTGCCCGATCAGCTGGGTGTGATGGAAGCTGGAGGTGTAGACATCCATCAGCTCCTGCAGCGCCTCGCGCGGATAGTTATCGCAGCCGTGTCCTTCGCCCCATGCGCCGGTGATGGAAACATCGATCAGATCCAGCACTGGGTCGCCGTCAAAGCGGGCGGCCAGCGCCCGGATCGCTTCTCCGAAATAGCGCAGGTAGACCGGGTCGGCAGGGGAGTCCTTCACCCGTTTGCCGTCCGGGCGCTCCGGGCAGGGGGTCAGCGCCTTCAGCCAGTCCGGCACATCGTCGCTGGCGCGGGTGCTGTGGGGCAGCAGGCGGAACATCACGGTCTGCCCCGTGGTGCGTGCCCTGTCCAGCGTGTCGGCAATCAGCGCGTAGTTGAACTGCCCGCGCTGCGGCTCAAAATCCTTCCACAGAATGCGGATATAGGCGATCGTTGTGGGCGGATAAAAGCCCTGTTCGTTCCCCCTGTGCTCGATATAGGCGGGAACAGGATAACATTCCCGTTCCTCCGTTTCCAAGCTGTTATTTCTGGGGTCGACTGTGATATCGGAATACAGCGGATCCCCCTCGAAATGCTGGAAGGTGGTAAAGCCGATATAAGGGTTTTTGACCGGCTTCGGCTGGGCTTCTACGCGGTAATAGGCCGCGGCAGTAGGCGTGCGTTTCATAGTGTCAACCTCCGGTTGCAGTTGTCATTTGTACGGTCAGTATACCATATCGTACAGGAAAGTCAAGCAGAAAATGAAAGCGGTTACTTCCGGCTCTTTTCACAGAACGCCATTTCTGCCTGGGCTGCGGGATTTGGTGCACCGGTACGGATGGCGGGGGCGGTTGGACATATTGTACAAATCCCGTAGTTAGTCCGCCCTAACTCTTTGGACGGGACAACAAAAATCGGCATGACCCGCAAAAAAATGCCAAAACCCCTTGACAGAGTCCGCGCAGAGTAGTAGGATAAGACTCGGTTAGCGGGGGCTAATTGAAAAACCGACCGTCCCGGTCGGCAGCCGCTGACCATTTTCAAAGCCCAGCGGTTAGCAATTGCTAATTGATGGAGTCAATGTCAACTGTAAAGTGGGGGATTGCCATGATGCCGTTAAGTTTGGCCAGCGTCGGCGAGGAAAACACCATCCGTCACATCGGCGGAAGCCCGGAAGTGAAAAAACATCTGGAAAATCTCGGCTTTGTTGCAGGCGGCACGGTGACCGTGATCAACAAGCTGGGGGGCAATGTGATTGTCAATGTGAAAGAAGCGCGTGTGGCGATCAGCGAGGAAATGGCGCGCAAGATCATGGTGTAACAGGCGCACAGCGCGCCTTTGCATACAATACAGCCAATACAAAACCGAAAAAGATAAGGAGGATACAGCACATGAAGACTCTCAGACAGGTGAAGGTCGGCGAGACGGTCAAGGTCGTTAAGCTGCACGGCGAGGGCGCCGTGAAGCGCCGTATCATGGATATGGGGCTGACCAAGGGCGTGGAGGTCTATGTCCGCAAGGTTGCGCCGCTGGGCGACCCGGTGGAGATCACCGTGCGTGGCTATGAGCTTTCCCTGCGCAAGGCCGACGCCGATATGATCGAGGTCGAGTAACCTTCCGGCAGCCCCGTGGCTGCGGAAAAGGCCGCCGACCGGTTAGCGAAAGCTAATTTCCGGCGACCGCTGCATGAAGAATGACACAGGCACAGAAATACATAAGAAAGAAGGAGTTTCAGACATGGGTATCCGTATTGCACTTGCCGGTAACCCGAACTGCGGCAAGACAACGCTGTTTAACGCGCTGACCGGCTCCAACCAGTTTGTCGGTAACTGGCCGGGCGTAACAGTGGAAAAGAAAGAGGGCAAGCTGAAAAAGCACGACGGTGTCATCATCACCGACCTGCCCGGTATCTATTCGCTTTCCCCCTACACGCTGGAGGAGGTCGTTGCGCGTAACTACCTGATCGGTGAGCGCCCCGATGCCATCCTCAATATCATCGATGGTACGAACCTGGAGCGTAACCTGTACCTCACCACGCAGCTGACCGAGCTGGGTATCCCGGTGGTCATCGCCATCAACATGATGGATATCGTCCGCAAGAACGGCGATAAGATCGACACCGCCGAGCTTTCCCGCCAGCTGGGCTGCAAGGTTGTGGAGATCTCTGCGCTGAAGGGCACCGGCATCACCGAGGCAGCCGAGGCGGCCATTGATGCGGCGAAGAACGGCAAGACCATTCCGATGCACACCTTCTCCGGCTGTGTGGAGCATGCCATTGCCCACATCGAAGAGGCGGCCGTGCACGGGCTGCCGGAGGAACAGCAGCGCTGGTACGCGATCAAGATCTTTGAGCGCGATGATAAGGTGCTGTCCGGCCTGCAGATTCCGGCGGATGTGCTGGCGCACATTGACAACGATATCCAGGCGGCCGAGAAAGAGATGGATGACGACGCCGAGTCGATCATCACCAACGAGCGGTATGTGTATATCGCCTCCATCATCAAGGCCTGCTACAAGAAAAAGAGCCACGAAAAGCTGTCCACCTCCGATAAGATCGACCGTGTGGTGACCAACCGCTGGCTGGGCCTGCCGATCTTTGCGGCGATCATGTTCCTGGTGTACTACCTGTCCATGGTCACGGTCGGCTCGATGGCGACCGACTGGATGAACGATGGTGTGTTCGGCGATGGCTGGCACCTGTTCGGCATCGGCTCCTCCGCCTACAATGAGGATGCAGAGGAATATACCGACGCCCTGAATGCGATCAACGGCTTCGTTGAGGTCGACCCCTCGGCTGAGGACTTTGACGCGGCGGCGGCGCTCAGCGAGATCAAGGACTTTAAGCCTGCCTCGGACAGCGCCACCGGCACGGTGACGGTGGAGGATGAGGAGACCCTCGCCCAGTCGGATATGACGGTTTACTATTCCGCTATTCCCGCCTCGGTTGAGGATGACAAGGATGCCGAGTACATCCCGGTCACCTATCAGGAGGCTGTGCAGTACTTTGAGGAGAACAGCGAATTTGCTGAGCCGGATCCGGCAGAATACGGCGTGTGGGTGCCCGGCATCCCGGCGCTGGTCGGCGATGGTCTGGAGGCAGTCGGCGCGGCCGATTGGCTGAGCGGTCTGATCAATGACGGTATCGTGGCCGGTGTCGGCGCGGTGCTCGGCTTTGTGCCGCAGATGCTGGTGCTGTTCCTGCTGCTGGCGTTCCTGGAGGCCTGCGGCTACATGGCGCGTATCGCCTTCGTGCTTGACCGAATCTTCCGTAAATTCGGCCTTTCCGGTAAGTCCTTTATCCCGATGCTGATCGGTACCGGCTGCGGCGTGCCCGGCATCATGGCTTCCCGTACGATCGAGAACGAGCGTGACCGCCGTATGACGATCATGACCACCACCTTTATCCCCTGCGGTGCAAAGGTGCCCTTTATCGCGATGATTGCCGGCGCTCTGTTCGGCGGCAGCGCTCTGGTATCCACCTCGGCCTACTTCATCGGTATGGCGGCCATCATTGTGTCCGGTATCATGCTGAAGAAGACCAAGATGTTCGCCGGCGACCCGGCTCCGTTCGTCATGGAGCTGCCGGCCTACCACCTGCCCACCGTGGGCAATGTGCTGCGGTCCATGTGGGAGCGCGGCTGGTCCTTCATCAAGAAGGCCGGCACCATCATCCTGCTGTCCACCATCTTTGTGTGGTTCACCACCTACTTCGGCTGGGCTGACGGCAGCTTCGGCATGCTGACGGAGGATCAGATCGACTCCTCCATCCTGGCCAAGGTTGGCAACGCGATCGCGTGGATCTTCGCACCTCTCGGCTGGGGCAACTGGCAGGCGACGGTCGCCTCCATCACCGGTCTGGTGGCCAAGGAGAACATCGTTGGTACGCTGGGCATCCTGTACGGTGGCGGCGATGGCAATGTGTATCAGAACATTGCTGCGGCGTTCACCGGTATCACGGCCTACTCCTTCCTGGTGTTCAACCTGCTGTGCGCCCCCTGCTTTGCGGCTATCGGCGCCATCAAGCGTGAGATGAACAGCGCCAAGTGGACCTGGTTCGCCATCGGCTATCAGTGCGGCTTCGCGTATGTCATCGCCCTGATGATCAACCAGTTCGGCGGCCTGTTCACCGGCAATGCCAATGTGTTTGGCGTGATCGTCGCGGCGGCGCTGCTGGTCGGTATGATCTACATGCTGGTGCGTCCCTACAAGGAGGCCACCAAGCTGACCACGAAGGTCAAAGCAAAATAACATCCATAGCATCTGTGTAATGAAAGGGGAGTCGGTCCTATGTTTAGCTGGATTGCAGAAAATGCCGGTACGATCCTGGTATGTCTGGTGCTGATCGCCATTGTGGCAGCGATCATCACAAGCCTTATCCGGGGGCGGCGGCGCGGGAAATCCTCCTGTGGCTGCAACTGTGCTCACTGCTCTATGGCGGGCTCCTGCCACAAGAAATAAGGCTCACCGGGGAGACGCAATGTTGGGCATTGCGTCTCCCCCTTTTTTCTGTAAAGGAGGTAAGGCATGGCAGGCAATGATGGGTTGACCGCAGCCAATATCCGCTATCTGCTGACGGTAAAGGCCCTGGATAAGGACGGCAGCGGTGTCCGCTGCGTGGATGTGGCGGCGGCGCTGGGACTTTCCAAAGCCAGCGTGCACAATATGATGCAGACCTTTACCCGGCTGGGGCTGGTGAACAAGGCTGCCTACGGCATGGCGGTGGTAACGGAGCGCGGCAATGCTGCGGCACAGCGGTACAGCCGGTACTATACGGCGGTGGAAAGCCTGCTGCACAGCAGCTTTCCGGGACTGGAAAATCTGCAGGCGGCTGCCTGCTCACTGCTGGCGACGGTGCCGCAGCAGGAGCTGGAACAGCTGTGTGTCCGGCAGCAGGCGGCTGCCGGGGTCAATTAAACATAAGGAGGAGCAGCCAATGGCCATTGTGGAATTTCGCCATGTCAGCCGGGTCTATACCACCGGCGACCATGAGCAAAAGGCTTTGGATGATGTGAATATGCAGCTGGAGGAAGGCAGGTTTGTCGTCATTCTCGGCCCCAGCGGCGCGGGAAAGAGCACGCTGCTGAACCTGCTGGGAGGGCTGGACAGCCCCACCTCCGGCACGATCTGTGTGGAGGGAAAGGATATTTCCGCCCTGTCCAATGATGAGCTGGCCGAATACCGGGCGGAGAAGGTCGGCTTTGTGTTCCAGTTTTACAATCTGGTGCCCACGCTGACGGTGCATGAGAATGTGGCACTGGTTAAGGAGATTGCTCCGCACGCCCTGTCGGCAACGAAGATGCTGGAGGAGGTTGGCCTGTCCGACCACCTAAAGAATTTTCCGGCGGAGCTTTCCGGCGGTGAGCAGCAGCGGGTGTCCATTGCCCGTGCACTGGCCAAGAACCCGAAGATCCTGCTGTGCGATGAGCCGACCGGCGCGCTGGATTCCGAGACCGGTGTGCTGGTGCTGAAGCTGCTGCTGCGCATGGCACGGGAATACGGCAAGACCATCGTGATCGTTACCCACAACCAGAATATTGCCAAAATGGCGGATGTGGTGATCCGGGTGAAGAATGGGCACATCGTCTCCTGCGAGGAGCAGTCGACGCCCGCCTCGGCGGACGATATCGAGTGGTAAAGGGGTGATCCGATGTTATTCCGGAAATTGTGGCGCACAATGGGGCTGTACAAGGCGCAGTTCATTTCCATGATCGTGATGATCGCCCTGGGCATCGGGATGTTTGTCGGCTTCAATATGGAATGGGTCGCCATCCGCGATAATACCACCGCCTTTTTTGAGGAGACCGGCTATGCGGATTACCGCATTGTGGCAGAAAGCGGCTTTACGGCTGCGCAGCGGGAAACAGTGGAGAACCTCTCCGGTGTGGACGAGGCGGCGCGCTATCTTTCGGTCAGTGCCGATGTGCTGGAGCGGGAGGGCAACTGCGTGGCGCTGACCGTAACGGACAATGCCGCTGTATCCGGCTTTCTGGTAATGCAGGGGGAGGCATACGATGCGGACAGTGCCGACGGCGTCTGGCTTTCCGATAAATATGCCGCCGCCAATGATTTTGCCATCGGCGATGCCATCACTCTGCAGTATAAGAACATCCGCCTGGCCGGCAGGGTGCGCGGACTGATCAAATCCGGTGAGCACATGATCTGTGTGCGGGATGAAAGCCAGCTGATGCCGGATTTCAGCACCTACGGCTTTGCCTACATCTCTCCGGAAATGTACGAAAAGGCGCTGGGCTTTGCCTATTATCCGCAGATCCATGTGCGCTCCGGGCTGGAGAAGAGGGCCTTCACGGAGGCGGTGGATGAGGCGCTCGGCAACACGCCGCTGGTGCTGACCAAGGATGAGTCCACCGCCTATGCCGGCTGCTCCGGCGAGACGGAGGAGGGGCAGACGATGGGCGCGGTGCTGCCGGTGCTGTTTTTGCTGATTGCGGTGCTTGACCATGGTGACCACCATGCACCGCCTGGCGGCCAAGGAAAAGACCCAGATCGGCACCCTGAAGGCACTGGGCTTCAAGGACCGCCGCATCCTGCGGCACTACACGGCCTATGCATTTATCATCGGCATTCTCGGCTCGGCGATCGGGATCGGGATCGGCTATATTGTGGCCTATGTGATCATGAACCCCAACGGTGCTATGGGCACCTATATGGATATTCCGGAATGGAAGCTGCGGGTGCCGGGCTTCTGCTGGGCGGTGCTGGTTGCAACGAATGTGCTGCTGACTTTCATCGGCTTCCTTTCGGTCAAGCAGATGCTGCGGGGCACGGCCGCCGACGCTCTGCGTACCTATACCCCCAAGAAGGTCAAGCCCCTGGCTGTGGAGCGCACCCGGTGGTTCCACCGGCTTTCCTTCGGCACCCGCTGGAATCTGCGCGATATCATGCGGCATCGTTCCCGCACGGCCATGAGCCTGATCGGCATTGTCGGCAGTATGATCCTGATCATCGGTTCACTCGGCATGGGGGATACAATGGACGCCTTTCTGGCTTTGTACTACGATGGGGCCACCAACTATGCTTCCCGTATCTACCTGACAGAGGATGCCACGCCGCAGCAGCGCAGTGCGGTGGCTGACCGCTACGATGGGGATACCAGCGCCTCAGTCAGTGTGCAGCTGGAGGAAAAGGCCGTTTCGCTGGACATCTATGCCATATCCCATGATCTGGTGCGGTTCCCGGAGGAAAAGCAGGACCGGTATGTGACGCTGGCGGATGATGGCGCCTATGTATGCGTGCGGCTGGCGGAGGAATTCGACCTGCAGACGGGGGATCACTTCACGGTCAGCCCTTACGGCTCGGATGAGAAGTATACGCTGCGGGTGGCCGGGGTTGTGCGCAGCGTATCCGAGAGCGTGGTGATTTCGGCCGCCTACGCCGAAAAGCTGGCGATCCCCTACACGGTGGACAGTGTGTACACGGCGGTGGATAAGGCTGCTATTGCTGCAGAGAATGCGATCAAGAGTGTGCAGTCCAAGCAGATGATCATGGACTCCTTCGACTCCTTCCTGGAGATGATGAATGCTATGATCGTGGTGCTGATCCTCGGTGCACTGGTGCTGGGGCTGGTGGTGTTGTACAATCTTGGCGTGATGAGCTATGCTGAGCGCTACCGCGAGATGGCTACGCTGAAGGTGGTTGGCTTTAAGGATCGCCGCATCGGCCGCCTGCTGATTAGCCAAAATCTGTGGGTCAGCGTGGTTGGGGTGCTGATCGGTCTGCCGCTGGGGGCGCTGACGCTGGATTATCTGCTGCACGCGCTGGCTTCCGAATACGAGCTGCGTATGGAGCTGCGGCCGCTGAGCTGCCTGCTGGCCATCGTTCTGACGGTTGGTGTATCGCTGCTGGTCAGCTGGCTGGTGGCGCGTAAGAATAAGAAAATTGATATGGTAGAGGCGCTCAAGGGTGCCGAATGACCGGGCAGGGCAGAAATGCCGGAAAGCCGGCTGCAGCGCACACACCGTGCGGCTGCAGCCGGCTTTTTCGTGTTTTGAGACCTATTCAGAGGAGTTTCCGGATGGTTTTCGATGACCGGGCTGCACTGGGCCGTTTCCGCCGGATGCCCGCCGGTCACAGCAGCATGGCCAGCACCAGCATTTCCCGCGCCTTGCCGTAGATTGCTTCAAATTGTGTGACCGGCAGGGGGTTGGTTCCCCGTCCAAGCTCAATGGTAAAGCCCGGCCGGTGGAAGCAGCGGATAAACCAGTCCTTTGCCCCGCCGTGAACAGCCATGCCGGTGGGGGAGGCGGCGGTATAGCCGCCGGCCTCGGCCAGGATGCGGGCAATCAGCGGGCTTTCCGGCGGTGTATCTTCGCCGTATTCCCAGTAGATCTCCTCCCCCTGGCTGTGCAGGGCGATCAGCCGCTGGAAGCCGTACTGGCGGCACAGGTCGGTCACTGCCCGTGTTTCCGGTTCGCTTTCCGGTGCAGGGCCGGGGTATTGCCGTGCGCCTGGCCGGTCGCGGCCGAGCGCCGCAGCCTGCTCTTGCATTTCTGCCCAACCTGCGTTAAAATTGTGGTTGATATCCACCCCGCGGGCGTTTGCCTGCCACAGCCCCGGCTGGTCGCCGCCGGCCCCGGCGGCAAAGGCGGCATACTCCCCGGCAGCGGCGCTGCCGCGCAGGGCAATCTCGACGCCGTCCGGATTGACCATTGGCAGCAGCCACAGCTGTCGGTCGCGCAGCGCCTCCCCGGCCGCAATGCCGCACAGCGGCAGGCCGCTGTCCAGGGCGCGGCACAGATCCTCAAACAGCCGCAGCCCGCACAGGGCTGTCAGCCACTCCTGCCCGTGGAAAGCGCCCGCCAGCAGCACCCGCTGCAGCGGGCGTCCGGCGGAGCCGGGCGGCGTGAGCACCAGGCCGGGCAGCGGCCGTCCCAGCAGGCTGGCGCCGGCCACCACGGGACGCAGCAGGCGGCTGTACCGTGCACGCAGGGCGGCGCACAGGCTGCACACCGCGCCGTAATCGGTGGTTTGGGGAACGGTCAGCCGTTCCCGATGTTCCGTATACATTTTTCTCACACCCTGTCAAATAAAAAGGAGATCCGTGAAATGAATTTGAAAGAAACGACTCTTTCCAGCCGCTGTGGCTTCTGCGGCCGCTTGCTCAAGCTGCGGGTGGATGAGGTGCGCCTGCCGGATGGCTCCACAGCCGGCCGGGAGGTGATTGACCACCCCGGCGGGGTGGGCGTGCTGGCGCTGACCGACAGCGGCGAGGCGCTGCTGGTGCGGCAGTACCGCTATCCCTATGCTGAGGTGGTGACCGAGATTCCCGCCGGCAAGCGGGAGCCGGGGGAGGACCCGGCGGCCACCGGCCTGCGGGAGCTGGAGGAGGAGACCGGCATGACGGCAGAACATATGCAGCCGCTGGGGTATCTGTACCCGACGCCCGGCTACACCAACGAGATTACCTGGCTGTACCTGGCCACGGGGCTGCGCCCCACAGCCGCCCACCCGGGTAAGGACGAGTTTCTGGATGTGGTGCGTCTGCCGCTGGAGGAGCTGATCCGGCAGGTGCTGGCCGGCGAACTGCCGGACGCCAAGACCCAGATCGCGGTGCTGAAGGCCGCGCTGCTGCCCCGCTGAGCTATTCGGCGGCCAGCAGGCGCAGCAGAAGCAGCAGCAGGGCGATGGCCGCTGCCGCGCCCCACAGCAGCGCCGGCAGCCATGGCTGCGGTGTACAGTGCTGCAGCAGGCCGAGCGCCAGCAGGCAGCCGCCCCCGGTGGCCAGCAGCTCCCGCCGCCGTTCGGCGGCGGCGCCTGGGCGGGTCAGCGCACCCCATAGCAGCAGCCAGCCCCCTGCCAGCATGAACCGGATCCCGACTGCCGTCTGCTCCACCGTGCCGCCCCCTTTTTTGCCTGGATACTTCCATATATACGGCCGCACCGGCGGAATATGCCGGGGGTGTCCTGCCTTTTCCGCGGCACGGACGGCGGCCCGAAAAAATATTCATAAAATCTTCCGGAATTTTTTTGCCGGGAGACTTTCTTTTTTGCCGGAACTATGGTAAAATACTACCTTGATATACTGGGGCAAGCTGCGGGGTGGGATCGCCCCGGGCTTGACCGGGCCGCTGTGAAGGCGGCGGTGGGAGGTGACGGTACTTGGATAGCTTCCGTGAGATGGAAAACGAGCTGGATCTGGAAAACCGGCTGGTTTCCGGCGAGTATCTGCCGGAGGATGACGGCGACAATCCCCTGCGTCCGCGGGCGCTGCGGGACTATATCGGGCAGGAAAAGGTCAAGGAGAACCTGTCGGTCTTTATTGATGCAGCCAAGCAGCGGCATGAGGCGCTGGATCATGTGCTGCTGTACGGCCCGCCCGGATTGGGCAAGACCACGCTGGCGGCGATTATCGCCAATGAGCTGGGGGTCAATTTCCGGATCACCTCCGGGCCGGCACTGGAACGGCCGGGCGATCTGGCAGCCATGCTGACCAATATGGACGAGGGCGATGTGCTCTTTATTGATGAGATCCACCGTCTGCCCCGCACGGTAGAGGAGATCCTTTACCCGGCCATGGAGGATTTTGCCATTGACATTATCAACGGTAAGGGACAGGGGGCTTCCTCCATCCACCTGCCGCTGCAGCATTTTACCCTGATCGGCGCCACCACGCGTGCCGGGCAGCTCTCGGCGCCGCTGCGCGACCGCTTCGGTGTGGTTCTGCGCCTGGAGCTGTACACGCCGCAGGAGCTGGCGCGCATCGTGGCGCGCAGCGCCCGCATACTGGAGGTGGACTGCGACGCCGACGGCGCGCTGGAGATCGCCTCGCGCTCCCGCGGCACCCCGCGTATTGCCAACCGGATGCTCAAGCGGGTGCGGGATTTCGCCCAGATGCTCAATGACGGCCGGATCGACCGCCCCACGGCACAGCAGGCGCTGACCCGCATGGAGGTGGATGAGCTGGGGCTGGATGCCGGCGACCGCCGGATGCTGACCGCTATGATCCGCCACTACAACGGCGGGCCGGTGGGGTTGGAGACCCTGGCCGCCATGATCGGCGAGGAAGCCGTGACCATAGAGGATGTGCTGGAGCCATACCTGATGCAGATTGGCTTCCTCGGCCGCACCCCCCGCGGCCGTGTGGTGCTGCCGGCGGCCTATGCCCACCTGGGGCTGGAGCCGCACGGACAAACAATGTTTGGATAATTTGAGGAGGAGAACGCGATGGGAAGACTGTTTGGAACCGACGGTGCGCGCGGTGTGGCCAATACCGAGCTGACCTGTGAACTGGCGATGGCGATCGGCCGCGCGGCGGCCATGGTGCTGATCGAGACGGCACAGCGCCGCCCGACGGTGGTGATCGGCAAGGATACCCGTGCCTCATCGGATATGCTGGAAAATGCCCTGTGCGCCGGCCTGTGCTCTGTTGGTGCCGATGTGCTGCTGCTGGGGGTCATCCCGACGCCGGCAGTGGCCTATCTGGTCAGCAAGTACGGGGCGGATGCGGGCATCATGATCTCCGCCTCCCACAACCCCTGTGAGTATAACGGCATTAAGCTGTTTGACGGTAAGGGCTATAAGCTGCCGGATACGCTGGAGGCCGAGATCGAGGCGATTGTGCTGGACGGCAAAAAGACCCCGCCCACGCCGATCGGCGGCGAGGTGGGGCGGATCCTGCCGCCCCGCCCGGCGGTGGACGACTATGTCTATCATCTGCTGGGGACGACCGAGATCGACCTGCGCGGCATGAAGCTGGCGGTGGACTGCGCCAACGGCTCGGCCAGCGCCACGGCGCGCAAGCTGTTTTCCGCTCTCGGTGCGGACTGTGTGTATATCAATGACCAGCCGGACGGCACCAATATCAATGCCAACTGCGGCTCCACCCATATGGAGCAGCTGACCGAGCTGGTGAAAAAGATGCACTTTGCCGCCGGTGTGGCATTTGACGGCGACGCGGACCGCTGCCTGGCGGTGGACGAAAAGGGCAACCTGCTGGATGGGGATAAGATCATTGCTGCGCTGGCCTATCATATGAAGGAGCAGGGACGGCTGCCCGGCGACACGGCCGTGGTCACGGTGATGTCCAATCTGGGCTTCTTCCGCTTCTGCGAGGAAAAGCATATCCATACGGTTTCCACCAAGGTGGGTGACCGCTATGTGCTGGAGGAAATGCGCCGGGAGGGCTATACGCTCGGCGGTGAGCAGTCCGGCCACATTATTCTGTCGCAGTTTGCCACCACCGGCGACGGCCAGCTTTCGGCGATCCAGCTGCTGACCATGGCGCGCCGGCGCGGCTGGAAGCTTTCCCGTGTGGGCGCCCTGATGGAGCGCTATCCGCAGGTGATGGTGAATGTGCGGGCAGACGCGGCGCAGAAGCAGCAATTCAATGACAGCAAGAGCCTGCAGGCGGCGGTGAAGGCCGCCGATGAGTCGCTCGGCCGGGACGGCCGGGTGCTGGTGCGGGTATCCGGCACAGAGCCGCTGGTGCGGGTGATGGTAGAGGGCAAGGATTTTGACCACATCAACAGCATCGCCCTGGAGCTGGCGGATACGATCAAGGCCGCACTGAAAAAGGACGAAAAAGACGCCTGAACAACGCAAACAGGGAGCAAAGGATGGCCTGACCATGAGAGCAGCCGAAAACTGGAAAGACTATGAACTGCTGGATGCCTCCTGCGGGGAGCGCCTGGAGCGCTGGGGAGATATTCTGCTCATCCGGCCGGATCCGCAGGTGCTGTGGGATACCCCGCGCCGGGATGACCGCTGGCTGCGGGCACATGCCCGCTACCACCGCTCCAATACCGGGGGCGGACAGTGGGAGCGGCTGCGGCCGCTGCCGGACAGCTGGCAGATCCGCTATGGGGAGCTATGCTTCGCGCTCAAGCCGATGGGTTTTAAGCACACCGGTCTTTTCCCGGAGCAGGCGGTCAACTGGGATACCATGGCCGGGTGGATCCGTGGGGCGGACCGCCCTATCCGGGTGCTGAATCTGTTCGGCTACACCGGGGCGGCTACGCTGGCCTGTGTGGCCGCCGGCGCCCATGTGACCCATGTGGATGCCTCCAAGGGCATGGTGGCCTGGGGTAAGGAGAATGCGGTGCTGTCCGGCCTGGCTGACCGGCCGATGCGCTGGCTGGTGGATGATTGCGGCAAGTTTGTGCAGAGGGAGCTGCGCCGCGGCAATGTGTATGACGGGATCCTGATGGATCCCCCCTCCTACGGCCGTGGGCCGGGCGGCGAGGTGTGGAAGCTGGAGGAGCAAATCTATCCGCTGGTGGCGGAGTGCGTGAAGCTGCTCAGCGACCGGCCGCTGTTTTTCCTGATCAATTCGTATACCACGGGGCTTTCCCCCTCGGTGATGCAATATGTGCTCGGTAGTCTGCTGCCGTCGGGGCTGGGCGGTACGCTTTCGGCTGATGAGATCGGCCTGCCGGTGACCGCCAGCGGGCTGGTGCTGCCCTGCGGCGCCACCGCCATGTGGCACGCATAAGCCCCCCTTGCAGGCAAAAAAAGAAAGGAGCAGGCATATGCCCATGCTGGTGGCGGATGGCGTCCGCTTTCAATACGATACCGAAGGCACCGGGGACAGCGCTGCGCCGCTGGCGCCGGCCGTGCTGCGCGGCATTGACCTGACGATCGAACAGGGCAGCTTTGTGGCCCTGCTGGGGCACAATGGCTCCGGCAAGTCTACTCTGGCCAAGCACTTTAATGCCATCCTGCTGCCCACCGGCGGCCGGGTGCTGGTGGAGGACATGGACACCGCGGATGAGGCCAATACCTATGCGGTGCGCCGCCTGGTTGGTATGGTGCTGCAAAATCCCGATAACCAGCTGGTCTCCACCATTGTGGAGGAGGATGTTGCTTTCGGGCCGGAAAACCTCGGTGTGCCGCCGGCGGAAATCCGCCAGCGGGTGGATGAGGCGCTGGCAGCGGTGGATATGCTGGCCTACCGCGCCCATTCGCCGCACAAGCTTTCCGGCGGCCAGAAGCAGCGGGTCGCTATTGCCGGTGTGCTGGCTATGCACCCCGACTGTATCGTGCTGGACGAGCCGACCGCCATGCTGGATCCGCAGGGGCGGCGGGAGGTGCTGGATACTGTCTGCCGCCTGAATCGCGAACAGGGGATGACGGTGGTGCTGATTACCCACTATATGGAGGAGGCCGCCATGGCCGACCGGGTGGTGGTGATTGACGACGGCCTGGTGCTGACCGACGGCACCCCGCGGCAGGTGTTTGCCGATGGCGACCGCCTGCGGGCGGTGGGGCTGGATGTGCCGCAGCCAACGGCGCTGTGTGCGGCGCTGCGGGCGCGCGGCATTGACCTGCCGGCGGATGTGCTGACCCCACAGGAGTGTGCGCAGGCGCTGCTGCACTGCCTGCACCGTGCATGAAGAAAACAGGAAAGGAGCGCCGGCCATGGCTGTGCTGCAAACCGAAGAACTGACCTATACCTATGGCGCCGGCACCCCCTTTGAGCAGCAGGCGATCCGCCAGGTGTCCCTGACCACTGTGCCGGGTGAGCTGCTGGGCATCATCGGCCACACCGGCAGCGGAAAATCCACGCTGGTGCAGCACCTGAACGGGCTGCTGCGGCCCACGGCCGGCCGGGTACTGCTGGACGGCGAGGACATCTGGGCCAACCCCAAGGAGATCCGCCGTATCCGTTTCCGGGTGGGCATGGTGTTCCAGTACCCGGAATATCAATTGTTTGAAGAAACGGTGGAAAAGGATATCGCCTTTGGCCCCCGCAACATGGGGCTGCCGGAGGAGGAGATCGGCCGCCGTGTGCGGGAGGCTGCCGCGCTGGTCGGGCTGGATGAGGCGCTGCTGCCGAAATCCCCTTTCGATCTTTCCGGCGGCGAAAAGCGTCGTGCGGCGATCGCCGGCGTGATGGCGATGGAGCCGGAGATTCTCATTCTGGATGAGCCAACCGCCGGCCTGGATCCCCGTGGCCGGGAGCGGGTGCTGGAAATGATCCGTCACTACCGGCAGCAGCGCAATACCACCGTGCTGCTGGTTTCCCACAGCATGGAGGATGTGGCACGGGTGGCCGACCGTGTGCTGGTGATGGAGCACGGCCGTGTGGCTATGCTGGATACCGTGGAGCGGGTGTTCTCCCGTGCGGCGGAGCTGGAGGCCATGGGGCTGACCGTGCCGGCCGTGACCAAGGTGATGCTGCTGCTGCAGCAGCAGGGGCTGGATATCGGCACGGATGTGTATACTGTGCAGCAGGCGGTGGACCGGTTGCTGCCGCTGCTGGGGGGTGAGTCCCCATGCTGAAGGATATGACCATCGGCCAGTATTTCCCCGGCAGCTCCCTGCTGCACCGCATGGATCCGCGCATGAAGCTGTCGCTGACGGTGCTGTTTATGGTGCTGGTCTTTATCCCGCGCAATTGGTTCGGCATGGCGGCCGCTGCCGCGTTCCTGTGTGCGATTGTGGTGCTTTCCCACCTGCCGGTACGGCTGCTGTGGCGCAGCGTGCGCCCGATCATGCTGATCGTGCTGATCACCTCCCTGCTGAATATGTTTTATGTTACCGGTGGACGGCCGCTGCTGGATGTGGGCTTTATCCACATCACCACCCGCGGGGTGAATACTGCCGCCTTCATGGCGGTGCGGATTGTCTGCCTGATTGCCGGCAGTTCACTGCTGACCTATACCACTACCCCCACCGCATTGACCGATGCGATGGAATATCTGCTGCATCCGCTGGAGTTTGTGCGCGTGAATGTGCATGAGCTGGCGATGATGATGACCATTGCCCTGCGCTTTATCCCAACGCTGATGGAGGAGACGGATAAGATCATGTCGGCGCAGAAGGCGCGCGGCGCCGATCTGGAAAGCGGCGGTCTGATCCAACGGGTACGGGCGCTGGTGCCGGTGCTGATCCCGCTGTTTGTCTCCTCCTTCCGCCGGGCGTATGAGCTGGCGATGGCGATGGAGTGCCGCTGCTATCAGGGCGGCAAGGGACGCACCCGTATGAAGCAGCTGCGCACCGCCCCCCGCGATTGGGTGGCGCTGGCTGTGTGCCTGCTGGTGCTGGGCGGTCTGATTGGCCTGAATGTGGCCTTTGGCTCGGTGCTGAAGTAAAGGACGGGAGAAAAGGGGGAGGCTGCCATGCAGCGGTTGCTGCTGACGCTGCGGTACGATGGTACCGCCTACCATGGCTGGCAGGTGCAGCCGAACGCCGTCACCGTGCAGCAGACGCTGCAGGATGCCATTGAGGCGGTGACCGGCGTGCGTGCCGGTGTGACCGGCTGCAGCCGCACCGATGCAGGTGTGCATGCGGATATGTTCTGCTGCTGCTTTGATACGGCCAGCCCCCTGCGGGGGGATAAGCTGGCCAGCGCCCTCAATTTTCACCTGCCGCCGGATATCGCCGTGTACGGTGTGCAGCCGGTGGCGGCGGATTTCCATCCGCGGTATGATGCCCGCGGCAAGCGGTATGTCTACCGTATATGGAACGGTACGCAGCGCCACCCGGTCTATGACCGCTATGCCCTGCACCGCAACCGGCCGCTGGATACGGCGCTGCTGGATCAGGCGGCGGCGGCCTATGTGGGTACGCACGATTTTGCCGCTTTCTGCGCTGCCGGCAGTGATGTGCAGGGGACGGTGCGCACTGTGCGCCTGTCCCGTGTGCAGCGGCAGGGGGAATTGGTCACCTATACCGTGGAGGCGGATGGTTTTCTGTACAATATGGTGCGCATTATGGTGGGCACATTGCTGGATATTGCCGCCGGGCGGCTGCCGCCCGATGCCATTCCGACGATCCTGCGCGGCGGCGACCGCGCAGCGGCCGGCGCCACGGCACCGGCCAAGGGGCTGTGCCTGCAGCGGGTATTTTACAATTTTGACCGAGAGGAGGCGCCGGTATGGCCGAACAACTGCCCGTAGATCTGTCAGGAGAGTCACTGCCGCCTTCGGAGCAATCGCCGCAGCAGCGGGAAGAGCTGCGCCGGCGCCGGCGCCGGCGGGCACGCCGCCGGACGCTGCGGCGGCTGCTGGGTCTGCTGCTGGTGGCTGTGGTGGCGTTTCTGCTGTGGAAGAACTGGGATACGGTGGCACCGGATAAGCTGCTGGCGCGTCTGCAGGACTCCATGAACAACACCGGCGACGGCTGGCCGGTGGATATTGCCGGCACCAATGTGACCGGCCTTGTGCGGGTGCCCGGTACTGCCGGCTTTTCCGGCTATACGGCCACCCTTGGCGACAGCTATCTGGTGTATTATAATGACAAGGGCAGCGAGGCAACCCGCTATCCCTGCAGCTATTCCTCGGCGGTGCTGCGCAGCGCCGGCAAATATGCCCTGCTGGCGGAGCAGAACGGCCGCCGGGTGCAGCTGACCACCCGCACGGCCAAGCTGCTTGACCTGACGGCGGAGGAGAAGATCCTCTCCGCCGCGGTGAACGAAAAAGGGCAGTTCGCCCTGCTGACCCAGGGTCCGCAGGGCTATACCGTGCAGGTGACGGTGTATGACCGCAAGGGAGCCACACTGTATTCCCGCAGCCGTAAGCTGCTGGCCACCGAGGTGGCGCTTTCTGCCGACGGCAGCCAGGTGGCGCTGCTGAGCGTGAAGGCGGAAAACGGTATACTGCAGACGGTGGTCGAGAGCTTTTCGCTTACCTCGGCGGACACCGAGGCGGTCAATTCCTACACAGCGCAGGATACCCTGCTGTACCGGCTGGCCTATCTGAACGGCAACCGGCTGGCTGCGGTGGGGGAAACGGGGGCACTGGTGCTGGATGCCGCCGGCGCCCAGCCGCAGATCTATGACAGCGGCACGGCGCGCGTGCTGGGCTATGCAGCCGGCAATGGCACGCTGGCATTGGCGCTGCGTGACTATGGTGATACGGCCGGCGGCCGTGTGGTGGTGCTGGATCAAGCTGCCGCAGAGTGCTGCACGGTGGATTTTTCCGGCGAATTTCGGCACATTTCGGCTGATGGGGACAGCTACCTGCTGCTGACCGACAGCCGGGTACAGCAGATCACCCGCACCGGCGCCGGCAAGGCGGCGGATGTGGCGGCAGACGGGCAGAAGGCGGTGCTTGCCTCCGGCGGCACAGCGGTGGTATTGGGGCTTAGTACAGTGCAGGCCTATGAGCTGCACTGAAAAAAACAACATAACCGGGAGGTAATTGGAAATGGTATATGTATTGGATGCGCTGGTGGTGCTGGTGTTCCTGTTTGCCATATGGCGCGGATACCGGCAGGGCTTTATCAAGGCGATGACCGATCTGGCAGCGTTCGCGGTGGCAGTGGCGGTGGCAATGACCTGCAGCATGCCGGTTGCTACCTGGCTGTATGATAAGCAGATCGGCCCTTCTCTGGAGGTAAGCATTGCCCAGAAGGCCGAGTCGATGGCGACCTCTGCCGCCGATAATACGGTGGATACCGTGGTGGCCGTGCTGCCCGATTTTGTGAAGAACACGCTGGAGCTGCAGGGCATGACCAGCAGCGAGGCCATCCGCAGCTCTCTGCCCGGAATTGACACGGCCGATGTGCAGCAGATGGCGGCACAGGTGACCGAAAGCGTGGTGCGTCCGGTGGTGATCCCGCTGCTGAAGGTGCTGGTGACGCTGGTGCTGATCGTGCTGGTCAGTGTGCTGGTGCGCATTCTGCTGGGTGTGCTGGATAAGGTATTCAAGCTGCCGCTGCTGCGGCAGTTCAACCGGGCGCTGGGCATCATTCCGGGTGTGATCAACGGTGTGATTGCCGTACTGGTGCTGACAGCGGTGATCGGTGTGATCGCCATGTTCTCGGCCCCGGATGCGCTGATCAACCAGAGCCTTGTGGATAATGCGCCGGTCATCGGACGGATCCTGGGGATTAACCCCCTGATGAAGGCGCTGTTCAAGCTGATCCCTGTTGCCGGATAAATCCGGTGTAATCCGAATGTAGGCGGTGTAATATGCAGGTATTGAATGTTTCCTGGAAGTGGAATGTCCCGAATTCGCTGTCCCTGCTGCGGCTGGCGCTGGTACCGGCCTTTGCCGTGCTGTACCTGATGCAGCGGGACCTGTGGGCGTTTGCCCTGCTGGCGGTGTCCGGCCTGACCGACTGCCTGGACGGCTTTATCGCCCGGCGGTTTAACCAGATCACCGATTGCGGCAAGCTGCTGGATCCGCTGGCGGATAAGCTGACACAGGTAACGGTGGTGATCTGCCTGACCACACGCTATCCGCAGGTGCTGCCGCTGACCATCATCTGCTTTGTTAAGGAGTTGTGCCAGGGCATCGGCGGGATCATCCTGCTGCGTGGGCGCTGCGAGGTGCGCGGTGCCAAGTGGTTTGGCAAGGTCTCCACGGTGGTCTTTTATCTGTGTATGCTGGCGATCGTGCTGTGGAACAGCGTGATGCCCGCGTGGGTGTTCTGGCTGCTGGTCAGCGTGGCCTGCGTTACCACCCTGTGCGCCTTTTTCGGCTACCTGCGTATTTTTCTACAAATCAGCCGAAAGGAAAAGGCCGACCCCTCCGCCCCCGCGGCGCAGACAGAGAAAGGTTGATAGAAAACAATGATGATGTGTACCCGATGCAAGAAACGGCCGGCTGTGGTGTTCGTTACCCGTGTGGATAACGGCCAGAGCTTCAATGAGGGCTATTGCCTCTCCTGCGCCAAGGAGCTGGGGATCCAGCCGGTCAATGATATGCTGCAGAAATTCGGCATCAGTGACGAGGATATGGAGCAGATGAACCAGCAGATGGAGGAGATGATGGCCGAAAACGGCGAGGATGGCGATGAGGGCTTCTCGCCGGGTGGCGCACCGGTTTTTCCGTTTCTGCAAAATCTGTTCGGCGGGCAGGCAAAAGCCGGCGACCGTGAACCGGTAGAGGGGACGCCGGTGGAGGACACCGCCGCACCGAAAAAAGAAAAGAAAGATAAAAAGCGGAAATTTCTCGGCCTGTACTGCAGCGATCTGACCGCCCGCGCACGGCGCGGTGAGCTGGATCGCACCGTTGGCCGGGAGCGGGAGACCGACCGGGTGATCCAGATCCTGTGCCGCCGCACCAAGAACAATCCCTGCCTGATCGGTGAGCCGGGTGTGGGCAAAACGGCCATTGCCGAGGGGCTGGCCATGCGCATTGCGGCGGGCGAGGTGCCGCCGCGTCTGCAGGATAAGGAGCTGCATTTGCTGGATCTGACGGCGCTGGTGGCCGGCACCCAGTTCCGCGGACAGTTTGAAAGCCGCATCAAGGGACTGATTGAGGAGGTACGCGCGGCCGGCAATATCATCCTCTTTATTGACGAGGTGCACACGCTGGTTGGCACCGGCGATTCGGAGGGCAGCATGTCCGCAGCCAATATCCTCAAGCCGGCGCTGTCCCGTGGGGAGATCCAGGTGATCGGCGCCACCACCTTTGATGAATACCGCAAGCATATCGAAAAGGATGCCGCACTGGAGCGGCGCTTTCAGCCGGTGACGGTGGAGGAGCCGTCGGCACAGGCAGCCTTTGAGATCCTGCACGGGGTGCGGGAATACTATGAGCATTACCACGGTGTGAAGGTGAGCGACCGGGTGCTGCGGCAGGCGGTGGCGCTGTCCGAACGGTATATCACCGACCGGTATCTGCCGGATAAGGCGATCGACCTGCTGGATGAGGCCTGTGCCGCCACGGCGCTGGCCAACAAGCAGGCGGATGAATATGCCCGGCTGTGCAAGGAGGAAAAGCGCCTGCAGCAGACAGAGGAATCGGCCATGGCGGAGGAGAGCGTCGACTATGAGGCGCTGGCCAATGTGCGGGCGCAGCTGATGCAGACCCAGCAGAAGGCTGAGGCGCTCCGCCCGGCGGCCACCGAGGCTCCGGTGACCGAGGCGGCGCTGGCGCGGGTGATCGAGCTGTGGACGGGTATCCCGGCCTCCCGTGTGCAGGAGAGTGAGCTTGGCCGGCTGGCGCACCTGGAGGAGCACCTGCGGGCCAAGGTGATCGGGCAGGAGGAAGCGGTGCAGGCTGTGGCCGCCGCCATCCGCCGCAGCCGGGTGCAGATCAGTCCCCGCCGCCGCCCGGCCAGCTTTATCTTCGTTGGCCCCACCGGCGTGGGCAAGACCGAGCTGGTCAAGGTGCTGGCCGCCGAGCTGTTTGATACACCGGAGACCCTGATCCGGCTGGATATGTCCGAATTTATGGAAAAGCATGCGGTATCCCGCATTGTGGGTTCGCCCCCCGGCTATGTCGGCTATGACGAGGCCGGCCAGCTGACGGAAAAGGTGCGGCGTAAGCCCTATTCGGTGATTTTGTTTGATGAGATCGAAAAGGCGCACCCCGATGTGCTGAATATCCTGCTGCAGATTCTGGACGAGGGGCGCGTGACCGATGCGCACGGCCGGGTGGTCAACTTTGAGAACACGGTGATCGTGATGACCTCCAATGCTGGCAGCGGCCTGCATGATACACTGATGGGCTTCGGTAAGACCCAAAGCGACGCCGGTAAGGAGAAGGCGGTCAAGGCGTTGAGCGATTTCCTGCGGCCGGAATTTATCGGCCGTGTGGATGAGGTGGTGTATTTCCGTCCGCTGAGCGTGGAGGACTACGCGGCCATCGCCCGGCTGCTGCTGACCGAGCTGCAGGGGCCGCTGGAGGAGCGCGGCATCACTCTGACCTTTACGGATGAGGTGCTGACGGCTCTGGCACAGGCCTCCCACGGCGGCAAACGGGGCGCGCGCGATCTGCGTACGGCTATCCGCCGGCAGGTGGAGGATCCGCTGGCCGAGGCGCTGGTGCGCCGTTTTGATGATCCGCCGACAACCGCAGCCCTGACGGTGGATGCCGCCGGCGCGGTGAGCCTGAGCGTGCAATGATCCAGCAATGAAAAACCCGACTCCGCAAGGCATTTGCCTTGCGGAGTCGGGTTTTATGCTTTTTCGGGTACGGGTCAGCCGCGGCGGCTGGCAAAATATTGCTGCAGGATCGGCAGTGCCTGCTCCCGCAGCACACCGGCAGTAACCGCCGGCTGCCGGGAGGAATGGGCAAAAACCATGGCCGAGCAGGTGCAGCCTGTCTTGCCGCGTATTTTTGCCAGATCGGTATTGGCTGCGGCATATACCAGCCGGCCAAGCCTGGCCCACACCATGGCACCGCTGCACATGAAGCATGGTTCGCAGCTGGAATACAGGGTATACTCCCGCAGGTCGGTGATGCCGGTTTCTGCACAGAATTCCCGGATCAGCCCTGCCTCGGCGTGAAAGGTCGGGTCATGCCGGGTGTGGATCTGGTTCTCGTTGGTATACACGATCTCCCCGTTGCGCACAAGCACCGCGCCGAACGGCTCATTGCCGTGCCGGACTGCGGCGGCGGACAGGGCGATCGCCTGCTGCATAAGCTGTTCATCGGTCATGGGGTGTCCTCCGTTTGTCTTGCCGGTGGTCGGATGGGATCATTCGCTTTCCTGCGGTATCCACCATTCCGGGGTCAGCTGCCCCAGGGTGACGACCCGGCCATGTGTATAGTCCAGCATGATTTCAATGTGCCCGTACTCCTCCGGCATCAGCTGCGTCATCAGTTCGCGGCAGGCGCCGCAGGGGGGCATGGCCTTGCCATCCCAGTTGACGGCGATTACCCGGCGGATGCGGCTTTCTCCGTGTGTGAGCATGTGGAAAATGGCATTGCGTTCGGCGCAGATGCCCAGGGTACAGGCACCGTCCACACACACGCCGGTGTATATCCGGCCGGAGGCGGACTCAATGGCGGCCGCTACTCCGCCGGCCTCCATCCATGCCGAGATCCGCCGCGGGTGCAGAACGGCCCTTGCGGCGGTATATAGCTCTGTCCAGGTGTTTTCCATGAAAAAGCCTGCTCCTTTTCGTTTTGCGGTTTTGCCCGGCACCGTTGTCCGGCTGTGCGCATACACTGAAACAGTGCATCAGCGCGGCAGCCGGGCAAGGCTGGTGAGGATGCCGGCTGGGGTCACATCAATCAGACCATAGGCGCGGCCGTCGGCCAGGCTGCCGGGGTTGAACAGGAGCAGCCCATCCAGATACTGCTCCTCCGGCCGGTGGGTATGGCCGAACAGCGCGATATCGGCCTGCCGCTCACGGGCAGCCAGCTCCAGGGTGTGCAGGCCGTATTTCACCTTGTAATTGTGGCCGTGGGTGAAGAAGAACCGCTTGCCGCCGAAGGTCTCCTCCCGTGCGGCGGGCAGATCGGCGGCAAAATCGCAGTTGCCCGGCACCATATAGAAGGTGCAGTCGGGGTACTCCTCCTCGGCCTGCTGTGCCTGCCGCAGGCCGTCCCCCAGAAAGAGCACGGTGCGGGCCGCCGGGTGGGTTTCAATGACCTCGCGCAGCAGCGCCATGCGCCCGTGCACATCGGATACGATGAGTAGCTGCATAGTTGTCCCTCCGCATATTTTTTCACTTGCCGCATAGAGTATAGCACACACATCAGCTTTTGAAAAGGTGGAATGCACATATGGCACAAGAGTTTTCGCCCGAACAGATGGAAAAACTGCTGGAATACGCCAGCCGGCGGCTAAAAACCACCCCGCAGGCACTGCGGGAGGCCTTCCAGAACGGCGGGCTGTATGGGGTGGCGCAGCAGGCGCAGGGTACGGCCGCGCTGACGCCGGAGGAGGCGGCCAGGGCGCAGGCTATGCTGCAGGACAGGAGCCAGATCGAGCAGCTTTTGCAAAACCCGGAGGTGCAGAAGCTCCTGCAGCAGCTCAGCGGCGGCCAGTGAGGACAGGGCGATGGACGATATCAACGAAAAGCTGTCCCGCCTGTTGTCTTCGCCGGAGGGCATGCAGAAGATCCAATCGGCCATGGCGGCGATTGGCGGTATGCCGGAGCAGCCGGGGGAGGCACCCCCACCGCCACCGCCCGCCCCACCGTCCCCGCCGGCCGGCGGTATGCCGATGCCGGATCTGGGGATGCTGGCTAAGCTGGCGCCGCTGATGGGGGCCATGGGCAAGGAGAATGACGATACCCGGCTGCTGCAGGCGCTGCGGCCGTATCTGCACGGGGAGCGGGAGCACCGGCTGGATGATGCGGTGCGTCTGCTGCAGCTGACCCGCCTGCTGCCGCTGCTGCAGACAGAGGGAATCCTCGGCGGCAGACCCGATGGTGATCCGGGTGTCGGGCGCAAATGAACAGGGCATTGGCAGGCGACAGAAAGGAAGAGGGGTATATGGCAGACGATATGCGGCAGATGCAGCAGGAGGCTGCACGCCGGGTGCAGCGGATGCAGGAGCATTCCCGCCGGGTATTTGAGGAGCATCAGGGACGCACCGCCGAAAGCATGGCAGCGGCGCGTATGCCCCCTCCGCCACTGTACCGCCGGGAATCCCCACCGCCGCCTCCGCCTCCGCAGCCGCCGTACGCCGGGGGGATGCGTCCGCCTCCGCCCGGTCCTGGTGGGGTACGCCCCGCACCTCCGCGGCCGGTTTCGCCGCCTCCGCCACCTCCGCTGCTGCTCGGCGGGCTGGATACGGAGCAGGTGCTGCTGCTGGGGCTGGCGCTGCTGCTGTTCCGCAGCGGCTGCCGCCCGGAGCTGGTGGTGGCGCTGCTGTATCTGGCAATGTGAACAAAGAGCACGCCGCCGGCGCTGCATCTGCAGTGTCGGCGGCGTGGTGCATTCTATTCGTATTGGCGGCGGAAGCGGCCGGGGGAGATGCCCATGTGCTGATGGAATACATTGTAAAAGGTCTTCATATCCCGGTAGCCGCAGGCGGCGGCCACCTCGGCAATGGTGCGGTCGCTGCCGGTCAGCAGGCGGCAGGCGGTCTCCATGCGCACCTGCTGCAGATAGGCAGAATAGCCCTTGCCGGTTTCGGCGCGGAAGCGGTTGCTCAGCGTGGAGACCGAAAAGTGCATCTCCTCCGCCAGGGCGGAGAGGGTGGGCATGTTGGCGCAATCCTGCTCCATGCGGCGGATGATGCGCCGGCTCAGCGGCGCGGGGGCGGTGGTGGGTACACACAGCGCCCGCATGGTCAGCAGCAGGATCTTGACCAGATCGCAGCGCACCACCTCACGGTAGCCCTGCTGGTGCTCGTCCGTTTCCCGGATCATATCCTCCAGCAGCGCCAGCACCGTGCCCTCATCATGGAAGATGCCGGCAGTGGGCGCATCCGGCAGCTGGCCGGGGGACAGCCGGATAATGTAATTATTGAGAATGGTGCGGATGGAACGGCAGCCCTCCAGCGACCGGTCGATCAGCTCCGGCAAAAACAGGCAGTTGATGATCTCGCAGGGCTTATCGTCTATCTGCCGGTAGCCGTGCGGCACGCCGTAGTCCACCACAAAGTAGTCCCCGGCGCGCACGGTGGAGCAGGTGTTGCCGAAGGTGTGCTCCAGACTGCCGCGCACAATGTAGGCCAGCTCCAAAAACGGGTGGGTGTGGAAAGAGATCGTGCCCTGCATCAGATGATAGACCTGCACGGTCTCCTGCAGCAGCTCCTGTTGGTCAAATCCGCGGGACATAAAAATCCCCCCTGAAAATCCGAATTTTTCGGGTCTTTACTAAGTATAGCACGACTGGTATACTAAAAGCAAGTAAAAAGTACGGAAAGGAACAAAGAAATATGGGCAATTTATATCCCAAAAGTCAGACACCGGTATTGGATGAGACGCTTTTCCGTCATCCGACGGCTGAATATCGCGGAGCGCCCTTTTGGGCATGGGGCGGAAAGCCGGAGCGGGAGACCCTGTTTCGGCAGATAGACCAGTTCCGGCAGATGGGCTTTGGCGGATTTCATATCCACTGCCGGCTGGGTCTGGATACCCCCTACCTGAGCCGGGAATTCCTGCAGCTGGTTACCGCCTGCCGGGACAGAGCGAAGCAGCAGGGGCTGCTCTGCTGGCTGTATGATGAGGACGGATATCCCTCCGGCTTTGCCGGCGGGCTGGTCACGGCAGATCCGGCCACCCGGCAGCAGTTCCTTCGGATCACCGCCGCGCGGCTGGAAACGGTCGACCGGCAAACGGCCGTCCGCGAGGGCAAGCGCTTTTTGGTGGCGGCCTTTGATGTGCAGCTGGATGCGGACGGTATGCTGGCGCACTATGCGCGTGTGCCGGCGGGGGCCCCGGCCGCTGTGGGGTGCACCCGCTGGTACGCCTATGGCGAAACGGTCGGCAGCTCTGCCTGGTTTAACGGACAGTCGTATGTGAACACCATGGATAAGGCCTGCGTGGACCGCTTTACCGGGCTGACCCTCGGCGCCTACAAGGAGGCCGTTGGCGAAGATTTCGGCGGCATGGTGCCGGCGATTTTTACGGATGAGCCGAACATGGCTGAGCTCCGGTGCCTGGAGCGGGCGGAGGATCCGCACGGGGAGGCCTTTTTCCATTGGACGGCGGATCTGCCGGAAACCTTTCAGGCGGCTTATGGCTTTGATCTGGTGAATCATCTGCCGGAGCTGGTATGGCAGCTTCCCGGTGGGGCGCCATCGGCCGCGCGTTGGCGGTATCATGACCACGCCTGTGAGCGGTTCGTACAGGCCTTTGCCGATAACTACGGCGCACAGTGCGCCGCTATGGGGCTGCGCCTGACCGGCCATCTGCTGGACGAGGACACCCTTTGTGTGCAGACAAAGCGTACCGGCGAGGTGATGCGTTCCTACCGCGGCTTCGCCATTCCCGGCATGGATCTGCTGGCAAACCAGCTGCAGCTGGTAACGGCCAAGCAGGTGCAATCAGCCGTGCATCAGTACGGCCGCGAGGGAATGCTCAGTGAGCTGTACGGGGTGACCGGCTGGGACTTCGATTTCCGCGGCTACAAGCTGCAGGGGGATTGGCAGGCGGCGCTGGGGGTCACCATACGGGTGCCGCACCTGACCTGGTACACCATGAAGGGGTCGGCCAAACGCGATTATCCGGCTTCTATCGGCGCACACTCGCCGTGGTATACGGAGTTTCCGCTGCTGGAGGAGCATTTTGCCCGTCTGAATACGGTGCTCACCCGCGGCCGCCCGGTGGTCCGGATCGCCGTCATTCATCCAATCGAGAGTGATTGGGTGCTGTGCGGGCCGGAGGCGCAGACCGGTGCCCGCCGTGAAAGGCAGGCCAAGTCCTTCGAGCGCCTGACGAAGACCCTGCTGCAAAACCTGTTGGATTTTGACTATATCGCGGAGAGTCAGCTCCCTGCGCTGGCGGGGGAGATACGGCAGGCGCAGGCAGTTGTCGGTGAAATGACCTATGCGGCGGTGGTGGTGCCGGAATGTGTCACCCTGCGCAATAGTACGCTGGACTGGCTGGAGCGTTTTGTAGCTGCCGGCGGACAGGTGGTGTTTGCCGGTGCGTGTCCCCCATTTGCGGATGCGGAACGCAGCACGCGCGCCGAAGCCCTGTATGCTGTGTGTCCCCATGCCGATGGGGATGGGGCGGCTCTGTGCCGCCTGCTGGAGGCGCAGCGGCTGGTGGATGTCACACACGCGGACGGCAGCCGCACGCAGCACCTGCTGCATCAGCTTCGGCAGGATGGCGACCGCCGGTGGCTCTTCCTGGCACGCGGGACATATCCCGGCCGCTCCGACCGGGTGGAGCGGCATGCGGTGCATATCACGGTGAAGGGCGAATATACACCGACGGTCTATCAGACCCTTACGGGGGATACGGCGCCGATCGCCTACCGGATTGCCGAGGGGTGTACCACCATCGACGCTGTGCTGTATGACCACGACAGCCTGCTGCTGCAGCTGGCTCCGCCGGTGGCGCGCGGGCTGTCCCTGCCGCCGGTGGCCGAAAGGGTGTCTCTGCCGCTGGAGGTGCCCCCGCTGGTCGCCTTTTCGCGTGATGAGGAGAATGTGCTGCTGCTGGATACGGCGCTGTGCCGCCTGGACGATGGGGAGACCACACGGGAAAATCTGTTGGCATTTGACCGCCGTATCCGCGCCTCTCTCGGCAATTCTTCCCCCATGGGCGATGGTCAGCAGCCATGGATATTCCCGGATGTACCGCCGGCGCATATGGTCACACTGACCTTCACGGTATATGCCACAGCGCCGCTGACAGTGGCGCTGGCCTATGAGAGCGCCGTGGCGGCGGCACTCAATGGGCAGCCGGTGGATCTGCAGCCGGTTGGTTACTATGTGGATGCAGCCATCCATAAGACGGCCCCCTGCCTGCCGCTGCGGGAAGGGGAGAACACGCTTGTGCTGCAGGTGCCGCAGGGGGAAAAGTACTTTGTGGAAAATGTCTATCTGCTGGGCGATTTTGATGTGCAGTGCTGCGGCAGCTTTCTGGCGGTGGCACCGCCGCGCCGGCAGCTGGGCTTTGCCAGCATTACGCAGCAGGGGATGCCCTTCTATGGCGGCAATATCACCTATATGCACACGGTGACACTGCCGCAGCCGGGTGACCTGCGCATGACCCTGCCGGATTATCGCGGGGCGCTGGTGCGGGTGTGGGTGGACGACCGGGATGCCGGGACGGTGGCTTTTGCTCCCTATCAATTAACGGTGCCGGGGCTGGATGCCGGGCAGCACACCATCCGCTACCGCCTGTATGGCCACCGGGAAAATGCCTTTGGCCGGGTGGTGCACAATACCGCAGAGGATCCCTGGTATGGCGGGGAGGCTTTTTATCCACAGGGGGCGGACTATGTGCCCGAATACCGACAAAAAGCAATCGGCCTGATGACGGCTCCGCGCCTGGAGCTGCTGCCAGACTGAAAAATCGCCGCAGAACCGATCTTCGGGTCGGTTCTGCGGCGTTTTTTGGTTCATTTCCCGAGTACGGTGAGAATATCGAAACCGTCCGGCTCCTCAACAAAGGCGGCCTCGGTAATACAGGCCATGCGCGGCTTGAAATATCCCGTGCCGGGGTGACAATGATAGACCATCAAAAAGCGGTTTTCATCCTCGGTGGGAGCAAAGCTGTGGTGACCGGTTCCGAACACGCCGTTCGGACGGTGCAGGATCGGGTTGCCGGCGTATTTTCGGAATGGTCCGGTGGGGCAGTCTGAAACTGCATAGCCCACGGCATATTCGGGGGATCGCGTATGGTTGGCGGAATAGGAAAGATAATAGAGCCCTTTGTGCTTGATAACAAATGGGCCTTCCGCCACTGTGCAGTCTACCGTTTCCCACGGCTCTTCGGCAGCAATCAGAATGTGAGAATAGTTTTTCCGGATCCTCTTCAGATCCGGTTCCATTTCAGCCACGCGGATGGTATTGCCCCCGGTAATAGCGGCGTAGTACAGATAGATTCTTCCATCGGTATCGAAAAGCAGGTGGCCATCGATGGTGGGAAAATCGAGCAAGTACGAATCTGTGTGCGGTAAAAAGGGTCCTGTCGGTTCATCGGCCACGGCAATGGCGAGCTTTTCGTCAGCGGCATAGACCATGTAGTATTTTCCTTTGTAATAGGAGACCTCCGGCGCCCAGAAGCCGTGGCTGCCGAGCACCCGGTCGCGGTCCAAACACAAAATCGGCTTCTCCCAATGCACAAGATCCTTGGTGGTGTGCACCATAATGCCGTCGCTGCCGTCCTCATTGTAGGTTTCGAAGAACGGGTATTCTTCTGTAAAGGCTGGCAGACTGTTCTCTGTGGTGCAGTAGATATAGTAGGTATCCTCTTTTTTTAGGAGAAAATTGTCTCCGCCGCAGAACATTTTGGTGCGGTTGATCATATTGTCACGCCCTTTCATGTGGTTGTTTCCATTATAGGGCTTGTCATGTGAAAAACAATGTGCTATACTGCTTCAAAACTGCAAAATCCTGCTATTGGAGAAAACTATGGAATTGGTTTCTATCGGTCACCATGTCTGTCATGACGCAGAGTTTCGCATTGTGCGGCCACAGGGGCTGGAGTATTATATTCTGCTGGTGTTTCATTCGGCGGCCTGTTTTGGAGCGGAGAAGCTGGAGGAGAGAAAGCCGGGATCCTTCGTGCTGTTTCGTCCCGGCACGCCGCAGTATTTTGGGGCGGTGGATCATTCCTTCTGCCACGATTGGGTCTCCTTTCGGCCCGGCGAAGCCGAACAGCTGAAATTGCAGCGGGATATTGTCCTGGATACCGTTATGGCGTTTGATGAGCTGCCCGAAGTGTCCTGCCTGATCAAGCTGATTCAGCAGGAATGGTATTCGAACGCGCCAAACAAAGAGGGTGTGATGACTGATTGCTTTGCGGCACTTCTCGGCGTTCTCGCCCGGGCGGGAAAGGGAGCCGAAAGCCACCGCCCGTATTATACGGCAATGCTTTCCCTGCGCGCGGAGCTGTATTCTACGCCGAACAAGTGGCGATCGGCAGGGGAAATGGCTAAGCAGCTTGGCATCAGCACCTCGTATTTTGCGCATCTCTATCGTGCGTATTTTTCCGGTACGCCGGCTGCGGATGCGGTGAGAAGCCGCATGGAGATTGCCGCGGAGCTGCTTTCCTCCACGCCCTACCGTATTGGCGAAATTGCCGAGCGGCTTGGGTATGTCGATGATACCTATTTCATGAAACAGTTCAAAAAAGAAATGGGCATGACCCCAAGTGCCTATCGTAAGCAAAATCGCTGATACACAGGTGCCTTACGGCTGCGTGGGTTTCTAAAAAAATCGCCGCAGAACCGATCTTCCGGTCGGTTCTGCGGCGATTTTGTATTATCAGTTCAAACCGTTTTCTCCCACATCGGCAAACAGCCGCTCTACGGCCTGCCGCAGGGGGGCATTTTCCGGATGTGTGAGGGTGGGGTCGACGGCAAGCTGTGCTGCCGCGGTTGCCTGTGCCTGCTGCAGCAGCGGCAGGTCGCCATTGAGATCGGCAATGTGCAGCTGGGGCAGGCCATGCTGCCGATTACCAAAGAAATCGCCTGGTCCGCGCAGCTTGAGATCCTCGTCGGCAATGCGGAAGCCGTCATTGGTGCTGCACAGCACCTGCAGCCGGCGGCGGGTGTCCTCGCCGGTGCTGTCTGAGATCAGGATGCAGGTGGAGCGGTGGTTGCCCCGCCCAACCCGGCCGCGCAGCTGATGGAGCTGCGCCAGGCCAAAGCGGTCGGCGTCCTCGATCACCAGAATAACGGCATTGGGTACATCCACCCCTACCTCCACCACCGTGGTAGAGACCAGCAGCTGGATCTCCCCGGCGGCAAAGGCAGCCATGGTGCGTTCCTTATCGGCTGGCTTCATGCGGCCGTGCAGCAGCCCCAGCCGGTAGCCGCGGAAGGGGCCGGCGGCCAGCCGTTCATAGACGGTGGCGGCGGCATGCAGGTCGCTTGGTTCCTCGCCCTCCTCCACCAGTGGGCAGACGATAAAGCCCTGCCGCCCCTCATCCAGGTGCCGCCGCACATAGGCATAGGCGCGCTCCCGTTTCTGTGAGGTCACGGCATAGGTCTCCACCGGCTGGCGGCCGGGGGGCAGCTCGTCCAGCACCGAAACATCCAGATCGCCGTAGACGATCAGTGCCAGTGTGCGGGGGATGGGGGTGGCGGACATGACCAGCATGTGCGGGTCGGCGCCCTTGGCGGCCAGCGCCGCGCGCTGGTGTACACCAAAGCGGTGCTGCTCATCGGTGATGACCAGTCCCAGCCGGGCAAAGCGGACGCTTTCGCTGATCAGGGCATGGGTGCCGACGGCCAGGTCAATCTCTCCGGCGGCCAGTGCGGCCTGCAGCTCCCGCCGCCGGGCGGCCGGCACCGCCCCGGTGAACAGGCCTACCCGCACGGTATCGCCCAGCAGCCGCTGCATGGTGTCTGCGTGCTGCTCGGCCAGGATCTCGGTGGGGGCCATCATGGCCGCCTGAAATCCCTCGCGTATGGCGGAGTAGGCAACGCCGGCGGCCACGGCGGTTTTGCCGCTGCCAACATCGCCCTGCACCAGCCGCGCCATTGGCCGGCCGCTGCGCATATCCTCCAGGCAGTCTGCGATGGCGCGGCTCTGTGCCCCGGTGAGGGTAAAAGGCAGCGCGGCGGTGTAGGCGGCGGTGTGGTCCGCCTGCAGGATACAGCCGCTTTCCCGCTGGTTGTGGCTCTTCAGCCGCAGCAGGCCAAGCTGCAGCACAAACAGCTCTTCAAATACCAGCCGGCGGCGGGCGGCCTCCAGCGCGGCGGCATTTTCCGGAAAGTGGATGGCCGTGAGCGCCGTGCGGGCATCACACAGCTGCAGCCGCTGCCGCAGCTCCTCCGGCAGTGGTTCCGGCCATCCATCGGCCGGCAGCGCCCGCAGCGCCGCCGCCACATTGGTCTCGATCATGCGGGCGGTCAGCCCGTCGGTCTGCGGATAAATGGGGCGGATGCGCTGTCCGGTGGCTGCCGGCTCGATCAGCGGGGAGGTCATCTCGTACTGGCGCCCCTTGGCGGTAACGCAGCCGAACAGCAGCAGCTCCTCGTCCCGGTGTACCCGTGCCGCGGCATAGCGGTTGTTGAACAGGGTGACCAGTAGGCTGTTCTGCCCATCGGAGACCCGGAAGCGGTAAAGGGTCATGCCCTTGCGCACCCGGTATTCCGTGGGGGTGGAGAGCACCCACACCCGCAGACAGCATGGCTGGCCGGGCGGTGCGGCCGCTGCGGTGACGGTTTTGGACCAGTCCTCATAGGCGCGGGGGTAGTGGCGCAGCAGATCGCCGATGGTGTGGATATGCAGCTTTTCATACAGGGCGGCGCGTTTTTCCCCAACGCCCGGCAGCTCCCGAACAGAGCAGTCGATCCACATGGCACACCCCTCCTTTTTTCTCCATTATAGCGGATGTTTGGTGGCCTGACAACCCCGCAGGCAAAAAACTTTGCGGTATGTTCGGCCGTGCGGCGGCATACAAGTATAGGGGTGATGTGAAGTTGAAAAGGGTGCAAACGGTAAACGGACAGACCCGCCGCGGCCGGCGGGCGGTGCTGCGCGCGGCGGCTGTATGCGGGGTGGCGGCACTGCTGCTGGCAGCGCCGCTGGATTGGGCAGCGGCGGGACGCACGGTGCTGCTGGTGGCGGCCGGTATGCAGCAGCCGGAGAACACCGCTGCGTTCCTTGCCGGCCGTTTGCAGACGGCCACAGCCGAGCCGCCGGCGCAGACTGTGGCCGTGGCGCAGGCGCCGGCGGCTGCAGCGGGTGGGACGGAACCGCCGGCTGAACCGCCGGCCGAGGCCACCACGACCACGGTGGCGGTGGCCGCAACGACCGCTCCGCCGGAGGATGGCACCGGCGGCAAGGTGTATGAGCAGAAGCTGGATACCGGCGACACCCTGCTGGATGGGGTGGCGGTGCGCAACCGCAGCGGCCAGGCGGTGGATATCCGCACGGCGCTGGCCACTACGCTGCAGTGCCGCTTTACGCAGACGGCGGAGCCGCAGGTGCTGATCGTGCACACGCATACCACGGAGGAATACCTGCCCTATGATGCCGGCTACTACAATGCCGGCGACCGCAGCCGCACGGTCGGCGGGGCCTATTCCGTCTGCACCGTGGGGCAGGCGGTGGTACAGGCGCTGGCCGAGGAGGGGATCGTGGCGGTGCAGGATACCACCGTGCACGATTCACCAAAATACAGCGGCGCGTACAGTCGTTCGGCCGAGACGGTGACAAAAAATCTGGAAAAATACCCCTCCATTCAGGTGGTGCTGGATCTGCATCGCGACGCTATCCTGCAGGGGGAACGGGATCTGACCAAGCCCACCGTGGTGGTGGAGGGGAAAAAAGCGGCGCAGATGATGATTTTGATCGGTACGGTCAGCACCGCCGCGCTGCCCAATCCCCATTGGCAGCAGAACCTGGCGCTGGCCGCCCAGTGGCAAAAGGCACTCACCGACAGCTATCCCGGCCTGATGCGTCCGCTGAGCACCGTGGCCAGCCGCTATAACCAGCACATGCATGCCGGCTACCTGCTGGTGGAGATCGGCAGTGAGGGCAACGCGATTGACGAAGCCGTATATTCCGGACAGCTGCTGGGCAAAACATTGGCAAGACTACTCAAGGAGCCGGAAAAAGCGGGGGGATGACCGTGACCAAAAATCGTCGCCGGGCAGCCGGCAGTTTTTTCACAGCACTGGTGCTGGCACTGTGCGTGCTGGGGCTTGGCGGCGCCTGCCTGCTGATCGAATACAATATCCAGCGCACGGCCTACGGGCAGGTCAGCTTTGTCTATGGGTATACCCTGCAGGGGGGTGAGCCGGTGGTGACGGCCGGCGGCAACCGGCTGGCCCTGCTGCCACCGGCCACGGAGCAGGCGCTGCGCGCCTGCGTGGCACCGCCGGTGCGGCTGACGGCGGAGCTGCTGCGGCGGGAGACGGCTGCCTTTGCCCGCCTATGGGCGCGGCTGCTGCCGGCTGGCTGAAAGGCTGTTTTTTTACTTGCCAAAGGCGAAAATGTGTGCTATACTTGTCCCGTGCAGAAAAGTAAGCGCTTACAAAGTGCAGTGAGGGAGGACAATATGGACATTTATTCGCTCTTACGCAGCATGACACTGGAGGAAAAGCTTGGCCAGCTGACGCAGCTGCATTGTCGCTGGTTTTGTTACACCGAGGCGGCACTGACCGGTCCGGAGACCGAGCTTTCCCTGCGGCCGGAGGATCTGGATCGCTGCGGCTCGGTGCTGAATTTCATGGGTGCGGAGGAAATGCTGACGGTGCAGCGGGAGTTTCTTGCCCGCTCCGACCGGCAGATCCCGCTGCTGTTTATGCAGAATGTGGTGCACGGGCATCGGACGATCTACCCGATCCCGCTGGCCATGGGCGGCAGCTTTGATCCGGAGCTGCTGCAGGAGTGCTGCGATATGGCGGCACGGGAGGCGGCAGCCAGCGGTGTGCATGTGAATTTTGCGCCCATGCTGGATCTGGTGCGGGATGCGCGCTGGGGAAGGGTGATGGAGTCCACCGGCGAGGATCCGTACCTCAACGGCGTGATGGCACGGGCCTTTGTGCGGGGGTTCCAGGGGGATTTCCGGCACAAGCACAATATGGCGGTGTGCATCAAGCACTTTGCCGCCTACGGCGCGGCGGAGGCCGGCCGGGATTACAACGCTGCGGATATCGGCGAGCGCAGCCTGCGCCAGTATTATCTGCCGGCCTACAAGGCAGCAATCGACGCCGGCGCAGAGATGGTGATGGCCTCCTTCAATACCCTCGACGGGGTGCCGGTGACCGGCAGTGACTTCCTGCTCAACCAGATCCTGCGGGAGGAATATGGCTTTGATAAGGTGCTGATCAGCGACTTTGACGCCGTGCGGGAGCTGATTGCCCACGGCTATTGCGCGGACGAAAAGGAAGCGGCGCTGCAGGCCATCCGCTGCAATGTGGATATTGAAATGATGTCGGCCACCTACTATAAGTATGCCCGCCAGCTGCTGGAGGAGGGGCGCATTACCATGGCGCAGATCGACCGCATGGTGCTGCGGGTGCTGCGCCTGAAGCAAAAGATGCACCTGTTTGAGCGGCCCACCAGTGCGGCGGACCCGGCGGCGGAGAAGCGGCTGTTCTGCTGCAAAAAGCACCGGGCGATCGCCCGCCGCGCAGCGCAGGAGAGCGTGGTGCTGCTGAAGAATGCCAACGGTGTGCTGCCGCTGAAGAGAGAGGATAAGATCGCGCTGATCGGCCCCTTTGCCGATACCGGGGAGATCCTGGGCAACTGGAATGGCATCGGCGTGCCGGAGGAAACGGTCACGCTGTATCAGGGGATGCGCCGGCACACCGCCGCCAGCCGGCTGCGGCTGGCCGCCGGCTGCGGCTACGGTCTGGCGCAGACGGATGACAGCGGTTTCGCCGAGGCGCTGCGCCGGGTGCGGTATGCGGATAAGGTGGTGCTGGCCATTGGCGAACACCAGGCGTACTCCGGCGAGGGACGCAGCCGGGCGCATATCACCATTCCGCCGCTGCAGATGGCGCTGGCGCGTGCTGTGGCTGCCAAGGGCAAGCCGGTGATTGCGGTGGTGTTTGCCGGCCGCCCGCTGGAGCTGGAGGAGCTGACCGGGCTGTGCGATGCGGTGGTGTATGCCTGGCAGCCGGGTACGGAGGGCGGCAGCGCCCTGGCCGATATCCTGTACGGAGCGGTGAACCCCAGCGGCAAACTGGCCATGAGCCTGCCCTATGCCGTGGGGCAGCTCCCGCTGTATTACAATGCACTGCCCACCGGCCGCCCAAAGAAGGGCGATGCCGTGCCGCAGGATATGGCGCGCACGCGCTGCTGCAGCATGTACGGGGATGTGCCCAACCGGCCGCTGTATCCCTTTGGCTATGGCCTTTCCTATACCACCTTTGCTTTTTCCGATCTGCGGCTTTCGGCCGACCGGGTGACAGCCGATGGAGAGCTGACCGCCAGCGTGACGGTCACCAATACCGGCAGCGTGGCCGGTAAGGAGGTCGTGCAGCTGTATATCCGCGATTGCTTTGCCAGTGTATCGCGCCCGGTACGGGAGCTCAAGGGCTTTCAGAAGATTTTGCTGCAGCCGGGGGAGAGCCGCACCGTCACCTTTGTGATCCGGGAGGAAATGCTGCGCTTCTGGAACCAGGCGATGCAGTTTGTCTCGGAGCCGGGGGAATTTACCGTGTATATCGGCAACAGCAGCGATGCGGAGCTGTCGGCCGGCTTCTGGCTGGAGTAAGGCGGCGGCAGACAGGGACACCGTGCCGTGGGTACGGTGTCCTTTTTTATGTCAAATGTGTATTCTTTCATTTTTCTGCATAAAAATCCATTTTTCTCTTGCAAACATCCCTGAAATATGCTAAAGTGAAAGGGTCATTATGGGAGGAGGCTTTTTTGTGAAGTTTGATGTAAACAGTCCGGTGCTGTTCGCACTGGTGGGGGTGCTGATCGCCGCTGTGCTGGCGCAGTCGGTGTACTTCCTTGTGCGGGCGCTGCGCCGGGCCAGGCAGCTTGGCATTGCATCCGCCACGCTGAAGAAGACCGTGTCCTCGGCCGCTGTGTTTACGGTAGCCCCGGCCGTTGCGATCCTGGTGGGCGTGATCGCCCTGTCCAAGAGCCTGGGTGTGGCGCTGCCGTGGCTGCGGCTGTCGGTGATCGGCTCCATTACATACGAGACGGTTGCTGCAGGCAATGCACTGACGGCGGCCGGGGTAAGTGCGGGCAGCACCATCACCGATCCGACGATCTATGTCACCGTGACCTGGGTGATGACGCTGGGCATCGCCGCGGGGCTGATCCTGGTGCCCTTTGTGACCAAGAAGATCCAGGGTGGCATGACCAAGATCGGCATGAAGGATAAAAAGTGGGGCGATATTTTCAATAACGCCATGTTTCTCGGCATGATTTCCGCCTTTCTCGGTTATGTATTCAGCGATGTGACCAATGTGTTCCACGGCGATACCGCCGGGCTGGTGCCGGTGTGTGTGATGGTGACCTCGGCGCTGATCATGACGGTCTGCGGTCTGCTTTCGCAAAAGCTGAAGGTACGCTGGCTGACGGATTATGCCCTGCCGATGAGCCTGGTGGGCGGTATGGCGGCGGCTATCCCGTTCACGGCGTGGCTGGGCTGAAAGGGGGATGTGTGCAATGCATGAAAAGAAAGAAATGACCTATCTGGACAGCGTCCACCGCGATGGACGCATCTGGGGGATTGTGCTGGGACTTATGCTGCTGCTGTTCCCGGTGGCCGTATCGCTGCTCTTCGGCGCCATGCCGCAGATGGATGCCCTGCTGAAGGGTATCCTGGCAACGGTGCCGATGTACTGGGCGGTGGGGATTGTGGAGATCTTCACCTATGTGCCGATGCTGGGGGCCGGCGGCACCTATCTGTCCTTTATCACCGGCAATATTTCCAATCTGAAGCTGCCCTGTGCGATCGACGCCATGGAGCGGGCGGGCTATAAGGCCTCCAGCGAGGAGGGCGAGATCATCTCGACCATCGCTATTGCGGTGTCCAGTATTGTGACCACGCTGATCATCCTGGTGGGGGTCATTGCCATCGTGCCGCTGACGCCGGTGCTGGAATCCCCGGTGCTGGAGCCGGCCTTCAATATGATCCTGCCGGCACTGTTCGGCGGCCTGGCGGTGGTGTTTGTGTCCAAAAATCTCAAGCTGTCCATCGCCCCCATTGTGCTGATGCTGGCGCTGTTCATCTTTGTGCCGGCGCTCAATGCGGGTACGGTAGGCATTATGGTGCCGGTTGGGGTGCTGTTCACCCTGGCGGTGGCGCGTGTGATGTATAAGAAAGGGTGGTTGTGATGTGGTGGCTGATCTTACCGGCCGCGGTGCTGGCATTGGTGCTGGTGGTGCTGGTGCGCACCCTGCTGTTCCGGCCGAAGGCCGGTGTGCCGGTGCAGGAAAACGAGGAAGCGTTTGACCGTGACCGGGCGGTGAAAAACCTGCGGGCGCTGGTGCGCTGCAAGACCGTATCCTACAAGGATGCGGCGCTGGAGGATGATGCGGAGTTTGAAAAGCTGATCGGCCTGCTGCCGCAGCTGTATCCCCATGTGTTTGCCGCCTGCAGCTTTGACCGGCTGCCCGACCGGGCGCTGCTGTTCAAGTGGCCGGGCAAGGCCGCCGGCGACCCGGCAGTGCTGATGGCGCACTATGATGTGGTGCCGGTGAACGAGGAGCTGTGGGACAAACCGGCCTTTGAGGCGGTTCTGGAGGATGGCGCCATCTGGGGGCGCGGTACGCTGGATACCAAGGTGACCTTCAATGGGGTGCTGTCGGCTGCCGACCACCTGATAGCGCAGGGCTTTACACCGGAAAAGGATATCTACTTTGCCTTCTCCGGCGGCGAAGAGGTCAATGGCCCCGGTGCGGTGCACATTGTGGATTGGTTTGCGGAGCAGGGCATCACCCCCTCCATGGTCGTGGATGAGGGCGGCGCCGTGGTGGAGAATGTATTTCCCGGCGTGCAGGTGCCCTGCGGTTTGATCGGCATTGCGGAAAAGGGTATGATGGATGTGGAATATACCGCCCGCTCGGCCGGCGGCCATGCCTCGGCGCCGAAGCCGAAAACGCCGGTGGACACGCTGGCGGCGGCCTGCTGCGCGCTGGTCCGGCATCCCTTTAAGGCGCATCTGACCCCGCCGGTGGCTGAAATGTTTGATACTCTCGGCCGGCACTCCACCTTTGTTTATCGGATGATCTTTGCCAATCTGTGGCTGTTCCGGCCGGCGCTGGACGCCCTGTGCAAGAAGTCCGGCGGCGAGATGAATGCCCTGATGCGCACAACGGTGGCCTTTACGCAGATGAGCGGCAGCAAGGCCTCCAATGTTATTCCGCCGGAGGCAAAGCTGATCTCCAATATCCGCCTGAACCCGCAGGATACGATGGAATCCGGCCTGGCGTATATCCGCCGGGTGATCGGGGATGACAGTGTGCAGGTGCGCGCGCTGCACGGCATGGATCCCAGCCGGATATCCCGCACCGACTGCGATGGGTGGCAGAAGGTGGCCACGGCGGTGGCCTCCACCTGGCGCGGTTGCCTGGTGTCCCCGTATCTGATGGTGCAGTGCTCCGATTCGCGCCACTACGGCCGCATTTCGGATAAGGTGTACCGCTTTTCGGCGATGGATTTGACCGCGCAGGAGCGCGCGACGATCCACGGCAACAACGAGCATATCCGGGTGGAGACCGCCCAGCATGCTGTCGAGTTTTATATCCGCCTGATGCGTCAGTGCTGACGCCGGGCCTGTGGCCGGCCGTACCGATGGTACGGCCGGCTTTTTTGCCTTGGGCCGTGCGGGTTCATAAAAAATTTCCTTTTTCTCTATTGCCTGCGGCGGCCGAAGTTGGTATACTGGTATGTGAGCAATACAGGCGTACGCAGCCGCGCCCGGGCGTGGCGGGCGGCGCTGATGTCAAATAACCGGCAGGAGGACAATGGAACAAATGGATACTTTTTTTGAGCAGATCGTTAAAAAGAAAAAATCCGGGGGGGAAAAGCTGCTGATCGTCGGCACGGTGCTGCTGGCGCTGGTGCTGCTGGCGCTGGTGCTGGTGTTTTTACAGCTTCCCATGCTGTTTGCCCTGGTGCTGATGGGCGTCGGCTTCGGCGCCTGGTGGGTGATCACCAGCCAGAACAAGGAATATGAATACTCCGTGACCAATGGGGATATTGATATTGACCTGATCGTGGCCCAGCGGCGGCGCAAACGGGTGGTATCGGTGGTTGGCCGCAAGCTGGAGGTGCTGCTGCCCTATGAGGCTGGCAAGACGCCGACGGCCGGCTTCCAGCGCACGGTGGTGGCCGCCCCCTCCCTGCGGGAGAGCGGGCTGTGGTATTTTACCTACCAGAGCAAAAAGAACGGCCACACGCTGGTGGTGTTCCAGCCGAACGGCCGGGTGCTGCGGGCGCTGTACGGCGGCCTGCAGATGCCGGTGCAGCTGGATACCGACCGGGTGCTGCGGGAAAAGGGCATGACCCTCGGCGAGTAAAACGGAAAAGGGGCGAGCGGCATGAGGCTGGCAACGGCAACGCAGATGCGCCGCATTGAGCGGCTGGCAGTGGAGCGGGGCGACACGGAAGCGGCCCTGATGGAGCGCGCCGGCCTGGCGGCGGCGGACTGGATCCGGCGGGAGCTGTGGCCGGAGCAAGTGATGCCGCCGATCACGGTGGTGTGCGGGCGCGGCAATAACGGCGGCGATGGGTTTGTGCTGGCGGCAGCATTGGCGGCGGTCAGCCGGGTAACGGTGGTGCTGGCACAGGGGCAGCCGACTGCACAGCCGGCGCAGCAGTATGCGGCGCGGCTGCCGGCCGCGGTGACGGTGTTGGATTATGCTGCCGAGCCGTATCTGTGCGCCGCGGCGGTCAACGAGGCGGCGGTGCTGGTGGATGCTGTGTATGGCATTGGTTTCCACGGGGAGCTGCCGGCGCAGCTGCTGCCCCTGTTTGCCCAGATGAATGCCGCCCCTGGGATCAAGGTGGCGGTGGATATGCCCAGCGGCCTTGCCGTGGGTGAGCGGGATGATGTGGGCGGCGCCGTGCTCGCGGCCGCCTTCCGTGCGGATGTCACGCTGACCTTCACGGCGAAAAAGCAACGGCAGAGCAGCCCGCTGTGCGGGCGTGTGGAGGTGCTGCCAATCGGCATACCGGCGGATATCGTGGCGCAGGTGCTGGAGCAGGAATCGGCTGATGTGACCCGTGTGGCCGATCCGATCACGCCGGAGCAGGTGCGGGCGTGCTTCACGCCCCGGCAGCCGAACAGCCATAAGGGCAGCTACGGCCGGCTGCTGGCCATATGCGGCAGCTACGGTATGGCCGGTGCGGCACAGCTGTGCCTGCGTGCCGCGCTGCGCAGCGGTGTGGGGCTGGCGGAGGCGGCGGTGCCGGGGTCGCTGTATCCCCTGCTGGCGCCGGTGCTGCCGGAGCCGGTATTTACCCCCCTGCCGGAGACAGCGCAGGGGCACATTGCCCCGGCGGCGGAGGCGGTCCTTCTGCCGGCGCTGGAGCGTGCAAGCGCGGTGGTGGCCGGCTGCGGCCTTGGTGCGCCGCAGGAGCTCGGCTGGCTGGTGCGCCGGCTGCTGAAATGCCGCTGCCCGGTGGTGCTGGATGCCGACGGCATAAATGCGCTGCAGCCGCATATGCTGGTAGAGGAAACAGTTCCGGCTCCGGTCGTTCTGATGCCCCACCCCGGGGAAATGGCGCGGCTTCTGGGTATATCCGTGCAGGAGGTGCAGCAGCGGCGGGCAGAGCTTGCCCGCGGCTTTGCGGATGAATACGGTGTGGTGCTGGTGCTGAAGGGGCACCGCACGCTGGTGGCGGCTCCCGGCCGTCCCCTGCTGGAAAACCGCACCGGCAACCCCGGTATGGCCACCGGCGGCAGCGGCGATGCGCTGGCCGGTGTGATCGGTGCCCTGCTGGCGCAGGGGATGGAACCGTACCGGGCGGCCATGTGCGGGGTGTTCCTGCACGGCGCAGCCGGGGATGCGGCGGCGGCCAGGCTTTCGCAGCACGCAATGCTGCCGACAGATCTGATCGACGAGCTGGGCGGACTGTTTCTCAAATTGGAGAAATAGGGGCGTTTTTATCATGAAGCGATGGATGCGCAGGCTGGCAGCGCTGGTGTGCTGCGGCGGGATCGCGCTGCTGGCCGGCTGCGGCGCGGTCGGTGGCGGCCGGGTGGAGCCGGTGACCAAGGGCTTTACCTGTCAGACGACCATACAGTACCAGGATCTGCAGCTGCAGGGGCAGCTGAGCAGCCGGCGGGATGGCCGTCTGCTGCTCACCTTTTCCCAGCCCAAGTCGCTCAGCGGTGTTGCCATCGGCTGGGATGGCAGCCACATGACCATGGAGCTGGCCGGGGTGAGCGTCAGTATTGCGCCGGAGAAGGTGCCGCAGGGTGCGCTGATCAAGGAGCTGCTGGCGGTGCTGACCGCAGAGCATGGCACCGGCCAGCTGACGGATGAGGGCTATGTGCTGACCGGAGAAGCAGACGACCACGCCTATACCCTGGTGTGTGATGTGCATTCCGGTTTGCCGAAGTCCCTTTCGGTTCCGGAGAGCGGGATCTCCGCCACCTTTTCGGATGCAGCGGTGCTGACCGACAAGGATACGGTATAAGCAGCCAAATGCGCAGGGGATGACCACCCATCGGGGTGCTCATCCCCTGTTTTTATGCGCGCCGAAAACGGCCCTGATCCCGGTGCGGCCATACGGCGCATTTCCCTTTGGCGTGCCACCGGAGCGCGGTTTCGGCAAAATACGCACCCTTGTCCCCATTTTGGCATAGGCTGAAATGGGGAGGCTGGCATAAAGCGGCCGCCGGCCGGCCATACTCTATGCGAAGCGAAAAACACGCAGGAGCGATAAGCAGCAAGGGAGCGAGCAGAATGACAGTACGACGCGGAGATATTTACTATGCCGACCTCAGCCCGGTGGTGGGGTCGGAGCAGGGCGGTATCCGCCCGGTGCTGATCGTGCAGAACGATGTCGGCAACCGCTTTTCGCCAACGGTGATCGTGGCGGCCATCACCAGCCAGATGGATAAGGCCCGGCTGCCTACCCATATCCGGCTGCAGACAACGGCCGGCGGTCTGCAGCGGGAGTCGATCGTGCTGCTGGAGCAGATCCGTACGCTGGACAAGCGCCGGCTGAAGGAGTACATGGGGCGGCTGGATACCCACGCCATGCAGCGCATCGACCGGGCGCTGCAGGTCAGCTTTGGCCTTGGCGCCGGCGGCAGCGGCCTGCCGGCGGTGGCCGCCACGCTGCCGCCCACACAGGGGGCCACCTGAATAATGGGAAAGTGGTAAAAATTGGTGGACTTTCCCGCGCGCGACGCTTGCATTGTCTGGGGGAATGTGATAGAATGGCGTTGATCGCACACGGCGGCCTGTGCTGCCGCGAACAAGTACGCCGGCTGTGCCGGCAGGAGGAAGAATGAAGTATGAATATCATCGTTGTGGGCTGCGGTAAGATCGGAACGACCATACTGGAAAGCCTGGTGGACGAGGGGCATGATGTAACGGCCGTGGACAGTGACCCGGCGGTGCTGGCGGATGTGACCAGCATCCATGATGTGATGGGGGTCGCCGGCAATGGCGCGGACTGTGAGCTGCTGCGGGAGGCCGGCGTGGCCAAGGCGGATCTGCTGGTGGCAGCCACCGGCTCGGACGAGGTGAACATGCTCAGCTGCTTTATCGCCGGGCGGATGGGCGCCAAGCACACCATTGCCCGTATCCGCAAGCCGGAGTATAACGATAAGAGCCTGCATTTCATGAAGCAGCAGCTCGGCCTGGCCATGGCGATCAATCCGGAGCAGCTGGCTGCGGATGAGCTGTATAATATCCTCAAGCTGCCCTCGGCGGCAAAGGTGGAGACCTTCTCCCGCCGCAATTTTGAAATGATCGAGCTGCGGCTGAAGAGCGATTCGCCGCTGGCCGGCAGCTCCCTCAGTGAGCTGCGCGCCCGGTATTCGGCCAAATTCCTGATCTGCCTTGTGCAGCGCGGCAATGAGGTACATATTCCGGATGGCAGCTTTGTGCTGCAGGGCGGCGACCGCATTGGTCTGATGGCGGCGCCGAGTGAGCTGCAGAAGCTGCTGCGCAGCATGGGGCTGCTGCAGAAGCAGGCGCGCAATGTGATGATCCTCGGCGGCAGCCGCACGGCCTATTATCTGGCCAAGACGCTCAGCACCGCCGGCAATGATGTGAAGATCATCGAGATCGACCGGGAGCTGTGTGAAGAACTGTGCGAGGCGCTGCCCAAGGCCGTGATCATCAACGGCGACGGGGCGCAGCAGGAGCTGCTGGTGGAGGAAGGTCTGCGGGACATGGACGCCTTTGTGGCGCTGACCGGCATGGATGAGGAAAACATCCTGCTGTCGGTGTTCGCCTCCTCGCAGAATGTGCCCAAGGTCATCTCCAAGGTCAACCGCGAGGAGCTTGGCTCACTGGCGGAACGCCTGGGGCTGGAGTGCATCGTCTCTCCCCGCAAGATCATTGCCGATGTGCTGGTGCGGTATGCCCGCGCGCTGCAGAATTCGGTCGGCAGCAATATCGAGACCCTCTATACACTGGCGGATGACCGCGTGGAGGCGGTGGAATTCCAGGTGCGGGAGGATTTCCGTGCTGCCGGTATCCCGTTGCGCGATCTTACCCTGAAGCCGAACATCCTGATCGCCGGCATCATCCGTGACCGCGCCCCGATCCTCCCGACCGGCGATGATTGTATCCGTGCCGGCGACCGCGTGGTGGTGATGGCGGCCGACCGTCGCCTGCAGGATCTCAGTGATATCTTGAAATAAGGACGGATAAGGCGACAATATGAATCGGAGAATGGTACTGTACATGCTGGGACGCATTGTGCGCATGGAGGCGGCGCTGCTGCTGCTGCCGCTGGCGGTGTCCCTGTATTACCGTGAAGACTGCGCGGCAGCCTTTCTGATCACCATTGGGGTGGCGCTGTGCGTGGGTACACTGATGGTGGTGCTCAGCCGCCCCGGCAACCAGGTCATCTTTGCCAAGGAGGGCTTTGTGATCGTGGCGCTGGCGTGGCTGGGGGTGTCGGCGGTGGGGGCGCTGCCCTTCTTCATCAGCCGGGGCATCCCCTCCTATGTGGATGCGTTTTTTGAGACCGTCAGCGGCTTTACCACAACCGGCTCCTCTATCCTGCGGGATGTGGAGGCTCTGCCGCGGGGACTGCTTTTCTGGCGCAGCGAGACCCACTGGATCGGCGGTATGGGCGTGCTGGTGCTGATTATGGCGCTTGTGCCGTCCGTTTCCGGCCGCACCATGCATATCCTGAAGGCGGAGATGCCCGGCCCTATTGTGGGCAAGCTGGTGCCGCGTGTGCGGGATACCGCCAAGATCCTTTACCTGATCTACATAGCCATGACACTGGTGCAGGTGATCCTGCTGCTGTGCGGCGGCATGAGTCTGTTCGACAGCGTGGTGCATACCTTCGGCACGGCCGGCACCGGCGGCTTTGGCATCTACCGGAACAGCATTGCCGGCTTCAGCCCCTATATCCAGTGGGTGATCGCCGTGTTTATGCTGCTGTTTGGGATCAATTTTAACCTGTACTACCTTATCCTTGTGCGCCGGGTGCGCGAGGCGCTGTGCAGCCGGGAGCTGTGGTGCTACCTGCTGCTGGTGCTGCTGTCCTCTGCGGTGATCACGGTCAATATATTCCCGTATTACCGCTCGGCCGGCGAGGCGATCCGTGCGGCGGTGTTCCAGGTCAGCTCGATCATAACCACCACCGGCTATGCCACGACGGATTTCAACCTGTGGCCGGGGCTTTCCAAGGTCATCCTGTTCCTGCTGATGTTTGTGGGCGGCTGTGCCGGCTCCACGGCCGGTGGCCTGAAGGTCTCCCGCGTGATGCTGCTGTGCAAATCCGTGCGGCGCGACCTGCAGCGGCAGCTGCACCCCCGTTCGGTGGGCAGCATCCAGCTGGAGGGGCGGCGGGTGGATAATGTGACGGTTGCCGGTGTGGGCATCTACCTGACGGTGTATTGCCTGCTGCTGGCGGCTACGCTGCTGCTGCTCAGCTTTGAGGCATTTGGGCTGGAATGCAATCTTTCGGCGGCGGTGACCTGCCTGAACAATGTCGGCCCCGGTTTCGGAATGGTCGGCCCGGCCGGCAGCTTTGCTGAGTATTCCGCCTTTTCCAAGGTGGTGCTGTCGCTGGCGATGCTGTTCGGGCGGCTGGAGATCTATCCCCTGCTGTTTGTGCTGACGCCCACCACCTGGATGAAAAAATAAGCCATAGAATACCGCCAGCGGCCGTCTGCTCCCGAAAAGGGGCGGACGGCCGCTGGCGGTGTTTTGTGTTGTTATTTCTGCGGTACGGTCAGCACAACCTTGCCAATGTTCTCGCCGCGGTAGAGGATGGCCTGCGCCTCCTCGGCCTCGGTGATCGGCAGTACTCGGTAGATGGTCGGCCGGATCTCGCCGGCTTCCACCTTGGGCCATACCTTCTGTACCAATTCGGCCAGGATTTCCGCCTTCACGGCGGGGGTGCGGGAGCGCAGGGTGCTGCCGATGATGCGGACATTGCGCACATAGATGTTTTTCAGGTCGATCTGTGTTTCGCGGCCGGCCAGGGCGGCGATCATGATCCAGCGTGCGCCGTGGGCAAGGTAGGGCAGGCATCCGCCCATGCCGGCGCCGCCCAGGCAGTCGATGGCCACATCCACCGGGTGTCCCTCTGCCAGCTGCTGCTGCAGTACCGCCTCCAGCGATTCCTGTGCCGTATTCACAATGATATCCGCGCCGGTGGCGGCAACGGCTGTGCGTTTCTGCTCATCAATGATGGTGGTGATCACACGGGCGCCGAACGCCTTGGCCATCGGGATCACCACGCTGGCCAGTCCGCTGGCACCGGCCTGCATCAGCAGGGTGTTGCCCGGCTGCAGTCCACCCTCACGGAACAGATTGAGGTACGCCGTGGCAAAGGCCTCCGGCATGGCGGCGGCCTCCACCATGGAGCAGCCCGCCGGCACCGGCATCAGCATATCGTACTTGACATTGGCATATTCGGCATAGCCGCCGCCACCCAGCAGGGCACACACCCGGTCGCCCACTTGCCAGTGGGATTTTTCGGCGGCTGCTGCACCCACCTGTACGATGGTGCCGGCGATCTCCAGCCCCATCCAGTCCGGACAGCCGGGCGGCGGGGGATAGTCCCCCTCCCGCTGCATCAGGTCGGCGCGGTTGAGCGCAGCGGCCTCAATTTTTACCAGGCAGTCCTCCGCGCCCACGGTGGGATCCGGTACGGTATCCCACCGCAGGGAGCGGTCCTCATTCACTAATACGGCTTTCATGGTCGTTCCTCCTTTAGTCTTGTAAGAGCGTTTTGCGTTCATGCAGCAGGCCGTCATACAGCGGCATAAGCTCCTGCTGGCTCATGCCGGTCACAGCCAGAATTTTTCGGTTATCCATAATGCGGTCAAATAACCGGTCGGTGCGCAGCTGCCACAGCTGGCCTAAGCTTGGCTCCTCTCCGTGCGGGTTCAGGGTGCGGAAGTAGGCGGCATCGTCCGCCGCGGCATAGTGCAGGCCGAAGATATCGTGATAATAGGCGGCAATGGTCTCCCAGCTGTGGTGCTCGGCGGTGGTAATATTGAAGTCGTCCGCCAGAGCCTGTTCGCAGAAAAGCAGGCGGCTGAGCATTTCCGCCACATCCCCGGCCCAGCTCATCGTTGCCTGCGTTTTCAGTGCCTGCGCCTGCAGGGGCAGCACTGCCCCGGAGCGGAAGTATGGCAGCAGATGCGGCCGCTCCAGCGTGATCAGCTGGCAGCGCTTTTTGGAATAGGTGATGGCGGGACGCACAATGGTCCAGTTTTTATACCGGCTGGCGCGCAGAAAGCGTTCCCCGCGTGCTTTGTGCAGGCTATAATCGTTGGAGGCAAGATAGACCGGATCCTGTGCGGTGTCCAATAGCTGCGGGGAGCTTTCCACGACCGGGTGCTCCTCATCAGCAAATACCCGGTAGGAGGACAGGTAGATGTAATGCGCCGTATTCTGCAGATACAGGTCAGCAAAAGCAGAAAAGGGCGGCGCCCAATAGATCATCAGGTCGATCACGCCGTCGAAATGCTCCGCCAGCAGTGCAGTGACGACGGTTTTATCCAGCGCATTGGCCTTGCGGAAATGCAGATTTGGCCGGCTGCTTGTGGCATCCTCCAGGGAAATAACGGTGACATCATAGCCTCGGTCGGCCAGCTTTTCGACAAGGTAGGTGCCGATGGCGCCGGTGCCGCCCAGGACCAAGACCTTTTTCATTTTTGCTCCCCGTCCTTTCCGCAGCAGCGCTGCAGCAGCCGGTACAGCTGCAGTTCATAGTCCGGCGGGTACGGATTGGCTGCCTCGCCGGCGATATAGCCGGCAAAGGCCGCCATCATGCCGTCGTAGCGGTCAAATTCCGCCGAGCGGTGCTGTTCGCCCCGGTCGCTCCAGTCGGCGGCGTTGCGGTAGATGCACCAATCGGTGTACAGCGCGGGGTACACCCCCAATGTTTCCAGCGGCTGCACGGCGGCGGTCGCTTTTGTGCCGGTGATGACCAGCCGGCGCATGGCATAGCCGCCGACATCCACGGCGGAGGTGTGGATCAGGGAGAGCCCGGTGGGGTATTGCAGCAGCGCCATGCCCACATCCTGGCTGTGCAGTCCATCCAGCCCGGTGGAATAGCTCAGCGGCAGAATGTCCTGCGGCATCCCCTGGATCTGCAGGACCAGATCCAGCAGATGGCAGCCGAGGAAAAACAGCATTCCGCCGGGGAATTTTTCAAGCCACTGCCGCATTTCCTTCGTGTGGTGGCAGTCCATCTGTGCCTCCACGCGCAGGATCTGCCCGAAATCCCCCTGGCGGATCTGCGCAAGCAGCTGCTGAATGACGGGATTGTAGCGGTACATATAGCCGGTGTGGAAAACCGTGCCCTGTGCCTTCACGGTGGCGATCAGCCGTTCAAACGCGGCGAGGTCGGTGCCGCCCGGCTTTTCCATGTGGATGTGCTTGCCGTGCTCGGCGGCCAGCTGGGCGTACCTGGTCAGGTACGGCTCCTCGGTCTCGATGGTAACAGCTTCGATCGAGGGGTCCTCCAGGATCTCCTGCAGCGATAGCTCGCGGTAGCCGTCAAACACCGCTGTGCGTTCCGGGCAGAGCTCCCGCTCCCCCTGCGGCAGGGTATAGCCGGCAATGTCGAAGAGAGCGGACTGCTTCTTCAGGCTGCCGAATATTTCACTTCCGTGGCTGTATCGGCTGGTGCCGATCTGCGCAATGCGGATTCTTCTCATTCCATGTCCCTCCAATCAAACTGCACCACCGGGAATGTACCGCCGGCGGCCAGACGATCGTAAACGGCGGGGGCCTCCTGCGGGGAGTGCAGCTCCTCGACCAATGGCTGCAGCTGCAGCCGCCGGCCGAGGACAAACCGCTGGACGGCCATCATATCGTCGTGTGTTGTCCAGCAGCCCGGCCGGGATTCCTGCTGCGGCCTGGCCAGGGTGTGCGCGCCGATCAGTTCTATGCCGGGGCCATGCACCTTTTTGTAGTAATCCACGGAAAAATCGCTGTGCCGCGTGCAGCCGAGCAGCGCGACCCGTCCGAACGGCCGCATACAATCCAGCGCGCCGTTGAGGCCGCCGCCATTGCCGGTCACCTCAATGGCGACCTGCGGGCCGCCGTCGGTCAACTGCCGCACGCGCTGTGCAAAGGCCGGGTCAAAGGGATCCAGCGCGTAATCCGCTCCATGCCGCAGGGCGCACTCCCGCCGTTCGGCGACCGGGTCGGCGGCAATGACCGGTACGGCTCCGGCCGCCCGCAAAAGGCGGACGGCCATAAGCCCCAGCACGCCGGCTCCCATAACCAGGGCAGCCTCGCCGAATTCCAGCCGGCATTTGCGGATGGCGGCCGCCGGAAAGGTGCTGATGTGCCACAGCGCCGCCTCCTGAAAGGAGATCGTATCCGACAGGATCCGATGCACATTCCTTTCGTCTACCAGGCAGTAGCGCGAGTGGGTGCTCCAGGATAGAGCGACCCGTTCCCCCACCTGCACAGAGCGGACGGCGCTGCCCACCTTTTCCACCGTTCCGGCAGAGCTGTATCCGCTGATGCGGGGAAACTGCGGCTGCGGCGGCACCTTGCCGATGCCGATATTCACCTCACCGATCAGGTTGGCGCGTTCGGTCCCGCTGCTGATGGTGGAAACGGCTAATCTCACCAAAACCTCGTTGGCGGCAGGCTCCCGTACCTCGCTTGTGAGCAGCTCTGCGCATCCCGGTTCGGTGAAGGTGATCGTGGCGTTTTGCATGTAAAATCCTCCTCCTTTGTGTTCTCTGCCCATAGAATAGCACTTGACAAAGGAGAATAAAATGCAGTATTCTCTAAAAAGCGGGTAATTTTTTCTTATAAAAGAGAGGATATACACGGTGAATAACGCAGAATTTTATAATAGCTTCTACTTTATGAGGATCTCTTTCCAGCGGGTGCATCAGTACGATTGCACCCAAACGGGGTGTCCGCGGAATTATATCGGCGTGCTGATCCGCGGCACCGCCCGCCTGACCGATGGCGCGCATACCCTGGTGCTTTCTCCGGGGGAGGCGTTTTTCATTCCGCACCGGTGCCGTTACCGTTCGTTCTGGCAGCCGGATGCTGACGGCCAGGTGGCCTGGTATTCCTTCGGGTTCGACCTTCTTCCCCTGCCGGACAACCGGATGCCTGTGCTGCAGGTGCTTCCGCGCAGCGGGCAGGCGGGGGAGTGGCTTGAGCGCCTCTGCGCAGAGCCGGTGGCGAACTGCCGGACGGTAGGGCTGCTGTACGGATATTTTGGCGGGATCGCCGCAGGGCTGGTATATGCCAGCCACACAGAGCCGCTTGTGGAGCGCATCTGCGCCTTTTTCCGCGATCATCCGACGGCCTCTGTCGGCGCGGCAGCCCAGGCCGTCGGCGTCAGCGTGGCGGGGTTGTACGCGGCATTCGGGCGGGCAGGAAGCGAAACCCCCGGCGCGGTGCGGCAGCGCCTTCTCTGTGAAAAGGCTGCCGATCTGCTGGCCGGCACGGATCGGTCGGTAGAAGAGATCAGCAATCGGCTCGGCTTCAGCTCCTCAGCCTATTTCCGCAAGGTCTTTCGGGAGCACAAGCATTGCAGCCCGCGGGAGTACCGGAAGCGCTATCAGCTCTGATCCAGCACCCCGGCGGCCTGCAGCACCTGACGCGCCTCGCACAGCAGGGGCTGCACCGGGGTCGCCAGCTCGTCGCGCTCCGCAACGCACAGGTACATCCCCTCGGCGATCAGCGGGGCAATGCGCCGGTGCAGGGCACATTGCGCGCCGCCGCACAGGAACAGATATGGCCGCGGCAGCTGCTGCCGCAGGGCGGTGGTGATGGCAAATGCCTCCGTCAGCTGCTCCGGCGTATCGGCGGCGGTAACGATCTTGGCAATATCGGCGCCGCGGGCCAGCTGCTCCTGCGCCACCGACAGCACCTGTGGCAGCGGCGTGTACTGCACGATATGGGAGGACATCAGCACCTGCGCCCCCCGGGCGTGCAGCGCGGCGATCAGGCTGCGCTGCTGGTCGATGGCTGCGGCATCCGTGGTCATCTCGCCCGGCGTGGGGCAGAAAAGGTCGCCCGGTATGTCCAGCAGTGCGCCGCCGCATTCGGCGGCGGTCAGCAGTCCCTGCGCCAGCTCCTCCTCTGTGCGTCCGGTGTTTTTACCATAGCGGTAGTTGGTGATGTAGAAGGGCTTGCCGTCTGCCTCGGCCAGCAGGCTGCGCAGCTGTGCCGGGGTGCGTTCCTCCGGCTCCATCGCCTCCAGCTGCAGGCCAAAGGCATCGGCGCCGCCGGCCAGCCCCTGCCGGATCAACGCACGCGCGCGGTCGGCCGTGCGCGCCTGCACCATAACGGTCAGGGTCGGGCGGCCTTTTACCAAAAAATCTTTCATCGTTTTTCTCCTTACAGAACGCTGCGGCCGCCGTCCATCAGCAGCGTTACACCGTCAAAGAAATTGCCCTCGTCGGCGATGAGGTACAGCATCAGATTGACCAGCTCGATCGGCTCGGCTGCCCGTTTCAGCGCCGTGGGCATGGAGGCCATGCCGGGGCGGGTGAGTACCGGGCCCGGCGCCACACAGCAGCAGCGGATGCCATACTGGCTGCCGTATTGCGCCAGTGAGCGCACCAGGCCGTTCATTGCAGCGCTTTTGGCACAGGCGTATGCCACGCTGCCGCCGCCGCCTCCCTCCCAGCCCGTGATGGAGCCGATGCACAGGATGGTGCCGCTTTTCTGTTCCCGCATCTGCTTCATCACCGCGTGGGCAAAGTAGAATTGGCCTTTCAGGTTGACATCCAGACCCCAGTCGTATACCTCGATCGGCACATCCGGAAATTCGCCCTCCGCATGGCACATCCGCATCTCGGCACCGCCGGCCAGCGTGACCAATATATCAATGCATCCGAAGGTGCTGACGGCCAGGTCACGCACGGCGCACACCTCGTCATAGCGCCGCACATCGCATGCGGCAGAAATGGCCCGGCCGCCGTTCCGGCTTTCGGCATTGATCGCCTGTGCCGCCTTTTCGGCCGCCTCCGGGTCGATATCGGCCAGCACGGCGTTGGCACCACGCCGCACCAGCTCCTGGCAGAGCAGCAGCCCCATGCCGGAGGCGGCGCCGGTAACAACAGCGGTTTTTCCTTTAATTCCGTGTAGATCCATATGTATCCCATCCTTTCTGCCTCCCATTATAGCGGGCAGAACGAAAGGAACAATGGAAAAAACGATGGCATTTTTGCTATTTTTGATACAAATATCCGATTGTTTTGCCAAAAGTATTGACGGATATGATACAATAAAGAAAAGCCGCAAAGGAGGGTGTCCCATGGATCTGCAGAACCTGACCGTGACCGTGCTGCAGGATGTGGCAACGGTATATTCGGTGGCCGGTGAGCGCTTTACGATGGTCGATCGCTGGTGCTATGGCCTTTCACTGTGCTATGAGGGACGCATCACCTACCATCACAGCGGCCAGAGCTATGTATCGGTGCCTGGTTGTGCTGTTTTGCTGCCGCAGGGGGCAACCTATACCCTGCAGCGGCAGGAGACCGGCCGTTTTCCGGTCATCAATTTCCATACGGCAGCGCCGGTAACAGACACCTTTGCCGTGCTGCCGCTGACCCATCCGGATGCCTGCCTGGCGCTGTATGAGCAGCTGCGGCAGTTCCGGCAGGATGGGCGTCCGGCCGCGGCCATGGCGGCTTTTTACCGTCTGCTGGATGAAATCGCCGGTGCGTCGGTCGACCGCAGCATACCGCATGGCTCACCGCTGCATACGCTGCTGCCGTATATGGCCGCACACTGCGATGACGCTGCGCTGACGAATACGGCACTGGCACAGCGGGCGCATATCAGTGAGGTGTATCTGCGGCGGCTGTTTCTGCAGCAGCTGGGGGTCACGCCGCGGCAGTACCTGCTGCACCTCCGGTTGGAAAAGGCCAAGCGGCTGCTGGAGGATGGCCGCCTGACGGTAACGCTTGTGGCGGAAAGCTGCGGCTATACCAATGTGTATCATTTTTGCCGCTCCTTCCGGCAGTATACCGGTCTGACCCCCACCGAATACCGGCGCGGCCGGCAGAACCTGCTGTAAAAAAAGAAACTGCCCGCCCGGAAACCCATGGGTTTCCGGGCGGGCAGCTGTTTTTGCGTTCAGACCGTGGCCGTGGCCAGCTGGGCCAGTGCGGTCTTCAGGCTGTGGCGGTAGTACAGCAGCTCGGCCACAGCAGTAATGCTCCAGGAAAAAACATACAGCAGGTAGAGCGACGGAATGGTGCCGAAATAGGCAAACACCGTGTATACCCACACCAGCCGGAATACGCAGGAGCCCATGATGACGATGATCGTCGGCACAAGACTCTTGCCCAGCCCGCGGGAGCCGGCGATGGCGCAGTCCATAAAGGCGGAAACGCCGTAGGAAAGCCCCATGATCTGCAGGCGCTTCATGCCGGCGTCGATCACTGCCTGCTCGGTGGTGAACAGCGAAAGGAAGGTGCGGCCGAAGAGCAGAAGCAGCACCCCCATCAGCGTGCCGACGACAAAGGAATACAGCAGGCTGATACGGAAACTCTTTTTCACCCGGCGGCCATCGCCGGCGCCGAGGTTCTGTCCCATAAAGCTGGAGCAGGCCACATAGAAGGCGGCCATTACATCGTAGATCATGGCGTCGGCATTGGCGGCGGCGGAGTTGCCCTCCACCATAACCGCATCAAAGCGGTTCACGCCGGCCTGGATGAACAGGTTGGCAATGGCGAAAATGGTGTTTTGAAATCCGGCGGGCAGCCCCAGCGCCAGCACCCGGCCGGCCGGCTCACGGCGCAGCATCCCCTTTTGCAGCCGCAGGGTGTAGACCCCTTTGGAGCGGGCCAGTGCCAGCAGGATCAGCCCGGCCGAGAGATACTGCGAAATGATGGTGGCCAGCGCCACGCCGGCAACGCTCATGGAGCACACAATGACAAAAAACAGGTTCAGCAGCACATTCACAATGCCGGCAAACAGCAGGAACAGCAGCGGCCGGCGGGTATCCCCGGCGGCGCTGAAAACGGCATTGCCGTAGTTATACAGCGCCATGGCCGGCATACCGAGGAAATAGATGTGCAGGTACAGCGCCGCCCCCTCCATCAGCTCCGGCTTGGTGCCCAGCAGGTGGAGCACACCGCGGGTGCCGGCAAGGCCAATACCGCACAGTGCAATGCCGATCAGCAGCGAGACCAGTGCGGCGGTGGCTACGGTCTGCCGGGTGCCCTCGGCATCCCGCGCACCGATATGGCGGGCGGTAACCACATTGATGCCGCTGCCAAGTCCGATCAGAAAGCCGGTGAACAGGCTGACCAGCGTGGTGGTGGAGCCGACCGCCCCCAGTGCCACAGAGCCGGAAAAGCGGCCGACCACGGCAATATCCGACATATTAAACAGCACCTGCAGCAGATTGGAAGCAATCAGCGGCAGGCTGAACAGCAGAATCTGTTTATACAGGGAGCCTTTGGTCAGGTCGTGCTCCCGGGTAGCGGTAGCCATAGGGAATGGCCTCCTTGGGAAATGATTTCTGCGCCGGGGCGCAGCGTTTCCCATTATACTGCTTTGGTTGAAAAAGTCAAGGGCAATACCGCACGGCTGTGTGCGGTATTGCCCATTCGCTCCTTACTGCGGAAAATAGAAGTGCAGCAGCCCGGCCAGATAGGGGTGCAGAACATCGTCTGTGGAGTACAGGATCTCATGCCGGGCCTCCGGGACAAAGCACTGCTCACCGGCCGGCAGACGGGCGGCCAGCACCGCCTGCGGGCGGGGCAGCACCATGGCGTCCTGCCCGGCGGTGTAGATGCGTACCGGAATGTGTACCTGCTCCGGCGCCCCCGGCTGCAGAATGGCGTCGGCCACCGTGAGGCTCTCCAGCGTCCAGCGGTAGGTGGGGTGGCGGTTCTGGAAGGTCGGATCCTCCTGCCGGACACGGCGGTAATAGGCAAAGCGGGCGCGGCTGGTGTCATTGGAGCGGGAAAACACTTTATCCCGCTGGTTGGGGCGGGAGGCAAACAGCTGCCGCCGGCCGCCGCCGAGGGCGATTGCGCCGCGGCAGATGGCCTTTGCCAGCCACAGGGGAAGCCCGCCGCGGGCCGGGGCGATCATGGGGCAGGAAAGCACTGCCCGGTCGAAAAGGCGGCCGCCCTGCTCCAGATACCGGATGGCCACCGCGCCGCCCATGGAGTGGGAAAACAGAAACTGCGGCGCCGTGCCGGCGGCCACCACCTGTTCGGTAAAGGCGGTAAAATCCGCCACATACTCGGAAAAATGCTCAATGTGGGTCAGCCGCACATCCGCCACATAGCGAAAGGAGCGGCCATGCCCCCGCTGCTCCGGAATGTACACATCCAGGCCGGCATGCAGAAAAAAGTAGGCAAGCTCCCGGTATTTTTCCGCACACTCAGTGAAGCCGTGCAGGATAGTCACGCTGCCGCGGGCGCGGTCGGCGCGGTAGTGCACATAGTACAGCTCCCGGCCGTCGGGGCAGGTGAAGCGCCCCTCCTGCCGCCGGGCGTGCAGATACGGCAGCACCGTGCCGTCCATTTCGGCGGCGTAGTGCTGTTCTCTGACCAGTCCGTCCACACGGCTTCCTCCTTTTGCTTATTTGTTATTGACGGAATACACATCGGCCACCTCGCTGATGGTGATGAAAGCCGCAGGATCCAGCTCATGGATCAGGTTGCGCATCCGGGTGACCTGAAAACGGTTGACGATGAAATACAGCATGGTCTTTTCGCTGTTGGAGTAGCCGCCGCGCGCCTGCATCCGGGTAACGCCGCTCTCAAAGGCGGAGGTCAGCGCCGCGCAGACGGCATCCGGCTCGGTGGTCACGATCACGGCACACTTGGCGCGGTCAAAGCCATCCACGATAAAATCGACGGTTTTCAGCGCGGCGGCATAGGTGACGATGGAGTACAGCGGCAGGATCCAGCTGTGCCGGATAATGCCGCACAGGATGTACAGCAGCACATTGTACAGCATCACAAAGGTGCCCACCGACAGGCCGAGCCGCTTGGCAAAGATCACGGCCATGACCTCGATGCCGTCCATGGCTCCGCCAAAGCGGATGGCCAGGCCGCTGCCGATGCCGGAAATCACACCGCCGAACAGCGAACACAGCAGCAGGTCGGTGCCGGCCAGCGGCGAGGCGATGCTCACATCCACCGGCAGCACATCGGTGATCAGAAAAGAGGCCAGCGAATATATAGCCACGCTGTAAATGGCGTAGAAGGTGAATAGCCGGCCCTGCCGGCGCAGACCGTACAGAAACAGCGGGATATTCAGCAGCAGCAGGAACAGCGAAAGCGAAAGCCACGGCGGGGTGATCTGTGCCAGCAGCATGGAGGTGCCGGATATGCCGCTGTCATAGAGCTGTACAGGATAGAGAAACAGGGTGACGCCGAAAGCGTTGATGATGCCGGCCAGTGTGAGCATCAACAGGTTTCGGATACGGATAGTCTTCCAGTCTTTCATACAGATACTCCTTTGTCGGTAGTGGATGGGGATAAAAGCGCTTTCATTTTCGGAGTGCGCCACGGGCCGCCATCCCCCGGCGGGAAGCTCCCCTTTGCTGCAGCGTATATTGCACATAGTATACCATATCCCGGATGGCTTGACAAGGGAAATCCGCACAACTTTGCCGGGGGCATTGTCACCGGCGGCGGTTTGTGGTAGAATGAGAAAAAAGAACGGGAGCGTGAGGCTTTATATGGAGATACGGGAGCTGCTGGCACGGGTGGATCACACGCTGCTGACGCAAACGGCGACGCCGCAGGCGATCCGCACCCTGTGCGATGAGGGCATGACCTACGGTACGGCGTCGGTGTGTATTCCGCCCAGCCTGGTGCAGTTTGCCGCCGGCTATGTGGCCGGCCGGCTGCCGATCTGCACGGTGATCGGGTTTCCGAACGGCTACAATACCACGGCGGTCAAGTGCGCCGAGACTGCCGATGCCGTGAAGAACGGTGCGGCGGAGCTGGACATGGTCATCAATCTCGGCTGGCTGAAGGCGGGGAATGACGCTGCGCTGCTGGAGGAGATCCGGGCGGTTAAGGCTGCGTGTGACGGCCGGCTGCTGAAGGTGATTGTGGAGACCTGCCTGCTCACGCAGGAGGAAAAGCGCCGGATGTGTGCAATCGTGTCCGAATCCGGGGCAGACTATATCAAGACCTCCACCGGCTTTGCCGGCGGGGGCGCTACCCGCGAGGACATCGCCCTGTTTGCCGCCAATGTGGCGCCGCAGGTGAAGATCAAGGCGGCCGGCGGCATTGCCTCCATCCGGGATGCTGAGGATATGCTGGCGCTGGGCGCCTCACGGCTGGGAACCAGCCGCATTGTGCGGATTGTGCAGCAGGAGGGGCTGCTGCATACGGCGGATGGCTGAGAGGCTGCTATCAGTATGCTATAACTATATAAACTGTATATAAATTATATGTGAACCATTATATGAGACAAGGAGAGATGCTGTATGGCACTGTACCCCACCCCGCACATTCAGGCGGAACCGAAGGATTTTGCCAAGACCGTGCTGATGCCCGGCGATCCGCTGCGGGCGCGTTTTATTGCCGAAAACTATCTGACCGATCCGGTGCTGGTGAACAATGTGCGCGGGGTGCAGGGCTATACCGGCACCGTTGACGGCGTACCGGTCAGCGTGATGGCCAGCGGTATGGGCATGCCCTCCATCGGTATCTATGCGTATGAGCTGTACCAGGTGTTCGGTGTGCAGAATATCCTGCGCATCGGCTCTGCCGGCGCCATGCAGCCGGATATCCGGCTGCGCGACCTGGTGATCGGGCAGGGGGCATGCACCGATTCCGCCTTTGCCCACCAGTACCGGCTGCCCGGCAGCTTTGCCCCCATCGCCTCCTACCCGCTGCTGCGGCTGTGCACCGATCTGGCACAGCAGCGCGGGCTGCGGTTCCATGTGGGCAATCTGCTCTCCTCGGATGTGTTTTACGCGGATGAGGCAGGGGTGCCCGCCGACCAGCGCGCGGCGGCGGCCTGGGGGAAAATGGGGGTTATGGCGGTGGAAATGGAGGCAGCGGCGCTGTATATGACGGCTGCCCGCTGCGGCCGCCGTGCGCTGGCGATCTGCACGGTCTCTGACCACCTGCTGACCGGCGAGAATACCACCGCCGCCGAGCGGCAGTCCTCCTTTGGGGAGATGATGGAGCTGGCGCTGGAGATGGCCAAGGCGCTGGACGGAGATAAGGGGGCGGCCGAATGAAACGGGTATTCCTGATCGTACTGGATTCCTGCGGGGTCGGGGAGATGCCGGATGCGGCAGCCTTCGGCGACCACGACTGCCACACGCTGCGCCGCATTGCCGGCTCCCCCGCCTTTGCGGCGGATACCATGCGGCGGCTGGGGCTGGCCAATATCGACGGGCAGGCGTTTCTCGGCCCTGTGGCGCAGCCGCTGGCGGCGGTGGCGCGTATGACGGAGCGCTCCGCCGGCAAGGATACCACCGTTGGCCATTGGGAGATCGCCGGCGTGGTCTCGCCGCGTCCTATGCCGACCTATCCGCACGGCTTTCCGCCGGAGGTGCTGGAGCCGTTTTGCCATGCCACCGGGCGGGGGGTGCTGTGTAACCGCCCATACTCCGGCACGCAGGTGATCCGCGACTATGGACAGCAGCATCTGGAAACCGGCAAGCTGATTGTGTACACCTCGGCGGACAGCGTTTTCCAGATTGCGGCGCATGAGCAGCTGGTGCCGCCGGAGCAGCTGTATGCTTATTGCCGTGCGGCGCGGCGCATCCTCACCGGGGAGCATGCGGTTGGCCGGGTGATCGCCCGCCCCTTTGCCGGCACGGCGCCGGATTTCTACCGCACCGCCAACCGGCACGATTTTTCGCTGGAGCCGCCCGCGCCGACGCTGCTGGATGCCCTTTCCGCCGCCGGCCAGACGGTGTATGCGGTGGGAAAGATCACCGATATCTTTGCCGGCCGTGGGGTCACCCGCCGGGTGTATACCCATTCCAATGCCGAGGGGATGCAGCAGGCTATGCAGGCGCTGCAGGAGCCGTTTGCGGGGCTGTGCTTTATCAATCTGGTGGATTTTGATATGCTGTATGGTCATCGGCAGGATGTGGACGGCTACGCTGCTGCCTTTGCCGCGTTTGACCGCTGGCTGCCTGGCTTTATGGCCGGCATGGGGGCCGAGGATGTGCTGATGATCACCGCCGACCACGGCTGTGACCCCGGCGATGAAAGCACTGACCACAGCCGGGAGTATACCCCGCTGCTGGTATATGGCCGGGCGGTGCTCCCGGTCAATTGCGGCACCCGCCCGACCTTTGCGGATATCGCCGCCACGGTGGCGGCCTATCTCGGTGTGGATTACACCGGTGCCGGCGCACCGCTGCCGGTTTTCCGGGATGTAGAATAAGGAGGAAAGCCCCATGGATGAAAAGACGCTTTGCCGTGCAGCAATCGACGCCATGCAGCAGGCCTATGCGCCGTATTCCCACTGCACGGTGGGGGCAGCTCTGCTGACGGCCGATGGCCGGGTGTATACCGGCTGCAATATTGAGAATGCGGCCTACCCCGCCACGGTGTGCGCTGAGCGGGTGGCGCTGTTCAAGGCCGTCAGCGAGGGGGAACAGCATTTTGCGGCGCTGGCGGTGGCCGGCGGCCGGCAGGGGCGGCTGCAGGGAGCCTATCCGCCCTGCGGCGTGTGCCGCCAGGTGCTGGCGGAATTCTGCCCGCCGGAGCTGCCGGTGCTGACGGTGACCGGCGGCGAGAGCTTTGAGCGGCACACGCTGGGGGAGCTGCTGCCGCTGGCCTTCAGCGGCCGGTGCATGGAATAAAGGAGGCAACAGCGATGCGGATGGTGGATATTCTACAGAAAAAGCGGCATGGTGCGGTGCTGACGGCGGAGGAGATCCGCTTCTTTGTGCAGGGCTGCACCGATGGCACCCTGCCGGATTATCAGCTTTCGGCGATGCTGATGGCCATTTGCTGCTGCGGCATGGATGCCGCGGAAACGGCCGTGCTGACCGAGGCGATGGCCCATTCGGGGGATACGGTGGATCTGAGCCGCTTTGGCGACCGGTCGGTGGATAAGCATTCCACCGGCGGTGTGGGCGATAAGACCACCCTGATCGTGGCGCCGCTGGTGGCGGCGCTGGGTGGCTGCGTGGCCAAGATGTCCGGCCGCGGGCTGGGGCATACCGGCGGCACAGTGGATAAGCTGGAGGCGATCCCCGGCTACCGTACCGAACTGCCGGCGGAGGCTTTTTTGCAGCAGGTGGAGCGGGTTGGTGTGGCGGTGATCGGCCAAAGCGGCGATCTGACCCCGGCGGACAAAAAACTGTATGCCCTGCGGGATGTCACGGCTACGGTGGATAGTATTCCGCTGATTACCTCCAGCATCATGAGCAAAAAGCTGGCCGCCGGTTCCCACAGCATTGTCCTGGATGTCAAGGTCGGCTCCGGTGCCTTTATGAAAACGCCGGAGCAGGCGCGCCAGCTGGCGGAGCAGATGGTGTGCATCGGCCGCCGCTGCGGGCGCCGCACGGCTGCCCTGCTGACCAATATGGATGTACCGCTCGGCTGCGCCGTGGGCAATGCGCTGGAGGTGGCAGAGGCCGTAGCGGTGCTGCGCGGCGAAAGCCGGGGCGATCTGCGCCGCGTGTGCGTGGCGCTGGCGGCGCTGATGACCGAGCTGACCTTCGGCTGCTCCCCGCAGGAGGCTGCCCACCGGGCGGAGGAGGCGCTGGATAACGGCGCGGCCTACCGCAAAATGCAGGAGTGGATTGCGGCGCAGGGCGGCGATGTGCGCTGTATCCTGCAGCCGGAGCTTTTGCCGCAGGCCGCCTGCAGCCAGGCAGTGCCGGCTGCCCGGAGCGGCTATATCGCCGCCATGGATGCCGAGCAGATCGGTGTGGCCAGTATGCTGCTGGGGGCCGGCCGTGCCAAGAAAGGGGATCCCATTGATCCGGCGGCAGGCATCTGCCTGCACAAAAAGACCGGCCAGCCGGTGGAGGCGGGGGAGCCTCTGTGTACGCTGTACACCAACCGCCCCGAAACACTGGAGGCCGCTGCCGCCGCCTACACAGCGGCGATAACCATTGGGGCACAGCCGCCGGTGGAGCAGCCGCTGATCTACGATACTGTGCGCTGACCCCCTGCCGATAGGCTGCATATGCCCGGCCCTCTTTCCGGCCATTTCGCGGAAAGAGGGCCTTTTTCCTGCCAAATCGGCACAACGGCAAGGTGTTTTTATTGAAAAAGGAAAAATATGGAAAATAATTACTGATTTTGGAAAATAACTCTTGCATCATTTGGAAAAATGTGGTAATATCATTTTGCCGGCAAACCAAATAAAGGGAGATAATACAAAATGGGAAGAAAAATCAGTGTCTTATTAGCCGATAACAGTGAGTATTTTGCCGTTCCGTGCGCAAATGGAATGAAAGCGCAGGGTTTGGATGTCATGACGACGGAAAAGGACGGACGCACGGTGCTGGAGGCCATTGAACGCTACCAGCCGGATGTGGTGATTATGGACTTCTTCCTGCCGCGGCTGGACGCCATCGGCGTAATGAAGCGGATGCAGGAAAAGGCCGACGGGCAGCGGCCGCTGGTGATGATCATGTCCGGCTTTGACAATCCGGCGCTGGAGCGTGAGGCGATGAGCGCCGGGGCGGATTATTACTTCCTCAAGCCGTTTGATGCTGAGGCGATGGCACAGCGCATCCTCTCGCTGTGCGGTGAGCAGCCGGCGGTGCACGCCGTGAAGGCCCCGGCGCCGTCCGCAGCCAACAGCAATCTGGAAATCCAGGTTACCGAGATCATCCATCAGATTGGGGTGCCGGCACATATCAAGGGCTACCAGTATCTGCGGGATGCCATTCTGCTGGCTATCGAGGATGACACCATCATCAATGCGGTGACCAAGCGGCTGTATCCGGCGGTGGCCAAGAAGCACGGCACCACCTCCTCGCGGGTGGAGCGCGCTATCCGCCACGCGATTGAGGTGGCGTGGGACCGGGGCGATGTGGATGTGCTCAATTCCTATTTTGGTTATACCATCCACAACAGCCGCGGAAAGCCCACCAACAGTGAATTCATTGCCATGATCTCCGACAAATTCCGCCTGCAGCTGAAGATTTCCTGACCGGCCGATAGACGATACAATCAGCCTACAAAGGCCGCGGCCGGCCACAAGAGCCGCCGTTGTTGCAGGCTGGTTGTGTCGTCTGATCCGTGCCGCCGGGAAAGCCTGCCGGCGGCGCACCACAGCCGGAAATGCAGCAGAAAAAGCCCGCCGTGCGGGGGAAATGCCTCCCCCACACGGCGGGCCTTGGCTGTTTCAGAGCACCTGCAGCACAAAGAACTTCAGATAGGTGGTCTCATCGGCGGCCAGAATGGCCGGGTGATCGGCCGCCTGTGTGCGGATCTCCACGCTGCGTACCTGCCGGCCGCTCATGCGCGCCGATTCCCGCAGCATCTTCTCAAACAGCGGCAGCGTCATATAATGGGAACAGGAGGCAGTGGCCAAAAAGCCGCCGCTGCGCACCAGCTTCATCCCCAGTACATTGATGTCGCGGTAGCCACGGTAGGCGTTGGGCACATCTGCCGCACTTTTGCAGAAGGCCGGGGGATCCAGTACCACCAGATCAAAACGCTGCCCATCCCGTTTGTATTCCCGCAGCTTATCGAATACATCGCCGCACACGGTGCGGACGCGGTCTTCAAGGCCGTTGAGGGCAGCATTTGCCCGCACATCGGCCAGTGCCCGTTCGGAGATATCCAGCGCCGTGACCTCCCGCGCACCGGCCGCCGCAGCATTGAGGGCAAATCCGCCGACATTGCAGAAGCAGTCCAGCACGGCGGCATCCGCCGCATAGCGCCGCAGGGCAAAGCGGTTTTCCTTCTGGTCGAGGAAATAGCCGGTCTTTTGGCCATTTTCCAGATCGGCGATCATTTTCAGGCCGTTTTCCTCCACCGTTACCCGTGGGTCAAAGCTGCCGTACAGCGGCCCTTTCACCAGCGGCAGTCCCTCCTTGCGGCGCACCTCGGCGTCGCTGCGCTCATAGATGCCGCGCGGGGCAAACAGCTCCTGCAGACATTCCACGATCAGTGCGCGCCGCCGGTCGATGCCCAGGCTGAGCAGCTGCACGCACAGCAGGTCGTGGTATTTGTCCACGATCAGCGCCGGCAGGCCGTCCGCCTCTCCGAACACCATGCGGTAGCAATCGCGATAGCCCAGCCGCCGGCGGTAGTCGTCTGCCGCACGGATGCGCTGCTTGTAGAATTCCTTGTCGTCCGTTTCCTCCCCGTGCAGGAAAAGGCGCACCAGGATCTTGGATGTATGGTTGATGTAGCCTCGTCCCAGCAGGCTGCCGTGTGCGTCATACACGGCGGCCAGTTCGCCGTTGCTGCCCTTGCCGTCGATATGATCCACCTCATTGGCATAGACCCACGGGTGCCCGGCGCGGATGCGTTTGTCCTCATGCTTTTTCAGAAATACACTGTATGCCATCGTTCGCCACCTCGGCGCCTATCATAGCAAAGTTTGCCCGCGCCGTCAAGAGCCGCCGGCGGTGCAGAAAAATTCCGGCATTTTTCATTGACACCGACGGCGGTTTAAGGTAAAATCAATACGGAGTGCGCACAGAGAGGGGATGAGCGCGTGGACGCAAAGCAGGTTATCGTCATCAGCCGGGAATACGGCAGCGGCGGCAGCCATATCGGCCGGCAGCTGGCGCAGCAGCTCGGCGTACCGTATTATGACCGGGACTATATCGACCGGGCGGTGGAGAGCCGCGGCCTGGCGCCGGAGTTTCTGGCGGGGCAGGAGCGCCGGTTTATCAACAGCCTGTTGTTCAATCTGGCCACCGGCGGCTACCGCAATGCCGGGGATCAGGCTATGGCCGATCAGGTGTTTCTGGCAGAAAGTGATGCCATCCGCGCGGTGGCACAGCAGGGAAGCTGTGTGATCGTTGGCCGCTGTGCCGATTATGTGCTGCGGGATGTGTGCCCGGTGTTCAGCGTTTTCATCCATGCGGATATGTCGGTGCGTGTGCAGCGCGCCGTGCAGGAATACGGGCTGGATGAGCGCCGGGCCGAAACCCTGCTGCGGGAGCGGGACCGTGCCCGCGCCCGCCATTACGAATACTATACCGACCGCGTTTGGGGCAGCCCGAACAACTATCATCTGTGTGTCAACAGCGGCCGCTTCGGCCAGGAAAAATCCATCCAGCTGATCCGGCAGGCGCTGGAGCTGCTGTAAATACGGAGGGAAGAGCAAATGGCAAATACGCAGAATGGCCGTCAGGGCCACCGCAATGCCCCGCGGGAATTCTTCACGCTGGGGGAGCACGCCGTGGGCAATCGTCACTACCGTTTCCGGTACGATGGCCGGGTGTACCGCATATTGGACAGGCTGGTACGGCCGGGGGATGAGGATACGGCCGAGGAGGCGGAGGAGACCCTGCTGCTGGAGGAAGAAAATGCGCCGAAGGCCTATGAGGCGTGGAACCGCATCAAGCGTCCGGAGCGCTTCGGGCTGTAACTGATGGCCGGTCTGCCGTCCCTTTGCCGGGGCGGCAGTTGTTTTTTGCTGCCGGAGAAGGGGAGAGGTTTGGATAGTATGACGATTGGGCAGATCGGGCAGCTGGTGGGCTTTGTGGCTGCCGCCGCGCTGGCCGTTTCCTTCCAGTGTCGGCGTGAGCGGACGATCGCGCTGTTCTGGACGGTCAGTTCGGCGCTGTTTGTGGTGCACTATGCGCTGCTGGGGCAGCTTTCCGGTGCGGTGATGGAGGGGGCGCTGCTGCTGCGCAATCTGCTGGTGCTTTCCCGCCGGCCGTGGGTGCTGCGGCGCACCACCATGGTGGTGCTGCTGGTGCTGATCGGTGGGCTGTCGCTGCTTTCGTGGGAGGGTGTGTTTTCTCTGTTCCCGCTGGCCGCGCTGGTGGGGTTCACGCTGGCCTTATGGAGCGACCGGGCGGCGGTCACCCGGCGCACCCAGCTGCTGGTGACTTCACCGGCGTGGATGATCTACAATATTTCTGTGCGGTCCTGGGCCGGCATTTTGTGTGAGACTCTGGATATAGCCTCGGTCGTGGCCTACTACATCCGCACGGGCGTGCAAAGAAAGGGGGTGCAGGAGCATGGCACTGATCAAGAATGCTCTGGTGGAGCTGACGGTGACCGGAGTGACCGGTGAGGGCAGCGGTGTTGCCCGGTATACCGACGCCGATCTTCCGGCGCCGGGGCTGGTGGTGTTTATTCCCCGCACAGCGGTGGGCGACCGTGTGCAGTGCCGCATCGTCAAGGTGCAGAAGAGCCATGCCTTCGGCCGTGTGGAGGTGCTGCTGCAGCCCTCGCCCGACCGCGGGGTGGATCCCTGCGACGGCTGTGCGGTATACGGCCGCTGCGGCGGCTGCGTGTGGCGGCATGTGACCTATGCGGCGGAGTGCCGGTATAAGCAGCAGTGGGTGGAGGACACCCTGCGCCGGGTGGGCGGCATAACGGCGCCGGTGCTGCCGCTGGTGGCGGCGGATGACCCTGCCGGCCTGACCGGCTACCGCAATAAGGCGCAGTACCCGGTGGCGCCGGGTACGCCGGAGCCGGCGATCGGCTTTTTCGCGCCCCGCAGCCACCGCATCGTGCCGCAGCGGGAGTGCCGGCTGCAGCCGCCCGGCTACCGGGCGGTGCTGGATGCCGTGGCCGCCTGGATGGCGGAAAACCGTGTGCCGGCCTATGATGAGGAAAATCACACCGGCCTTGTGCGGCATATCTATATCCGGCAGGGGGCGGTCAGCGGCGAGATGATGGTCTGCCTTGTCTGCACCCGCGGCAAGCTGCCGGCGGTGCCGGCATTGATTGCCGCGCTGCGGCAGGTGGCGCCGCAGATGGTGTCCCTGGTGGTGAATATCAACCCCGATAAGACCAATGTCATCCTCGGTGAGCGGGGCTATGCCCTGTGGGGCAGCGACAGCATTGAGGATACGCTGTGCGGCCTGCGTTTCCGCCTGTCGCCGCACTCCTTTTATCAGGTCAACCACGCCCAGACGCAGCGCCTGTACCGTCTGGCGGCACAGGCAGCCGGCCTGACCGGCCGGGAAACGCTGCTGGATCTTTATTGCGGTACCGGTACCATCGGCCTTTCCATGGCGGCTGCCGCCGGCCGGGTGATCGGCGTGGAGACGGTGGCTGCCGCGGTGGAGGATGCCCGCAGCAATGCCCAGCGCAATGGTATCGGCAATGCCCGGTTTCTGTGCGCAGACGCCGCGGCCGCGGCACGGCAGCTGGCAGATGAGGGCATACGGCCGGATGTGGTGGTGCTGGATCCGCCCCGCCGTGGCTGCGATCAGGCACTGATCGACACGGTCAGCGGCGGCCTTGCACCCCGGCGGGTGGTGTATGTCTCCTGCGACCCGGCCACGCTGGCGCGGGATCTGAAGCTGTTTTCCACACAGGGCTATGCTGTGCAGCGCGTGCAGCCGGTGGATCTGTTCCCCCGCACCGCCCATGTGGAAAATGTGGCGCTGCTGGAGCGGGAACCGTAACGAAAAAGCCGGAAGCGGCGGGAATGGATTTTCCATTCCCGCCGCTTTTTGGCTTTTCTTCTAATCACGCATACAGCGTTTATCCCGGGCCTTTTCAAAATTTCCACGCGGTGAATGGCACCGTGCGGCGGCACGCATACTAACGGAAAAAACGGAGGTATGCGGTATGCACGGACAGGCAGGTGCACGATATTTATGGACACAGGGGCTGACACCGCCGCGTTTTCCGGCGCTGCCGGGGGATGTGGAAACGCCGGTTCTGGTGATCGGCGGCGGGCTGGCAGGCGTGCTCTGCTCCCTGCGGCTGCAGCAGGCGGGTGTGGAGCATCTGCTGGTGGAGGGTGGCCGCATCGGTCAGGGCATCACGAAGGGCACCACCGCGGTGCTGACTGCCCAGCAGGATACCCTGTACCAGGATATGATCCGCCGCCACGGGCGGGAAAAGGCGGCGCTGTACCTGCAGGCCAATTGCCGGGCGGTGGAGCAGTACCGTCGGCTGACCGCCCAGTTTCCCTGCGATTTTGAAACGCTGCCGTCGGTGATGTATTCGGTGGATGATGCCGCCAAAATGCAGCAGGAGGCGGCGGCTGTGCGGTCACTCGGTCTGCCCGCCCGCTTTCAGCGCCGCACGGCCATGCCGTTTCCCGTGGCCGGCGCGGTGCTGTATCCGGGCATGGCGCAGTTCCATCCGCTGAAATTCCTGTACGCAGCGGCCAGAAATCTGCCGATATACGAGGATACCTTTGTGGAGCGGCTGGAGGGGACGACTGCCGTTACCCGGCGCGGCCGCATCCGTGCGCAAAAGGTGATCGTGGCCACGCATTTTCCGTTCATCAACCGCCGCGGACTGTATTTTATGAAGCTGTATCAGCAGCGCTCGTATGTGGTGGCGCTGCAGGGCGCGCCCGCCATCGGCTGCACGATCGAGGATGTCCGCCCCGGCGGGATCTATCTGCGCAATTACGGCGGCCTGCTGCTGGTAGGGGGCGGAAGCCACCGCACCGGAAAGCAAAAGCCGGGGCAGGGCTTTGCTGCCCCGCGCGATTTTGCGGAGAAGTATTACCCACAGGCGAAGGAGGTGGCCGCCTGGGCCAACCAGGACACCGTACCGTTGGATGGCGTGCCGTATATCGGCCCTTACAGCCCGGCTATGCCGCAGGTGTTTGTGGCGACGGGGTTCAATCTGTGGGGGATGACCACCTCCATGGTGGCGGCCAATATCCTGTGCGACGCGGTGTGCGGCCGGGAAAATCCCTACGCGGCGGCTTTCCGCCCCCAGCGCACAGCGCTGACCGGGCAGCTCTTTGCCAATCTGGGGCAGACGCTGCTCACTTTCGTTACCCCCACGGCGCCGCGGTGTCCGCATCTTGGCTGTGCACTGAAGTGGAATGCGGCAGAGCATAGCTGGGATTGCCCGTGCCACGGTTCCCGCTTTGACCGGCACGGCCGGCTGCAGGATAACCCGGCCATGAAAAATATCCGATGCAATTAAAAAATCCGGATAAAAGCGCCGGCTTTGCCGGATAACTGGAAAAAAGCTGTTTTCTTTCCGCAAATTGTCACTGATATTTTGTTGCATTGCGTGAACACTACTACTGCAAACGCGAAAAAAATTCGGCGGCAAAACCGCCGCGTGACAGAGAGGTGTAACACAATGAACAACAAGAATGTCGTTCCCGAGGCCCGCGAGGGGCTGAACCGCTTCAAGATGGAGGCTGCCAGCGAGGTTGGCGTGAATCTGAAGCAGGGCTACAACGGCGATCTGACTTCCCGTCAGGCCGGTTCTATCGGCGGCCAGATGGTGAAGAAGATGATCGAGGCTTACGAGAAGAACAACCTTCAGTAAGCGCGCGTATCCGCCGTTTTTCGGCCGTGCCGCGGCTGCGTGCCGGGCAGGCCGGGGGAAAACATCCGGGGAAAAACCCCGGATGTTTTTCTTTGTCATAAATATCCGCAGTTTTTTTGGAAAAGCTATTGACAAATCCTAAAATCGTTGGTAAAATAATACCCGTTCCATTCGGGACATTGCGGAATTGTGTAAGGGTAGCACGACAGTCTCTGAATCTGTTTGTCGCGGTTCGAATCCGTGTTCCGCAGCCACAAAAAGCACTTAGCGTCAAGCTAAGTGCTTTTTTGCTGCATCGAATTTGACAGTGCGGGAACAATGCAGCTGCTTCTGCGGCGGAGCCATGCTTTATGAAACAATGGTCATGGTGCTGTTCCACCGCGCAGGGACAGGGGCCGGCAGGCATCGCACGATGCCTGCCGGCCCCTTTTTTACTCCGCGGCGGCCACCAGCAGTTCGGCGCCTCCCGCGGCAATGGCGGCGGCGATGGCTTCCTCCGGTGCGCGGTCGGTGATGATATAATCCAGCTGGGAGAAATCGCATGAGCGGAATTTCATCGTACGGCCGAATTTTGCGCTGTCGCACAGCAGCACCCGGCAGTCGGCATTAGCCAGCATCTGGCGACCGACCCAGGAGGACTGCAGGCTGGCCTCATAAACGCCGTTGCTGTCGATCCCGTCCACCGAGATGAAACAGACATCGGCGCGGAACTGCTTGAGAAATTCCACTGTCGGCTCACCGTGAATAACGCCGTAGCCTGCGCGGGTATAGCCGCCTGCCACAAACAGCGAGACGCTCTCGGCATCGGCCAGCTCGTTGATCGCCTGAAGACCGTTGGTGATCACGGTGATATTGTGGAAGCGTTTGATCAGAGGGCACATGGCCGCGGTTGTGGTGCCGCCATCCAGAAAAAGGGTGATGCCGTCCGTCAGAAAATCCGCGGCCGCTGCGGCGATCTGCTGCTTTTCCTTTGTGTGCTCATTTTCGCGGATCCTGTGGTGGCTGAGCACCGAGCCGGAGGCAACCAGCGACACCGCACCGCCGTTTCGCGTTACGGCATGCAGCTCCTCCAGCGCCAGCACATCGCGCCGTGCGGTGGAACGGCTGATCGAAAGCTGTTCGGCAAGCTCCTCCAGCGTGGCGGTTTTCCGTTTGGCTAAAAGGGCGAGAATTTCCATCTGTCTTGTATTCATAGCCGGCCTCTTTTCATTGGCTTTGAATTTTTTTAACTTGATTATACTGCTTTTATGAACAAATTTCAATGTTTTGTTCATGTATTGTAAAATTCTCTCCGCCTCTGCTATACTGTGGACAATTTGACGCGATGAAGAGGGCGTATTGATTTTGCAAACCACAACCCAGGCAGCGGAGAGCGCGGCTGCTTCAGGTAAAGAGAAGAACAGCCGGGGTCTGTACATCACGGTTTATTGCTGTATTGCCTATTCTTTCTGCTACATTCTGCGGAATATTCTCAGTGCCTTTATGCCAACCATTCTGCAAAGCGGGGATTTTACCGAAAAACAGCTGGGCACATTTGGCTCGGTGCTGTTGGCCTGCTATGCCTGCGGCCAGTTTGTCAATGGCTTTTTGGGGGACAGGATCAAGGCTAAGAACATGATCGCCACCGGCCTGTTTTTGGCCGGTCTGTGTGCTTTTCTGTTTGGCCTGCCGGCGTTTGGACGGCTGGGTGCGCTGCTTTGGGCGGTGATTGGCTTTTCCCTTTCCATGCTGTGGGGGCCGATCACGCGGGTGATCGTGGAGACCAGCGGTGAAGTGCGGGCATCCCTGTACCTGGCGCTTGCGGGCACCGGGGCGTATCTGGGGATGTTTCTGGCTTATCTTTTGGCTATTCCGGCGGCGCGGCATGGGGCTTGGCGTGTATATTTCCTGGCCGGCGGGGCGACTGTCTGTGTGGCAGCGGTTGCCTTTTGGATCATCTTTCCCCTTTTGGAGCGTACGCAGGAAAGGGTGCCCCAGGTGCCCGGTGCACAGGCCGCCGCGCCCCGGATGTCCGTGCGGAATACCGCACTTCTGCAAAAGCCGTTTCTCATTATGCTGGTTGCGACTATGCTGAATGGGGTGATCAAGCACGCGGTGTCCTATTGGATCCCGACCTATTTTGTGGATAAGCTTGCACTTGACACCGGGATCGCCTCGGTCATTTCTTCGGTCATTCCCTTGATTGGGATCGGTACCAGCTTTTTTGCCCTGCTCATTTATAGGTGGATACGGAACGATATAAAAACGCTGGCCGTGCTTTTTGCGGTCTCTACCGGCGCCCTTTTGTTGGTGGCTGTGGGCGGCGGCACGGTATGGCTGCCGGTACTCGGCATGCTGCTTTCCAATACGGCAATGAGCATCGGTAATTCGGTGATTTTCAATATGTACTGCCTGCGTTTTCGCAAAACCGGATGTGTTTCCGGTGTCACTGGGCTGCTGGACTCCTCCTGCTACGCCGCCTCGGCTGCCGCCAACCTGCTGTTTACCCGCCTGATTGCCGGCGCCGGCTGGGGCGCCACCGTGCTGGTCTGGCTGCTGTTTTCGGCGCTTGGTGTGGCGGTCAGCCTCTGTGCCATGCACGCGTATAGGGACTGAGCGCGCTCTGACACCTATCCGGAAAAATGCCATACCCCGTTTTCCCCCGAAACCGGCGGCAGCCGCACATTGTGCGGCTGCCGCCGGTTCTTTTTTATGGTCGGGAAATCCCCGGGGTTGACAGTGGGGCAGGTTGCATAGTTTTCCTGCTTCTGGAGTAAAGAGTTTTATTTGGAAAAACGGGAGCCAGGTTTTGCCATTTGGACCAAAATTGAAACGATATTCCATGTTAATGAGACAATTGCCCGTAGAAATGCCCCTTTTTGCGTGCTATTCTTTAAGTGTAAGGGCTGGATATTTCATCACAGCCGAGTAAAAATGAGGAGGAAAAAGCCATGTTCAAAGCTTCCCGCGCAAAAAAGGCGCTGGCGGTCCTGCTGGCGGTTCTGCTGCTGGCGTCCTGCCTGGCCGTTGCCGGCGCCAGCGCGGCAACCGTTGTCCGTATGCAGACGGACTACGAGACCGCAATGAGCCAGTATGGCGAGACATCGGCGGCAACCAACAATGTGTACAAAGATACCGTTAAGGTACGGCGCTGTGCGCAGGCCGGTATCGGCCACAATGGCAGTGACGGCGCCATGGAGATCGCCTTTTCGGGGGATACCGCACTGCCCGGTGCCTTCCGGATCTTCGGCTCCGGCGTCAGCGCCATCGAGAAAGGAACGGCCGGCACCATTTACCGGGTCACCTTCTGGTACAAGGTGGCAGCCCTGACCGGAGACGCCGCACTGACGGTGGGATACGGTTCGGCCAACTGGTCTGATGATGTAGCGGCCGCGGCACGCGCCGGCATCGTGCGGGCTTCCCGCGAACTGACGGCGGCGGATGTCAGCGATACCTGGGTGGAATACTCAGCGGTGTTTAAGGCAGACGCGCAGCAGGGCTTCCATGTGATGCTGGATATGGGCGACACCGCTGCCAAGGCCGGCACGCTGCTGTATGTGGATGATATGACCGTGGAGGAGCTGCCGGCCGGCAGTACCTTTGCGGTGCATCTGGACACCGCCGGCGGTGACAGCCTGCCGGATGTGACCGGCGAGATCGGCAGCCTGTTGTCGGTCAGTGCCCTGCCGGTGCCGACCAGAGCGGGATATTACTTCGACCGCTGGGTGATGGCGGATGGCTCGGAGCTTTCCGGCAGCATCGTGCTGCAGGGCACGCCGATTACGCTGAAGGCGGTATGGATTGCCGAGGGCGCGGATGTGACCCTGACCTATGTGACCAATGGCGGCACGGCGGTGGCGCCTACCACGGCCAAGGCCGGGCAGGCGGTGACCGCAGTGACCACCCGCAGCGGCTATGTGTTTGACGGCTGGTTTGCCGAGGCGGAATGCCGTACCCAGGTGACCGTTTATCCGCCGGTCAGCACCACGGTGTATGCCGGCTGGCGCCAGAGGGATGCGGCGGTGCAGAGCTTTGAGACCGTCGGTTCGCTGGACGGCCTCGGTCTCGGCGCCACACTGAGCACGGCGCAGAGCCACACCGGCGCAAAGGCGGTGCAGATTACCGCCACGGCTATCGGCTCTGAAAAGACGCCGCGCGTCTTCTTCCTGGATGCGAATAATGCCGGCATTGTACTGACGGTGGGGAAGACCTATGTGGCCACCGCGTGGGTGTGGGCAGAGCAGGCGGTTCCCAATGCCAAGCTGCGCGTGATGAATGACCACCGCCTGGATCGCATGGAGGAATGGTACGGCAACCGGGTGCAGAGTGAGACCAGAATGGATCTGCCGGCCGGCCGATGGGTGCGTCTGCAGAGCGTCTTTACGGCGACTGCCAGCCCGCAGGATAACGAAACCAGCTTCACCCTCTCCTTTGGTGTGGCCAATGCCGACGGCGATACCGCGCCGCACACGATCTATATTGACGACCTTTCGGTGGCGGAATACCAGGTGCCGCAGGTGGTGCGCCTGCAGGATTACGAGGGCTATGAGGCCAAGAAGTACGATAACGGCAATGCCGACGGGATCAACGGCAACGGTTCCGGCCGTACGGTGGTTTCCGGCATCGCCCACAGTGGGGATAAGTCCGTGGGGATGTATGTGAACCGGGATAATAAGGAGAATGTTGCCCGTACCATGCTGACCTTTGACGGACAGCAGTTCCGCGGCGTGACCGGGCAGAGCTACACCGTCCGGTTCTGGGCAATGTGCGAGACCGCGCAGGAGCTGCAGTTTGGGATCAGCTCCACCGGAGATCTCAACCTCTACCTTCCGGATACCCGCTGCGATTTGGAGGCCGGTTCGGCTTCCACCTATACGCTGGAGGCCGGTGTATGGAAGCAGCTGGCGGTATCTGTGCCGAAGATCGAAGGCTTCGGCGGTGCGCAGAATCCGTACCTGCTGCTGAATGTATGGTTTACCGGCGCCAATGATAACACGGCCAAGACCGTGTATATTGATGATGTATCCCTGACCGAGGAGTACCGGGAGATCGTGACCGATGCGGCGCTGCAGGGCTTTGAAAGCGGTGCGGCCGGCGAGACGATCGGTCTGCAGGGGGTTACCCTCTCGGACGAGGTGAACTACACGGCGATCGGCGAAAAGGCCGCCTGCTTTGCGGGCAGCCAGAACAGCGGCTACAATGCCCCGCAGCTTCTGCTGAGCAATGGGCAGGGCGAGGCGCTGCGCACGAAAAAGAATTTCTCGGCGGATATTTCCTTCTGGCTGTATGCCAAAGAGAATACAACGGCCCGCCTGTGGCTGGCGGCAGATGACCGCACCGATGCCTATACCGATGCGGCACAGCTTGACGCCGCACGGCTGGCGGAGCAGGCAGTGGAGCTGACCGCCGGTGTGTGGCAGAAGGTCACGCTGCACCTGCCGGCAGCGGAAAACACCGGCCGGCTGCGCCTTGGCCTGGCGGCGGATAACGCACAGGCCCTGTGGCTGGATGATCTGCTGATGCGGCAGAAGAAACAGATAACCTATGACCCCAATGCCACGGTGCAGGATTATGAAAACTTTACCGTTGGCGACGGCCTGGGCAATAACGGTGAGCAGCCCTTCTTCCTCAATGGCACCGGCGGTATATCGGACCGGTATAACCATACGCAGGGCGAGGATGCCGGCCAGTCGCTGCGGGTGCACGCCTTCGGTATCGGCGGCCTTGACCGGGCGCAGATCGTGCTGATCGATCCGCGCAATGGCCAGCCGCTGGAGGTGGAAAAGGGCGTCGCCTACACCGTCAGCTATTATGTTTATATGGCGGCGGGCGATTCCCAGGGCATCGGTGCTCTGAGCCTGAACGACTGGATCTGCTCCACGGACGACATCGGCGGCAAGCTGAAGAGCAAGGCCGAGGCTGAATGGGACGCCGGCGGTGGTGCCGGCAGTACGGCTGTTTCCTGCAATCGCTGGGTGAAGGTCAAGCGCTCGATCGTGGTGAAGAACGGCAAGTACCTGGTCATGGGTCTCACCAATTCTGCGTTGATGGATAAGGATACCGATTTCTATCTGGACGATCTTGTTGTGGAAAAGGCCGGCTATGTGACCGTGCACTATGAGGGCAATGCCGGCGGCGATACCGTGGAGGATCTGCCCTCCGACGCGCGGGCGATCATCGGCGAAATACTGACGGAGCAGCCGCAGAGCGACCCCTACCGCAATGGCTACGAATTCACCGGCTGGTATACCGATCCGGCGTGCGGCAAGGACACCCTGTTTGATTTGCGGGCCGATGTGGTGCAGGGCAATGACGGCGGTACGCTGACTCTGTACGCCGGCTGGAAAAAATGGAGCGAGCGCCCGGCACGGGAGGACTTCCAGCCCAAGCCGATCTATGAGGAGCGCACGGTGACCGAGCGCACCTGGATTGGGGATTCGGTGGAGGAGCCGGTCATTGACATCGGCGACAGCGCCGATGTGAAGGCGGCCGAGGCGATCAAGAGCCAGCCGGATAAGCCAAAGGACGACGGGACCAAGCCGGGTACGGCTACCTGGCTGATCGTCATCCTGGTTATCGCCGCGGTGGCGGTGGTTGGCGGCGGTGCGGCGGTTACGCTGCTGCTGCTGAAGAAAAAAGCACAGGGAGGGAAGCAGGCATGAACAAACGCCTATTGGCCGCCTTGGCGGCGCTGATGCTGCTGGTGACCGGTCTTGCCGGCTGCCGGGGCGAAAAGCAGCCCGATGGTGACGATAAAAATGTGAAGACCAATGTGCCGCAGCTGGCTGTGGCCATCAATCCCGTGCTGATGTACGATGACGGCAGCTCGGTGATCCCCTTTAACGATATCAATGGCGCCATGAAAACGGATAATGAGGGCGCCACGCTGACCGCGCTGGTGCAGAACACCGCCTGGCAGTGGGCACATGAGACGGCGGGCGGCTGGGAACAGCGCCCTGCCTACGGCCTCGGCCGCTGGCAGAACGGCGCCGGCGCGAGTGCGAAGAAGACGGCCGCCTATGCCTTCAATGAGGATGGCAATATTTCTCTCAGCCGCTTTTCCGGCGGCAGCCCGGAGCTGACCCCGTACGGCAGCGACAGCGTGCCTGCGGTGGGTCTGCTGCTCTCGGCCACCGGCAGTGAGCGCGAGGCGCTGTGCTATACGGTGGACAGGGAGGGACTGCTGGCGCTGCCCACCGGCACGGTGACAGCCATTGCCGCTGTGGCCGGCGTAAAGACCGGCTTCCTGGCCGAGGATGGTACTGCCCGCAGCGCGGCGCTGACCATCACCGCCAATGGCACCCAGCTGTGGAGCGGTACGCTGTGCAATTCCACAGCGGCGGCGGATGGCCAGGCGGTCACCACGCTGGAATACCCGCAGCTGGACAGCATCCAGGTGAAACCGGGCGACCGGATCTTCTTCACCCTTAAGCTGGATGCGCAGGCCAACCGGGATGAGGATGTTTCCAAGCCGGAGCTGGACGAAAGCCGCTTCTGGTCGGTATCCAAGAAAAAAGAAAATGTGCAGGTCGGCTGGACAAGTGAGGATAACCAGAACAGCGCGACCGTCAACCCCGACGGCTCCATCCCGCTGATCGAGAACTTTGCCTTCAATTTCACCCTGGTGCGGGAGTCCCGCTACACCAGCATGGTGGCCTGGATGGTCAATGATCTGGTGGATAGATTGCAGGCGGATGTGACTGTGGCCAAACCGGATGCCACCCCCGGCGATTTCGAGATCGTGGTGGGTGAGCACAGCCTGTACCCGGTCTCCCAGCAGATCATGCAGGAGCTGAAGAGCGCCCGCGCGGACAATGCCTCCGACTGGATCATCCGGCTGGTGGGCAAGCGCCTGTACATTGTCGGCACGACGGATGCGTCGCTGCAAAAGGCAATCAACTACTTCATGGAGACCTTCTGCCAGGATGATGAGGGCGTTATCCCCGCCAATTATTCCGAAAAGCACCAGCCGGCGCATACGCCGCTGCTGCTGGGTGGCCGGAACATCGGCAGCTACACCATCTGCATTGAAAAATACCCCTCCTACATGGTCAAGCGGGCGGCCGAGGAGCTGCAGGATTTCATCCTGGAGCGGTTGGGCTATGTGACGGAGGTCAAGAACCTGACCGATGCGCTAACGCACGATCCCCTGGAGATCCGCATTGGCCCCATGCGGGGCAGTGTGAAGGTGACCCGCCCCTACGATACCCGGTTCGACTATACCAATGACAGCCAGTACAGCCAGATTGATACCGACGGCCTGCTGGACTGCGCGGACAGCCACTATGAATTCCGCTTCGAGGGGGACAATTTCATTCTCAATGGCGGCACCTCAACGGCCATCAATGCCGGCGTGCAGCGCCTGATGCAGGAAATGACCGCCAAGGATTCGCTGCCGCTGGACTATGTGCTGTCCGGCGATTATGTCAGCGCCTTCGATGCCACAGCGGACGAGGAGGATAAGCAGTATGATGCGGTGCGCTATACCCTCTCGGACGGCTACGGCATGATCTTCAATGAGGAATTCACACCGGCGGCGACCCATGCCGAAACGGAGGATAACATCCGCAAATACTGGAGCCTTTCGACCGACGACACCACCCCCGGCCCCACCAAGGTGACCGCCGACTGGCGTGCTGCCGATGGCACCGGCCCGGTGCGGGGCGACCAGGATAAGAACGGCAACTATACCTATTGGGATCAGCAGCGCCGGCCGGGTATATACGGCGACACCTGGTGGGTGCAGGCCGACAGCACCGGCAATGGCTACCTGCTGGAGGTAACCAAAAAGGAAAACTACGGCTATGATGCGGTGCGTCTGATCGGCACCTATAAGTGGAGCTTCCGCTACGGCATCTGGGAGACCCGCATTGTCACCGGTACCCGTGTGGGCGCCTGCTCGGCCATCTGGTCGCGCCCGGCAGCTCCCGGTGGCGGTACAAATGAGTTTGATGTGTATGAAAACTTCGGCCGCGACTATGCTGTGCCGAACCTGCATACCTGGGATGGTTCTACCCATGTTGACCACAATGGCAATGGGGATATGGAGCGTGTGGAGATCCGCCCGGTGGACGGGGAGCACTTCTACGACACCTTCCACAATATTGCTATCCGCTGGACGGCGGACCGGATGGACTTCCTGTGGGACGGCGAGAACCGCCTGACGGTGGATCTGACCTCCGCCAGCATGGACGCCATGCGTACGCCGACCACCATCCTGCTGGCCAATGGCGTCGGCAGCCAGTATTATTGCCATGGCTTCGATGTGCAGGACTATGTGGCCAATGGTATGCTGGAAAGCGTGGAGAAGTTCTTTGAGGTGCAGTATGTGGACTATGTACGCATCTATCAGACCTCCAATGTAGGCGCCAATACCCGCAACCGCAGCCAGTTTATTACCTCGGCTTTCTTCGGGGACAGCAAATACTCCGCGGTTGGCGGCTAATGAATTTTTGCTTACATCTCATTCTTGAGCTCTGAACCGAAAAAGGGGTGCGGCCGATGGCCGTACCCCTTTTTCGTGCATTTTTGTTGCACCGGCAGCGGATCTGTGGTACACTGGAAGCCGATGAGAGGAGATGACCCGCGTGCCGTATACCGTGATGATCGTTGTTGCTGCCGGCAGCTCCACCCGTATGGGGTGTGCCAAGCAGGATATTTCTCTGTGCGGGGAGCCGGTGCTGCTGCGCACCCTGCGGGTGCTGCAGTCTGTGCCGGCGGTGGATGAGCTGCTGCTGGTCGCCCGGCCGGAGGATACGGAACGCTATAGGGCGCTGGCATCTGCCGCCGGGATCACCAAGCTGCACACCGCTGTGCCGGGCGGCAGCAGCCGCCAGCGCTCGGTGCAGTGCGGGCTGGCGGCGCTGCCGCCGCAGGCAGCGCTGGTGGGGATCCATGATGGGGCGCGCCCGCTGGTGACGGTCGAGACGGTGGCGGCGGTGATTGCTGCGGCGGCCGACAGCGGCGCAGCGGCGCTGGCTGTGCCGGTCAAGGACACGCTCAAGCGTGCCGATGCGGCCGGGCGGGTGACCGATACGGTGGATCGCACCGCCCTGTGGCGGGTGCAGACGCCGCAGGTGTTTGCGCGCCGGGCCTTCTGTGAGGCCATGCAGGCGGCCGTGCAGGCCGGCGAGGATATGACCGATGACTGCCAGCTGATGGAGCGTGCCGGATATCCGGTGCAGCTGGTGCCCGGCCGTGAGAGCAACCTGAAGCTGACCACCCCGGAGGATGTGCCGCTGGCACGGGCGATCCTGCGCGCAGAAGAGATGGAGGAGGCGACAACCATGCGTATCGGACACGGCTATGATGTGCACCGTCTGGTGCCGGAGCGCCCGCTGATCCTCGGCGGCGTGACGGTGCCGTATGAACGGGGGCTTTTGGGCCACTCGGACGCGGATGTGCTGACCCACGCCATCATGGATGCACTGCTGGGGGCGGCCGGGCTGGGGGATATCGGCGGCCTGTTTCCGGATACCGACCCCGCCTATGCCGGGGCGGACAGCCTGCAGCTGCTGCAGGTGGTTGCACAGCGGGTGGCCGCCGCCGGATACAGCATCGGCAATATTGATGCCACCCTGCTGGCGCAGCAGCCCAAGCTGAAGCCGTATATCCCCGCCATGCGGGAGCGGCTGGCGGCCGCATGCGGCGTGCCGGTTCCGGCGGTCAGCGTGAAAGCCACCACCGAGGAAGGGCTTGGCTTTACCGGCAGTGGGGAGGGGATGGCGGCACACGCCGTTTGTCTGCTTTTACCGCGCTGATCTGCCCCAAAAAGCGGTGCTTCGCGCGGATACTTCACCGGGCATGAAAACCTGGCGCTTTTCGACACCGCGTTTCCCGTGAATATTTTGCGAAAAACCTCTATCCTAATGGATAGAGGTTTTTCTTTTTGCCATGGCGGGAAAAACCCGGAATACGAGGAGAGGAAGTGGCAAAGCATGCAAGTGGAAATTCTGCGCCAGCCGGAGCAGACCGTGGCCAAGCTGAGCGGGGAGCTGGATCACCACGCGGCCGGTGAGGTGCGAGAACGCATTGACAGCATTGTGCTGCAGCAGTGCAGCCGCCGCCTGGTGCTGGATCTGAGCGGGCTGACCTTTATGGATAGCTCCGGCATCGGCCTGATCATGGGGCGCTACCGGCTGCTGCACTCAATGGGCGGTACGCTGGAGGTGCGGGGGGCCAGCCCTCGCATGGAGACGGTCATCCGGCTGTCCGGTATGGAAAAGCTGCCGATCTGGGGCGAAAAGGAAGGGAGTAACAAGCATGAAACCTGTGAATGAGATGCGGCTGACCTTTCTCAGCCGCTCGGCCAATGAGGGCTTTGCCCGTGCGGCGGTGGCGGCCTTTGCCGCCCAGCTGGATCCGGCGGTGGACGAGCTGGCCGATCTGCGCACGGCGGTCTCCGAGGCGGTGACCAACGCCATTGTCCACGCTTATCCGGACAGCCTCGGCACGGTGACACTGACGGTGAAGCTGTATGAAAACGGCCGCATCACCGTGCAGGTGCGGGATAAGGGGGTCGGCATACCGGATGTGGAGCAGGCCATGGAGCCGCTGTACACCACCGGGGGAGAGGATCGCTCCGGCCTGGGCTTTTCGGTCATGCAGAGCTTCACCGACCGGCTGCAGGTGCGCTCAAAGCCGGGGAAGGGCACTGCCGTGACCATGGAAAAGTACATAGCCCTGCGCGTAAAGGCGCGCCCATGACGCCGCTTGAACAGGCGGCGGACACACGGGAGGAGAGCATCTGCCGGAACATGGGGTTGGTGCACGCCTGCGCCCGCCGGTTTACCGGCCGCGGGCTGGAGTATGATGACCTGTTCCAGGCGGGCTGTATCGGTCTGATCAAGGCGGTGGACGGCTTTGATGCCGGCCGTGGGCTGCAGTTCTCAACCTATGCGGTGCCGGTCATCCTTGGCGAGATGCGGCGGCTGTTCCGGGAGGGCGGCACGGTGAAGGTGAGCCGCTCTCTCAAGGAGCTTTCGCTGCGCGCCGGCCGGGCGCGGGAGCAGCTGTGTGCGGCGGCCGGGCGGGAGCCGACGGTGGAGGAGCTGGCGGCGGCTCTTGGGGTGGAGCCGGCCGAGGCCGCCCAGGCGATCAGTGCCGGGTTGCCGCCGCTGTCCCTGACCCGCAGCGATGAGGAGGGGGAGGAGCAGATTGATCTGCCGACCGCCTCGCCGGAGGAGGCGATCACCGACCGGCTGGCACTGGAGCAGCTGCTGGGGCAGCTGGAGCCGCGGGACCGGCAGCTGATCCGCCTGCGGTATATCGGCCGGCAGACACAGCAGGCCACCGCCGACCAGCTGGGGATGACGCAGGTGCAGGTATCCCGCCGTGAGCGGGCGCTGCTGCTGACCCTGCGGGAAAAGCTGACCGGGTAGCCGGTGTGCACAGGCAGAAAATTCCCGGCCGGAAGCGCCTCCGGTGCCGCGCTATGGGCGGGCACACAGGCGGCCGGCACACCTTCCAAAAACGCGCTTGCCCGCCGGCAGATTTTTTCGTCGGCGGGCAAGTTTTGTGTTGTCAGTGGCTGCGGTGCGTGCTATAATGGGGAAAAACCGAGAGGAAGCGCGCAGAATGGACAGCAAGAAAAGACCGTTGATCGGCGTAACGCCGCTATATGACCGGGAAAGGGACTCCTACTGGATGCTGCCCGGCTATATGCAGGGGCTGGAGGCGGCCGGCGCAGTGCCGGTGATGCTGCCGCTGACGGCGGACGAGGCGGCGCTCACCCGCGCGGCCGGGGTGTGTGACGGCTTCCTGTTCACCGGTGGGCAGGATGTTGCCCCGGCGCTTTACGGGCAGCAGCCGCGCCCGGCATGCGGGGAGATCTGCCCCGCGCGCGATGCTGCAGAGCAGGTGCTGCTGCGGCTGGCGCTGGCGGCGGACAAGCCGCTGCTGGGGATCTGCCGGGGGATCCAGTTTCTCAATGCAACCCTTGGCGGTACACTGTACCAGGATCTGGAAACCGAGCACCCCTCCCCGGTGGATCACCACATGACGCCGCCCTACGACCGCGCGGTGCATACGGTGACGCTTTGCTCCGGCACACCGTTGGCCGCACTGCTGGGAGCATCCGTGATCGGGGTAAACAGCTACCACCACCAGGCGATCCGGACGCTGGCGCCGGCGCTGCGCGCGATGGCGCAGGCGGAGGACGGTCTGACCGAAGCGGTGTATATGCCTGACCGTCGCTTTGTCTGGGCGGTGCAGTGGCATCCGGAGTTTTCCTACCGCACGGACGAAAACAGCCGGCGTATCCTTGCCGCCTTTGTGCAGGCGGCTGCAGACCGTGCAGAGGAATAAAAAATCCGCGCCGGCAGACGGAGCCTCCGTCTGCCGGCGCGGTTTTTTTATGTTTGCGGGGGGAACAGCGTACAGCCCTGCTCCCGGAAATAGGCGATCTTGCGGTCGATCAGCTCTTCGGATACCTTCAGCGTGGCGGCAAGGCAGCTTTTGCACATGAATTCGCGGCTGCCGCGGCCGAGGAATTTCTTGTGGGCGCCGATATCCTCTGCTGACAGCGCCCGCCCGCAGCGGATGCAGCCGGTCACGCTTTATCCACCACCCGGCAGCGGTAGACCAGGCTGTCGTACGCCTGGATCGGGCGGTAGAAGGTGCCGTTGGTCACGGTGATGACCTCTCCGGTGAACACATCGTGCATTTCCAGCGTTTTGCCGGTGCTCTCCGGCAGGCCGAGCTTATCAAGGCTTAGCCAGGCGGTTTGCCGTTGGTCACCAAGGTTGAACAGCCCAACGGCAATATCCCCGTTTTCCAGCATTCGGGCATAGTTGTGCACCGAACTATTATCCAGATCCCAACCGCTGGTCAATTTAATCACCTGCCGGCAGTCGGCATCCTGGTTGATGTCGATGAGCGGCTTGTTTTTCAGCAGAGAGAGGGTAAAATCGTCCATCTCCCGCACATCGCAGCCGATAAACAGCGGCGAGCCGAACAGCGCCCAGACAGCAAAGTGGGTGCGGTACTGTGTATCGTTCAGTCCGTCCATGCCCACATTGCCGCGGCCGCGCATGCCCACGACCATCATATCCATATCGTTGAAGCTGCCGATGCCGCCGTAGGGCAGCATGGCCTCCTGCTTCAGAACAATACCCTTGACGGATTCCCAAGTGTCAAACACATCGCCGGTGGAGCGCCACATATTGGCGCCGGTTTCCCGGATCCATTCCGGTGTGCCGTCGCTGCCCCAGGAGCAGGCGCTGAACAGGATATCCCGGCCGCAGTTTTTCAGCGCCAGGCCCATGCGGAGGTACCGATATTTGCCGTGTACGATATCGCTGTGGTAGCAGTAATCGTATTTCAGAAAATCCACGCCCCACTCGGCGAAGGTGGCGGCATCGGTAAACTCATGCTCATAGCTGCCGGGGAAGCCGGAACAGGTGAGATTGCCCGCGCAGGAGTAGATGCCGAATTTCAGACCCTTGCTGTGCACATAGTCCGCCAGTGCCTTGATGCCGTGGGGGAATTTGGCCGGATCGGGTACCATTCGGCCATTTTCATCCCGTTCGCGCAGCGCCCAGCAGTCATCGATCACCACATACTCATAGCCGCAGGCGGCCAGGCCGGTCTCTACCAGCTTGTCGGCCGTGTCGCGGATCAACTGGTCATTAATATTTTGCCCGAAGGTGTTCCAGCAATTCCAGCCCATGGGCGGGGTATTTTTTATCATTTTTCTCTTGACCTCCTACCAAAAAGTGTGTACACTAAAGCTAATGACTCCATCTGCCCACAGTATAGCGTGGCATTTGGGGGTCGTCAATGTCTTTCCATATCACAAATATGGAAGATCATTTCATTTGTGCCGGAGGTGGGAAAATGCGGGGAAGTACCGAAAACACCACCGTGGAGCTGATGACCTGTGGCCGGGAGGATTGCAGCAATCTGCACAGCTACGGGCCGGGGGTGCGTACCTGCTACATCGTGCACTATATCGTGCACGGGCGGGGCACGCTGATCTGCAACGGAAAGGCCTACCCTGTGGGAGAGGGCGAGAGCTTCGTCATCCGCCCGCTGGATGTGGTGCGCTATTTCCCCGACCCGCAGGATCCGTGGGAATATACCTGGATCGACTTTCAGGGCAAGGAGTGCAATGCACTGCTTGACCGGATCGCCTTCAAGCTGGACGACCGGGTGATCGCCGCAGTGCCCCCGGCGCTGATCCTGCCGCTGTACGAGCTGCTGCGCGGGCTGTTCCAGTATGCCGGGCGCAACCATGCCGCCAGCGCAATGGGGCAGGCAATTCTGGGGCTGTATGCGGATGTGTTTCCGGCGGTCGCCAAGCCGCGGGAGACGGTGTGCTTTGAGGCGGCGCGGCGCATGATCCAATGGGGGTTCCACCGGCCGGATCTTACGCTGGATACCATCTGCGGCAGCCTGGGCGTCAGCCGCGCCACGCTGCACCGCAATTTTATCAGCTCGTGCGGCGTGGCTCCCGGTGAATATCTGAACCGCTACCGCATGGAGCGGGCCGGTGAGCTGCTGGCGCGCGGCACATCGGTCAAGACCACGGCGCTTTCCTGTGGGTTCCGGGATCCGCTGTATTTTTCCAAGACTTTCCGGACACACTATGACTGCACGCCGACAGACTATCGGCGGCAGCACGCTGACCAGTCGGCAGAATAAAAACCATTTTTTATTAAGGAGAGATCAACGATGGAAAACCGGATAAAAAACATGGATAAGGGCGAGGTGCTGGTGCTCCGGGATCTGGTGGCCTACCAGCCGGGACAGGTCGTCAGCCGGACGCTGGCGCAGAATGAGCAGCTCAGTGTTACGCTGTTTGCCTTTGACCGCGGCGAGGAGATCAGCTCCCACTCGGCGGCCGGCGATGCGCTGATTCTCTGCCTGGACGGTACCGGTACAGTCACGCTGGATGATGAGCCGCATACGCTGCATGAGGGCGAAGCGATCGTGCTGCCGGCCGGCCATCCGCACGCGGTTTACGGCACCGAGCAGTTCAAGATGCTGCTGACCGTGGTGAAATAAGGGGGCGGCGACATATGCGTGAGAGCCGTCTGAGCCGTGAGCAGGCGCTGACCCTGCTGAAGAAATACAATCAGGAGCCGTTCCACCTGCGGCATGCCCTGACGGTTGAGGGTGTCATGCGCTGGTACGCCAATGCCCTCGGCTATGCGGATGAGCAGGAGTACTGGGGGATTGTGGGGCTGCTGCACGATATTGATTTTGAACAGTATCCGGAGCAGCACTGCCAAAAGGCGCCGGAGCTGCTGGCAGCCGGCGGTGTGGGCGAGGATATGATCCGCGCCGTGTGCTCCCACGGCTATGGTATCTGCTGCGATGTGGAGCCGCAGCACGAAATGGAAAAGGTGCTGTTTGCCGCCGATGAGCTGACCGGGCTGATCTGGTCGGCGGCGCTGATGCGGCCATCCAAAAGCGTGGCGGATATGGAGCTTTCCAGCCTGAAAAAGAAATTCAAGGACAAGAAGTTTGCCGCCGGCTGCTCACGGGATGTCATCCGCAGCGGCGCCGAGCGGCTGGGCTGGGAGCTGGACAGGCTGCTGGAGCAGACGCTGCAGGCGATGCGCAGCTGCGAAGCGGCGGTGAATGCGGCCATGGCCGCGCAGGAGGTCTGATGGCCGTCCGGGGTATGCTGGGCGGGTTCTGAGCGGGATCTGAACAACAAAAAAACAGGCGGCGCGTTTCCGACAAAAGCCGGAAACGCGCCGCCTTCTTCGCTTTTTACAGGGGGTCAGCGCTGTACGCGGCCGGAGCCGTCGCCCTCGGCCAGCTTCTTCACCTCGTCCACGGTCACCTGGTTGAAGTCGCCGGAGATGGTGTGCTTGAGGCAGCTTGCCGCCACGGCAAACTCAATGCTTGCCTGCGGATCGTAGCCCATCAGCTGGGAGTAGATCAGGCCGCCGCCGAAGCTGTCGCCGCCGCCCACGCGATCCACGATGTGGATGGCATAGGTCTTGCTGAAGTAGTAGTCCTTGCCGTCATACAGCATGGCGGCCCAGTTGTTATCATTGGCGGAGATGGAGCCGCGCAGCGTAATGGCCACCAGCTTGAAGCCGAAGGTCTCGGCCAGCTTGGCTGCCACCTGCTTGTAGCTGGCGTGATCCACCTTGCCGGCGGTCACATCGGTGTTTTCTGCCTTGATGCCGAAAACATCGGCGGCATCCTCCTCATTGGCGATGCAGACATCCACATAGGGCATCAGCTCACCCATGACCTTGCCCGCCTTTTCCCGGCTCCACAGCTTCTTGCGGTAGTTAAGGTCGCAGGAAACGGTGATGCCGCGCTCCTTGGCTGCCTTGCAGGCGGCCAGGCAGATGGCGGCCACATTGTCCCCCAGGGCGGGGGTGATGCCGGTGAAGTGGAACCACTCGGCGCCGTCAAAGATCGTGTCCCAGTCGAAATCGGCCACCGTTGCCTCCGCAATAGAGGAGTGGGCGCGGTCATAGACCACCTTGGACGGCCGCTGCGAGGCGCCCTTTTCGCAGAAATAGATGCCGACGCGGTCGCCGCCGATGGCAATATCGCTGACATCCACATTCCAGCGGCGCAGCTCGCCCAGGCAGGCGCGGCCGATGTCATTATCCGGCAGCTTGGTAACAAACTTGACCGGGATGCCGTAGTTGGCCAGCGATACGGCCACATTCGCCTCGCCGCCGCCAAAGGTCATTTCCAGTGTGTTGGTGTTGATCAGGCGCAGATATTCCGGCGGCGCAAGCCGCATCATGATCTCGCCGAAGGTAACTGCTTTTGCCATGATGTATTCCTCCTATAATTTGTTTCAGGCTTCGCGCGCCCGGCGGATGTTCTCCATAAACAGTGCGGCATTGGCCTTGACATCGCCCTTCATCAGGCTGCTGCCGGCACCCACCGCCACAGCGCCTGCCCGGATCCAGTCGCCGGCGTTTTCGGCGCTCACGCCGCCGGTGGGCATGATCTGGGCGTACGGCAGCGGGCCGCGGATGTCCTTGATAAAGGCCGGCCCGAACAGGTCGCCGGGGAACAGCTTGAGGATATCCACGCCGGCCTCCATGGCCTCCACCGCCTCTGTGATGGTGAGGATGCCGGCCATGCTGGCCTTGCGGTAGCGGTTGCACAGACGGGTGACCTCCGGGTTGAAGTGCGGGGATACAATGAATTCAGCGCCCGACAGCAGGGCAATGCGCGCCGTCTCGCTGTCCAGCACCGTGCCGGCGCCAAGGATGATGCTGTCCCCGTATTTGCGGGAGATGTCCTCGATCACCCGGTGCGCATAGGGAACGGTGAAGGTCAGCTCGATAGCCTTGATCCCACCCTCGATGCATTTTTCCACGATCTCCATGGCCTTGTCGGAGGTTTCGCCCCGTACCACGGCCACCATGCCGCTGTCCTTGATGGACAGCAGAACCTGCTCCTTTGTCCGCATAGGTGTCACTCCTTAAAATTTGATAAAATACGGTTTTTCTGCGCTATAAGCCTCTTGTCTGTAATGATGTAAGCACTTACAAACAATGCATAGTCTTATTTTACCGCATTTATTGGAAATGTCAAGAGCTTTTTTGCTTTTGGTGCAATAAATGAAAATATCCGTGTCGAAAATCGGAAAACCACTTGATTTTTTTGAGGCCGTGCGGTATACTGGAAGTTGTAAGCACTTACAGATGCAGGAGGTAACGCCACGGATGAATATTTACGATATCGCCGCCAAGAGCGGGGTTTCCATTGCCACGGTCTCCCGTGTGCTGAACAACAGCGCCAGTGTGCGCCCGCAGACCCGTGACCGGGTGCTGCAGGTGATGCAGGAGGAGGGGTTTACCCCCAACAATTTTGCCCGTGGACTGAGCACCGGCTCTATGGGGATGATCGGTATTCTGTGTACCAATGTGCGGGATGCCTTTTACACAACGGCTATCGGCTATATCGAGGAGCATCTGCGCCGGCGCAATAAATACACGGTGCTGCGCTGCACCGGTCCGGAGCTGGAGGACAAAAAGGCCGCCCTGGACTACATGGTGCAGCAGAATGTGGATGCCGTGTTCCTGATCGGCTCTGCCTTCCGGGAGGATACCGACAATTCCCACATCGCCGCGGCGGCGCAGCATGTGCCGATCATCATTATCAACGGCTATGTGGAGCTGCCGGGGGTCTACTGCGTGACCAGTGACGAAAAGGGCGCGGTGGAAAATCTGGTGGCACAGCTCAGCCGGATGCATCGGGACCGTATCCTGCTGCTGCACGATTCGCTGACCTACAGCTGCCAGCAGAAGCTGGCGGGCTACCGCGCAGGACACGAACGGTGCGGCCTGCCGGTGGATGAAAGCCGGATCGTCCAGGTGGATCGGCGCCTGGAGGAGATCAATGCCTGCATCAAGCGGCTGCTGGTACGCGGTGTTACCTTTGACGCGGTGATCGGTTCGGAGGATATTCTGGCGCTGGGCGCGCAGAAGGCGCTGCAGCGCATCGGTCTGACCATGCCGATCATCGGATGCAATAATTCGCTGTTGGCGCGCTGCTGCTCCCCGGAGCTGACCAGCGTGGACAACGGCCTGGAGAAAATGTGCACGCAGGCGCTGGAGATGCTGGACGCCCTGCTGCAGAAACAGGAGGCTCCCGCACATGTTTCCATCCCGACCACGCTGGTGGAGCGGGAAAGCTTCCGGTTTACCTGACGCACCGCTGCACGGCGGTGCAGATATAAGGAGATAGAGTAGCAATGAAAGCATTTATGGATGAGGATTTTCTGCTGCAAAGCGAAACGGCACGCCGGCTTTACCATGACTATGCCGAGCCGATGCCGATCATTGACTATCACTGCCACATTGATCCGCGGGAGATCGCGGAGGATCGCCGGTTTGACAACATTGCCCAGGTATGGCTGGGCGGCGACCATTACAAGTGGCGCATGATCCGCTCAAACGGCGTGCCGGAGGAGGAGATCACCGGCGCGGCGGATGACCGGGTGAAATTCCAGCGCTTTGCCGAGGCGCTGGAAAAGGCGATCGGCAACCCAATGTACCACTGGACGCACCTGGAGCTGAAGCGCTACTTCGGCTATGACGGCGTGCTGAACGGCGAAACGGCCGAGCAGGTGTGGCAGCTCTGCAATGAAAAGCTGCGCAATGACCCGGATATGACGGTGCGGGGGCTGATCCGCCGCTCCCGCGTGGCGGTGATCGGCACCACCGATGACCCGGCGGACACGCTGGAATACCATGCGGCCATCCGCCGCGAGGTAACGGATTTCCGGGTGGTGCCCTCTTACCGCCCGGATAAGGCGGTGAATGTGCACAAGCCGGGCTTTGCCGCGTACATTGCCCGGCTGGGCGAGGCCAATGGGGTATCCATCCGCACGGCGGCGGATGTGCAGACGGCACTCTCCAAGGCGATGGATCGCTTTGCGGCGCTGGGCTGCCGGGCGTCCGACCACGGTGTGGACTATGTGATGTACCGTCCGGCGCCGGCGGAGGCGGTGGAGGCTGCCTTCCGGAAGGGGATGGCCGGCGAACCGCTGACGGTGGAGGAGACCGAGGCCTACCAGACGGCCATGCTGCTGTTCTGCGGCCGGGAGTATGCCCGCCGCGGCTGGGCCATGCAGATCCACTTCTGCGTGCAGCGCAATGTCAATACCGACCTGTTTGAGCGCATTGGGCCGGATGCCGGCTGCGATTGTATTTCCACCCGCGAGTGCAGCGGCGCGCTGACGGCGCTGCTGGATGCGCTGGACCGCACCCATGAGCTGCCGAAGACCATCCTTTATTCGCTCAATCCGGCGGATAATGCGCTGATCGGCTCGGTGATCGGCTCCTTCCAGGGCACCGGTGCGGCCGGCAAGCTGCAGTTTGGCTCTGCCTGGTGGTTCAATGACCACAAGCCCGGCATGGAGAAGCAGCTGACCGACCTGGCAACGCTGTCGTTGCTGGGCAACTTCATCGGTATGCTGACCGATTCGCGCAGCTTCCTTTCCTACACGCGGCACGAATATTTCCGCCGCATCCTGTGCAATCTGCTCGGTGGTTGGGTGGAAAATGGGGAATATCCCGCTGACCTGCCGGCGCTGGGGCGGCTGGTGCAGGGGATCGCCTACAACAATGCCAAGGCGTACTTTGGCTTCTGAGGCGCGCTTTTGAACAATCTTTGAACTTTTGCCGGCGGGGGTTGATTTCCCCCGCCGGTTTTCGTATAATACTCAATTGCTGTAAAAATTGCCTGCTGTGTGAATACTATACGGAAGCAATGAGGGAAAGGAAGCGGACTATGTTCAGACGATTGTCCCGCTGCGTGCGGGAGTATAAGCGGCCAACGCAGCTGACGCTGGTGTTCATCCTGCTGGAGGCAGTGCTGGAATGCCTGATCCCCTTTGTCACGGCGGATCTGGTCAACCGCATCCAGGCCGGCACAGACATGACGGAGGTGCTGCGCATCGGGCTGGTGCTGATCGTGATGGCGCTGCTGTCGCTGGTCTGCGGCGGCGCAGCCGGGTTCACCTGTGCCAGAGCCTCGGCCGGCTTTGCCAAAAACCTGCGGCAGGATGCCTTCCGCCGGGTGCAGAGCTTTGCCTTTGAAAATGTGGATAAGTTTTCTTCCTCCTCGCTGGTCACCCGTATGACCACCGATGTTTCTTATGTCCAGATGGCGTTTATGACCATTATCCGCACGGCTGTGCGGGCGCCGCTGGTGATGCTCTTTTCCATCGTGATGGCTTACCTGATGGGCGGTTCGCTGGCCACCAGCTTTGTGGTGATCATCCCGGTGCTGGGCTTCGGGCTGTATCTTATCGCCCGCAAGGCCATGCCGGCGTTCCGGCGGGTGTTCCGGAAGTACGACCGCCTGAATGAGTCCATTGAGGAAAATGTGCGGGCCATGCGGGTGGTCAAGGGCTTCTCCCGCGAGGAATATGAAAAGCAGAAGCTGGGGGTTGCGGCAGAGGATATCCGCAGCGATTTCACCCGCGCAGAACGCATCGTTGCGCTCGATTCCCCCCTGATGCAGCTCTGTGTGTATTTCAACCTCGTTTTTGTGCTGCTGGTCGGCTCCCGGCTGATCGTGGAGAGCGGCGGTACGCAGATCAATGTGGGGGAGATCACCGCCATGCTTACCTACGGCATGCAGATCCTCATCCAGCTGATGATGCTGTCGATGGTGTATGTGATCATCACCATGTCGGCCGAATCTGGCAAGCGGATACTGGAGGTGCTGGATGAACAGCCGGCACTGGAGCAGCCGGCCGACCCGGTGTACACCGTGGCAAACGGCGCGGTGGATTTTGACGGCGTCAGCTTCAAGTATTCGGCCACGGCGGAGCGGTTTGCCCTGGAGCAGGTGGATCTGCACATCCGCTCCGGTATGACGGTGGGCATTCTCGGCGGCACCGGCTCCAGCAAATCCACGCTGGTGCAGCTGATCCCGCGCCTGTATGATGTGACCGAGGGCTGCGTGCGGGTTGGCGGCGTGGATGTGCGGCAGTACGACCTGGAAACGCTGCGCGGCGCGGTGGCCATGGTGCTGCAGAAGAACCTGCTGTTTTCCGGCACCATCCGGGAAAACCTGCGCTGGGGCAATGAGCAGGCCACCGACGCCGAGCTGGAGGAGGCCTGCCGTCTGGCGCAGGCGGACGAATTTATCCGCAGCTTCCCGGAGGGGTACGATACCTATATCGAGCAGGGCGGCACCAATGTTTCCGGCGGGCAGAAGCAGCGCCTGTGCATTGCCCGCGCCCTGCTGAAAAAGCCGAAGATCCTGATCCTGGATGACTCCACCAGTGCGGTGGATACCAGAACGGATGCCCTGATCCGTGCCGGCTTTGCCGAATTTATCCCCGAAACAACGAAGATCATCATTGCCCAGCGGGTGGCCTCCGTGCAGTACGCAGATATGATCCTGGTGATGGACAACGGCGGCATTGCCGCCGCCGGCACCCATGAGGAGCTGCTGCAGGGCTGTGCCATCTACCGTGAAATCTATGAGCAGCAGACGAACGGAGGTGCGGATGATGAGTAAGAAAACAAATGCCCGCCGGCCGGGTGTCGGGCTGTCTACTTTGCCCCGTATCCTCAGAACCCTGTACGCGGCCTATCCCCGTCTGGTGCCGCTGACGGCACTGTGCATTGTGGTGTCGGCGGTGGTTTCCGCCGTGCCGGCGATCTTTACGCAGAAGGTGCTGGCGGTGGTGACCGAGTGCCTGGACACCCATACGCTGAACTGGGCAACGGCCAGGGCGCGCATCCTGCCGCTGCTGGCGGCACTGATCCTGCTGTACTTGCTCTCGCTGGCGGCAACCGCCCTGTATACGCAGCTGATGGCTTATATCACACAGGGCTATCTGTGCAAGCTGCGCCGCCGGATGTTTGACGGGATGCAGAATTTGCCGATCCGGTTCTTCGATACCCACAAGCACGGCGATATCATGAGCTACTACACCAATGATATTGACACCCTGCGGCAGCTGGTTTCGCAGGCGCTGCCCACTCTGCTGCAGTCGGCGGTGATCGTGCTGGCGGTGCTGATAATCATGCTGTGGTACAGCGTGTGGTTCACCCTGATTGTGCTGGCGGGCGTGGCGGCCATGGTGTTCGTTTCCAAAAAGCTCGGCGGCGGCTCGGCCAAGTATTTTGTCCGGCAGCAGCAGTCGCTTGCCAAGGCCGAGGGCTTCATCCAGGAGATGATGAACGGGCAGAAGGTCATTAAGGTGTTCTGCCATGAGCCGCAGGCGGAGGCGGATTTTGACCGCATCAACGATGCTCTGTATGAGGACAGCAGCCGTGCCCATGCCTATGCCAATATGCTGCCGCCGGTGATCATGAACATCGGCAATGTGCTGTATGTGGCGTGTGCCATGATCGGCGGTCTGTTTCTGGTGGCCGGCGTGCCCAACCTGAGTCTGTCGGGACTGGCCTTTACCATTGATATCCTGGTGCCGTTCCTCAATATGACCAAGCAGTTTACCGGCAATGTCAACCAGGTTTCGCAGCAGATCAATGCTGTGGTGATGGGGATGGCCGGCGCCCAGCGCATCTTTGCCCTGATGGATGAGCCGCCGGAGACCGATGAAGGCTATGTGACCCTGGTGAACGCGGCGGTGGCGGCGGACGGCAGCATCACCGAAAGCGAACAGCGCACCGGCCACTGGGCATGGCGCCACCCGCACGGTGATGGCACGGTGACCTATACGCTGCTGCGCGGAGATGTGCGGCTGACGGATGTGGATTTCTCCTATGAGGAGGGCAAGCCGGTGCTGCACGATGTGACCGTGTATGCCGAGCCGGGGCAGAAGGTGGCCTTTGTGGGCGCCACCGGTGCCGGCAAGACCACCATCACCAACCTGATCAACCGGTTTTATGACATTGCCGACGGCAAGGTGCGGTACGATGGCATCAATATCAACAAGATCAAAAAGGCTGACCTGCGCCGCAGCCTGGGGCTGGTGCTGCAGGAGACCAACCTGTTCAGCGGCACGGTGATGGAGAATATCCGCTATGGCAAGCTGGATGCCACGGATGAGGAATGCCGGCAGGCTGCCCGGCTGGCCGGTGCGGACGATTTCATCTCCCGCCTGCCGCACGGCTATGCAACCGAGCTGAGCAATAATGGTGCCAACCTGTCCCAGGGGCAGCGCCAGCTGATTGCCATTGCCCGTGCGGCGGTGGCCGATCCGCCGGTGATGATCCTGGACGAGGCGACCTCCTCGATTGATACCCGCACCGAGGCGATCGTGCAGCGGGGCATGGATAAGCTGATGGAGGGACGCACGGTGTTCGTCATCGCCCACCGGCTTTCCACCGTGAAGAACGCGGATGTGATTATGGTGCTGGATCACGGCCGCATAATTGAGCGGGGTAACCATGAAAAGCTGATCGCCGAAAAGGGCACCTATTATCAGCTGTACACCGGCGCATTTGAGCTGGAATAAAGCCAAAAACCGCCGGAAGAACGCATCATTTAGCGTTCTTCCGGCGGTTTTGTCTGTCAATCCTGCCGCAGCAGGCGGGTGGTCAGGTCGGTGCCGCAGGGCTGTGGCTGCGGCAGGGTGAGGGCGTACAGGTCGCTTGCCCGCTGCTCCAGCGCAAACACCTGCTGTGCCTGTGGCGGCAGTGTGCGCAGCTGCCGCGCACCGGAGAGCAGCGGCAGGGTGGGGTGCGCGGCGGCCAGCAGCTCCTGCCCGCGGGCATTGAGCCCCAGCAGGCGGATGTACGGCGGCAGCCGGTGCGGCAGCTCGGCCGGGATGCCCAACAGTGCGCTCCACAGGATGCGGCGCAGCCGCGCCTCCGGATAGCGGCGGGTGCGCAGGGCGGTCAGCAGCTCCGGCAGGCTGCCGGCCGAGTGCACGGCGCGGGTCAGCCGGTGCTCCAGCCCCTCCGAAAGGTAGGGCAACGCGGCCAGCTCCTGTGGGGACAGGGTGCGCAGCCGCGCCAGCATGGCCGTTTCCAGCCGTGTGGGGTCGGCGGGCGTCTGTCCCGCGGCCAGCGCCTGCTGCAGGATCGCCGCAGCGGGTGCCGGCATACAGGCTACGGCCGCGGCGGTTTCGCCTGCCCGGATGTGGCTGCGCAGCCAGCCGGCGGAGGCGATGCCATCGCTGGCTGGCTGGCCGTGCCCGGCGCCCTGTCGCGGGACGGTCAGAACCGAAAAGGGTGCCTGCTGCCGGGCGATCGCCCGGAGATATTCTATGCCGAGGGTGTTGTTGGGGCTGGCCAGCAGGGCGGCCTCCGGATCGCCAAGCTGCCCGGCAACGGCAGCCTGCCGCGCGGCGGCATAGGGCAGCCCGGTACGCAGTGCCTGCCGCAGCGCCACCCGGTGGGCGGGGCTGTCCAGTGCCTGGGCTACGGCCTGCAGCCGGTCGGCATCGCCGCACTCGCTGCCGAAGGACAGCACAGAAATGCAGCCAAGTGCGCGCAGCACCGCCACGCCGCCGCCGGCAAACAGTTCGGCCGGCGCCATGGCCCACGGCACCGGCAGCTCCAGCACCAGGTCAGCCCCGCAGGCCAGCGCCATCTCCGCCCGCTGCCACTTGGGCAGCAGTGCCGGTTCGCCGCGCTGGGTGAAGGCCCCGCTGAGCACCACCGCCACATGGGTGCAGCCGGCGGCGCGCACGGCGGCAATGTGCCGGGCATGTCCGTTGTGGAAAGGATCGTATTCGGCAATGATGCCGGCTGCCCGCATAGCCGCCGCCTCCTTTTTGTGCCGCTTTTTTCAAAAAACCGCAAAAAACGGTTGAAATCCTGGCAAAAATCAGTTATTATATAATACGCTGTTTATGGAATAAAGTCAATAAGGAGAGAGAACACATGAAGATCCTGGTTATCAATGCCGGCAGCTCCTCGCTGAAGTATCAGCTGATTGATATGGACGGAGAAAAGGTGCTGGCGAAGGGCATCTGTGAGCGTCTCGGCGGCGAGGATGGCACCTTTACCCACAAGGCTTTTGGCCAGAAGTGGGAGCACGCTGTGCCGATGCACAACCATACAGAGGCCTTTGAAGAGGTGAAAAAGGCGCTGACCGAGGGCGAGGGCAAGGTGATCGACGACCTGTCCGAGGTGGATGCTATCGGCCACCGCGTGGTGCAGGGCGGCGACCGCTTTGACCGTTCGGTGATTGTGACCGATAAGGTGAAAAAGGACATCGACGAGCTGGCCGAGCTGGCCCCGCTGCACAACAAGGGTGCGCTGCAGGGCATTGAGGCGGCCACGGCGCTGTTCGGTACGGATATTCCGCAGGTGGTCACCTTTGATACCGCTTTCCATCAGACAATGGAGCAGAAGGTGTATATGTTCGCGCTGCCGTACGAGTATTACGAGAAGTACCATGTGCGCCGCTACGGTGCGCACGGCACCTCCCACCGCTATGTCAGCGGCCGCTGCTGCGAGCTGCTCGGCCGCACGGAGGGCACCCGCATCATTACCTGCCACCTGGGCAGCGGCTCCTCCATCTCCGCCATTAAGGATGGCAAGATCATGGATACCTCGATGGGTCTGACCCCCCTGGATGGCTTTATGATGGGCACCCGCACCGGCGGCTTTGATCCATCGGCGGTGACCTACATCATGGACCGTGAGCACCTGACCCCCAAAGAGATGGATCAGATCATGAACAAGAAGTCCGGCACCCTCGGCATCTCCGGCAAGTACAGCGACGACCGGGATATTGAGGCGGCGATTGAGCGCGGCGATGAGCGCGCCAAGCTGGCGTGGGATATGCGTACCTACCAGATCGTCAAGTTTGTCGGCGGCTATATTGCGGCGCTGGGCGGCCTGGATGCCCTGGTGTTCACGGCCGGCATCGGCGAAAACCAGCCCCGTGTGCGCGCTGAGGTGATTGAGGCGCTCTCTTTCCTGGGGATGAAGTGCGACTATGAGGCCAACAAGGTGCACGGCAAGGAAACGCTGATCACCACGCCGGATTCGGCTATCCCGGCCTGGGTCATCCCGACGGACGAGGAAATGGTGATCGCCCGCGATACCATGGCGCTGGCCCTGGAACTGAAAAAGTAAATATCGGCGACCCCGAAAGGCTCTCCGGCATGGCCGGGGAGCCTTTCTTCTCGGCGGAAGCCCGGCGACCGGAAGACGCAAGAAAAAATTACCGGAAAAGGTTGCACTTTTTGGCTTTTTCGCGTATACTAAACAGGTGTGTGCGTATAGACCCGGCTTTTCGGCGCCGGATTTTTAGGAGGACAAGCATGATTACGGTATCGGATCTGAGTATCAACTTCGGCGGACAGAATTTGTTTAAGCATGTCAATCTCAAATTTGTCAGCGGCAACTGCTATGGCGTGATCGGCGCCAACGGCGCGGGCAAATCCACCTTTTTGCGTATCCTTTCGGGTGATCTGGAGCCAACCACCGGTGAGGTGATCATTGACCCCCGCACCCGGATGTCGGTGCTCAAGCAGGATCACTATGCCTATGATGAGTATACGGTGCTGGATACCATCATCCAGGGCAATCCGCGCCTGTATGAGATCATGCAGCAGAAGGACGCCCTGTACGCCAAGGAGGATTTCTCCGATGAGGACGGCGCGCTGGCGGCAGAGCTGGAGGGCGAATTTGCCGAAATGAACGGCTGGGAGGCCGAGACGGAGGCAGGGCAGATCCTGCAGGGACTCGGTATCCCCACCGAGCGGCTGTATGACCAGATGAGCGCGCTGGCGGATAAGGAAAAGGTGAAGATCCTGCTGGCGCGGGCGCTGTTCGGCCACCCGGACATCATTCTGCTGGACGAGCCGACCAACCACCTGGACATTGACTCCATCCGCTGGCTGGAGGACTTTCTGATGGATTATGAGGGCACGGTGATCGTGGTATCCCACGACCGGCACTTCCTCAATAATGTCTGCACCCATATCGTGGATGTGGACTATACGCAGATCCGCATCTATGTGGGCAACTACGATTTCTGGTACGAATCCAGCCAGCTGATGCAGAAGGTGATGCGGGAGCAGAACAAGAAGAACGAGGAAAAGATCAAGGAGCTGCAAAGCTTCATCCAGCGCTTTTCCGCCAATAAATCCAAATCCCGGCAGGCAACCTCCCGCCGCAAGCTGCTGGATAAGCTGACGGTGGAGGAGATGCCGGCCTCCTCCCGGCGGTATCCGTATGTGGGCTTCCAGATGGATCGTGAGGCCGGCAAGGAGATCCTGGCGGTGGAGGGACTGACCAAGACCGTGGACGGTGTGAAGGTGCTGGATGCCGTTTCTTTCCGGGTGAACAAGGGGGATAAGATCGCCTTTGTGGGGCAGGATGAAATTGCTACCACCACCCTGTTCCGCATCATCACCGGTGAGCTGGAGCCGGATGCCGGCAGCTACAAATGGGGCGGCACCACCAGCCTTTCCTACTTCCCCAAGGATAACACTGCCTATTTCGAGGGCAACGATATGAACCTGCTGCAGTGGCTGAACCAGTATTCAACGGATAATACCGAGACCTACCTGCGCGGCTTCCTTGGAAAAATGCTCTTTTCCGGCGATGATGTACTGAAGCCGGTAAAGGTGCTTTCCGGCGGCGAAAAGGTGCGGTGCATGCTTTCCCGCATGATGATGTACGGCTCCAATGTGCTGATCCTTGACCAGCCGACCAACCACCTGGATCTGGAATCCATCACGGCGGTGAACGACGGCCTGGCGGCTTTTCCCGGCAATGTGCTGTTTTCCTCGTACGACCACCAGTTTATCCAAACAGTGGCCAACCGGATTATGGAGCTGAAGGATGGCAAGCTGCTGGATAAGATGATGAGCTACGACGATTTTATCGAATTTAAGGCGGCCAACGGGCTGTAATCGACTGACCTGCGCAGGGGCGCCACCGGGCGCTCCTGCGCGTGTGCTTTCAGGAGGAGCCAATGGAGAAAAAGCGTATTTTGTTGATCGGCACCGGCGGGACGATCGCCTCAGAGATGTCGCCGAACGGCCTGACCCCGGAGCTGAATACCACGCAGCTGCTGCACTTTGTGCCGGAGCTTGAGCAGCTTTGCCGGGTGGACTGCATCCAGCTGTGCAGCCTGGACAGCACCAATATCCGCCCGGAGCACTGGCTGGCCATGGCCGGCGCCATCCGGGAGCGGTACGGGGCATACGACGGCTTTGTGATCTGCCATGGCACGGATACCATGGCCTATACCGCCGCGGCGCTGAGCTACCTGATCCAGGGCAGCCCCAAGCCGATCATCCTGACCGGTGCACAGAAACCGATCTGGTTTGACGGCACCGACTCCAAGCGCAATCTAACAGACGCTTTTCTGTATGCCTGCTGCGGGGGCGGTGGGGTGCAGATCGTCTTCAACGGGCAGGTGATCCTGGGCACCCGTGCACGGAAGACCTGTTCCAAGAGCTTCCAGGCCTTTTCCAGTGTCAATCATCCGGATCTGGCTGTGCTGCGGGACGGTCGCCTGCTGCAGTATATCCGCTGCGAAACGCTGGAGCAGCCGGTGTTCTATGACCGGCTGAACGCCAATGTGGGACTGCTGAAGCTGACGCCCGGCACCCCGCGGGATGTGGCGGAGTATATGCTGCGGCGCTACGACGGCCTGATTGTGGAGGGCTTTGGCGTGGGCGGCCTGCCGGCATACGACGGTTTCTACGACTGCCTGCGGCAGGGTGTGGAGGCCGGCCGGCTGGTGGTGATGACCACGCAGGTGCCGAATGAGGGGAGCGACCTGAAGGTATACCAGGTGGGCGGCCACCTGAAAAGCACCCTGCGCCTGCTGGAGGCCTTTGATATGACCACCGAGGCGGCGCTGGCCAAGCTGATGTGGATACTGGGGCAGACGACGGATTTCGCCCGTGCCGAGCAGCTTTTTTATCAGCCGGTGGCGCGGGATATCCTTTCGCCCACGCAGCCGCTGGAGGATATGGAATGAATGTGCAGAAATGGCTTGCCGCCAACACGGCCTCGCTGGCCGGGCAGCGGGTGGCGCTGACCGGCGCCACCGGCGGTCTGGGGCGTGAGCTGTGCTTCTATCTAGCCGGGCTGGGGGCGGAGCTGATCCTGCTTGACCGCAGCCGGGAAAAGGCGCAGGTGCTGGATGCGGCACTGCGTGCCGCCTTTCCGGCGGTCAGCATCCGGCGGATATTTGTGGAGCTGACCGATATGGACAGTGTGCGTGCGGCCTGTACGGCGCTGGCGCCGCTGCATCCGCAGGTGCTGATCCTCAATGCCGGCGCCTATGCCATCCCCCGGCACCGCAGCACCGCCGGATACGATGATGTATTTCAGATCGACTTTGTCTCACCCTACTACATGGTGCGGGCGCTGCTGCCGGCCATGCCGGATGGCGGCCGGGTGGTGGCGGTGGGCAGCATCGCCCACCGCTATTCCGTCAGCGATCCGGCGGATGTGGATTTTTCCACCCGCCGGGCGTGCAGTAAGGTATACGGCAATGCCAAGCGCTATCTGATGGCGGGCCTGTATGCCCTTTTCCGCGGACAGACACGGGTGACGCTGGCGGTGGTGCATCCCGGCGTGACCTTTACCAATATCACCGCCCATTATCCCAAGTGGCTGTTTGCCCTCATCCGCCGGCCGATGCAGTGGATCTTCATGCCGCCGCGGGTGGCGGCGCTGTCGCTGCTGCGGGGGGTGTTCTGCCCCTGCGGGGACCGCGAGTGGATCGGTCCGTGGCTGCTGGATGTGTGGGGGCGGCCGCGCCGTTCCCGTCTGCGGTCACTGCCGCCGGACGAATGCCGCCGCATCGGCGAAACCGCCGAGCGGATCTGGCAGCAGCTGCAGCCTGCAGCCGCCCCGGTGAACGCGGAATGAAATATGCGCTCCGGCGACAACAGTCGCCGGAGCGCATTTCCTTTTTCGTTATGGGGGTCAGGCCATCTGTGCCATGGATTGCTCCAGCAGCGCCAGCTTTTCCTGCAGGGCTGCGGCCTGTGCTTTGGCACCGTCGACCACGGCCTGTGGGGCTTTGTCGGTAAAGGCCTTGTTGTTCAGGCGTGCCAGCACACCGTCCAGCTGCTTCTGTACCGTGGCTTTTTCCTTCTGCAGGCGGGCGGTTTCGGCGGCCTTATCCACCAGTTCATCCAGCGGGATCTTTACCGTGGCGGCCGCAGTGACGATGTTCACCGTGCCGGGCACATCGAAGCTTTCGCCGATTTGCACAGCGGCGGCCGAGGCCAGCCGCTGCAGGAACGGCACGCCGGCGGCAAAGGTATCGGTAAAGGCGGTCTCAATATACAGGTCGGCCTTCTTAGAGGGCGGCACATTCATCTCGGCGCGGCGGTTGCGGATGCTGCGGATGACCTCCATGATCTGCTCCATCTCCTTCTCCTGTGCGGGGAAGCAGAGTGCCGGATCGTACACCGGCCACGGGGCGATCATCAGCGCCTCGCCCTCATGCGGCAGGGACTGCCAGATTTCCTCGGTGATGAACGGCATAAAGGGGTGCAGCAGGGTCAGCATGCCGGTCATGACATAGCACAGCACCCGGCGGGCGTTGTCCGCCTCCTCGCCCTGCAGACGGGATTTGCATAGCTCGATATACCAATCGCAGAAATTGTCCCAGATGAAGTCGTACAGCTTCTGCACGGCAATGCCCAGCTCGAATTTTTCCAGGTTCTCGGTAACGGCCTTCACCAGCTCATTGTACCGCGAAAGGATCCATTTGTCCTCCAGTGTCAGTGTTTCCGGCAGCCCGGCGGGCACCTCATGCCCCTCCAGATTCATCAGAATGAAGCGGGCGGCGTTCCACAGCTTATTGGCAAAATTGCGGCTGGCCTCCACCTTGTCGGTCATATAGCGCATATCATTGCCGGGGCTGTTGCCGGTGGCCAGCATAAAGCGCAGTGCATCTGCGCCGTACTTGTCAATCTCCTCCAGCGGATCAACGCCGTTGCCGAGCGATTTGGACATCTTGCGTCCCTGGCTGTCCCGCACCAGCCCGTGGATGAGCACCGTATGGAAGGGCGGCTTGCCAGTGTAGGCCAGGCCGGAGAAGATCATCCGGCTGACCCAGAAGCCGATAATATCATAGCCGGTTACCAGCGTATCGGTGGGGTAGAAATACTCCAGCGCCTCGGTCTTTTCCGGCCAGCCCAGCGTGGAGAAGGGCCACAGTGCCGAAGAGAACCAGGTGTCCAGCGTGTCGGGATCCTGCGTCAGATGGGTGCCGCCGCACTTCGGGCAGACGGTCGGCGTCTGCTTGGCCACCACCGTTTCGCCGCACGCATCACAGTACCATGCCGGGATCTGATGTCCCCACCAGAGCTGGCGGGAGATGCACCAATCGCGGGTGGCACGCATCCAGTTGAGATAGTTTTTGGTGAAGCGTTCCGGCACAAAGGTGATCTCGCCCTTTTCCACCGCTTCGATCGCCGGCTTTGCCAGCGGCTCCATTTTCACAAACCACTGCTTGGACACCATCGGTTCGATGACCGAGTGGCAGCGGTAGCAGGTGCCCACATCGTGGCGCAGATCCTCGGTCTCTTTCAGATATCTGCCGGCGGCCAGATCCTCCAGGATGGCCTTGCGCGCTTCCAGGGCGGTCATGCCGGCATACTTGCCGCAGTCCAGCACCTGCGGTTCGTCCATTGCTGCCCGGCCGGAGGCGATCAGTTCATCGGCGGCGGCCTTGTCGGCGGCGCCGGTCATGTGGCCGTCATAGGTAAACACCCGGATGATCGGCAGGTCGTGCCGCTTGCCCACCTCAAAGTCGTTGGGGTCGTGGGCGGGGGTAATCTTCACTACGCCGGTGCCCTTGGTCATGTCGGCGTGTTCATCGCACACGATCGGCAGCTCCTTATCCAGCAGCGGCAGGATCACATGGCAGCCGTGCAGGTGCTTGTAGCGCTCGTCCTCGGCGTTGATAGCCACGGCGGTATCGCCCAGCATGGTCTCCGGTCGGGTGGTGGCCAGCTCCAGCTGCTCCCCTGTCTCCTTGACGGTGTACAGCAAATGCCAGAAGTGGCCGTCCTTTTCCTCATATTCCACCTCGGCATCCGAAATGGAGGTATTGCACTTCGGGCACCAGTTGACCATGCGGTTGCCGCGGTAGATCAGCCCCTGCTCATACAGGCGCACAAACACCTCTTTGACCGCCGTGGAGCAGCCTTCGTCCATGGTGAAGCGTTCCCGCTCCCAGTCGCAGCTGGAGCCGATGGTCTTCAGCTGGCTGACGATGCGGCTGCCGTATTTCTCTTTCCATGCCCAGGCGCGCTCCAGGAAGCCCTCGCGGCCGAGCATATCCTTGGTCAGCCCCTCCTGCCGCATGGCCTCCACCACTTTGGCCTCGGTGGCAATGGAGGCGTGGTCGGTGCCGGGCATCCACAGTGCCTCATAGCCCTGCATCCGCCGCCAGCGGATGAGAATATCCTGCAGGGTATTATCCAGTGCGTGTCCCATATGCAGCTGGCCGGTGATGTTCGGCGGCGGCATCATCACGGTATACGGCTTTTTCTCGTTGCCGGCCGCGTCCCTGGCATGGGGGGTGGCGTGGAAGTAGCCGCCGTCCAGCCAGAACTGGTAGGTGCGCTTTTCCACCTCGCGCGGCTCATAGGTCTTGGCCAGCTCTTTGCGTTGTGCCATGTGTATTCCTCATCTCTTTCACTTTTTTCGTTTTTTCAGCGGTCAGCCCCGCAGCACCTTCACAATCTCGCCGACATACATGCGGTGATAATCGTCGGTATAGTGTCCGGCAATGGTGGGATCCAAGAAGCCGGCGGGGTCGATATCCTGAATATACATTTTGCGGCAGACCAGCACCAGCCGTGCCTCGTCAAAATAGGGGGCGGCCTCATCGGTGCGCAGGGTCAGCCCGGCCTGGGCGATCTTATCGCCATCGCGGCCGGACATTCTGCCGCACAGCTGCAGCGCCCGGTGCAGATCTCGACCGAAAAAGGAGAGGGTGTAGTACCGCTCTTTTTCCAGAAATTCGTAGGTGTAGCGGGTGGGACGCACAAAGCAGAAGCTGACCGGCGCGTTCCACAGTACGCCAAGGCCGCCCCAGCTGGCGGTCATGGTATTGCAGGCGCTGGCCTTGCCGGCGGTGATCAGCATCCAATCCTGCCCGATCAGCTGGAAGGGGTTATCCCGGATCTCGGCCGGGTCGATCTCGATAAATTTCCGCATACAGCGCGCCTCCTGTTCTCAGTGGATGGCGCTGCCGGGGGTCATGCCGTCCACAAACAGCACCTGCACATCCTCACTGCCGTCCGCCTTTTTGCCATCGGCGGCCAGGATCATGCCCTGGCTCTCCACACCGCACAGCTTGGCCGGCTTCAGGTTGGCCACCAGCACCACCCGGTGCCCGACCAGCGCCTCCGGGGCGTACCACGGAGCAATGCCGGAGCATACCGTGCGGGGGGTATCGGTGCCGTCGTTGAGGGTCAGCCGGAGCAGCTTTTTGGACTTTTTGACCGGTTCGCAGGCGGTGATCTCCGCCACCCGCAGATCCACCTTGGCAAAGTCCTCAATGCCGATCTGCGGCAGGAAGGTGATGCCGGCGGTCTCCGCCGCCTCGGCTGCTTCTGCGGCCGCCTGTGCCGCCTGCTGCTTTTCGTGCAGCTCGGCCAGCAGCTTTTCTCCGTCAATGCGGGCAAACAGCGGCACCGGCGTGCCGACGGCATAGCTTTCGGCGGCGCCGAAGCGGGCCGTATCCATACCGGTCAGCTCCCCGGCCGTCTGCAGCTGGGCGTGGATAGCCCTGGCCGTGGAGGGCATAAACGGGCTGAGCAGGATGCCGAGCACCCGGATGCACTCCAGCAGATTGTACAGCACGGCCTCCAGCCGGGCGCGGTTGGCCTCGTCCTTGGCCAGCGCCCACGGCGCTGTTTCGTCAATGTACTTGTTGCAGCGTTTGGCCAGCTCCATCACGGCTTCGGCCGCCTCGGCATTGTGCCAGGTATCCATCAGCGTGCGGTATTTTTCCACGGTGGCCAGGCAGCTTTCGGCCAGGTCGGCATCGCCGGCCGGACGGGTCACCCTGCCGCCAAAATACTTGTTGGTCATGGCGATGCAGCGGTTGACCAGATTGCCCAGCGTATTGGCCAGGTCGGTATTGTAGCGGTTGATGATATTTTCGTAGGTGATGGTGCCGTCCTGCGCAAACGGGATCTCGGTCAGCAGGTAATACCGGATGGCATCCACGCCGAAGATGGCCGCCAGCTCGTCCGCGTACAGCACATTGCCGCGGGATTTGCTCATCTTATCTTCGCCGGAGAGCAGCCACGGGTGTCCCAGCACCTGCTTTGGCAGCGGCTCGCCCAGCGCCATCAGGATAATCGGCCAGTAGATGGTGTGGAAGCGGACGATATCCTTGCCGATCACATGCAGGTCGGCCGGCCAGTATTTCTTATAGTGCGCGGTGGAGCCGTCGGGATTGTAGCCGCAGCCGGTGATATAGTTGGTCAGGGCATCCAGCCAGACATAGATCACATGCTTATCGTCAAAATCCACCGGAATGCCCCACTTGAAGGAGGAGCGGGAGACGCACAGATCGCTCAGGCCGGGCTTGAGGAAATTGTTGATCATCTCATTGCGGCGGGATTCCGGCACGATGAAATGGGGGTTGTCCTCATAGTATTTCAGCAGCCGGTCCTGGTATTTGCCCAGCTTGAGGAAGTAGGCATCCTCTTTGGCATCGACGCATTCGCGTCCGCAGTCCGGGCACTTGCCGTCCTTCAGCTGGCTGGGGGTAAAGAAGCTTTCGCACGGGATGCAGTATTTGCCCTCATAGCAGCCCTTGTAGATATCCCCCTGCTCATAGAGCCTGCGGAAGATCTTCTGTACAGCGTCAACATGGTCGGCGTCGGTGGTGCGGATAAAGCGGTCATAGGTCACATCCATGCAATCCCATACCTGCTTGATCTGCGCCGATACGCGGTCCACATAGGCCTGTGGGGTGATGCCCTCGGCGGTGGCCTTTTCTTCAATTTTCTGCCCGTGCTCGTCCGAGCCGGTGAGGAAGTAAACATCAAAGCCCATCATGCGCTTATACCGGGCGATCATATCCGCCAGAACGATATCGTAGGTGTTACCGATATGCGGCTTACTGCTGGTATAGGCAATAGCCGTGGTCAGATAGAATTTTGGTTTGTCCATGGATGCAAAAGCTCCTCCCTTATTAACCCGATGGTATTCTCTTTATTTTAACATACATAGGAAAAAATACAACCTTTTTTCGGAAGAAAATTCGGAATTTTTTGCCTTTCCGCCCGCCGGGACGGCAGAAAAATGCCCCGCCGGCGATCAGCGGCGGGGCAGAGATTTATACAGCGGCGGGGTCGCGCCGCAGGAACAGATAGGCGCGCAGCGAGCGCGGCGGCAGCCGCAGACGGCCGTTTTCGGCGGTAAAGCGCTCACCGGTAAGCAGATCCGGCCACTCGCCTTCGGCGGAAACAGGGAGCTCGGCTGCTTCTTCTGTGGCATTATACACGCCGATGATGGCGTGGTTGACATAGGTATACACCTGATCTGTTTCGCTGTACAGCCGCACGCCGGCCTCCCGGTACAGCTGGCGCAGCAGGCCAGCGGGCAGCTGTACCGTTGCTGCATAGAGGCTGCTGCCGCGGCGGGCCACGGCGGCGGTGCCATCCTCAAACCGGGCGATCACCTCGCCGCCGACGGCGCAGAAATACGGCCCGGCGGGCTTCGGCTCCGGCAGCACAGTCCCCTGCCACACCAGGCCGCCGTGGGAGGTGTCCTGCTGCCGTACGGCAATGCCGGTCAGTGCACCTATGGCATCGGGCTCCAGCCGGCCGCCGGTGGCATAATCCGGCGCATAGAGCCACAGCATGGTCTTGCCGGCCCTTTGCAGCCGCTCGATGGCGAGCCGCTGGGGCAGCGGAATGTCGTAGGCATCCACAAAAAGCAGGAAGCGGTAGCGCTCCATCTGCGGCAGGGTGATGTCGGCCGCGGAATAGAGATCGTACGGGGCCCCGGCCTCGGCCAGCGTGCGGCGGATATGGCTCAGGCAGCTGCTGGCCAGCCCGGCGGTCTTCCGTACCCGGTACATTGCCTCGCCGCTGACGATCACCGCTACCTCGGCGGCGGAGCGGCGGTCGAGACGGCTGAGCATCGTATCCAGATCCACCATTTGCCGGATCGCCCGCAGCATCCCCGGGGAGCGGAACCACCCATCGAACATATCAAACCACCACAGGGCCGTGCCGCTGCTCTGGCAAAGCAGGAAATCCCGATACAGCAGGTTGAGCGCCTCTGTTTCATCACGGCACTTGGCATCGGCGCCGGGGATCTCCACCAGACAGCCGTTTCCATCGTCCGGATGCGCCGGGTCAAGGGGAACCGCTCTGGGTGCCACATGGGTGATGTGGTCAAACTCCAAAAAATAGACCTTATTGTGCTCCTGCAGCGTCTTTTGTGTGACCATCAGCGCGGAGGGGTCTGTCAGTCTGCGGTAGCCGTAGGCCGACGGGGAGGAGATCATATCAATATCCGGGCTGAGGAACAGCCTTTCGTACCCAAGGTGGCCGGACTCAAACAGTCTGGTGCCGCCCAATTCGAGCAGATACCCGTAATATACGCCGACCAGCTTGTTGTGATGCAGAACCTCCTGCGCCTGCTGCGCGAAATGGAGCACGGTATCGGTGACCAGCTCACCGTGGAAACGGCGTGCCTGGTACACATTGTGCTCCTGCGCAGACAGAAAGACGCCGCCCGGCGCGGTCAGCTGCGCGGTCGTCGGCAGGTCCTCGCCGTACCGGCGGCGATAGGCGCAGTTTTTGATCGGGTGCGGTGCCTCCTGATCCTGGCCGGAAAACCACTCGGTGGTCATGCCGCCAAGCAGAAAGTAGCCGTATATCCGTTCACCGTATTTTTCCTCGCAGTGGGCAATGGCGGCTTTGAGGTAGTCGGCCGCCGCTTTGCGGTAGCCCTCATCCGCGGCTATCTGCGATAAATACAGAAAGGAATTGGGCTGCTCCGGGTGCTTTTCCAGATACCACGGACGGGTGTTCAGATCCAGCATCGGGGCAAAATAGGCGTCCGGCGCGTTCCGGATGAACAGCTCCATCTGGCGGTCGATGGCGGTGAAATCGTAGGTGTTCTCTCCGATCCACGATTCGCCGTAGAGGGAGTACGGAACCCCCAGCGCGGAGATAACGCCGCTGGATAGGACATTGAACAACCGCACACCGGCGGTATAAAACTCGCAGATATTGGTTTCGTTTGGCCGGAAAGACTTGAATGCAAGCGGCGAATAGTATTGCCCGGCGATGTTGATGCCGTTTACACCGTGCCGATTTTCGACAGAGACTTTCATCCTCCGTCCCCCTTTCCCTGATATTTTACATGGCAGCGACACCGCGCACAAGCAAAACGGAACAGGAAAGTAAGAAAAAAGAAAAAGATGGGCGTTTTCTTATAAAAAACCGGCCGGCTGCACAACAGCAGCCGGCCGTCGGGGGACAGGGATTTATTCTGCCCAGTCAGCCAGGCGGTCGAAGGTTGACCACGCTCCCTCGGCAAAATACCGGTGGGCGCCGTGGCCGGTGACCAGCGCGCAGTTTTCCGGTACGCCGGCGGCCTCATAGACCTTCTGTATGGTGGCGTAGGCCTCCCGCACGCCTGCATCGGGGAAGATGGGGTCCTCATCCCCGTGAATAACGATCAGTTTGCGCGGAGCAATGCAGGCAGCCATATCGCCCATATCCATGTATTTGGCCAGGCCGGGCACATAGTTGCACTCGCAGTGGCGTATGGCGGCGATGGAGTCCTTGAAGGTGCACACCGAGCAGCAGGGCATGGCCACCTTGATGCGCTCATCCAGGCAGGCAGCGTAATAGGTGGCGGTGCCGCCGCCGGAATTGCCGGTGCAGAGAATGCGGTCGGGGTCGATCTCGGGGTAGGTGAGGGCGATGTCCAGCGCGCGGGAGATATCAAAGCAGCGCTCACCGATGATGGTACGGCCGAGCAGCAGTGAGATCATGGCTGTGGAGTGGCAGCGGGGAGCACCGTCGTCGTCCTCGCTCCACACCATCGAGGTGCGGCGTTCGCCCATGCCGCGCTGCTCCACACACAGGGCGGCAAAGCCGTGTGCCAGCGCCTGCCGGGCAATGGCGCGGTCCTGATCCTCCGCCTTATCCTGGCGGTAGATATCGCGGTTCACAGAGATGTGCATACCGGTGGAGTGCCCCTGCAGGCAGATGGCCAGCGGATATTTTTTCTTGCCCAGCTTCGGGATGCACAGCAGGCATACGGCGCGGGCATCCTCCTCCGCCCAGAAGGAAAGGCGGTGCTCGATATAGTCGCCCTCATCGTGGGTATATTCCACGGTGACCTCCGGCGGCACGGCCACCGGCCGATCCCCCAGCTGGGTGAGCAGGCGCTCCCGGATGGCTTTCTGCTGGGCGGCAAAATCGCCGGTGGGGTCAAAGGCCAGCAGCGGCTTTTCCGCGATCGCACGCCACTGCAGCTTATCTGTTGAGTAGGTATAGTCCATGAGAGATGCCTCCTGTTTTTGTCAAGATCACATCGTCATGATACCATGGCGGACAAAAAGAGACAAGGGGGAATTTCCGCGGCAGATCGTGCGGATTTGTTTACTTCTTACATTCTGTCGGGTGGCGGTGCGGCCACGGAGGCGAAAAAACAAAATCCGCCGCTTTTCGTGCTTTTTGCGCGGTTTTTGCTTGTATTCCGCCACAATATATGGTATACTGAAACGGTGAATACCGCTATACAGATTGGAGAAAGCACCATGGACAACGCAGATAAGCAGAAAAATGAACGCCGGCAGGATCTGATCGCCGGGCGCAATGCGGTGATGGAGGCCCTGAAAGCCGGCCGGGCGTTGGACAGTGTGCTGGTGGCCAAGGGGGAGCGGCAGGGCAGTATCGGCGCTATTCTGGCGCGCTGCCGCGAGGCCGGCATCCCGGTGAAGGAGGCGGACAGCCGGAAGCTGGATGCCATGGCGGCCAACCATCAGGGGGTCATCGCTGTGGCCGCCTGCAAGGAATATGCAACGGTGGAGGAGCTGTTTGCCGCTGCAGCCGCCAAGGGGGAGCCGCCGTTCTTTATTGTCTGCGACGAGCTGGAGGATCCGCACAATCTGGGGGCGATCCTGCGCACAGCAGAGGCGGCGGGCGCCCATGGGGTGATCGTGCCGCGCCGCCGGTCGGTGGGGCTGACGGATACGGTGTACAAGGCCTCGGCCGGCGCGGTGGAATATGTGCCGGTGGCGCGGGTGACCAACATTACCGATACACTGCGGGAGCTGAAGGAGCGCGGTGTGTGGGTGTACGGACTGGATATGGACGGCGAGGCCTGGTGCGCCGCCGACCTGACCGGCGCCATGGCGCTGGTGGTCGGCTCTGAGGGGCGCGGGATCAGCCGGCTGGTGCGGGAAAACTGCGATTTTATGCTGTCTCTGCCAATGGCAGGGCAGATCAATTCGCTCAATGCCTCGGTGGCGTGCGGCGTGGTGCTGTATGAGGCTGCACGGCAGCGGCAGGGCATCCGGGCGCGCAACCAATAAATACCCGGGGGCAAGTACGATAATTGTAAATCATGCGTGGGGGAGTGCCGAATATGTCGAACGGGACAATAGATCTGGACAAGCTGGTCGATTCCATCCTCAGCGAGAAGGCCGGTGCGGCGTCTGCCGCCCCGCCGGTGCAGGCAGAACCGCCGCAGCCGGCCGAACCGGCCCCGGAGGCTGAATCGGCCCCGGCGGCCAGGCCGGCCGGGCTGGGGGCGGCTGCGGCACCCCTGATAGAGGAACCGCCACAGCCGGCGAAGCGTCGCCGGCGCCGCCGGCGCAGCGAAGCAGAGCCGGAGGAGGAGCTGGAGGATTGGGGGCTGACCCCGATCGGGCGCTACCATGTGCCGGTGACGCCGCAGCCGGTGGAAACGGAGCAGCCGGCCGTGCCGGAGACCCCGGCAGAGGCCGTGTCGGCCGCCGAACCGCCGTCTCCGCCGCAGGCGCAGCCGGAAGAGCCGGCAGCAGCGGAGGAAAAACCGCCGGCCGGGACGCCGGCGGTGGATGAATTTCCGGCGGTGCAGCCGGTGGCCGAGACCGTGACGATCCCGATCCCGGCGGCGGTGCGCTCAATGGAGCAGGAGGCAACGCAGGTGGTGCCGGTGGTGCGCCCGGCGCAGGCGATCGCGGTGCCGCCGGAGCAGCCGGCGCCGCAGCCGGAACCACCGGAGCCGGAGCAGCTGCCGGATCAGCTCTCGCTGGAGGAGCTGGTGCGGGTGGAGGATGTGGCGGATGCGCCGCCGGCCGAGGATATTGACCCGGAGGAGCAGTTGCGCCGCACGCGGCAGGAGAAGATCCGGGACTTCACGCTGGCCGGTGAGGAGGAAGAGACCAACGAGCCGGAGGAGGAAAGCCCGCCGGAGCCGGAGGAGGAGCCGGTGATCGAGGACTTTACCCGCTATGGGGACACCGGGGCAGTGCAGCTGGAGCTGCAGTACCGCTGCCGCACCGCGCTGCTGGCCTTTCTGCTGACGGCGCTGCTGGAGCTGGTGCTGCTGGTGCTGACCTTTGTAACGGCGAGTGTGGGGCGCTCCCCGATCACCGAGATCGGCTATCTGACGGTGCAGGTGTTTGCCCTGGCGCTGATGACGGTGCTCAATTATGCCGCTGTCGGCCGCGGTCTCGGCGGCCTGTTCAGCCTGAGAGCCAATGGCGATACCGCCCCCGCTCTGGTGGCGGTCACGGCCCTGATTGGGCTGCTGGCGCATTTTCTAAATCTCAGCGCCCCCCTGCCGCAGTGGGCGCCGCTGGCCGGGCTGCCGCTGCTGCTGAATGCGGCGGCCGGGTGGCTGCGGCAGCGCCGGGTACGGCAGAGCTTTGCCTTCGTTTCCTATCCGGGAGATAAGTATGCCGCTGCGCTGATCGAACAGGAGGACGCCCTGCGGGAGCTTGGCCAGCGGGTGACGATGGATGGAGACGCCCGCGTGGCGTATTTCCGCAAGACCGGATTTCTGACCGACTACTTACATGGCGCCTATGCCGACGACGCAGCCGACGACTGGGCGCGGATCGCAACGCCGGTGCTGGCGCTGGCGGCGCTGGCGGCCTCGGCACTGCTGGCGGTGCTTGGCTGTGCGCACGGCTTCTTCGAGTGGCTGCCGGCACTGATGTGGCTGCTGGGGCTGTCGGCAACCTCGGCGGCGCTGGCGGTGCAGATTCCGCTGTGCCGGTGCAGCCGGCATATGCTCAGCTGCGGCGGCTTTCTGGTCAGCTGGGAGGCTGTGCGCCGCTTCGGCCGGCCGGACGCCCTGACGGTGGATGCGGCCGACCTGTTCCCGAACGAAAGCATGCTGCTGCATGGCATCAAGACCTTTGCCGGCACCCACATTGACGATGCCATCCTGGATGCTGCCTCCCTGTCTATCCGTGCCGGCGGGCCGCTTGCCCGCATCTTCCGGCGCATCATCCAGGACAAGACGGAGCTGCTGCATGAGGTGGATTCCCTGGTGTATGAGCAGAACATGGGGCTTTCCGGCTGGGTGGACGGCCGGCGGGTGCTGGTGGGCAACCGCCGTCTGCTGCTGAACCACGGGGTGGATGTGCCCTCCCTGGACTATGAGGCACGGTATGCCAAAAACGGCCGCCAGCTGGTATATCTTTCCACAGCCGGTGAGCTGTCAGCCATGTTTGTGGTCAGCTATCTGCCGGATGAATCGGTGCAGCGGGCGCTGCAGCAGCTGTGCCGTGCCAAGGTGACGGTGCTGGTGCGTTCCTGCGATCCCAATATCACTGCACAGCAGCTGTGCCACTGCTTTGATCTGGACGAATACTATGTGGATATTCTGCCGGCCGTGGCCGGCCGGATGTATGAGCAGCTGGTGGCAAAGCCGGCGGAGGAAACGCCGGCCGTGCTGGCCTCCAATGGCCACATTCTCGGCACGGCAACGGCCCTGTCGGTCTGCCGGACGCTGAGTATCCGCAGCCGCATTGCGCTGGTGCTGCAGCTGCTGTTTGCGGCGGCGGGGCTGGTGCTGGGCTTCCTGTGGCTGATGAAAGGGCCGGACGGGCTGCTGCTGCCGGCGCTGCTGTTTGCCGTGGTCTCTGCCCTGCTGTCCTGGCTGGCACCGCTGGTGCGCCGCATCTGACAGACGGCCTGCGTATAAACAAAAACGGGCGGGTCAACCGATTTCGGTTGACCCGCCCGTTTTCTGCTTTTTGATCATCGCATCTCAGCGGATGGCCAGCGCCTGGCTGCCCAAAGAGATATACCGTGTTTCGGACAGGCTGCGTTTATAGCTTACCTGCTTGCCGGTATAGGGGTCGCAGAAATAGTATTGGCTGCTGTCGTAGCCGATCAGCAGCATGCAGTGCTCATTGGCCGGCCAGGAGTAGCGGCTGCCGTCCTCCAGTGTCCAGCTGGCGCTGGGGTAGGTGTCCAGCATCTTGATGGTGACCCACACCATCACCGGGATATCCTGGTCGATATACTGTGCACAAAGCTCCGGCAGGGTCTTGCCGGTGGCATTTTCCACCGTTTTGCCGGCCGGCAGGCAGCTGCGTATGGCCCTTTCGATCACCGGCGCCATGCAGCCGTAGGCATTCTTGCTGCGGGGGCTGCCGAGGAAATATTTGTACGGATCCGGTCCGTAGGCAACGCCGCCTTCGTAGTAGAACGCACTGCTCTTTTCGAGGTGCTGATCAATGAAGGTGTCCACGCTGATATCCACACCGGCATAGCGCAGCGCCATAACGGCGCTGACGCTTTCGCACCCCGTCGGGTAATTTGGCATCTGCGGGATCAGCGGCACACCGGAAAGAAGCTTCTTTGCTGCGGTGTCCGCCGGGGCATCCCCGGAGGAGGGCTGTGCGGTCGTGGTGGTGCTGTCGGTATCGGCTGTGGTGGTCGTCTGGGCAGGGTCGGCGGGCTCCGGCGCGTCCGTATAGGCAGCCTGCTCGATTGCGCTCAGCGGGCAGCCCCACAGCTGCACCGCGCCGCCGGTATTGTTGATCACCGCGGCGTACAGTGTGTCGGCCATCGGGACGATCTGCGCAATACTGCTGGTGGCGTCAATGGAAATGGTCAGACGCCGCACGGTGTCGTTGTCCAGATCGTATACCGAAAGCATGGCACTGTCTACCCGCTGGGCATAGGTGATCAGCTGCTGTTCGTCCACATACAGCGGGATCTCGTCGATCTTGGTGGTTTCCACCGTTTTGCGCACCTCGCCGGTATCGGAGGAGACCAGCCGCAGGCCGTCATCAGCCTGTTCAACGCACAGGGCGGTGGAGAGCAGCGAAAAATGCCCCTGATAATTCAGATAGTCCAGCTGGCCGGTTGCCCCGTCAACGGTGAACAGGCGGCTGTCACTGTCCTTCAGATAGAAGCGGTCCCCCTTGGTGCCGACCATGCGGTAGTTGGTGTCTATCGGCTTTATGCTGGTAACCACCTCGCTCTGCCGGTCAAGCAGGCAGATGGTGCTGTCGGTCAGATCGCCGTAGAGAATATAGCGCCCGCTGTCGCTGACGGTGACAAAAACGACCAGGCCGGTGCCGGGGATGGCATGTTCGGCTGTTTTCCGGCCGGCGGCATCGTATAGCCGGCAGATCCGGTCGGCGGCGGAATAGACATAGTAGCCGTCGCTGCATACCCCGGTCTCAAAGGTGTCGGTGCCGTAGCTCTGTACAGGGCCGGCAGATTGCTGTGCCGGTGAATAGGTGACGACGGACAATTCGGAGACATCCAGGCCGGGGGCGATATAATCCAGCTTCAGCTGTTCTCCCATGGGGGTGATCTGCAGCAGACTGACCTCCGGCGCACCGTCCACCGTTATCCGGGTGAAGCCGGCGGACGGCTCTGCGGGCTTGGCAATGGGCTGCCGGACGGGGAACAGCTGCGGGAGAAAGCGGATGCCGGCAAAAACCAGCGCGGCCAGCAGCGCAGCAGCCAGCAGCACCAGCAGGGTGCGCCGGAAAAACAACGCCGCGTGCCGCGGTTTCTTTTGATGGCGGGAATGGTAAGCCATGAAGCTCCCCCTTTTCTGAATTGACCCCTCTATTCTATCACAGAGTGGTGGGGCATGCAAGAATTTCTCTTATATGCAGGATGCGGCGATTTTTCTTGCATTTTCGCCGGTGGTGTGCTATTCTGTATCGTATTGGTAAAAGTATGTGGAAACGAGGCAAGGCTATGCGTATCGTCATCAAGGTGGGCACCTCAACGCTGGCACACGCCACCGGGCTGCTGAACATCCGGCGCGTGGAAAAGCTGTGTGAGGTTATGAGTGATCTGAAAAATGCGGGGCACCAGCTGGTGCTGGTCTCCTCCGGTGCTATCGGCATGGGGGTGGGCAAGCTGTCACTTGGCGGCCGGCCGGCGGATATCCCGACAAAGCAGGCGGCTGCCGCAGTGGGACAGTGTGAGCTGATGTATACCTACGATAAGCTGTTTGCCGAGCACAACCACACGGTGGCACAGATCCTGCTGACCGGGGCGGATGTACAGCATGCCGAACGCCGGCAGAATGTCCAGAACACGCTGTTCCGTCTGCTGGAGCTGGGGGCGCTGCCGATCATCAACGAAAACGACTCGGTGGCGACCGATGAAATTGTGATCGGGGATAATGATACGCTGGGGGCGATTGTGGCGACCAATGTACAGGCCGACCTGCTGGTGCTGCTCAGCGATATTGACGGCCTGTATACGGCCGACCCGCATACCGACCCCGCTGCCCGGCTGCTGCCGGTGGTGGAAGCTATCACCCCGGCGATTGTGGCGATGACCGGCGGAGCCGGCAGCAGCCTCGGCACCGGCGGCATGCAGACCAAGCTGCACGCGGCGGAGCTGACCACTGCGGCCGGCATCCCGATGGTGATCGCCAATGGGCAGGACCCAACGGTTCTGTATGATATCGTGGCGGGGGAGTCGGTTGGCACCCGGTTTCTGCCGCAGAAAGGGACAAACGCATGAGAAGCACACAGGAGATATTGCAGCGCGCCGCGGCCGCGGCACGGTCGCTGTCAACGCTGACCACCCGACAAAAGAATACTGCGCTGGAGGCGATGGCCTGCGCGCTGGAGGCGCAGACGCCGGCTATCCTGGCGGCCAACCGCGCGGATGTGGAGGCTGCCCGCGGCAGCATTGCGCCGGTGATGCTGGATCGTCTGGCGCTGTCCGGGGAGCGCATTGCCGGCATGGCGCAGGGCATCCGCGCGGTGGCGGCGCTGCCCGACCCGGTTGGGCGGGTGCTGCAGGAGCACACGCACCCGAACGGCATGGTTATCCGGAAGGTGGCCGTCCCGATGGGTGTTGTGGCGATCATTTACGAAAGCCGGCCGAATGTGACCTCGGACGCGGCGGCACTGACGCTGAAATCCGGCAATGTCTGTGTGCTGCGCGGCGGCAAGGAGGCGTATCGTTCGGCGGCGGCCATCGTGGGGGCGCTGCGTGGGGCGCTGCAGAGCACTGGCCTTGACCCGGATCTGATCAACCTGGTGGAGGATACTACCCGGCAGAGCGCCGGTGAGCTGATGACGGCAGAGGGACTGGTGGATCTGCTGATCCCCCGCGGCGGGGCGGGGCTGATCCGCGCCTGTGTGGAGAACGCCACCGTGCCCTGTATCCAGACCGGTACCGGTATCTGCCATATCTATGTGGATCAGGCAGCGGACCAGGAAATGGCACTGCGTATTCTGGACAATGCCAAGACCAGCCGCCCCTCGGTGTGCAATGCTGCCGAGGTCTGCCTGGTGCACAGGGCCATTGCGGCGGAGTTTCTGCCGAGGCTGGCGGCGCGGCTGGCGGATCCTGCACGCGAGCACCCGGTGCAGCTGCGGCTGGACGCAGCTGCGGCGGCGATCATTCCCGGTGTGCCGGCAGGAGAGCAGGATTTTGATACGGAATTCCTGGATTATATCCTGGCGGTGGGGGTTGTGGAGGATGTGGAGGCAGCTATCGCCCACATCGCTGCCCATTCCACCCACCACAGCGAGAGCATTATCACGGCAGACACGGCCGCGGCGGCACGGTTTACCGCCGCAGTGGACAGCGCGGCCGTGTATGTGAACGCCTCTACCCGGTTCACCGACGGCGGTGAGTTCGGGCTGGGGTGCGAGATGGGGATATCCACCCAGAAGCTGCACGCCCGCGGCCCGATGGGGCTGGCGGAGCTGACAACCTACAAATATATTATCTCCGGCAACGGACAAACGAGAGGATGAAGTGGCATGACGATCGGATTTATCGGCACCGGCAATATGGGCGGTGCTCTGGCGGCGGCTGTGGCGAAAACCGTGGGCGGCGAAAACCTGCGCCTGTGTGACCGGGATGCAGCCAAGGCGGGCGCTCTTGCCGCCAGGCTGGGGGCGCAGACGGCGGATGCGGCAACGCTGGCGGCACAGTGCGATTACATTTTCCTTGGCGTGAAGCCGCAGATGATGGCGGAACTGCTGCAGAGTCTGCGGCAGCCGCTGGCAGCCCGCACGCAGCCCTGCGTACTGATCAGTATGGCCGCCGGGCTTTCAACGGATAGCCTGCTGACCATGCTGGGACAGCCGTATCCGCTGATCCGGATTATGCCCAATACACCGGCGGCGGTGGGTGAGGGCATGATCCTGTACTGCACGGCCGGTGCGGCACCGTCGCGGGTGGAGACATTTACCGCCTTTATGGCGGCGGCCGGCCGGTTGGCGGCGCTGGAGGAGCGGCTGATCGACGCCGGCTGTGCGGTTTCCGGCTGCGGTCCGGCCTATGTGTACCTGTTCATTGAGGCGCTGGCGGACGGCGGGGTGGAATGTGGTCTGCCGCGGCCGCTGGCGCAGGAGCTGGCGGCGCAGACGGTGTTCGGTTCGGCGAAGATGGTGCTGGAAAGCGGGCAGCATCCCGGACAGCTGAAGGATGCGGTGTGCAGCCCCGGCGGCACCACCATTGCCGGCGTGCATGCGCTGGAGGACGGCGCTTTCCGTGCACTGGCCATGGATGCCGTGTGCGCGGCCTATCAGCGCACGCTGGAGCTGGGCAAGGGCTGACGCTCCGCCGGTGAAACGATAAAAACGACCCGCCGCAGGTCACGCACAGTTGCGTGACCTGCGGCGGGCTTTTCTTTTTTGCGGTTTTCTGCGGTTACAGCAGTGCCCGCAGGGCAGCAATATCCTGCGGCGTGGTGGACCAGCTGGTGCAAAAGCGGACAGCGGTATGGGTCTCATCGACCTTTTCCCAGAAGCTGCAGGCCACCTGCTGCCGCAGCTGGGCAAGCCGGGTGTCCTCCAGCAGCACAAACTGCTGGTTGGTGTCTGTGCGGCGGAAAAAGGCATAGCCCTTTTCGTCAAAGGCAGCTTTCAGTTCCTCGGCCATGGCGATGGCGTGGCGGCTGATATTCCAGTACAGCCCGTCGGTGAACAGGGCGTCAAACTGCACGCCCAGCAGCCGTCCCTTGGCCAGCAGCGCCCCGTGCTGCTTGACTGAGGTGAGAAAGTGCGGCGGCATATTGCCGGCGGGAAACACCACCGCCTCCCCGCACAGGGCGCCGACCTTGGTGCCGCCCACATAAAATACATCGCACAGGGCGGCAATATCCGCCGGCGTCAGGTCGGCTGTCAGGCTCATCAGGCCATAGCCCAGCCGGGCGCCATCCAGATACAGTGGCAGGCCAGCCTTGCGGCAGACGGAAGAAAGCGCTTTCAGCTCCTCTTTTGTGTACAGTGTGCCCAGCTCGGTCGGGTGGGCGATGTATACGGCGCCGGGGGCAACCATGTGCGTCCAGCTTTCATCGCCATAGAACCGGTCAAGGTACGCCTGCACATCGGCGGCGGCTACCTTGCCGTCGTGGGAGGGCAGGGTCAGCACCTTATGCCCGGTAAATTCGATGGCGCCGGCCTCATGCACGGCCACATGGCCGGTTTCGGCGGCCAGCACGCCCTGCGTGGGGTGCAGGAGGGTATCCAGCACCACGGCGTTGGTCTGTGTGCCGCCGGTGAGGAAGAAAATATCCGCCTGCGGGCAGCTGAAGGCCGCGCGCAGCTTATCCTTGGCCTGTTGGCAGTAGTCGTCGCTGCCATAGCCGCTCTGCGGCTGTGTGTTGGTTTCTGCCAGGCGGCGCAGCACGGCCTCATGCGCGCCGTTATTGTAATCACATTCGAAGGACAGCATCAGTTCAGTCTCCTTTCGGGGCGGTGGCTTCCAGCCGGTAGATCGGCAGTCCCTGTGCCACAAACCGGCTTTCGTATTCCGTCACGATATTGTCGGGGTATTTGGCCTGCTCGGCGTGCAGGTCCAGCGATACATGCCGCAGGGTGTAGCCGGCGGCGGAATATTGCTCCAGAGAGAATTGGCACAGCCCCCGGTCATCGGTCTTCTGCTCGATGGCAGCGCCGGGCTGCAGCAGCCCGCGGTACAGCTGCAGAAAATGGCCGTGTGTGAGCCGGTGGGTGGCCTGCTGCTTTTTGGGGTAGGGGGTGGAAAAATTGAGATACAGCCGGGAAAGGCTATGGGCGGGCAGAAAGCGCGGCAGGTACTCGGCATCCCCCCACAGGAAGCGGACATTGGTCAGCCCCCGGGCCCGAACGGCCTCGCAGGCGGTAACCAGCACATTGCCATATTTCTCGACGGCAAGAAAATCCGTCTCCGGCCGGCGGGCGGCCAGCTCACAGATAAAGCCGCCCTTGCCGCAGCCGATCTCCAGCTCCACCGGCCGTTCGCGGCCGAACAGCGCCGGCAGATCCAGCAGGTGCTGTTCCTCTGTGGCGCCGAAATGCCGGTTACCGATGAGCATATTGATCATCAGGTCATCGCAGGCCTCCATCCGGTCGTCCAGGTGTTTTTTGCGCCGCATTCGCATGGGGTCGATCGCTCCTTTTTTTCGTGTTCTTTTGCTTGTGCTTTTCTGCACGGGATGGTATAATGACGGTAAGCTTAGACAAAGCAATCGGGGTAGAACGGCTCCTGAAACGGAATATTTCCCCGTTTTGTTTGTCTCATCACTCGTATTGCTGCGTTCTTCGACTTCCAAAACGAAAAAATCTTCTCGTTTCAGGTCGAAGATTTTCGGCCAACAGCGTTTCTTAGCGGCGCGGCGTCCAGACCGAAGAATACTGGCGTATTCTGAGCGGAGGGCAACAAAGCCGATAAAGACGCTGTTTAGCCGAAAAAACCGTCGTACCCCGATTGCTTTGTCTATTGCAGCTTAATGACCAGCTGTGTGCCGGCCCGGCGGGTTTCCGCCTCGCCGGTCAGCACCGACAGGATGCTGCGGTAGAGTAGTGCCGGGTCCTGCAGGAAGTGCTCCCGGATCTGTCCGGCCTGCCATTCGTCCGCCAGCCGCAGGGTGACGGACAGCAGCGCGGCGCCGTTATCCTCCACCGTGCAGGTCACATCACAGCCGCCCTGCGGCAGCTTGTTTATCGTAACCTTGTTATCCTTCTCCACCTGATGACGGCGCAGCAGGTCCAGCGCCGCCCGAACCGAGCGTTCCCGCAGGGTGTACGGTATGCGCACCGAAAGGGAATCGCCGATCTGGCCGCCGGTCACGGTGGTGGCAATGCGGTGATCGTCGCTTTCCGTCAGGTGCTGCAGACGCAGCAGCTCGTCGATCGCCTCTTCGGTATCAAAATAGTTGGCCATGCCGTGCGCCAGGATGATGTCCACCACCTCGCTGCGCAGCATGGGCTGGTTCACGGTGTGCAGCATATAGCACAGCAGGATCTTGATCTCCTGCGAGGTGTTCAGTCCTCCCGGCTCTACGCCGGCAGTAAAGGCATCGGCCATGCTGTCTTCGCTCCCTCTCCCGTTTGGTGTCTGTGGCGGCTCCGGCCGCCGGATTTCCCCATTATACACGATTGTCCGCCAAAAGAAAAGCCCCTGCGGGGCATTTTCCGCGAAAAAAGGAGAAGTGCTATGAAAATCGGTCTTTACCATCGTTTGGTTGCCGCCCTGCTGTGCGCGGCGCTGGTATTGCCGGCGGCTGGCTGCCGGCAGCAGCCGGAGCAGCCGGAGCTGGATTACAGCACCCTGGTCACCGATCCGCTGGATCGGGATATTACGGCCTGCGTGACCGCCCGGCAGGTTTCGGATGCCGTGGGCATGCCGATGACGCTGGCGGGGGTCTATGAGCACGGCACGCTGGCGGTCTTTTCGGCCGAAAGCGGCGGCCAGGTGACCCTGTGCCTGCAGAATATGTCCCGTGCGGAGTATGATGAAACGGTGGCGGTGTACGAGCAGACACAGCCGGTGGAGAACCTGGGCGAGGCTGCCGTGTGGACGGGCGAGGAGCTGCTGGTATACGCCGGCGGCTACGGACTGGATGTGGTGATGTCGGCCGTGACGCTGGATGCCGCCGCGCTGCAGCCGGCGGCGCAGGCCATTGCCGGCCATGTGCTGGCGGCGCTGGCCTGAAAAAGCAAAAAATCCGGAAAAAACTGCCGGATATCTCTTTACAGCCGCCCGGTTTTTCAGTATAATAAGAGGCGATGATTTCCGGGTGCCCGCCCGGAGAAAAGAAAGGATTGAACGGACAGGATGGAACCGAAATATAAGCGCGTTCTTCTCAAGCTCAGCGGGGAGGCCATGGCTGGCCCGGCGCACAGCGGCCTGGATTTTGACACGGTGCTGCACATCTGCGAGTATGTCAAGCAGGCGGCGGCTCTTGGTACGGAGATCGCCATCGTGGTGGGCGGCGGCAATTTCTGGCGCGGCCGCTCCAGCGGCAAGATGGACCGCACCCGTGCCGACCACATGGGTATGCTGGCCACCACCATCAACGCCCTCGGGCTGGCGGATGCGCTGGAGCAGCTTGGCTGCGAGGTGCGTGTACAGACCGCCATTGCGATGAACGAGATCGCCGAGCCGTATATCCGCAACCGCGCAGTACGGCATCTGGAAAAAGGGCGCATTGTGATCTTCGGGTGCGGCACCGGCAACCCCTTCTTTTCCACCGATACCGCGGCGGCGCTGCGGGCAGCCGAGATCGAGGCGAATGTGATCTTTAAGGCCAGCATGGTGGACGGCATCTACGACAGCGACCCCCATGTGAACCCCGCCGCCAAAAAGTTTGATCACCTGACCTATACCGATGTGCTGAACAAGCAGCTCAAGGTGATGGACTCCACGGCCGCCACCCTTTGCCGGGATAACAACATATCCCTGCTGGTGTTCAACCTGGAGGATCCAGAAAACATTGTGCGCGCTGTGCGCGGCGAGAATATCGGCACACTGGTGGATTGATGCAATAACGACTGACAGGAGAGATGACGATGAACGAGATCTTTACGACCGCAGAAACCAAGATGAACAAGAGTGTGAACAATCTGGTGGGTGAGTACGCCGCCATCCGTGCCGGCCGTGCCAACCCCGGCGTGCTGGATAAGCTGACGGTGGACTATTACGGCAGCCCCACGCCGATTAACCAGGTGGCGGCGGTGTCGGTGCCGGATCCCCGCACGCTGATGATCGCCCCGTGGGATAAAAGCGTGCTGAAGGAAGTGGAAAAGGCGATCCTGACCTCGGATATCGGCATCAACCCGCAAAACGACGGATCCACGCTGCGCCTGCAGTTTCCGCCCATGACGGAGGAGCGCCGCCGCGACCTATCCAAGGAGATCAGCAAGATGGGCGAGGAGTGCAAGGTGGCCATCCGTTCCATCCGGCGGGATGCGATCGACAAGCTGAAGGATCTGAAGAAGAAGAATGAGATCACCGAGGACGACGAGAAAAACGGCGAGAAAAAGATGCAGGATCTGACCGACCGTTTTGTCAAGGAGATCGACAAGCTGGCGGAGGCCAAGCAGAAGGAAATTATGGAGATCTGATGCACTGCATCCGGAAAAGTCTTCGCCGCCCGGTGACCGGGCGGCGGGGGCTTTTGCACACTTAAACGGGGGAGGCTATCCCATGTTCCGCAAAAAGAAAGTGCCGGCGGAGGTGCCGGCAGCCGGGCAGGTGGTGCCGGTCAATCTTGGCATCATTATGGACGGTAACGGCCGCTGGGCGAAGAAACGCGGTCTGCCCCGGCAGGCCGGGCATGTGACCGGCGCCCGCGTCTTCCGCAAGATCACGAAATACTGTGAAAAGCGCGGGGTGCGCTATCTGACGGTGTACGCCTTTTCCACCGAGAACTGGCGGCGGCCGGCAGAAGAGGTGGACGCGATTATGAACCTGCTGCGCCAATATCTGAAGGAGTCACTGGCGGATTTTCAGCAGGAGAATATCCGCACCCGCTTTATCGGGGATCGCACGCCGCTGGCAGCGGATATCCGGGCACTGATGGAGGAGGCCGAGCAGACCACCGCCCACAAGACCGGCATGACGCTGAACATTGCCCTGAACTATGGCGGCCAGCAGGAGATCACCGCCGCCGCCCGGCGGCTGGCACAGCAGGTGCAGGCCGGTGAGCTTACACCGGAACAGATCACGGAGGAGCGGCTGCAGGCGGCACTGTATACAGAGGATCAGCCGCCGGTGGATATGATCCTGCGCCCCAGCGGGGAATACCGGCTGTCCAATTTCCTGATCTGGCAATCCGCCTATGCGGAATTTGTGTTTATGGATGTGCTGTGGCCGGATTTTACCGAGAAAGATCTTGACCGTGCCTTTGCTGAGTTTGCCCGCCGCAGCCGCCGCTTCGGCGGTGTATAAAAGCGCACGGAGATAGGAGACATGAGATGAAAACACGCATCATTTCTGCTGCCGTGGGTATTGTGCTGCTGCTGGCTGTGCTGCTGTGCCCCTACACGGTGGTGCTGGCGGTGCTGCTGGCGGCCATAGCCGCGCTGGCAGTATGGGAGCTGCTGCATGCGACCGGCCGGGTAAAGGAGCCGCTGCTGCTGTACGGCAGCATGGCCTTTGCGGCCGCAGGGGTGCTGGCCCAGTATGCGGCGCAGGCGACGGCCGGACTGTACCCGGCGGAGGCCCGGACGGCGTTTTCGCCCTACCATGTTCTGGCGGTGCTGCCACTGCTGCTGGTGCTGCTGTACGGGGTCTTTCTGGTGCTGGTGCTGCTGCGTCACCACGCCGGCACCGATGTCTCCACGGTGGGGTACGCCGCTTTTCTGACCCTGTATGCCACCGCCGGCTTTGCCTCGCTGGCCGCCATCCGTGTGATGCAGCACGGGCTGCTGTTTTTGCTTGTGGTGCTGCTGATTCCGTGGATGAGCGATACCGGCGCCTATTTTGTCGGCACTTTCTTCGGTAAGCATAAGATGACGCCGGTCATCAGCCCGAAAAAGAGCTGGGAAGGCTTTTTCGGCGGCTGGGCGGTGGCGATCGGTTCGGCCGTGCTGGCCGGGGTGATCTACCACGCCGCCACCGGCGCCCCCGGCCACTGCCTGCTGCTGGCTGTGCTGGCCTTTGTGCTGGCGCCGCTGAGTGTCTGCGGCGACCTGTTCGCCTCGGTGATCAAGCGGCAGAGCGGCATTAAGGATTATGGCAGGATCATGCCCGGCCATGGCGGGGTGATGGATCGCTTTGACAGTGTGGTGGTAATCGCCCCGCTGCTGTACATGCTGCTGGTGCTGGCAGTCTGAGGAGGATGGGTATGGAACAGAAAGGCTTGGTCATTCTCGGCTCCACCGGCTCCATCGGCACGCAGGCACTGCAGGTGGCGCAGCAGGCCGGATATCGCATTGTCGGCCTGGCGGCTGCCCGTAATGTGGCGGCGCTGGAGCAGCAGATCCGGCAGTTCCGGCCGGCCGTGGCGGCCATGTATGATGAGACGGCGGCGGCCGACCTGCGTGTGCGGGTGGCGGGGCTGCCGGTAAAGATTTTGTGCGGGATGGAGGGGCTGTGCACGCTGGCGGCGCTGCCGCAGGCGGATATGGTGCTCAATTCCGTGGTGGGGATGGTTGGTCTGCGTCCGACACTGGCGGCCATTGAGGCCGGCAAGGATGTGGCGCTGGCCAATAAGGAGACGCTGGTGGCCGGCGGTGCCTTTGTGCTGGAGGCGGTGCGCCGCGCCGGCGTGCGGCTGCTGCCGGTGGATAGTGAGCACAGCGCCATTTTCCAGTGCCTGCACGGCTGGCTGCCTGGCGATCCGCCCCAGGGGCGGGCGCTGAAGCGGCTGATCCTGACGGCCTCCGGCGGCCCCTTCTTCGGCCGCAGCCGGGAGCAGCTGGCGACGGTGACGCCGCAGGATGCCCTCCGGCACCCGAACTGGAGCATGGGTCGTAAGATCACCATTGACTCTGCCACGATGATGAATAAGGGGCTGGAGCTGATCGAGGCGCGGTGGCTGTTCGATTTGCCGCCGGAAAAAATTGATGTACTGGTGCACCGGGAGAGCATTGTGCACTCCCTGATCGAATATGATGATAATGCCGTGCTGGCGCAGCTGGGGGTGCCGGATATGCGCATCCCCATCCAGTACGCGCTGACCTATCCTGCCCGCATCCCCTCGCCGGTGCGCCAGCTGCGGCTGGAGGAGTGGGGCAAGCTTACTTTCTGCGCGCCGGATGATGAGGCATTTCCGACCATCGGGATGGCGCGGCAGGCGCTGCGGCAGGGTGGACTGTACCCGGCGGCGCTTAATGCAGCCAATGAGGTGGCGGTGGAGGCTTTTCTTGATGGGCGCATCCGCTTTCCGGATATTCCCCGGCTGGCGGGGGAAACCTTGGAAATGGCGCTGCCCGCTGCCAATGCAGTAGAAGATGTTTTTGCGGTGGATGCGCAGATACGGGCAAAGACCCGGGAGAAGATCGCTACAATGAAATGAGGGATGACCTATCGCGGTACTGCTGCTGATATTGAAAATTTTGGCGGCCCTGCTGGTGCTGAGCCTGCTGATCCTGATCCACGAATTCGGCCACTTCATCGCCGCGCGGCTGATGAAGGTGCGGGTGAACGAGTTTGCCATTGGCATGGGTCCCCGCCTGCTTCACTGGGGCAAGGGGGAGACCGTGTATTCCCTGCGGGCCTTTCCGGTAGGCGGCTTCTGCGCCATGGAGGGCGAGGATGAGGAAGCACCGACGCCTGCCGCCATGGGCGGCAATGCTGACCGGCCGGCGGCCGTAGAAGATCGTGAACGCTCTTTTGCCGGTAAAAAGGTGTGGCAGCGTATCGTGATTGTGGTGGCAGGCGCCCTGATGAACCTGGTGCTGGGCTATGTGCTGCTGCTGGCCTATTACGGCCTGCTGCAGCAGCCCTACGGCAATACCGGTAAGGTGCTGTTTTCCACCACCACCATCGCCCGCCTGGCGGAGGATACCCCCGCGTACCAGAGCGGGCTGCGGCCGGGTGATACGATCCTGTCGGTCAATGGCCGGCGGGTGCTGATGGATACCGACCTGACACTGGAAATGCAGAACGACGCGGACGGGGTGCTGCAGATGGTGGTGCGCCGCCCAACGCAGAACGGCAGTGAAAAGGTCACGCTGGACGCGGTGCGCTTTACGCTGACCACGGATGAAAAAACCGGCCGGCAGTATCTGCAGTACGATTTTGTGGTGCTGGGCAAGGAGCGCACGCTGGGCAATACCTTTGTGCAGGCTGCCCGTGAGGAATTATCGGTGGCCACCGTGGTGTGGCGCAGTCTGGTGGATATTGTGCGCGGGCGCTACGCGCTCAATGATCTTTCCGGCCCGGTGGGCACGGTGGATGTCATCGCCAATGCGGTGGGGAATGTCCACTCCCTGGAGGGGGTACAGACGCTGGTGATGCTGATGGTGCTGATCACCGTCAATCTCGGCGTGTTCAACCTGCTGCCGCTGCCGGCGCTGGATGGCGGCCGGCTGGTGTTCCTGCTGTGGGAGGCGGTCACGCGCCGCCCTGTGCCGGCAAAATGGGAGGGGCTGGTACACTTCATCGGCCTGATCCTGCTGCTGTTGCTGATGCTGGTCATCACCTACAGCGATATTACAAAATTCTTTGCTTAGATTTTTCGTTTAGATTTAGATGCAGTATATGGATACCATACCGGCATGGCGGACGGGGAAACAGGAGGAGAGCACAGTGGAAAGACGGAACTGCAAACAGGTCATGGTGGGACAGGTACCGGTGGGCGGCGGTGCGCCGATCACAGTGCAGTCGATGCTGAATGTGCCGGCGCACGATATTGCCGGCAACCTGGAGCAGGCCAGACGCCTGGTGGCCAGTGGCTGTGAGATCCTGCGCATCGCCGTGCCGGATCAGGCGGCGGTGGCAACGCTGGCTGCCCTGAAAGAGGCGGTGGCGGTGCCCATCGTGGCGGATATCCACTTTGATTACCGCCTGGCGCTGGAGTCTGCCGCGGCCGGCGCGGACAAGATCCGCATAAATCCCGGGAATATCGGCGATGAGGAACGGGTGCGGGCGGTCGCGCAGGAATGCCGCCGCCGCGGTATCCCCATCCGCATCGGCGTAAACAGCGGATCGCTGGAAAAGGCGATCCTGGCCAAATACGGCCATCCCACGCCGGAGGCCATGAGGGACAGCGCTCTCTACCATGCCTCTCTGCTGGAAAAATACGATTTTGACGATATTGTTCTGTCCATTAAGTCCTCGGATGTGCCGACGATGATCCGCGCCTATGAGCTGACGGCACAGGCGTGCCCGTATCCGCTGCATCTGGGGGTGACCGAGGCCGGCACCGAGCGTATGGGGCTGCTGAAGTCGGCGGTCGGCATCGGATCGCTGCTGACCCATGGCATTGGCGATACCATCCGGGTATCGCTGACGGCAGCGCCGGAAAAGGAGGTCGCGGCGGGGATCGACCTGCTGCGGGCCATCGGCTGCCGGCAGGACGGCCCCCGTATGGTATCCTGCCCCACCTGCGGCCGCACCGCCATCGACCTGATCGGGATCGCCGACCGGGTGGAGGAACGGCTGCGCGGGGTGCGCAAGCCGATCACCGTGGCGGTGATGGGCTGCGTGGTGAACGGCCCCGGCGAGGCGCGGGAGGCCGATATCGGCATTGCCGGCGGCAAGGGACGCGCGGTGATCTTCCGCAAGGGTGAGGTGCTGCGTACAGTGGAGGAGGCCGATGCCGTGGAGGCGCTGCTGCAGGAGATTGAGAAGCTGTAACCGCCGGCGGAAGAGAAACAAACCAAGCAGGAAAAAACGGAGGATCCCCCCATGGGTGAAAATACATTTGGGGCACTTTTCGGCCCCTATATGGCTGCGGAGGAGCAGCCACCGGCGCTGGCAGCCGGTATAGTGGAGAATATGGATGTGCACCACAGCAGCCGCTGGCTGACGGTGCAGGTGTCCCTGGCGGAGCTTTTGCCGGCCGGGGCACTTTTTGCTGCCGAAAAGGCCCTGGCAGCCGGGCTGGCGCTGCAGGGGGTCACGCTGCAGCCACGGTTCCCGGCCGAGTGCTTCACTGCGCAGGCGCTGCCCTCGCTTGTGCAGCACCTCAAGCGGCAGAATGTGGCGGTGAACGGCACATTCGACGATGCCCAATACGCGGTGGAGGGCGACCGGGTGACGGTCACCTTCACCCACGGTGGGGTGAATATCCTGCGCACCACCAAGGCGGATGAGCAGCTGCGCCAGCTGATCCTGGCGCAGTTCGACCGTCGGGTGGAGCTGGCATTTGTCGGCGAAGAGACGGTGCAGGAGGACGAACGCTATGAGGCAATGATTGCGCAGGCGGAGCAGGAGGCGGCGCAGCGCCGGCAGGCGGACGCGGCGCGCCGGGCAGCCGCAGCCGCCGCGGCGCCGAAGGCAGCCACGGCGGAGGAGCCGGCCAGACCCGGAAAGCCGGCGGATCCGACCCGGCCGCCGGCAGACGGGCTGCCGATTTATTTGGAGACTGCGCAGCCGCTGATCGGTACGCCGATCACCGAGCGGCCGACGCGCATACGCGATGCGGAGGCCGACGGTTCGGCTGTGACGGTGTGGGGACAGCTGTTCCGCATCGATTCCCGCGACAGCCGGGACGGCAGCAAGGTGGGCTATACGCTCTCCATCACCGATTTTACCGGCTCCATGATCCTCAGCCTGTGGATGGACAAAAAGCGCTTTCCCGAACGCATTGCGGCGGTGAAGGGGCTGCAGGTGGGCGACTGCCTGGTGGTAAGCGGCGAGTATGCCTATGATGAATACGCCAGGTGCAACCGTATGCGTCCCCGCGCCATGGCGGTGGTGGCCAAATATGTGCGGCAGGATCTGGCTCCGGAAAAGCGTGTGGAATTACATATGCACACCAAGATGTCCGCCATGGATGCGGTTTCGGAGGCCTCTGACCTGGTGAAGCGGGCTGCCGCCTGGGGACACAAGGCCGTGGCGATCACCGACCACGGTGTGGTACAGGCCTATCCGGATATCATGAACACCGCCGAGGCGCTGCATAAGAAAGGCAAGGATATCAAGATACTCTATGGCATGGAGGCGTATTATGTCAACGATATGGTGCCGGCGGTGGCCGGCAGCGCCGATATCCCGCTGGACGATGAGCTGATCGTATTCGATATTGAGACCACCGGCCTGAGTGCGGCGACGGAGCGCATAACGGAGATCGGTGCTGTGCGTCTGCGCGCCGGAGAGATCATGCAGGAGTTTGATATATTCGTCAACCCCGGCAAGCCCATCCCGCCCAAGATCACCGAGCTGACCGGCATCACCAATGCCATGGTGGCGGATGCCCCGGATGAGGCGGAGGCACTGCGGCAGTTTTATGCCTTCTGCGGGGACTGCCGCGTGCTGGTGGCGCACAATGCCGGCTTTGATACCGGCTTTATCAAGGCGGCTGCCGCCCGGTGCGGGATGCCCTATGCGTTTACGGCGCTGGATACCGTGCCGCTGTGCCGTACGCTGTACCCGGGGCACAAGAACTATAAGCTGGATACGGTGGCGGAGTTTCTCAAGCTGCCGCCCTTTAATCACCACCGCGCGTGTGATGATGCCCGGGTGCTGGCACAGATCTTCGGGCACTGTATCCGCGATATGCAGGAAAAGGGGATCACCACCCTGCAGCAGGTCAATACCGGCCTGACTGGGGTGGACCCCAAGCGGGCAAAGTATTACCACATGATCCTGATCGCCCGCAACCAGGTGGGACTGAAAAATCTGTACAAGCTGGTGACCTATTCAAACCTGGAGTGCTTTTTCAAAAAGCCGCGTATTCCCCGTTCCAAGCTGCTGGAGCACCGCGAGGGACTGCTGATCGGCAGTGCCTGCGAGGCCGGTGAACTGTTCCGTGCCGTGGAGGAGGGCAAGCCCTGGGGGGAGCTGTGCGACATTGCCAGCTTTTACGATTTTCTGGAGATTCAGCCGCTGGGCAACAACGGCTTTATGCTGCGACCCAGCAAGGGCAAGGGGGACGAAATCCTGCCGCCCCGCTGCAGCAGTGAGCAGGAGCTGATCAACTTTAATAAGACCATCGTGCGGCTGGGTGAGAAGCTGGGCAAGCCGGTATGTGCCACCTGCGATGTGCACTTCATGGATCCGGAGGACGAGGTGTACCGCCGGGTGCTGATGGCCGGCATGGGCTTCAGCGATGCCGACCAGCAGCCGCCGCTGTATTTCCGCACCACGCAGGAGATGCTGGACGAGTTTGCCTATCTTGGGGCGGAAAAGGCGCATGAGGTGGTGATCAAAAACCCGAATTACATCGCCGATATGGTGGAGAATATCCGGGCAGTGCCGCTGGGTACCTTCCCGCCGCACATGGATGGGGCGGATGAGGATCTGCAGCGCATCTGCTGGGAGCGCACCAGGGCAGTTTACGGTGATCCGGTGCCGGAACTGGTGGCTGCCCGGCTGGAAAAGGAGCTGAATTCGATCATCAAGCATGGCTTTGCTGTGCTGTACATGATCGCCCAGAAGCTGGTGGCCAACTCGGTGGAGCATGGCTACCTGGTCGGCTCCCGTGGATCGGTCGGTTCCTCCTTTGTGGCGCACATGGCCGGTATATCCGAGGTGAACCCTCTGCCGCCGCACTATATCTGCCGCAATCCGGCCTGCAAGCACGCAGAATTCTTCACCCACGGCGAGGTCGGCTCCGGCTTTGACCTGCCGCCGAAGGACTGCCCGCAGTGCGGCAGGCCCCTGGGACGCGACGGGCATGAGATCCCCTTTGAGACCTTCCTGGGTTTTGACGGGGACAAGTCCCCGGATATCGACCTGAACTTTGCCAGTGAGTACCAGAACCGCGCCCACCGGTATACCGAGACGCTGTTTGGTCTTGACCATGTGTTCAAGGCCGGCACCATCGGCACCATTGCCGAAAAAACCGCCTACGGCTATGTGAAGAAATACGCTGAGGAGCGGGGACAGGTGCTGGGGCCGGCGGAGCTGGATCGCCTGGCGATCGGCTGCACAGGGGTCAAGCGCACCACCGGGCAGCACCCCGGCGGTATGGTGGTGGTGCCGGATGGCTACGAGATTGAGGATTTCTGCCCGGCACAGCACCCGGCGGATAAGGATGATTCGGATAATATCACCACCCACTTCGATTTCCATTCCATCCACGATACCATCCTGAAGCTGGATAACCTGGGTCATGTTATTCCGACGATCTATAAATATCTGGAGGAGTACACCGGCATCCCTGTGATGGATGTGGATATGTCCGATCCGGCGGTGTACAGCCTGTTCACCTCGCCGCAGGCGCTGGGGCTGACGGCAGAGCAGCTGGGCTGCGAGACCGGCACCCTGTCCATCCCGGAGATGGGCACCGGCTTTACCATGCAGATGCTGCTGGACTGCAAGCCGAAGACCTTTGCCGATCTGCTGCAGATCTCCGGTATGTCCCACGGCACGGATGTGTGGCTGGGCAATGCGCAGGATCTGATCCGCGCCGGCACCTGCACCATCGCCACGGCGATCGGCACCCGCGACAGCATCATGGTCTACCTGATGCACAAGGGGCTGGAGCCGAAGATGGCTTTCAAGATCATGGAAACGGTGCGCAAGGGCATGGTGGCCAAGGGCAAGGTGGCGCCGGAGGTATGGGAAAACATGGAGCGGGAAATGCGGGAGCACGATGTGCCGGAGTGGTATATTGGCTCATGTAAGAAGATCATGTACATGTTCCCGAAGGCGCACGCCGCGGCCTATGTCATTGCCGCCCTGCGGGTGGCGTGGTATAAGGTGCACCACCCGGTGGCCTACTATGCGGCCTTTTTCACCGGCCGCGGCGAGGATTTCGACGCGGCGCCGGTGCAGGCCGGGATCGACCGGGTGAAAGGCCTGATGGAGGAGATCCGTTCCCGCGGAAAGGAAGCCAGCCAGAAGGAGCAGAACATGGCCGAAGCGCTGCATGTGATCTATGAGGCCATGCTGCGCGGGGTGGAGTTTCTGCCGGTGGATCTGTACAAATCGCACGCCTACCACTTCCGGCCGGAGAATGGCAAGATCCGCCTGCCCTTCAGCGCTGTGGCCGGCCTCGGTGAGGCGGCGGCCAACAGCTTGATGGAGGCGGCTGACCCGGCCGACCCGTACATCTCCTGCGACGACCTGCAGAACCGTACCGGAATTACTAAGGCGGTGGTGCAGTCGCTCAGGGAGCTGGGCGTGCTGGAGGGGCTGCCGGAAACCAGCCAGATGACCTTTTTCTGATAAAATGTAAAAGCACGGGGGGACAGAGATATGGAGAAGCCTTACGGGACCGTCATAGAGCCGCAGCGGGAGCTGCCGGTGAGTGAGGAATGTGATGTGCTGGTCTGCGGCGGCGGCATTGCCGGCGTGGCGGCAGCACTGGCCGCTGCCCGCACCGGTGCACGCACGCTGCTGCTGGAGCGGGAATACATGCCGGGCGGCCTGGCCACGCTGGGTCTGGTAACCATCTATCTGCCGCTGTGCGATGGCGAGGGGCATCAGGTCAGCACCGGCATTGCCGAGGAGCTGCTGCGCCTTTCGGTGGCGCATGGTATGGCGCAATCGGCGCTGCCCACGGCCTGGCTCACCCCGCAGGGGGACCCTGCGGAGCGCCGTGCCGGCCGCTACCAGGTGCAGTATAATCCCCACGCCTTTGCCATTGCCGCCGAGCAGCTGTTGCTGCAGGCGGAGGTGCGGCTGCTGTACGGCACGGTGGCCGTGCAGACGCTGCTGCAGGATGATCGGATCACGGGCGTGATTGTGGAGAACAAATCCGGCCGCAGCGCCATCCGTGCCGGCGCGGTGGTGGACGCCACCGGTGATGCCGACCTCTGCCACCTGGCCGGTGCCGGGTGTGAGACCTTCCGGCAGGGCAATGTGCTGGCGGCATGGTATTATGACACCCAGCCGGACAGGGGAATGCAGCTGCATATGCTGGGCTTTTGCGATGTGCCGGATGAATACAAGAGCGCGGAACAGAAGGCGGCGGGGCAGCCGCGCTTTGGCGGGCTGGACGCGGCGGAGATCACCGCGATGATGGTGCAGGCTCATGCGCAGGAGCTGCAGGATGTGCTTAAGCACCGGCAGGGGGGAGTCCCGGCGGAGCCGGTGACTCTGCCGACCATCCCGCAGCTGCGGATGACGCGCCGGCTGGCCGGCGTATGCACGCCGGACGATAAGCCGACCCACCGGTATGAGGCGACCAGTATCGGCATGATCGGTGACTGGCGTAAGCGCGGCCCGGTGTATGAGCTGCCCTTTGGCTGCCTGTACAGCGGGCGTGTGCGCAACCTGTATGCGGCCGGCCGGTGCATCTCGGTGACCGATTCCATGTGGGATATCACCCGTGTGATCCCGGCGTGCGCTGTAACCGGCCAGGCGGCCGGCACCGCCGCTGCCCTCGGCCGCGGGGCGCGGCCGGCGATCGGGGCGCTGCAGGCGCAGCTGCACCGGGACGGCGTTCTGCTGCACTGCGCGGAAGCGCTGTGAGCCGTGGCGGACAGCCGCTGGAAAATGGTGGTTGTTTTCCGCAGCATTGTGTGCTACAATGCAAAGTAGATGGAAAAAGAATGATGATGGGAATGTGATGACGGTGGACAAAAAGGTGCGCATGAAACGGCATGTGATCTCCGGAGTCCTGGTCCTGTTCGCGCTGCTGGCGGTTATTCTGGCGGTTTTCGGGGTGCACTGCAGCAGGGTGCGCCGGTATAATGCGACACCGCGCACGGTTACGGCTGCCGGCGGCACCGATGGCGTTGCTGTCGGTATCCACCCGCGCGGGCAGGCCACCGATAGCTGGCAGAAAGAGGACGCCGCCCTTGGAGCACCGCTGACCGGAACGATCTATGAGCTGACAGTGAGCAACGGCACCGCCGATACCCTGGATCAATGGTCGCTGCGGCTGGATATCCCACAGTCCTGCTACCTGAATAATGCCTGGTGCGGCACGGTGGAGATCCACCAGCTTGCAGACGGTGAGGAGCGGGTGCAGACGCTGGATCTGCGCAACTGCGATCGGGCAAGCCTCACGCTGAAGTATCTGGTTTCCGGCGGCGATCTGCTGATTCCGCTGTCCGCCGGGGACTATCTGCTATATTATCCGAATGAAAAGGATAACGAAATGCCGATCGTATCCATGCGGGCGGGGGATGATCCGGAAACGGTCAATTCCGGGCTGATTTTTTACAGCACGGATGGGCTGCTGGATTTTTCCGGGTACACCCTGCAGTATTATCTGCATAGGAGCCTTTGGATCGGTACGGTGGCTGTTGTCTGCCATGCCTCGATCATTGTGTGGTCGGTCTATCTGGTGATCTTTGTCATCCTCACGGTGATGATCGTGCAGTACGAGCACCGGCTGGAGGAGCAGGACACCTTGTTCCGGGAGTCGCTGGATGTGTTCAGCAGCTTTGTGGACGCGAAGGATCCGTACACCTACGGCCACTCCAGGCGGGTCGCCTATTATTCCGGAAAAATCGCGCAGCAGCTGGGACTGCCCAGGCAGCGCTGTGAGCACATCTATTACATCGCCATGCTGCACGATATCGGAAAGTGCTATGTGCCGGATGAAATTCTGAAAAAGCCCTCGGCGCTGACACCGGAGGAGTATGCGATCGTTAAGCAGCACCCGCTCAAGGGTGCCGGGATGGTGCGGGCGCTGCGTTCCGTGCCGGAGATCAGCGACGGGGTGCTGTATCACCATGAGCGGTATGACGGCACCGGCTATCCTACGGGGAAAAAGGGAACGGACATTCCGCTGGTCGGGCGTATCATCGCCGTGGCCGACGCATACGATGCCATGAGCAGCGACCGCGTGTACCGCAGCAAGCTTTCCCACGCGGAGATCCTGGAAGAGCTGCACCGCGGCAGCGGTACCCAGTTTGACCCCACTGTGGTGGAGGCCTTTCTGCAGGTGCTGCAGCGGGAGCCGGAGAACACAGCGCCGGTGCCCGCAGCTGCGGCGGAGCCGTGATGCCGGTGCTGAAAAAACAAAATATCCAGAATAAAAAGCCCTGCCGGCCGGCGGGGCTTTTTGTATTTTGCGCGCCACAAACGATATTTTGCACGCCCTTTGCACATACTGCATAGGAGAACTGTGTGCGAAAGGCGAAAGGAGTGCTTTTTTCGATATGGCGTGGCTGATTGATATGCAGCATATTGATAAATGGTACGATACGGCCGGCGGGCAGAGTGTCCATGCACTGGAGGATGTGAGCCTGCAGGTGGCGGCCGGCGAAATGCTGGCCATCCTCGGCCGTTCCGGCAGCGGCAAATCCACGCTGATGAACCTGCTGGGCTGTCTGGACACCCCCACGCGCGGGGAATACCGTCTGGCCGGGCAGCCGGTTGACCGCATGAATGAGGCGCAGCTTGCTGCCGTGCGGGGAAAAACCGTGGGCTTTGTTTTTCAAAGCTTCTGTTTGCTTCCGCAGCTGACGGCGCTGGAGAATGTGGAGCTGCCGCTGATATACCAGGGGGTGCCGGAGAAGCGCCGCCGCCGCATGGCGCAGGAGTGCCTGAGCCGGGTGGGGCTGGAGGCGCGCATGAACCACCGGCCGCAGCAGCTTTCCGGCGGGCAGCAGCAGCGGGTGGCCATCGCTCGCGCCATCGCAGGGCGGCCGCCGGTGCTGCTGGCGGATGAGCCGACCGGCAACCTGGATACGGCTGCCGGGCAGGAGGTAATGGCGCTGCTGACCCAGTGGCACCGGGCCGGCAATACCGTGCTGATCATCACCCACGATCCGCGCATTGGGGCGGCCTGCCCGCGGCAGGTATATATGCAGGACGGCCGCCTGTCGGAACAGGCGGCACGCTGACAGAGCCTTGGCTTGTTATTAGCGGATGGCCTTGGTGGCTTCGTGCAGTGCGGCATAGAAGCCACCCTGCGCCAACAGCTGCTGGTGGGTGCCGGTCTCGCGGATGCCCTCGCTGTCGATATAGGCGATCAGGTCGGCATTGCGGATGGTGGACAGCCGGTGGGCAATCACCAGTGTGGTACGCCCGCGGGAAAGCTCCTCCAGCGCTGCCTGGATCTGTGCCTCCGTGACGGTATCCAGCGCGGAGGTTGCCTCGTCCAGCAGCAGGATCGGCGGGTTCTTGAGGAAAATGCGGGCAATGCTGACCCGCTGCTTCTGCCCGCCGGAGAGCATGATGCCCCGTTCGCCGACATAGGTGTCGTAGCCATCCGGCATGGCCATGATGGCATCGTGGATGGCGGCCTTTTTGGCGGCCTCCTCCACCTCGGCATCGGTGGCGCTCAGCCGCCCGTAGCGGATGTTTTCCCGCACGGTGCCGGCAAAGATCATCACATCCTGCTGCACAATGCCCACCTGCTCCCGCAGGGAGCGCAGGGTGACCTGCCGGATATCCTGCCCATCAATAAGAATGTGCCCGCTGACGGTATCATAGAAGCGGGGGATGAGGTGGCACAGGGTGGTTTTTCCGCCGCCGCTGGGGCCAACCAGCGCCACGGTGCTGCCGGCGGGGATATCCAGGCTGATATCGTGCAGCACCTCGACCCCCGCATCATAGTGGAAGCTGACATCCTGCAGCTGGATATGGCCGGCGGTGCAGACAAGCGGCCTGGCATCCGGCGCATCGGTGATGTCCGGCTGCTCCGCCATCAGCTCCCGGAAACGGGTAAAGCCTGCCATGCCGGTGGTGTATTGCTCCACGAAATTGGCCAGCTTGCGGATGGGGGTGAGAAAGCTGGCGATATACATGGTAAAGACCAGCAGATCCACATATTCCAGCTTGCCGCGGATAATCAGCAGGCCGCCCGCGGCAATGACCGCCACATTCAGCAGATTGGTGATGATATCGCTGCCGGCGCTGAAAATGCCCATCTGCTTATAGAAGCTGCGCCGTGCCGCGCGGTACTGTCGGCTGCCGGCCTCAAAGCGCTCACGCTCATAGGCCTCATTGGTGAAGGCCTTGGCGGTGCGGATGCCGGTAATGCTGCTTTCAATGCCGGTATTGATCACGGCGATCTTCTCTTTTACCGCCCGGCTGGCGGCCCCCATGTGCTTGCGCCGGAAGATGGTAAAGCCCACCAGCAGCGGCACCAGCAGGGCGATGACCAGCGCCAGCTCCCAGCGGATGGTAAACATGATGATCAGCGCGCCGGTGAGGGTGACGAGGGAAATGAACAGATCCTCCGGGCCGTGGTGTGCCAGCTCCACCACCTCAAACAGGTCGCTGATGACCCGGCTCATCAGCGAGCCGGTGCGGTGCTTGTCATAGAAGCGGAAGGACAGCTGCTGCAGGTGGGCAAACAGATCCCGGCGCATATCGGTTTCAATGTGCACGCCCAGCATGTGTCCCCAGTAGGTAACGACAAACTGGAACACCGCCTTGACTGCATAGGCCAGCACCAGAATGCCCATCCAGGTGTAAAATGCCCGGTAGGCGCTCTGCGGCAGCAGGGTATTGAGGGCGTATTTGGAGATCAGCGGGTAGGCGAGATCGACCAGGGAGATGAACAGTGCGCAGACCATGTCCAGCACAAACATCTTCGCATAGGGCTTGTAGTAGTGGATAAAATTCTTCAGCATAGGGGGTACTTCCTGCTCTTTCATTTTTCTTCCGTTCTATTATAGGCGGATTTTCCGCTTTTTGCAAGCAGAAAAAAGGCGGGGGCATTCCGTGCCCTGCTTATGGCGGCGGGGAATATGGCATATTCCCCTTGTCCGGGCGCATATGGTAGTGGCGGAGGGGATCGCCTATGTATTGGGTTATCAAACGGCGGCAGCTGTTGGCTGCCGTGGCCGCTGTGGCGGCACTGGCCGTCGGCACTGTGGGGGTCAGTATGGCGGGAGGACGGCAATCGGCGCCCACAGCCGCCGGTGTGGGCAACTGGGGGCTGAGCTTTCCGCAGCCGGGGCAGCCGCCGGTGGGCAATGCCTCGGCGCAGACACTGCGGGAGTACAACGCCTACTACTGCAACGATCAGGCCGGCGGGGAGAAGATCCTGTACCTGACCTTTGATGCCGGCTACGAAAACGGCTGCACGGCGCCGATCCTGGATGCGCTGAAAAAGCACGGCGTTTCGGCCACCTTCTTTGTGGTGGGACATTATCTGGAAACGGCGCCGGAGCTGGTGCAGCGCATGGTGGAGGAGGGGCACACGGTAGGCAACCATACCTACCACCACCCGGATATGTCCGCCATTGCCGATAAGGCGTCGTTTTCCAAGGAGCTGGAGGGGGTGGAGACCCTATACCAGGAGGTGACCGGCCAGACCATGCCAAAGCTTTACCGCCCGCCGCAGGGCAAGTACAGTGAAGCAAACCTGCGCATGGCGCACGAAATGGGATATGCCACCTTTTTCTGGAGCCTGGCGTATGTGGACTGGTACCAGGATAAGCAGCCAACGCCGCAGCAGGCCTATGATAAGCTGCTGACCCGCATCCATCCCGGCGCCATTGTGCTGCTGCACAGTACCTCCTCAACCAATGCGGCGATCCTGGATGAGCTGCTGACAAAGTGGGAAGAAATGGGCTACTCGTTTGGCAAATTACCGACGCTTTGCGGCGCATAAACGGTGTGCGGTCGGGCATACTGGAAGTGGTCGCTGGCGGATGGCCGTCCGCGGCCAATCCGTCAGAAAGGAGAGCGTCATCATGGATAAGGCGAACAAGAGCATTCATTGCACCGTGACCTCCTGTGGCAACCACTGCTGCTGCGAGGACTACTGCAGCCTGGACAGCATTCAGGTGGGCACGCATGAGACCGACCCGACGATGGATCAGTGCACCGACTGCCAGTCTTTTGTGAAGAAGAACTGAGAAGGGCGCATGAAAAAGCCGCACCCGCCAACGGGAAACCGCCGGTGGGTGCGGCTTTTTTCGCCAAAAGGGCGGAAAGCGGAAAATTTCCTCTTGCATTTCTGTGGCAGATGGTGTACAATAATAGGCGCTCTGAGACAGAGCTTTTATAGCCGCCCGTGGCGAAGCTGGATATCGCAGTGGATTCCGATTCCAAAGGCCGGGGGTTCGAATCCCTCCGGGCGGGCCAAACAGAAAAGCCCCGCGAAGCCTTGAAATTACTGGCTTCGCGGGGCTTTTTCTTTTTTGCTTTTCTTGCTGCAAAATACGCAAAACAACGAAAAAACACGCAAAAATAGCTATCGATGCCTGTCAAAATCCTGTCAAATTTCTGTCACCTTTTCCCCTGCCGAAAAGCCGGGGCTGCATACGCAGCCCCGGCTCTTAAAATTGGCCGGACTTTCCTTACACTTCCACCCAGCCGGAGACATTGGCCCATACCGGAGACTTGCCCACCCGGTCGGGGCGGTTGGTCACGCGGTATCTCCCGTTCACATTCTGCCCGTCGTACAGGTAGAAAGTGCCGGTGCGGGTAACATACTTGTCGCCGCGCGCCGTGGTGTACAGCCTGCCGG